>Ga0209830_10000134_pt1 | contig 83439 bp, 65 predicted proteins | sample ArcticOcean_MG_C_12_FD_187439 | JGI IMG/M metagenome (GOLD analysis project Ga0209830, IMG submission 187439) | Marine microbial communities from western Arctic Ocean - ArcticOcean_MG_CB8_130 (SPAdes) (version 2) | ecosystem: Environmental > Aquatic > Marine > Oceanic | place: Arctic Ocean...
CGCCGCGTTGGAAGACATCGCGGAGGATGTCGTGTGCGCGTCGTTGTGCGTCGAGGCTTCCCAGAAAAAGCGTTTTATGGGAAACGCCAACCCGAATTTCGTGGAGAAAAATTCGTGCTTCGCAGATCGTCGATCGAAAATGAAGCCGCGGAGGTGGCATCAGATCACGTCACGCACGACTGGTCATGCGCACCTCCCAAGTTCGCGGCGGCGCGGCCATACGCCTAGTGCTTTTCCTGGGATTGCTCGCGTTCGTTTCCGCCGGCAAAGGCGTTGTTCAAGCCACGGACCGCACGTTCGACGCGGACGTCCTGGATTCCGGCAAGAACGCGTTCGTCAAGTTCCTGGCACCTTGGTGAGGCCACTGCAAGTCCATGGCTCCCGATTGGAACAAGCTCGGCAAGAGCTTCGCGGACTCCGGGTCCGTGCTGATCGTGGACGTGGACTGCACCGCTGAGGGCGAAAAGACGTGCCAGCGAATGGGGGTCAAGGGGTACCCCACGTTGAAGTACTTCATGGCTGGCGACAAGAAGGGCAAGGATTATCAGCAAGGCCGCGATTTCAACTCGATGAAGGCGTTTGCGGAGAAAACGTTGAACACGCCGTCGTGCGACACGGCGTCCAAAAAGGGATGCGCGAAGAACGAAATCGCGTTCATCGAGAAGCACGAAGGCAAGAGCGCGGAGGAGATCAAAGCCGTGGCCAATGAAAAACAAGACGAGCTGAAAGCCATCAAGACGGAACGCGCCGAAGCGGAGAAAGACATGAAATCCAAAGTCAAGGAATGGAAAAAGAAAGAAGCGGCGCTTAGCAAGGCGCAGAACATCCTGAAACAGATGGAGAAAAACGCGAAGTAATGTCCGGGATTGAACCGGTGACCGCCGGGTTAACAGCCTGTCACTTACCCGTGTAACAACGACGCCGACGCGACGCGCCCGCGCGAAGAAAAGATGGTTTCGAGTCGATGACTCCCCGTTCATAAAATTAATTCATTAATTGGAACAGCGGACGATACTCTCGAGATTCTTTTCGCTTTGCGCGGGACGCGGCGTTGACGCGTTGCGACGCAAGTACTGTATTACGTGCTCTTCTTCAGAAGTACGTACGAGTGATAGCCGGCTTGTAGTCCTATTGTGATAGCCGCTCTCGTTTTGATAATACTCGAGTTTGTCAGTTTCGTGAAGTTTGCTTACTTCGTTCGTTGTTGGTTTTTATCCTCTCATCACTACGTAGGTCGCCGCACTGCCATGGCGCGCGTGTCACCGTCCTCGGGCACGCGCGTGGGCGACGCGCACGCCACCTCGCGTCTGTTCGCCCAGTGTTTCGCGTTTCGCGTCCTAAACGCCTTCGCCGTGCGCACGTACTTCAACGCGGACGAGTTCTGGCAAGGCCCCGAGGTCGCGCACCGGTTTGTGTTCGGGTACGGCCATCTGACGTGGGAGTGGGAAAGGGGGCTTCGCGGATACGCGCACGTCACGATCTTCGCCGCGGTGTTCAAGCTCGCGGCATGGTTGGGGGTGGACAATACGTTCGTCATCGCGTGGGGCCCCCGGGTGGCGCAAGCCGCGATCGCAGGCGTGGGCGATGTGTTGACGCACCAGCTCGCCAGGCGCTGGTTCCAGTCGGACACCGCGGCGCGATACGCCACGTTCTGCTCCCTAGCCTGCTGGTTCAACTGGTTCTGCGCGGTCCGGACGTTCAGCAACTGCTTAGAAGCGGTGCTCACCACGGGGGCGCTTGTTTACTGGCCGTGGGGAACCCCCGCGGTGGGGACAGCGAGTGATGCGAATGTTTCGAAAGAAGATTCGGGAAAAGAAAACGCGAGGAAAAACTTTGGAACCGCCAATCGCGTCGTCGCCGTCGCGCTCGCCGGCGCGTCTTGTTTAGTACGCCCGACCGCGGGGCTTTACTTCTTCCCGCTGTTCCTCACGGAGCTGATACGGACTGATACGAAAATCAAGTTTCTGTGTCTGGAGTGCGTGCCGATACTTTGCGGAACAATCGGCGCGGGCGTCGCGATTGATTTTTACTTTTCCAAAAAAGTATACGTCGCCGGTTGGAACTTTTTTCTGTTCAACGTTCTGGAGGGGGGCAGTGCCGCGTACGGCACGCACGCCTGGCACTGGTACTTGACCCAAGGCTACCCCGCGGTGGCGACGGTGTTCATTCCGATTGCTTTCTTTGGGTGTTTGTCAGGGCGAAATACAACTCGTACAAAACAATCCAGCGGGAGTTCAACTCTGAAGTCTGCGTCCAAACACGCGTCGCCGCCCGTTTCCTTGCGCGGCGCGTTTTGGTGGGAGCCGTTCCTTGTCGCGGCGTACACAATAGCAGGCCACTCAATCGCGAAACACAAGGAGTTCCGGTTCCTGATGCCCGCCGTGCCCCCGACGCTCGCGGCGGCGGGGGGGTGTTTAGCGGTGTGGCACCGCGATCCGGCTAAAAAGTGGCGCGCCAAGAAAGCCGTTTCGTTAATACTGCTCACGCAAATTCCAGCTGCGGCGTACCTGGGGTGGTGGCACCAGAGCGGCACGGTGCCGGCGATGGGCATGTTGGCCAACTTCGCACAGAACGGCGAGGTGGGCGCGGGGGGTATTTTCTTCGCCACGCCGTGCCACCAAACCCCGTTCCACTCGTTTATGCATCAGCGGTCGCGCGTTCCCGTGCGCATGCATTTTCTGGAGTGTCCTCCCGCGTCGGTGGCCGGGCGAACAGAAGGCGCGCCGGACGAGGCTGATTTGTTTTTCGCAAATCCGGGACCGTTTCTGCAAAGTAAATTCCCACTTCACGACGAGCACAACGCGCCGTCGCACGTCGTGATGTTCGACGGCACGAGCCGCGACCCGGGGGTTGCACAGTGGCTCGACGAGCGGGGGTTCGCGATGAAAAAAAATCTGTTCCATGCGCACTTCGCCGTGGACCGGGAGCTGCAGGCGCGGGTGTTGATTTTCGCCAGGCAAGTAGTTGACGGACGAGCGGGAGAGACACTGGAGGAGGAACTGACGGAGGAACTAGAGGAGGATTTAGAAGAGGCAGAACAAGAGGTAGCGGCACCGGAAAGAGGCGTGGGGTCGGGGGACGTTTCCCACCGAGCAGAGTTGTGACGGTGGTAGACGTGTGGTCGTGACGCAAAGTCACGTAGATGGTTAGTCACGGTCGTTTGCATAAGAGAAAAGTAGTAGTCAAGGTCGTTTTGTGAGAGAAAAAAGGAGTCAGTCATAGTCGTTGCGGTGACGCAAGTCTATTTGTAATAATGACGCAAAGTCTATTATTGCATCAGTTCGTCGCGAGTCGTGAACAGGATACGTGATTTCAAAAAGCAAGCTCACGCGTTGGCCGTGCGTCGTCTCTGCCTCGGTTGCGTCGAGTCCTGGCTGTTTGTCACGTCCTGCGGCGGCGCCGCTTTCCTTTTCTTTCCCTTCCCAGTGGATTTTTCCGGGCGTGTTTCCGCGCCCTCACCGTCGTCATCAACAGGACTCCCCTCCTTGTTTCGTGACATGCCTCCATTTGTCCGAACTCCGCTCGACGCCAAGTCCAGCTCCACCCCGTCCGCGTCCGCGTCGTCATCATCATCCTCGCGGTGCGGCATCGCCCCCCCCATGTTCCCGTTTTGCTTGGTCAGCGCCCGCCAGCCTTTAACGTCCAGGTGCATCACGAACGTCGCGCGCTCCACGTCCATGTTCTCCTCCGGTTTCCGTTTCCGCTCCACCAGCGCGTTGCCGACTGGGTTGTCGTCGTGCGTCGTACTAGGCGCCAAACCCGCCTCGCCGTCCTTAACCAAGAACGAAAGCGTGAACATGTTCTCCACAAACTGCGCGAAGCTGGTGGGGTTCGCGGCGAGCTGTTCCATGGACAGCGGGGTCTTCGCCGCGCGTCGTTCCTTCATCACCTTCACCATCCTCTTCATCGCGTGGTCGGTTTGCTGCTCCGCGGTGGTGTCGTCCACCGCGTCCGGCGCGGCAACCGGGCCGAGCGCTTCCTTTCGGTTGCGCTGCGCCGCCGCGCGCACCTTGACCTGCGCGTCCATCGGGCCGTTCATGAACGACGCCGCGGCGGCGGTGAAGAAGTGCCTGTGCTGCGCGCTGCCTAACGTTTTCCAATCGAAAGCACCGGTGTCTTCTGCTGCTGTTAAGCTCTTGTCCGCGCAGTCTTGCGTGAAGACGTTTACAAGGCGCATCACGAACTCCCTAGCCGTGTGCTTCGCCGCGCCGCCCAGTTTCTTGGACATCTCAACGCCGCTCTCCGCTAACACGCAGTAAAGCGTGGTGTCGACTTGCTGCTCGCGAGCTTTTTTGACTGGAAAGTTTTAAAGGGAAGGGAAGGGAGTGATGCGTAGGGTAAGGATCATGGGTACTAGGAGAAGTGGGCGTCGCTTCGCGAATTGGAACGGCGATCCACCCATTTTGAAAAGCTCGGCTTTGGCCCTGTGCACGGGACATTTTGAACCGCCCGCGTGACGATGACTGACGCGACGTCCCATACACCCCGGTCCAAGGCACGTACCGCATTTGTTCAGCACATCCGCGCGGTCGATCATCACCGACAACGTGGTTTTCTTGGCGTTCGTGAGCTCATCCTTGTTGGCTGCGTTATGGCGGAGAGGTCGAGGCGAGGTTAGCAAACGCGCTTGGGTGCCAACATCGGTGTTTTGGCGGAACGGAGACGAAAACAACGCGGGCCGAGGGTCAAAGGCGTACCTTGCACCACGGTTGTCAGGTCTCGGTACTGCGACCGCAACGCGCGCCTGAACTCGGCGCTTTCCAGGTCCGCATTCGTGATGGGATTCGCGGCGTCCCCCATGGTGTCCTGCGGCGCCCGTGCGCCCGCGTTAGCGTGTGAGCAGATCGACCAAGTTCAAAAAGGAAGAACTCGATTTGCGAATGTGGGCCAAATCTGCTGGTCTACTTTTTTCGCCTTGACATCCTTGTCAGCATCCTTTCAAGAAGGCCGGGTGTCGCGTCAGAACCCGCCTTGCCTGCCCACTCCACGTGGTCCAGACACGCTCCGGCTCTTCCGGAACTTCAGGTGGGACACGCGTTTCCCGTGCTTCGTTTCGCGCGCCTCGTTTTCGAACAACGTCGTTCCAAGAACCCAACCCCGAAATCCCGAAAGGACGTTGTTGCTTTTCCGGAAAAGTGCAATCAATCTTTCCGAGGGTCTGGTACTCACGTCGCTCTGGGTAACGCCAAGGCACGACCTACCGTGTCGCGCTACGCGAGTCTCACGAAAGGCCCTTGTACCACGCTTTTCTTAATACCTCGACACCGCAACGGCCTCAACTCACCCAACACGCCCCTTCCCTTCCGACGGTTCGTGTATTCCGACACCTGCTCACACCGTAGAAGAGTGCAAGCCGTCTGATTCAATGCATCGCATCGCGAGCCTCGGCGATGTCCAGGAAAGCAACAAGCACGAGCGCCACGTACAACACGGCGCAAACGCACACGGTAACAACAGCAGCGTGTTGTGGGACAGCGACGACGAGCAACACGCGGCTTTAGTCGACCTGGGGAACGTTTTCGAGTACGTTTTGAAAAACACCCTCGTCGCGCTGGTCGCGGCGGCGTGGCAATCAGTCGCGGGGCTGTACCACTTGGCACAAAACGGAGACTACGACTCGCTGTGGGAACCAGCGACTGAGATGTTCCACGGAGAGAACTAAAAAAGGACCGAATGACAAACATGTACGTGTATTTTTTGCCATCTAAACCCTAAACCCTAAACCCTAAAGCCAAGCGCGCAGCCGCGCGTGGCGGACGCGTACGGGACAAAGACTGAGACCCTGGTTGTAAACGAAGATGCTCGAAACTCGGTGTCGTAGATGCAAAAACGTCTCACTGCGCTTCAGGGCAGCCGTTCGCTGTTGCTCAGTGTAACACCTCGAGATGACCTCCATGTCTCGCCGCTGTGAGCGTATTTTGTCCCACGGCCAGCCGTTCGCGCGCTTTTGGTTTTTCACCGGACATCGCGTTTGTCACACAAACGCGGAGGGGTCGCGCGCGCGCGTCGTGGTGCGTCGACGCTTCCCAGATTGCGACTGTTCGTCCACGCAGACGGTTTCATAAAAACTCTTCACAAAATCCCGACGTGGCTTCCCAAGCGTCGCTCGTACGTTTCCTTCCTTGCATGACTCGCTTGTTTGATCGCCGTTCTCGCGGCGTCCATGGACCAACTCCAGTGGTACGCGTCCTGACCTTCCATGGAAACGTTCAGGTTCCGCAAATCGCCCTCCACGTTTTCGCGTTCTGGCGGTCGTCGTCCGTGGTTCACGCGAGCGCCGTGTTTGGCGTTCGCCAAATCACACGCCTCTCTTAACCCACCGGGCGCGCGCGTGTATCCATCGCCTCCCGCGCCATGGGCCATGCACCCAGAGAATACGCCCTCGGCGGTGTCGTGATTGTTTTCTTTATCAACTTTTATCAGCCTTTTGTGTCCTTTCGGTACCTGCACCCCCACGTTCCGCGCGGGCGTCTCGCCGAACCAACTGGGTTTGGCGTCGTCGTCGTCATCGTCGTCGTCCCCCCCCCCCCCCCCCCCCCCCCCAAACCAAGTCTCGCCCTCTACGCCTGTTCATATCGTTTTGAATTTCATCACCAGAACCGTCCCTGAACGCGACGAACTCCCGATTAGCCCTCGCCACCCGTACAGCTCGTGCGGGCTCGGGTTCCCGGGGTCCCCCTAACGTCGGGTTGTCGAAGAAGTCACCGGCGCCTACTCCGTCCACTTCCTTATGGTACGCACCTCTTTGTTCCCACCGCCCTTCGTGTTCGCGAGTCAAGTGCTCCAGCTTCGGGTGCACTCTTTCTTTTCCCCACTCCCCGCGTTGCTCCCACCGCCCGGAATGCGTGTCCGCGCCGTTGCGCACGTGCCCTAACAAACCCACGTCTCGCAAAGCGTGACCGTTGGTATCCCTGTGTACGTCGCCGCGTTTCTCCCAAACCCCTTGCAAAGTTATCGACTCGTTCAAGGGGCCGATCGGGCGCTGGCCGTGCGGGCCTTGTGCCGGGTCACCCACCTTTGGCTTGTCCCTCCCACAATGCGTATACGCCCACCCAGCACGACGCTCCCACAAGCCGTCATCCCACACCCCATTTTTGTACCCAGCCTCGTGAATCCCTTTTTCTAACTTTAAATACCCGCCCGCTTCCCAAACGTCCCGGCCCATGTGCGGCGCGTAGTGCCCAAAGTTCGGCATCCGCAGGTGGTAATTCCCGTCACACCACTTCCCGCGTTCCTCCCACCGGCCTTGGTTCGATCCCCCGCGAAATTTTGCGTCTTTTTCAGCCTGACTAACAGCCTTGTGGCCGCGCCCGCCGTCCCCCCAAAACGCCCGGTCCTCGTGTCTCCCGGCGTGCGCGTCCGCGGGGCGCCGGTTGTATCCTGCGGTTGGGTCATTTTTTTCGCCGGCGCGGTTCTGCCACCGGTTTTCGTTTACTCCAGGACCAAGTACCTGCCTCGGGCCTTTCGCCGCGATTGAGGCGTGGAACGCATCTGTGCGTCGCGCCATGTCTTTCGCGGTGCGGCTCAGGTGTTCCTTTGACTCGTCGTGACTCGTGAGAGACGCCACTGAAGATGAATCGTTTTGGGAATTCTTTTCGTCGGAAACGACGTTTTCGTTTCGGGCAACCGAATCTCTTTCCACCGAATTCTTCTCGGAAGTCCCGACATCCTCTCGTTTGGGTGGCGGCCAGATACCGTCCACCGGGCCTTCCCCGCCGTCGCCAAACGTAGCTCTGGCTTGCCACCGGCTTTGCCCGCCCGTCTCGTTGTAAGACCGCGACCGGTCCTTTGAAAACGCGGACTGTTTCGTGACCCCGATACAGCCGTGGTCCTCAAATCGCCACCGCGACTGTGCCCCGAGCGCGCGGTCGTCGCGCGCGCGCGCGTACGCGCGAACCGCGTCCTCGGCGGTGAGTCGTTCACCGTGTCCGCCGTGGCCCCGCACCGCATCGGGAAGCATCCCCGTGGGAGCCTCCCGGCCGCCGCGGTTGAAGCGCGACATAGAAGTGAGGGGTCGGCACTTCACCCTCGAAACTCAACGGCCGAAAACGGAACGCGAAAACGAAAAGCAAAATCTTTCCCCGAGAGCGAATTCCCTCGTCACAGGTCTTCGCACCGCCCCGATGGCGGACGCTATGGCCCTCGCCTCGGCGCGCGCGGAGAGCGCGCAGATCGTGACGCAGAAGGACGCGGACATCGCGCGTTTGAAGTACGACCTATTGGTGGAGCGCGGTGAGAAGGAGCGTCTTTCGAAGGTTGGGGAGAATCTGGGCCGCATCAACTCTGCGCTTGAGGGTGAACTCGAAACATGTTTGGAGCTTCTGCGGTTGGAGCGGGGAAAGACCGCAAGGTTGTCCGCCGCGCTTACCAAAGCGCGCGCGTTCCGGGACAAAGTGGACACGATGCGGCACGAAATGCAGCGGGGGGTGGTGATTGCGTTTAACCAGCTGTCACGGGCGGCTACCGCGCTTGACGGCGAGATGCATTCGTTCTTCGGTTCTATGAACAACCGGGAAGAGTGGAACTTCGATTTCGACGACGACGCGGATGGATTCGAAAACACGGGGTACCCGGGACCACCAAACACACACGAAACCGAAACCCCACCCAAGGTGTTGGGCATGGCAGCCACGTTCGAGCAAATGGCCATGCCGGATAGCAGGACGACGCCGGGAAAGAAGGAGGACTTGCTGTCAAGAGTCGCGAGTGAATATTGATTGTGTTTGACGTCGACGCGACTTACATTTACGCCCGGGAGATTACCTCCTCCGGTTAAAACGAATCGTCCGACTCCGACCCCCGCTCCGACCCGCTGACTTCCTCGAACTCGTCACTCGCGTCGTCCATGTCGGGGTTCAAATCGAGCTGCACGAACGGCACGACTTTCCGCGGTTTCGGTGGCGCCGGCGCGGCGGCGTGCTCCGCTTTCTCGTCCACTTTTTGTTTTGGTTTTTCAGGCTCTGTTTTTTTCGCCCCCGGCGCCGACGCCGACGCCGCGCCGATGTGTAGCGGGTCCCCTGGTTTCCACCCCGGCGGCGGCGGCGGAATTCCTGGCGGCCACGGCTCGCCTGGTTTCCATCGCGACAAAAGCGCTATGACCGTCTCCAGCGGGGGCATGTCACCAGCCACGGCGGCTTTCCGCGCCTCTTCCACGACAATCGCATCCGCAACGCGCGACGCCTCCCGCTGTTTCACAACAGCCGCGTGCCGCGCCAAGTGCGACGCCGCGAAGTGCTCGTCCTGGGGCGCGGGTGGGACGATGCCGAACAACGGCGCACCGGGTTCGTACCCAATGGGGGCGAACGTGGTGTACGAAATCCGCCTGGCGTAGTCCACCACGTCTTTCGCGGAGACCGGCCCTGCCGCGGGCAGGGAGACGTGATCCATGGACCGCGCGTCGTCGATCGCGGCTTGCAGACCTCGGCGCGCGTCACGCAGCTCGGTGGAGAAGGACAAAAGACCTCCCAGCGTGCCGTTGGCGGCTGTCATCCCGGCAGCTCACACGGAACGAACACAGCAGCGAGAGGATGGCCCGGCCGCACTACCTCCGCGCGGGGTCCTCTGAGAAGGACGAGGGTTGGGGGAGGAAAGAAGATGGAAAGAAGATACGGTTTCCCATAAAAAAAAGCAGAAAAAAAGCACCTGCCCTTACACCGCTCGCGCTGGAGTGGCAGCGTGAGCTAGTAGACCGGATTATGAATAAAACTCAAGACCTTTCCTAAAAAACAGCCGACGCGTTTGAGTATTACAACACGCGTCTCGTCTTGTCTCCGTCTCCGCGACTACATCGTACGAAAAAAAGGGCTCTATTTCTCGTCTGCATCGTCATCGAACGAAAGCATCTCTCTCCATCCTCTCCGTCTCTCCAAACCCTTTACTCATCCTTGGTGAGCTCCGCGATGGCCTTGCGTCTTTTGTTTGCGGCGATTGCCCTCTTACCCGTGAGCAAAATTTGGTTCACAAAAAGCAACCCCACGAGTCCCAAGAAAACAACCGACCCGTTCGCCCAGTCCTCTTTGGTTCTACAAAACCCGAAACTCAGCACGGATCCGATTCGCAACGCCAGTTTCAAGTGCTCCTCGAGTTGCGAAAGAATTGGAATCCTTGGCAGGGCGTTGCTGGTGCCGCTTATCTCAGCGCCCTTGCTGCCTGCTGCAGTGCCCGCGACGTACGTCACTAAACTCGGCCCCGCGCTGAAAACGCCGGTGGATTTGGGAACCACCACGAAGGAAAGGGAAACGGATTTGCCCGGTTCCAGAACAGGGAAAGACGCCCGCGTCGCACCCAACACGTGGAAGTGATCGGTGTCCCACATCGGGTCGTCAATCAACACCGCGCTGGCGGGGCTGTTTTTTAAGAAAGGGGGACGGGAACAGAGTCAGCCGGTGCATTGAAAATGATTGATTGATGAGGAATGCGTAAAACGAAGGCGTTGAAGGCGCGAAATTTAAGATCCGACTCCACGGTGGGACCGATGGGTGTCGCCTCGCGTCGTGATGTTCCGAGATGCGCCATTCCCAATGCGTACCTCTCCCCCGCGTTGTACACGTCGATCTTGATGGTCATGTTCTTGCCGATCACGAGCTGGTCCTCCACCACGGACTGGGTATGGGGATGCGGGATGGCGGGATGGGGTCAGATTCAGATCGAGGCCGAGGCGATCGGCGATTGCGTTCCGCCGGGTCGCCGGTTTGGATATCGATACCGACACCCTATGAAAAGGCCATCGTAGTCTATCAAGAACACGAGTCGCAACACGTACCTTGTGCACGATGAGGTGCGCCTGGGAAGGCGTAGTATCGTCCTGCGCGGCGGCGCCACTCAGGCAGGCGATGGCGACGAGCGTGACAATCGCGAGACGCGTCAGGGCGCGAGACTTCCACATCATCGTTTCGGTGACTCTTCGCGTGGACCGGAGCGGGGACCGAGTTACTTTCGGACCGAGTTACGGCGATGCGACGCGTCACCGGGGACGGATCGAGAACGGGGACGACTCGGGGACGAGGCTCGCGCGGCACGTGTGTGGTCGTGATGATGAGTGGAAGAGGGAAGGGAAAGACAGAAGAAAAACCTCCGCGGCCTCGGCCGCGCGTCGCGAACGAAACGAAACTCGAGCTCGTAAAATGAGCTCGATTTGGAACGGCCCGCTTCGTCACACTCGCCCTGCACGAAACACGTGGATTCCACCCTCCTCCTTTCGCGCGTATCGCCGCGATGGCGGACGAGGAGACCGCCCCGCCCCCCCCCAACCCCCCCGCGCCCGTCATCCTGCACGCGTGGCTCCCCGCGAACCCCCTGCCCATTTTAGGTGAGGACGAAGAGGCGCCCAAACGCAAGCCCATGGGCGTGCTTCTCCTGGACATCCCGCGACGTTTGAAGGCGTCCGCGCCGGTGGCGGCGCAAAGGCGGTGCAAGGCCGCAATTCTCGAGTTAACCGCAAAGATTGAGGAAATAGGCGAGATCAAGGTACGGATGGACACGACGACGACGACGCGGGAACGATCAAATCAAATCAATCCAACGAACGAAAACCGAACCATCGATCCAATCGTCCCGTTCGCGCCGACGGAAGAAACTCCAATCCCACACGCCAGCGCACGAAACGTGGCCCTTTGGAGTTTATACACGTTCTCTGACCCGTCCCAAAAACGCATCACACGAAACCATAGGAGGACGACCCTGAGGCCGAGCGTAAGACCGCTGAGAAGACGGCTTTGGAGTCTGAACTCGCTGCCACGGAGACGGCGTCGACGGCGGCGGACGCGGCGTACGAAGCGCTCGCGGTGGCGTTGTGCGGGGGCGAGCACACCACGCGATTTTGGATCGATGTGCTGAACCGACACATAGACGCGGGCGCCTGGGAGATCATCCCTGATGCGGACAGGGCGCACGTCGTTTCGGTACCGGACGCGGCGGAGGGCCCCGACGCGCGCGCCGTGGTGGGCGACGCCGATTCGGCCGCGTTCGCGACGGCGCCGAACGCGAGTGTCACCAACACCGCGCTGCTGCAGAGAATCGCGTGCAAGGCCTTGGGCGAGTTCCTTGCGCAGTCGCAGGTGGAGAAGCGGTCGCCGCCCTCGAGTACCGACAGCGGTTCGCAGCCGAAAGCGACGCCCCGGTACGAACCCAACGTGTTCCTCGGCGCCGAGACGGCGTGCGCCGGGTGCGAGCCCTGGGCCGACGCCGTGATTGCCGCGCTGGGGGACACGGTCACACGCCTTGAACGGGCTGTGATTCGGTGGCGAGACACGAGCGTTCCCGGCATAGCCTCGGTGGTCAAAGCCATGACTACAATGGGCGAGGACGGCGACGCGACCCCCGAAACCAGGAAAGTGGGAGGCGCGTACGTCGAGCTGGACGATTTCGGCGACGGCGCGCTTGCGGTTTTGCGGGAGTGTAATTTGCGGGGCGTCTTCCCAACCGGGTTGATCCTTCCCGCCACGCTCGCGTTTTCGAAACAAGCCGCAAAGGTCAAACACGAGTGCGAAAGGCTGGGTATCGAAATTCTCGCGAAAGACGTTTTGATGGGAGGCTTGATTTCCGAGAAGTACGTCGGCGTTGCGTCGACGTCGATTCACTTCCCGAATTTGGCCACGAAAAGAGGAACCCCCGAGTTCGAGCCCCTGCGGTCAGTGATGCAAACGCAGGGGGGGTGGGAGAAACACCAAAAACTGCTGACGACGCTGAAAGCCGTGGTACACGACGGCGTGGGAAGTATCGAAACCGCGGCGGTGAACTGTTTCCTCGAGGAAAACATGAGGGTCGTGGTTATGACTGCGCTGGACGCGCCGCCCGCATTCCAAGTGCTTCCCGAGTTTTTGCCGAAACAGTGCAAGCCGAAAAAAGTGGAGGAACTCGTCACGAGCGAGACCGAGGCGGAGGAACCGGTTACGAGCGAGACCGAGACTGGCGAGGAAGAGTCGGATAAAAAAGAAGGAACCGAAGAGCCGGTGGTGCAGGTGGAGGTGGCGTTAGAAGAAAAAAAACCCTCCGTGTTTACCGAAACCCGCGTCGCGTGGAACGAGGCGTATGGGGTCACCGATGGTGGCGACGCGGCGGCGTGAGGGTATTAGACCCGGGTGTATTTATCAAAAGGAACGTAACGTCGCGCGCGCTCACAATCGACTTAAGTAGTGCTCATAGATAATTGTGAGTGCACGTATTAATACCGGGTACTACTTAAGTCCATACTAACCCTATAAAACCCTACTTCTGCCACGTTATGTCAAGCCCCGCGTACCCGTCTTCGTACCAGTCGTCGCCCCTATTTCCCCCCAGCTTTGTTTCAAGCACGGCGAGGCCCAGGTCTTCGCATTTTTGAATCGTCTCGTCGAGCAACGCTCGGTCCCGCACGGCGCCGAATATCCTCGCCTCGCCGTTTTTCTGTAACCGCCTTTGTAACACCCACGGCAGCGTCTCCGCGTGCGTTCGTTCGTACACAAGGTCGCTTCCTATGATCCGGTCGAACTTTCGGTGTGGGTGTAGTCTCGAAACCCACCCGCCTTTCACTGCGGCGGCGTCGACGTCAAGACTTTTCGTCGGTTCGTTTTCGAGAAGTGGGTTTTCTTTTTTAAAAGCGTCCGAGCCGGTTTTCCGGGTCTCGCGTTCCACGCGTCCGTCGATTTCAAGTCCCCCCGCCATTAAAACCTCACCCGCCGCTTCTTCCCTCCAGTCGCACCGAACCACCGTGGGTAGTATCGGTGGGTCTTTTTCACCTTCCGCCGTGTCGTGGTTTGCCTTCGCCGCCAGGACTAGCGAGTCCAGTAGCGGAAACTCAAAATCGGAAAGCGCCACGGACTCGGCGCCCAGCTTCGCCACCAGCAAACCGCACAGCCCGACCCCGGAGCCGAGCTCAAGCACGTTTTTCTTGTCGCACCACATCGCATTTACCGCTAGGTTATCTGCCAGCATACCCGCCGCTCGCCACAGCTTCGCGCCGACGCCCCGGCCGAGGGCTAGTTCTCTAATTGTGATTGTGTGCGTGCCTATTTTTTTGGTCACGGTCGTGGCGACCAAGTCGGCAGCCTCGAGGCACGCCGACCTCGCCTGTTCCAAAGCTTCCCTCAGGGTTTGGGTGGCGTGTGTTTCATCTCCGGCCAGGTCCAACGCCGCAATCGCCGCCTCCAGCCTGCACTTCGCGCCCGCCTCGGTGGCTTCGTCCGCGTACACGCGGTCGCCGCGAACCTTGGTGGCCAACGATCGCGACGCCCGTTCGCGCCGACCGGAACTGCGCACCACGTTCTCCACCGTTTCGAGCCACTCGCCCACGTTTTCGCCAGCCACGAGCGCGGCGTACCAGTCCCCCTCATCCGCCACGACCTCCCCGGTGTCGCGCTCACCGGCCATGACGCGACCCCGCCGCAAACGCTTTGCGCGGGCACCAGGCGCCACCACGTGTGGGTGGTGGTCATTCATTCGCTGATGAGGTAAAAGTTGTTGGATTTGGTCGTCTGCGTCAGCACTGTCAAATGTCTACAGGCTTGATGAAGTTCGAACGGAGTCGTCACTCACCTCCGCACGGCTTTACCGCCGCCCGGTCGTCGAGTGCCTCGGGTACATGTCTCCGCTAGACGAGGTGGAAATCGAGGTACGTGCGCTTCCACCGCGATCGCGTGTTGAATGTGTATCGTCCGCGATCGCGGTTGAACGATTTTAAGTCCCGCCCACCACGCGTATTCCGCGATGTTGACGCGGTTTGGTTGTTGAATTCGCCTCGCTCGCTCGTCTCCTCGCTGACCATCCCGCGTCTCCTTCTGTCCGCGCCTCCTTGTTCGTCTCCCCAGGCCGTCTCGCCCGTCATCGAACCCGCGCGCGTGTTTCGCGGCTCGTCCTCGGACGAGGTCGTCTCGCCCGTCCCCGAACCCACGCGCGTGTTGCACACCTCGCCCTCGGACGTATCTCCCGTGCCCTTTGCGTTCGGAGTCGTCATGACGCGGGTCGCTCCCGCCCCAGAGAAGGGCAGAGACGTGCCGCCTAACATTACCGAAAAAGAGAGCTGGACCGAGGGCACCGCGAGCCCGTCGGTGACGGACAGCATTCCCCTGACCCCGACACAGCACGTGATGGTGTACGGCGCGGTTTTCGTACCAATCGCATGCTTCCTATGGATCTACAGCGCCATGGGCGAAGGTGTGTACGTGTTCACGCAGCTGTCGAAGGATGGCAACTACGAAGTCGCGTGGTGGCTGTGCGTGGCGGCGGTCGGCTGGCTGGCGCTGCTGTGGGTGGTGGATGCGTTCGACAAGAGCATCACGGGTACCAGCGCGAAAAACGCGGTGTACGTCCTTACGATAATACCCCTGGGCGCCATGTTCGTCGCGTCGCTGCTCGCGGTGGAGCACTACATCAGCGCGCCCATGGTATTGTTCGTGGTGTTCAAAGGTACGGCCTTGCGCCTTTCCCAAATCCGCCACGCACTGTTTTACCGAAGCTGGTGACTGTTGTCCATACATCGCGATTTACAATACTGACACGTTTCGTGGACACAATCAAAGCCCTGGTGGACAAGGAGCTTTACGACGCCGTGTTCCACGGGTACGTCGCGCTTGGGAAGTTCATGCGCGTCAACGGGCACGCCAACTTAGTGGCGAGCCTGATCACGTGCACGTCGTGGTTAATCTGGATGTGCGCGTTTGACAACGAGTGGAACAACACGGTGATGTTTGCGGCGTACCACTCCCAGCTGGAGTGCAACCGCGCGACGGATTCGCTGGAGGAAGCGCAGTGTCAAGCCGCGTACCTTCTCTGGGCGTCACCGCTGATAATCTCCGTGCTTTGCGGTTTCTTCGGAATCGCGTGTCTGTACCTGAGCAAGGACGGCAGCGCGGTGCGCATGCTCGTGGTGCAGTTTTTGGTGCTGGGGATGGGCATGTGGGTAAGCGTTTCGATTTCAGGCGCGGAGATGGGCTTGGCGGATGATATCCTTCAGTTCGCGTTGCTGTTCTGCTCCATGATGATCGTGGTGTGCGTGAACATCATCGGGTACGACAACCTCCGCGTGCAGCTCGGGTCGCTGAAAATGACGCAGAAGATATCGGAGTACTCGCAAAGCAACTTCGCGAAGGGGATGATCGTCGTTTTGACGTTACCCGTAATTCCCGGGTTTCTAGTGCTCTCGGCGCTGATCAGGCAGGCGCGCGTTTTCGGGTTGTCAATGGCCAGCGCGAAACGAACCGCGGACGCCGAGTTCGCGTACTTCACGAGCGCCGGGTGGGCGATGTTACTTTGGCTGTTTGCCGACGTAACCGCCGTGTTCACCTGGGCCGGTACGTGTTGGGGCTTTCCCAAATCCAGGCACACTGTTTACTGCCCCTCTGTGACTATTTACTGTTTACTACATACATCACATGTAGACTGTTTGCCCATATAGGCTACTTGTACACTCGCGACTGACACTTTTCGTTCACAATCACAGCGTACATCGCCATGTTCTACTTCATCTGCGACGTGGGCGTGGGTAAGGGTGCGGTTTTGTTCCTGGGGTGGATGATCAGCATCATGAAGGAGTTCTCGCCAGTCGTGGTGTTGTTTTGTTTCATTCTGTTGGGGGTGTTTATGTTCCTCCTGCCGCCCGTGCCAGGCCCCCCCGTGTACCTCACCGGAGGCGTGTTACTAGTAGGCTCGATGCAGGACACGTACGGGTTCTGGGGCGCCACCGCGATTTGCGTGTTCGTGTGCTGGTTCGTGAAGCTGCTTTCGTGCGCGCTGCAGCAGAAGATGTTCGGCGAAAATTTGGGGAGCTGTACGCATTCCCTTTCCCAAATCCTGACACACTGTTTGATGCCCCTGGTCGAGTGCACTACGGCCGTAACAAGTGACTGATAAGAATCCAACTCGGGTGACTGTTTGCGGATACTGACACTTTTCTTTTACAATCACAGACGTCGGGGTGCGGTACATGGTTGGCATTAACTCGCGGCAGATGCGCGCCATCCGGTACTGCTTGATGCAACCCGGTTTGAACCCGGCGAAGATCGCGATTCTTTGTGGAGGGCCGGATTGGCCCACAAGCGTGCTTTGCGGGATTCTGGGGGTTCCGCTGCGCGAGTCCATGATCGGTACGTATTGTATGCATTTCCCAAATCCCTCCGACTGTTTGCCAATACAAGACTGACACTTTTCTTTACAATCACAGGCACCGCCCCGGTGCTGGTGTTATACCTGGCCTACACGGTCCTGGCGGGGGCGTTTATGTTGAAAACAGGCGGGACGTGCGCCTCGGACTCCGTTGTGGTTGACGTTTCCGTATCCCCCCCCCCTCCCGCCTCCCCGTACCCGCCCCCCTCGGAGTACGCCGAGGTGGGCTCGGCGAACTACTGGGAGATGGCGAGCGCCGTGGCGCTGGGCGTGGCGATGATCAGCATGTCCTGCACCTCCTTCGCGGCGGTGTACTACATGGAGCACACGATGGAGACGAAACAAAGCGAGTGCGCGGCGTACCCCACGGACGAGGAGGTGGAGGCGAGGGAGTTGAAAGTCGCGGCGAAGAGCGTGGCGTACAAGCGCGTCACGCGCTGGAACAACCTGCCCGTGGTCGACCGGGTTTTGCTGGCAGGCGCCGTGACGTTGATGACGTCGGCGTGCCACATGGCGGGCAACTTCGGCAGCGATTGCTTCAGCACCTTCACCGTGACCTGCACCGTGGAGCTGGTGGATGTGGTAAAAACGTTAGGGTGGGTCGCTATTGGGTGTTTCGTGTTCGGGGTGGTTCTGTTCAACCTGTACCAGCGAGGGGCGAAGAAACGAACGAGGAGCGTGATGGAGTCGAAATCGCGGGACGCGGAAAACACGCAGACCGCGGAGACGCCGAAGTAGTGGTGATTTAATTTACATTATAAACCACAGTATCAACCATTAGCTTCGCAGTAGTACTGAAACCGTAGTGCTCGTCCCTTTCCCCTAAACATCTCTGCACCTCGGCTGCTACCTCGCTCTCTATAAAACAGAGATGAGATTATTTTTTCGAATCTGTGCAAACCTCGGGCGCGCCGCGCCCCCGTCTTTTTCTCGTCGACATTTCTTCGCTCTCTCATGCCCTCCTCTCGCCCGCCTCGGCGTCCCTTTCCGTACCGCACATCGCCAAGGTACGTGCCCGGTTTGATTCGCCTTGGTGTTCGTGCTGCGATTCCCCAAACGCGGTCGTTTTGCAAATCTCGCGCGAAACGAATGGCGCCGGTTCCGGCGCGCCGCGATGCACATCGTTTCACCGCGAATAATGCGCCTTCCCGCTCATCGATTTTCCGCCCACTGACCCGCTCTTGCTCTCTCCTTCATCCTCACAGGGTCGACTCACCCTATAGACGCGCACTCGTCGTTGATAAACAGCACTCACTCAACATGCTGATTCCCAAGAAGAACCGTAAGGAGGTGTACAAGTACCTGTTCAGAGGTGCGTGTCCCGACGACTCCTGTCGATTTCCATCCCGATCGGCGTTTCGAAGGAGCTCCGTCGCGTCGCCGAAGATTTCCCGGCCACGTTCCTCCCCTGACCCGGCTCCCTCCCACCAATCCCACCCACCATCACAGAGGGTGTCATCTACGCCAAGAAGGACTTCAACCTCCCCGCGCACCCCGAGATCGCGAGCGTGCCTAACCTGCAGGTACGTAACACTTATTGCCCGAACGCCGGGGACGGGATATGGGAAACCCTAGACCCAACATTTGGCATACATTCGCGGGCGAAACAGGAGGGTCGATGCGCGCGCAAGAACACTCGGCACTCGGCACTGGTTCGTGCGCGTGACGCGACGTATGTGCAAACGCCACCCGGATGGCGTGACGAACGTCGTCCTCGGTGTTACACGCAATCGAAACAACTCATTTAGGTAGCAATCACACGCTACCGACGCAAACGCTAACCGCTCTCGTCTCTCCCCCATGAAACAACCCGGACACAGGTGATCAAGCTCATGCAGTCGTTCACCTCCAAGGAGCTGGTGAAGGAGATTTTCTCCTGGCGCGTGTACTACTGGTACCTCACCGACGAAGGCATCGCCTACCTCCGGGAGTACCTCAACCTCAGCGCGGATGTTGTGCCCAACACCCTGAAGAAGTCCAACCGCCCTGCCACCGAGCACGCCGGCGCCAGGGACGAGCGCCCCGCGCGCGGCGGCGACCGCCCCGGCGGCGACCGCCCCGGCGGCGACCGCGGCGGGTACCGCGGCGGCGACCGCCCCGGAGGCGACCGCCCTCGTGGCGACCGCCCCGGCGGCTTCGGCCGCGGCGGCGGCAGCGACAAGGCCGGCGCCCCCGGGTCCTTCAACCCCCAGTTCGCGTAAGCGAAGTTTCCAGGGTGGTCGGGATCGACGGCTGAGTCGCGACTGTGTCTGCGGGGTATACCATATTGGTACGCCCTGAAAGACATGGAAGCGACGTTAAGAATGAGGGAGTGGTAATACGCGGTACCAATTGTTACAGCGTCTGCGCTCGTTGATTCATTCCAACGTCATTCACTCGTCGATTCATTTCATTCTCATTCTTTCATTCAAACCTTTCTTTTCTCTGCTCATTCTCCTCCTCACTATCTCTTCGCTATCATTCATTCAAACATTTCTCAGTCGCGCATTCTCCCACTCAAAAGTCACTTGGCAATCTTCCTCACCGCGTCCACGTCCACGCCCTGGAACCCTTCGCGGTCGAACCACTTCAGGAACTGCTTCGCCATTTTTTTCACCCCCCCCTTGGCGTCGCTCTCGAAGTTCAAAACGCACACCGGGTCGTGCAGGGACTGTCGCAGCAAAAACCACCCGGCCTTCCCATCGCCCTCGTCCACGCACACGCGGTACCCTTCGTGGTTCACGCTGATCGGTGAACTATTTTCAAAAACGCTTTCAGGGCCTTTCAAAACCTCACGCTTGAGCCCTTCAATCACCAGAGCACCTATTGGTTTGAAATCTTCCCCAGTGATCTTCAACCGCACCTCCGCCTCTTCCTTGGGTTCCTTCAGATCTTTCAAAAGATCCGCGATCCCTTCGCCGCCGCTTCGCCGGCGCCGCACCGCTTCGACGATTATCTTCACCGCCAGGAACGCGCCGTCGTCCAGGTTGTGGTTTTCCCGCATGGCGCCGTGCCCGGAGGTTTCGATCATCAAAAAACAAGCCTCCCCCGAGTCGTTCAACGCGACGCCCTAGTTGTGAAAAAGAAAAGTGGTTAACGTCTTGTATATCGCGATGTATGGACAAACAGTCAGAGGTAATAGTCCCTTCTGGTACGGGTATATCGCGATGTATGGACAAACAGTCACCAGCTGAGAGATAAAACAGTGTGCCGCCTGATTTGGGAAACGCGCAAGGCCGTACCTTGTCGATGACGTTTTTGTACCCGCGCATGTACCGCAGGTGCTTGCCTCCTTTGTTTTGGATGTACGCGGCGAGGCCGTCGCTGGTCACCGAATCCGTCACGATCGTCGTTCCCGGGTGTTCCCTAAGCACGATAGCCGCCAACACCGCGATGAGCTTGTTCCGGTTGATTTCCAGCCCAGCCGCGTCAATCACCGCGCTGCGGTCCACATCAGTGTCAAACACCACGCCCAAGTCCTGATTGTAAAAGAATAAATGTTAGTCTTGTATGGGCAGTCAGTCGGCGGAATGTGGTAAATGGGGAAATACTTACCGATTTCGATCGCAAAACAGCCCCCACCGCGCTGGCCATCGCCGCCGCGTCCTCCGGGTTCGGGCTGCGGGTAGTACGGAAAAAGGTCAGTCTCTTCCGTCGGCGAGTGGCCGGTTCGTAACAGTTACCAGGGCCCTGTGTCAATTTACCACAGGGCCCGCCAGGAAACGTTACCAGTAGTGCGCTTCCTTTTAACGACGGCTGCGTACGCGGCCGTCAAAGAGGGGCGGCAAACGAAAGGCCCAACGCGTACCTGTGGTTGGGAAACGTGCCGTCCGGGTCCAGAAACTGGCTCCCTGAAACGTCCGCCCCGAGCGGCGCCAACACGTCGGTGGCGAAAAACCCCCCACTGCCGTTCCCGGCGTCCACCGCGATTTTCATCCCCCGCAACGGTTTGTCATGTTCGGTTTCGCCCACGCCGTCGCAGATCAGTCGCCGCAACTGCGCGGCGTAGAGAGGCAGGAAAGGTTTGGTTTCCACGATTTCAATCGCAGACGACAAGTCGTCATTGAGCTGCGGAATCGGGTGCCCACCCGGTGCGTGTTCGCATTTAGCAGACGCGGCTTCCATGATCGCGGCGATGTCGTTTTTGTTTAAACCGCCTTGCTTGGTGAAAAACTTGGCGCCGTTGCGGTTGAACGGCAGGTGCGACGCCGTTAACATCACTGCCGCGTCGTAGTTCGTGGACTCCGAAATCGTGGACATGAAACAAGCGGGAGTCGTGGCGATCCCAAGGTCCACAACCCTTGTGCAGCCTGCGCTTTCGAATCCGGCGAAACAGGCGTTGGCGAGGTTCGGGCCGGACAAACGCGGATCGCGGCCCACCGCCACGACCACGTCCTTCACGTCTTTTTTCAACGCAACCGCGAGCCACTCCACGAACGCCTCCGCGATGAGAAACGTGGCTTCCTCGTTCATCGTGACGCTCTCGCCCGCCACCCCCTCAAGCGCCACCCCGCGGACATCAGACCCGTTCTGCAGCTTCAAAAGAAGCTCAGGGGTGGTCGTGGTGACGAACGTCACCTTGGGTTTCACGGGGGCCATGGCGAAAACGCGGCAGGCGCCTCGGGAGGGACGAACGGTTCGGGGTTTCGGGGTGAAACAGTGTGGCCCTTGGCGCACACCGGGTCGTGTGCTGTGGGAACCTCCGGTGAACGCGTTCGCGGTGACGGAAACGCACGCGGTGGTGGCCAGGGCGCGCATACCGGTCGACGCTGGCAGCTTCTCTCGGAAAGATAAAGAAGATACTTTCCACGCGTCCTTTCCAGCTTTCGTTTCGTCGGACGAACAAACACGTGCGCGAGACGTAAGGGGTTGGGGACGAAGAGAAGACGCGGCGAGTCCGGAAAACGACCGAACGCGAACGCGAGCAAAGCGAGACGGGCGGGGGGATGGACCGAGACCGGCGTGCGGTGCGCAGCAGGTTGTGTGCCACGTGACGTCGGATGGATCCGGGGAGCGCTTTTTTGCCCCTTCGTTCTTTTTCGTCAAAAAAATCCTTCTCGAGAATGCCGAGAAAATCGTTTGGCCACTCCTCGGTGCTCCGCCCGTCCCTGTTCCGGCTTTGTCGCGATGGCGGACGCGAAGACCTCGGTGAGTAAGGAGGAGGATGCTTTGATCAAGAAGCGTTTGCTTACGCAGACCACGACGGCGAGGCAGGGCGCGGACCCTCCGGTGAAGAGGCTCGTGAAGAAATACCTGGCGTTCTGCGGGGCGCTGGGGGGCGACGGCGACGATGGGGCCAGCGGCGAGGAGGAGAGGGAGAAGCACAGGGAGAGTTTTTTGAAAGAGCTGGCGTTGTACGAGTTCACGATGGGACGGGTCGCCGCAGTGACCAGCGCGAACACTCGGGAGATGGCGAGTTACTCGGCGGCCAGGGGAGAGGTTGACGAGGCGGTTTCACGCGCAGAAGCGGACATTCGCGCGCTTCGGGACGATCTCGACGCCGCGCGGCAAGACCGGCGGCACAAGGAAGAGTACGAAACGCTAAGGCGGCTGTGCGTGCAGCTCCCATCGAGAAGTGACACGCAGGCGGCGTGTGCTGATTTAGAAACGCAGATCGCGGCGCTTACGAAGGAGAGCGACGAGGCGAGTTCCAAACTGGACTTGCGGAAAAAACAGTTCGCGCTTTTGCTGCACGCCGCCCACGAACTACGGGACGAGCTCGAGGAGGACGATGCCGCCGGGGTGGGTGGGGGTGAGGCGATACCCATGGAGACCACCTGATTGCGTCCTTAATGAAGAAGCAGGGGTAGGTAGAGCGGTAGGTAGTGCATCAATAGTACAGCAAGCATTCAAGCAGCGTCATCGTCTAATCGACGCGTACCCAAAGGAGACATGATTGCGTTCCTCATTTACGCAGCGGTGGGTAGAGCGGAGGTAGTCTATCAATAGTACAACAAGCATTCAAGCAGCGTCATCGTCTAATCGACGCTATACCCCACTCTAGTGACCCTATCCCGCGGCTTCGCGAGTTCCACCAGCATCGGCCGCGTGCTTTTTCCCTGCGCCGCCCACGCCGCGACGCACGTGTCCGCGTAATGCGCGAACAGCGCGTCGTCCTGTTCCATGGCGAGCTGTCCTCTTTGGTGGTCCTCCATCTCCTGTTCCAGCTCAAATCGGGCCTTGGCTTGTTTTCGCCGCATCTGGTTTACCCGGGCCGTTTGTATTCTCCGCGCCTCAGCCTTGGTTTGGGCGACAGTCTCCTGTTCCTCCGCTTCCAGCTCAACGCTTCGCAGTTGCCACCGCGCGACTTCCGCTGTCTCCTCGTCCCGCGCGCGGCTCCGTTCGTGTTCCCGAATCGCAAGCTGCTGCTGCCGCGAGCGGTGGATCATCGCCGCGTCCTCCGCTCTGTCCGCCGCGACGGCTTGTTCTTTTCGTCGCGCAGCCGCTTCCACAACGGCGGCTTCCCGCGTGTACCGCGACTCGTCCTCGTTCTTCTTCGTGCGCAGCTGCGTTTCCATCACCGCGACGATCTTGTCCCTTCGCACCTGCGCCTCAGCTCGCTTGGCGGTCTCTCGAGCCGCCCGCGCTAAGTTCGTGAGTTCTTTGCGCCGCGCAAAAGCCTCCGCGGATTTCTCAAACCCGGCAGCCTCAACCGCCTCCGCGAACCGGTGCGCTTTCAGCGCGTCATTCGCCTTCGCAGTCGCCGCCGCGTCCGCAACAGCGGTTGCCCTCTTTTGCTCCTTCTCCAAAACCTGTTCCTCAGCCTCCTCAAGCGCCCTTTGTCGGATCATCGCGCCTTCCTTTTTGTCAAGCGCGAACTCCGCCCTGGCGTTCGAACGCACTTCCTCAATCTGCGCAAGCACGAAATCTTTCGTCTCCGCCGCTCGAGCACGGCGCTCGGTCAGTTTGATTTCCTCCGCAGTGCTGGCCACCGCTATGGCGTGCGTTTGTTCCCGGACAAAAGTCGCGTCGTGCCGTTCCAACCGACTCTTCATCGTTTCCGCGTGTTGAATCTGCGCCTCGCGCTCAAACAACACGTCGCTGAGAAGAAGCGAGGAGTGAAACGAAGAAACGCGCTCGGTGCTTTCGTATAGTTTCTTGGAAGCGCGTTGGATGTGTTTCGAGCGTTCCTCGGCTCGAGCCGTGGCTTCTAAACGGTCAGTAACCCGCCGTGCCTGCTCATCAGCCACACTGGAAGCAGCCCGGGCGGCTTCTTTGTTCTTGCGACCAGCCTGTTGGTGGGAAACGAGCGAGGGATTTTTTGTTTTGGTCAGCTTCGAAGCTCGAAATGCCAAATCAAGATCGACGGATGGACGGATGTGTCTGTTCGGGAATCCCGCGTACCTCCAACGTGTTCGGCCACCGCCCTGACCGCGCGTCGCTTAACGTCTTCATGTTGCCTCGCTCGTCCTCCCTCGTGTCCGGGATCGCGCTGGAGTCGCGAAGCTGTGTTACGGACGGAGGAACACGGTGGTCAGAAAAGATGAATGGAAACAAAGGGGGTATGACGAAAGCGGAAACAGATTGGAAAGAGCGCCCGGCGTGACAGGGAAGGCGGTGGGACGCGACCCTGACCCTAAACCCTAAACCCTTACCTGCTCTCGCATGCGCGCGAGCTCGCGCGAGGACAAAATGACCGGACCCATGGCGGCCGACACGCCCGGGTGCGGTCGGGAATGCGCGCCAGTCCGGAGCGAGTACATTTTTGGCGCGTCTCATACAATAACCAAAACCACAGGCGATTTTGTGCAACCGACCGCGGAAATCCAGCTGGTGCCGCGGACAGATCGCCAACGCCTAGCCGTCTGCCACTGTCCGCTCGCGCCCGCCGCTGCGCCCTTTCAAGCCGACTTATGGCCGAGGACATTCTCGCGGATCTGATGGGCAGCGTACTGATCGTCGCGCCGGCGGTGTTCGGCATGATTTTCGCGTACTGGCTGTTCAAGAAGGTGCGCGGGTCCCTTCCCTTTCCTTGAACGCGTGAAGGCGCGAAAATTGAAACGACGGCAACCGAACACGGATGGCCATCGCGTGGAAGTCTCATCTCGCTGACACCTCAATCCCCTGAATACTCCCCCCCCAACCCCCCCTCCCCCCAACTCCCACCCCACCCCGAACCAGGTGGCTAAAATCTCCCTGTTCCGCCAGTCACGCGAGGACGACGAAGCGCTGCTTCGACGCATGGAGCGGGCGGATGAATCGGGTGAGGAACTTTCCCGCTTCACCACATTCCGCCTCCCTGATTGCTGATTGCGCACACGGGACTGACACTTCTTTTTTCCCAACAAGGGGGCGAGCCTGATTCGTACCAAAAGCTGCGGCAAATCTACCGCGACATTCAAAACGGCGCCAAGGCTTTCCTCGCCGCGGAGTACCGCATGTGCATCATCTTCCTCGCCGTGTTCGGGTTCGCCATGGTGTTCTTCGTGGCGAAAACGGAGTTCGGCAAGTATTTCCCATTTCCACATTCCGCCTCCCTGATTGCCCATACTCGTACCAGAAGGGACTATTACCTCTGACTGTTTGTCCATACATCGAGATATACTCGACTGACATTTCTTTTTTCACAAGCAGGCTGGGACTTCAAGATCGGCATCCTCACCGCGTTTTCCTTCGTCGTGGGCGGCGTCACATCCATGGTCGCCGGGTACGTCGGCATGATGATCGCAGGTACGTGTTGCGCGTATCCCAAATCCGGGGACACACTGTTTTACCTCTAACGCTGGTGACTGTTGTCCATACATCGCGATATATACATGACTGACACTTTTCTTTCCCAAACGCAAAGTATACACAAACGCGCGGTGCACAATGTGCGCCACCCTGACTCCTGACGCTTTAGCTTGGAGAGAGAGTTTCAACTCCGCGTTCAGAGGGGGCGCGGTGATGGGCTTCGCTCTGTCCGGGCTTGGCATTTTAGTGATGTACTTCCTGATGTGCGTCTACGTAACCGCCTTCGACGTGGCGAGCGAAGGTACGTGCTACCTTTCCCAAATCCCGGCCTCCCTGTTTCGCCGATTGTCGCCCGTAATTACTGTTTGCTACATACAGCACAAGTGCACTGTTTTACCGAAGCTGGTGACTGTTTGTCCATACATCGCGATATACATTCTACTTGTACACTCAAGACTGACACTTTCTTTTACCCATCTCAGCGGTGAAGCTGTTCGAGTGCATCGCCGGGTTCGGGCTCGGCGGCAGCGCGATTGCGATGTTCGGCAGAGTAGGCGGTGGCATTTACACCAAAGCCGCTGATGTCGGCGCCGATCTCGCGGGCAAGGTCGTCGCGGGAATCCCCGAGGACGACCCGAGGAACCCGGCGACGATCGCGGACAACGTCGGGGACAACGTCGGCGACGTCGCCGGCATGGGAAGCGACTTGTTCGGATCCTTCGCGGAAGCCACGTGCGCCGCGCTCGTTATCGCCGCGCAGTCGCACGACCTCGTGAGCGCGGGGTGGGACACCCTGGTGTTCCCCTTGTACATCTCATCCGTGGGCATTCTGGTGTGCGGCGCGGTCTCGTTCGTGGCGACGGATTTCTACCCGGTCAAGAACGAGCAATCAATCGAACTGGTTTTGAAAACGCAACTCGCGCTGACCACGATCGGCATGACAGTTTGCATGTACCCGATCTGCGCCATGTTCATCCCGGAGGAGTTTTTTCTAGGCCCGAAAACGTTCGTCTCCGCGTGCATGGACGGCGCCGCGTCGTCCAAGTGCGTCACGAGCGGACCGCTGAGCGCGTTTTGCTGCGTCTGCGCCGGTTTGTGGGGCGGCCTCATTATCGGCTTCGTCACCGAGTACTACACCTCGCACTCGTACACCCCGGTTCGCGAGGTCGCGCGCTCCACGGAAACAGGCGCGGCGACCAACATCATCTACGGCCTCGCGCTTGGGTACAAGTCCACCATCATCCCCGTCACGATTCTCGCCGGCATCGTGTTCGTGGCGTTTTCGTTGATGGACATGTACGGCGTCGCCCTCGCCGCGCTCGGTATGCTTGGCACGTTGTCAACCTGCCTCGCGATTGACGTGTACGGCCCCATCTGCGACAACGCGGGTGGTATCGCGGAGATGGCGGAACTGCCCGCGGGCGTGCGCGAGAAAACCGACGCCCTGGACGCGGCTGGGAACACCACCGCCGCGATCGGCAAGGGTTTCGCCATCGGCAGCGCCGCGCTCGTTTCTCTCGCCCTGACCGCCGCGTTCGTTACGCGCACCGCGGTGCTGGAAAGAGGCGTGAACATGCTGAACCCCGTGGTTTTCGCGTTTCTGTTAATCGGGAGCATGTTGCCGTACTGGTTCAGCGCCATGACCATGAAGTCCGTGGGCGTCGCCGCGATTGAGATGGTCAAGGAAGTGAAGCGCCAGTTCGACACCATCCCGGGTTTGTTAGAAGGCACCCCCGGGCACGCCCCCCCCGACCACGAGCGGTGCATCAAGATCTCCACCGACGCGAGCCTCCGGGAGATGGTGCCACCCGCCATTCTGGTGATCACCGCGCCGATTTTAACCGGCGTGTTTTTCGGGGTGGAAGCCGTCGTCGGGCTCCTCGCCGGCGGCCTCGTATCAGGCGTGCAGCTCGCGATTTCCGCCTCGAACACGGGCGGCGCCTGGGACAACGCGAAGAAGTTCGTGGAAAAAGGAGGCCTTGTTATTGATATGCCCAAGATCGACGAAGTCACGGGCGAGGTGGTGCGCAACATGGACGGCACCCCCGTGTTGGTGCCGACGCGCCAGCGCAAGGGCGGGGAGTGCCACAAAGCCGCGGTTATCGGCGACACCGTGGGCGACCCCCTGAAGGACACCAGCGGCCCCGCCTTGAACATCCTGATGAAGCTCATGGCCATCATCTCCCTCGTTTTCGCGGACTTCTTCATGTCCATCAACAATGGCCAAGGGTACTTCAACGTCCCGCGGCAGGCGTTTTAAGGGGAAGATACGAAAAGAAGTGATACGAGTACACAAACGCGACGCGAGGCGACGGTACTTTTCGACAAGATTTATGAATACGTGTTCTCAAGAACTTGCTCAACAGTACGTTTCTGCAATTTCTAACTCGCCTCCGCCTGCTTGTCCGCTGACTCCAGGCTCAACTGCAGCGCTCTGGCTAAGTCGGCGTCGCTAAATCCGTCGACGTCGCGCGCGATCGCGGCGGCGGTCAGCGAAACCGGACTGCGCGTTGTGTGGTGAGAATCGATGTTACCGCTGCTAAACTCGTTTGTACGACCACCACGCGCCTCCTCCGCCGTTCGCGTCTCGTCGTCCAGGAGAAACCCAAGCGCGCGCTCCAAGTCGCCGCGCGTTTGCCGCGACGCTTTGGCTGCTTTTGTTTCGTCAAAGCCCATGGAGTTTAACAAAAGCGTGGTTTCTGTTACCGAGGCATCGCACGACCCTCGGGGTGACCCCAACACGCCCCTCACCCTCACCACGGAGCCGTTCTCGTCGTCGTCGTCGTCGTCGCGCTCGTCCCCGACGTCCCGCGCACCAAAGTTTTTTCGTGAAAGAAACGTCCCCGCGCCGCCCGGCTCGTCGCGAACTTCGCGTCCGACCGAATCGCGAACTCGCCCTTCCCCCCCGGACGCGGAAGCGGAACCGCTTACCTCGCGTTCGCGTCGCCGCGAGGAACTTTCCTCCACGGTTTCCCACATCGTCTGCTGGAAGAACAGCTCCACGTCGTCGAAGAACTCGGAAGGGCGCGGGGAGTTGTGGTCGCCGTTGAACACCAACAGTGGTTTGTGGTCGCCCGCGTATTTCGCACACAAACGCTCCGAGTGCCTGATAAGATATAAGCCGAAAGTGTCAGTCTCGTATGGGCAATCGCAGAGGCGGAATGTGGTGCTTCGGAAATACGCACCTCTTGTCGATGAAGTCATCGTCCCGGCCGTGCGCGAAGAGCGCGGGGCAGAACGAGGTTTCCGCGGCGCATTCTACTTCCAAGTCGTCTGTGTCGAAGTTCGCGCGTGACTTTATGCTAGCGCGTATCCACCCAACCGCTAAACGCGTCGCCGCTCGCGGAACGCCGACATACGACCCCTCCGTCCATCTCTCCACGAGCTCCACCATCAAATCTTTTAAACTCGCGAACGGCGAGTCAAGCACCACGCCCGCGATTGACGGATCCTCGTTCGCCGCGAGCAGCGCGGTCACCGCGCCCATCGAGGTTCCCCACAGACCTATTTTGCCAACCGAGTTTCGCGAGCGGAGGTGCGACACGACGTTGGCGACGTCCGTTTTCTCCCGCGAACCTGCGGAGGTGCACGAAAAGTGTCAGTATCGGACGCGCACGCAGTCGTCGTCCGGATTCCAGAAAACGCGCAACACCAACACGTACCCAAACTCACGTGCGTCCCCTCGCTCAACCCACTGCCCCCGAAATCAAGCGCGAACACGTCTATACCTATCGGGAGTAACAAGCGCACCGCGTCCGTGGCGTCGCACCGGCTTCCGGAGTTGCCGTGCAGGTAAACGACACACGGCGCGGGTTCATTTTTGTTTTTGTCAAAGGCCTCGCGTTTGTAATGGCTGCATCGTAACTTCAAACCGAGCGCGCCGACCACCTCCACGTCCTCGCGTGCGCAGCTCACGCCCCCGATTCGGAACCTCGGGCCGGGGAGGTGCCGGTCCGGGTCGTACGTGGCTCGGGGAGGGCGAATCACCAGGTTCACCAGTTTTGTCCACGTCGAGGTCATCGAGATGGCTGGATTATGCTTGGGACGGCGAGCAACAGCAAAGTTGGCACACCTTTAAAAATGTGTTCCCAGATGCCGCGGCTTTCCGCCCTTGCCCTCGAGCGGCCCTGGAAACGCCTCTAACAGGTCCCACTCGTTTCGTGGCTCGTCCGCGCGACCCGGACGCGGTGAAAGTGCCGGTCGCACCGTCGGAGTGCCGTGGTTCGACGCCCCGAGGCGACGTGACCTGTGAGAGCGGTCTGGGACGTGCCGAAAAGAAGTCAAATTTGTCGCGTCAGCTTTTTCTTCACCACGACACAAGCTCCGGCGCAGGGCCGTGCGCTCGGTCGCGGCACAGCGATGGGCGGCGCCCGCGGCGCCCATCCCGCGCCGCGCGCGCTTCGAACCGTGAAACCTGGTAAAACCCGAACACTCGGTGGCTGGGCGACGTGGAGTTTGCTTTGGACGTCTCCGCTGCTGATTCTCGCATTGTGTCACGCAAAAGCGCGTCGGTACGTCGTGCGTGCGTGCCTTTCCGTCGTTTTACCGGTGCTAAGCTGGGCTCGTGCGCTGCTACTTCGCCAAGAATCCCACCCGAACGCGAGGGTGGTGGAGGACCCGGATTTGCCGGTTTGGCTCGCGGGGGTGAGCTCGCTGGTGGAGGCGGAGCGCCGGGCGAAGAAAGCTCTGTGGGAGTGGTGGCTCGATGCGCTTCGGTTTTCGCCCGACAGCGCCGGGCGCGCGCATATTCGACAAGTGCTGGCGCATCCGGAAACGGAAAAGAAACTGGAACGTTTGTTCAAAGCCCTGGATACGCGAAATTGCGGCGCGCTGGACGCGGAGGCGCTCACGAGGTTTAGCGCCGGCATCAAAGGCACCGTGCGGGTTTTGCTGAGTCGCGACGGGGCGGCGGCGAGTGACTTGAGAAAAAGAAACCCGGGCGATGACTCGGTAAAAAAGAGAACCACGCGCGACGATCAAGTACCTTCTAACTCTCAAAACAACTCTCACTCCGGATGCATCTCCCTGGAGCCCGCGACCGAACGCGAGCACGCGTTTCTGGTGGACAACTTCGCGTTACTCTTTCCGGAACACCACCCGCTTGATTTGAACGCGTTTACCTCGATGGCGAAACTGGTGCTGGTCCGGCGAATAGTAAAGGCGCTCGTGAAAAGGCACGGGCTGCACACTGTGCGGGTGGGGATGCGATCGCCGATCGTGGTGGATTTGGCGGTTACGAACGAAAACGGCGTCACCCTGTTCGCCATGCACACCGTCGCGCCTCCCACCGCACCGGGGGTGGACGGACACAGGCTGGGCGCCATCGTGGAAAGCCCGATGAAACGCAGACACGACGACGCGTAGAGGAAGGGAGGATAGAGAGAGCGAAGCACATAATGGATAACTCCAAGAGCGACGGCAAAGTGGCGCGCGATAAAATTGAACGTTATCGAACAACAAAATCGGTAAGTTACAGACAGCAGAACCGGTACGGCATGTACACGCTGTACTACCAGAACCAGGACGTGACCGGTTCTGCTTTTCGTAACTCGCTGACTTTGTCGTTCGCATATCGTTCAACTTTATTGCCAAAATGTCGCCGGCGTCGCTCTGCTACCACCTCTAAGTAATATCTCTTCTTCATTAAAATTCGTGCGGTTGCCCTAAATCCAGCTTCAAGCTCATGACGTGCATCTTCGCCTCGTGTGGTGCGCCGCGCAGACCGGAGACGTAGCGTATTGTTTTAGGCATCGCGGTTGCTTTCTCGACGAGCGTCTGCGACGACCCGGTTTTCGGCGCCCAGGTTTGCGTTTGCCCCGCCCGGCGGAAATGCGACAACGAGGTCTGCGCGCTTTTGGTTTTTTTTTCAAGGAGGTTCGCCATGCGAAGCGCCCGACGCTTGATGGCCCAGACGTTCCACTCGTAGGAAGGGTCCATGTTTTTTTCGGTGAAATGAACTGGGGTCTGTGCGCCGAAATCGCAGGCGGTGACTGGGTGTAAATTAACAGCCACCGCGTGTTGCATAAGCTCCGCGGTGGTCTCCGCGATGACGTTGCTAACGTTGACGGTCTCGAAACATTGCACCGCGCATAACAACTCAGGCCGGACACACGCGACGCGCGTGAGTTTTTTCAAATAAACACCAGGCTGCGACGCGAACTGTAACGCGCCGTCTTCATCCGCGAACCCGTACGCCTTGCTTTCGAAAATAACCGCGGTGTTGGCGTAAGTGGTGACATCCGGCAGTGTGGTTTCCGGATCGTGGTTTTTGTCGCCCCACACTGTTTTAGCAGCGCTCCCGTACCCCGCTCGCGCTTTTCGAAGAAGCCCCCCTCGTTTCACAAGGGCGTGCGCGTCGTACCCCCCCAGCTGCAAGTCGTGAAAGTTAACAGTGTTCCCGGGAACGATCTCGGCGCTCTCTTTCTGTGATAGTGAACGAAAAGTGTCAGTCTTTTATGGGCAAACAGTGTGCCTGGATTTGGGAAACGCGCAATACGTACAATCGCCATGGCGCGGCACAAGTCGTCGTCGAACACGCGGTCGGGGGTGTGTCTGTCCTGTTCGAACTTGGGCTGGGGCATGGGTACCTCCCTCGCGTTCGCGACGCGACACGCCTGCGTGGCGGCGTGCAGCATGCCGTTCGTGAGGCTCGTTTTGAACGGCTGCGCGTGCTCCATTAGTGTTTTGAAAACCGCGCGGACGTCCAGTAACGCCAAAATCTCCTCCTCGATCGCGACGTGCAGCGCGCCCATGGCGTCCAGGGCGGGAAACGCGACGCTCGCCGGAACGCCGCCCGACCCGACACCGTCCTCTTTGCGTCCGGTGTGCGCAAAGGCACCACGTGGTGCGCCCGCTGTTCGCGAATCACCGCGCGTCGCAGCAGTCAAGCCGGTGATGTCCGCGAAGGACACCGACGGCCCGCCGTTCGCGTTGTCAAGCGCGGTTTCCGTGGCACTGACCTCGGCGTTGAGGGAGTCGTTCAGCGCGCCCACTGCCGCTTCGCCTTTGTCGCTTTCCTCAAGCAACCCCCGCAGCGCGTCCGCGAACACCATCCGGTTGTTCAGCTCATCCGTGACCACGCGCACGGTGCCGTCCCCGGAAGGCGTAGACACACAGCCGAGGTGCTCCACCACCACGGCGTACTGCGCGCACAGGCGCTCCGCGGAATTCAGTTTCAAACGCAAATCGGTTTTGGTCTTCGCAACCTCCGTGAAGAAAAGGGGGGTTTGGTCGCGGAGCTTGGCCAGGGAATCGGTTGTCGGGTCTTTCGTGAAGAAAGGGTTTGCTGATGCAGTGCTGAGTGTGTTTTCGTCAAGGAACGGGTCGTACGCTTCCGTGGTCGTTTGAGACCACCGCTGAGCGCCATTCGTGGTTTCGCTCGCTCCATTTCCATTTTCTCCATTTTCCCCGTCGCGCCGCCGCGCAAACACGAGCGCGCCGACCACCACGGAGGCGAGTTCTCGCAGCGCTTCTTGCCTTTCGGTGGATGGCAGCGTGAAGAACCTCCGCGCGCCGTGTCTTGGGAACACGCTCTCGAACGCGGCGTACGCGTCGTTTCGTGCGGCGTCGTCAAAATCAGTCGCCAAAACGTTTGCCAACCCGGCGGTCACGAAGACGTAACTGAACGCGGATTGGTGCAGCTTGTCAAGCAACAGCCGCTCGTCACGCCCGGAACACGTCGCAGGGTCCACCACAGTGTCAGAGAACTCGCGCTCCAAGTCGCCTGCTTTCAAGTCGCGCGCGCGTCTTAGGGTCAGCGCGCTTTGCGCCCGCTTCGCCCGCGTCGCAAGCACGTCCAGCTGCATCTTCAACGTGCACAGCGCCGGGTCCCCGTTTCCTTTTTTCGAAAGCCGAGCCACGCAGTGCTGCACCAGATCGTTGGGGTGCACCTTCGCCAGCCTTTGCGCCTGCACGAACACCGCCGCGACCGCGGGTGATACGTCGTGGCCACGCTCGCGACACAATCGGAGCGTCTCCGCGGACGCATCGCGCACGGTAGCCTCCATGCGCGCGGGCGTGTGGACCAGACGATTCCCAAAGCGGCAACGCAACGACTCGTCAAGGACCACGAAAACGGAAACGGAAAATCGAGCATGATTTGACGACACATCGCTCTCCTTTTTAGCGAACGGGTGTACTCGTGGTCCCCAGAACGCGGGTGCGCTGGCGCATCGGGCGGTTCGCGGACGCCGCCGCGCGGGTTTCGTCCGTGGCGATCCTCGCGGGTTCGGTTTTATTCGAGTAACGAAAGTGTGACGCGTCGGTGAGAGGGGCCTCGGGGACGCGTACGGGTTTGAGAAACGGAGAGAATCAATCATTCTTCAACACCCCAAAGCTTGAGATTTCCGCTTGCCCTCGGGCTCGAGACCTAGGGGGCTTCGGTTTCTTCCACCGCCACCATGTCCCGGCACAAGTCCTACCACAGCGTGCACATCACGGCCCGCCACAAATCCACCGGGTCGGACGACATCTCGGACCCGTTCGAGGAACCCGCGTCAAGGCGGCTTTGTCAGTTGCTTTTTGTGAACCTCGGGCTCCTGTTGTTCGCGCTGGGCGGGGTGATGTACCTGACGCACGGTTGGGACCCGACCGCGTTTCTTTGCACCGCGGGGTACGTGATGTGCGGTTTGGGTTTAGGGCTGCCCGTGTTTATCGGCCAGAACGAGGAAGAGAAACTACAGTCATTCACCCCGACGTGCAAAGGGATGTACACCGTGGTGGGGACGTTTCTAAACGCGGTGGGGCTGGGGCTGGGCATCCTCGGGAGCTTGATGTACTCGCCAACCGTGAACAAGGCGATTGTCAATCTCCACTCGGAAAACGAGTTCGAGTGGATGAGGCAATTCGCGAACGTGATTTGGGCCGTGTCTTTCTTCATGTTTCCACCAGGAGTAGGGCTGTTTCTCCTGGAGCGAATGCAAACGCTGAGGGCGTACAACGCGCACGTGGGAAAACCGCCGCCGTCGATATTCGACAAGAACTTAAGGCTCCTCTTCTGGTCGTTCGTCATGCTGTGCATATGCGCGCTAGGCGGGGTGTTCTTTTGCTTCGACGAACAACCGGGGTGGGAACTCACCGCGTGTGTTCTTTTCGCCGTGGCGGGGGGCATTAAGGTAGCGCTGCTAGTGGTGGAGGTGGGGGAGGCGTGTTCGCCGAAAAAAACGCGCGACGAATCGGGAAAAAGTTACGCGCACACCGCGGAACTGCTGGGTGACGCGTGACACTTTCGGTTCCGGCGAGGTGACGAGGTTCAGGCGAGGTAGCGCAGGGACCTTATAGCGAGGGGAGGCGACGAAGTAATAGTCGGGAGGGACGTGTTTATATGAAATTTAAAAACGTCCAGCCGTTACTTCATATCATTATAACACTATCAGCTAAAGTACTCTCGGTATTTCACTCACCACAGCGGCGCGCTCGTCTCCGTCCTCGCCGTGAGCACCTCCACGCCGGTTGCCGTGATGAGCAGCGTGTGTTCGTACTGCGCGCTTTTCTTGCCATCCATGGTTACCGCGGTCCACCCGTCAGGCCACGTCACGCACTTGCGCGTCCCGGCGTTGACCATGGGCTCGATCGTGAAGGTCATACCCGGCTGCATCGCGCCAACCGCTTTGTTTGTAAAAAAAAGATGTCAGTCCTGAGTCGGCGAGTGTGGGTGTACTTCGTAACGTGTATGAGGGATTGGGTATAGTAGTGGTGTGACTTTCAACCTGTACTCCATAAAGAGCAGGTAACAGTGCGTTTGTGCTGTATGTAGTAGTTGCCAGTACGCCAGTAAATGTTACGGCCGTAAAGGGCATCAAAGAGTCGTCCGGGATTTGGGGAAAGCCCCTACGGCCGTACCTTTGTTTCCGGCGTAGTGCGGTACGTTCGGCGCGCAGTGGAAAAGCGTGCCGATGCCGTGTCCGCAGAAATCCTTCACCACCCCGAACCCATCGCTGTCCGCTCTTTGTTGAATCACCTCGCCTAAATCGCGGAACCGCGTGCCTGGCTTGCACAGTGCAATAGCGTCCTGCAAACACCCGAGCGCGCAGCGCATCAACTTTATCGACTCCTCCGCTTCCGCGTGTTTTTTTCGGTCCTCCAGGGTGGTACCGCCCGCCCTAATCCCCCCAAACCCCACCCCGTACGTTTCGTTCAAGTCGCCGTGGTACCCGTCCAGGCACACGGTGACGTCCAAATTCACAATGTCCCCGGCCTGAAGCGCACGCGCGTCCGGAATGCCGTGGCACACCGTTTCGTTGACGCTGGTGCATATCGACTTCGGGAAGCCCTGGATTGTGTCCACGAAAAGTGTCAGGCTTTCGGGCCATGTGTATGCGTAATTACTCCCAGACAATCGGTAAATAGTCGTTGGGATTTGGGAAATGCCTAACACGTGCGTACCATGTAGTTTCTTGGGCTCGGGTACGCGCCGTTGCTAACGGTCACGACGTGGCATATCCGGTCCAGGTCATCCGTGGTGACGCCAACCCCAACTGCTCGTGCCACGCAGTCCATGACGTGCCTTGCCAGACGGCAGGAGGCGCGCATTTTTTCAATCTGGACACTCGACTTCACCTCCAGTTTCCGTTGCAACGGCGAGTTGAATTCCGTGTCGGGCCATCCCGACTGCGCGTAGTCGGGAATCGGCGAGAGCCACCCTTTTTGTAACGACGGAACTTGTCGTCTTGGAGACACCAGGTGCGGCCGCAAGTCGCCCGTCCACTTGAACTTTGGACAAATCAAACTCCGGCGGTGGTGTTTCGCACCCGCGGTCTGCAGGTGAAACGCCCACGTCGAACTCGACGGCGCGTCCCATTTGTACAACGCGCTTTGCGTTTTTGCCATGTTTTTCAACCCACCTTTTTTCACATCCGCCACCGGGTCCAACCAGCGGTTCGATTCCGACCCGGTAAGGGCAGCTGCGGCTCGAGCGGCAGCGTCGTTCTCCGTGTCCCGCGTTCCTTTGGTACCACCAGTCACCACACCCGTCGCCAAACCTTCCGCTTCGCCGCCGACCTCACCGTCCTCGTCGAGGTCGCTTCCCCAACTCTCGCTTTCGCTTCCCCTGTCTGTCGTCTCGCCATCACTGGCGTGCGTCGCCGGCACGTCCTCCGGCTCAGGCTCGGACTCGGACCCGGATGACGCGTCGTCGTCATCCTCCTCGTCCCCGTCCCCGAACTCGAACGTCTCGTCGTTGACGTTGCCGGTCAGGTGCACGGCGTAGTTCGCGTCCGCGTCGGCGGCGGCGGCGGCGGAGGCGGTTATGACAGAAACGCTGATGCGCACGTCCTCGGTGAACACGACGTCCAGAGCCACGGACTCGCTTTGACGCGGCACGAGCGAGGCGAGTGTAAACGACGGGCCTGCGCTTGCGGGCAACGGACGGTCAGCACGAGGGTAGGAAGAAGGTTAGGTTAAGACAGGCGATGTGGAAGGCGAGGCGGGTGCGAAAACGCGAGAGACGCGCACCTCGGTCCACGCGACACTTCACCACCACCCTGGTTGGCTCGGTGGTGTCGTCCAGCATCAACAGCGTGGCGCGTCGTAACCGAACGCTTCGCAGGGTATCATCGGGACAGAAGTATGCGGGCTCGCCTGGCGCGACCTCGATGCCGAAGAACTCCGACATGGCGTCGCGCGCGGGACTGTGAGGATGTGAGAGTGCCGTGTCCCGAGGAAAGGCCGACATGATATTTAAGACGATTGCGATTGCCTGCGCAAAAAATGACTCGTCTCTATGGTTCTACTGTACTACAACTTGGATGCCCCCACCCGGGACACCGCCGGGTTCTCACTTCGCGCTCTCCGAAAGCGCCGTCACTGTGTCCTGCGTCCTGCTCCACTGGAACCACCGCGCGAAGTTATATCCCTAGTGTAGCGAGGATGAAAAAACGAAGGTGGTCAGAAAAAAACGAAGTGCTTTGGAAACATGGCGGCGACCCCTCGCGCGAAGTGGCGACCCTGTTCCTCCTGGTAAAACCCCGGCGCGACGAATGTAAACAAAACACGTCATCGTACCTGTACCGTCCCGTTCGCGGTGTGACACGCGAGCAGGATGTAGTTCCGGGGCTGGACTCTCCACGCGAACCTCATGAACAATGCGGAGTAGACCGTCAGCGCGCCCGTCATCGGCCCCGAAATCATGTGCTCCGGCTTCGTGGCTTGCTCCAGCCCAGCCACCACGAACCCCCAGTTCGCCACAGGCCCCCAGAAGTGCGTGGTTTTCGGGCCGGTTGGGGAGTTGATGAACCGGATGAGCGCGGACGACATCGCGATGGTGGGGCGGTGGGAGACGCGCGCGCGGCGAGGACTGCGGCGCGAATTGAAGGGTGCCGTCAGGCGGATGATTTGTTTTTTGGTTCCTTGAAAAAGCTCGTCAATTTAACTTCATCACCCTCCAGATCTCACCTGCGCTTCGTTGGTGTTCTCGGGGTTCTCGGCAGGCGTCCTTCTTGTTCGGTTCCGGAACAATGGAGCGCGCGCTGCGCCAGACCCCCGGCCCGTACCCCGGCGGGGCGGCGTGGTCCAAACTTGGGCTTTTGGCAATCGGGTTGGAAAAGGCCGTGGTTATTGTTAGCCCGAATGATTTGGAACACGGCGACGCCGGGCACGTGGTTCTGGGGGACGACACCAGTAGTGGCGCTGGCGACCTCGGGTCCGTGTTCCCGGCTTGTATCGTGGGAAACGCACGCACTCCGGGTGCGATTCATTGCAGACCCCTGTTGAGACGAGGCTCGCGGCCGGAAGTCACCGCGCGGTGCGTGGCGTGGTCGCCGGTTTTTGACGAACCAAACAACAAACACACGCGACCGCCGCGCTGCGCGCTCGTCGTGGTCAGCACCTCGCACGCCGTGTCCGTGCACGCGCAGAGCACGCTTGGTACCACCAGCGAGTGGCTTGAGGTGTGTGACCTCGCGAAGCTCGAGCGCGAGGCACTTGAAACCGAAACCGAAAACGAAAGCGCTCCGAACGCGTTCGCAAAAGGACCGGCGCCGGCGCCGCGCGCGCCGGTTGATTTGTCGAACGCCGTGGTCTCCGTGTTGACGAGGGCGTCCGCCGCAGCAAGACCTGCCCCTGCCCTCCCCCCCACTCCTGCGACCGCAGCAAGAGCGCTAATCAGAAGACAACTCCCCGTGCCAACCCCGACCCCGAAACCCCAAAAGCCGCCGCCCAGCAACGCGCTCGCCCCCGGCGTCCGCGCCAAGACGCGGCGCGGGTCCACCACCGGGTCGTGGCGCCCAGGGACCGTGACTTTTGTGATTTCGGAGTACGTGTTCCGTGTCAAGGTTCGGTACGACGACGACGACGAGTTCGACAACAATGACAACAATGACAAAAACGAATTGAAAGAAACGTGGCTCGCGTGGGACGAAGCGCCGCCTGTTTTCGTGGAGCTCGGCGAGAACGGAGACCCGCTCGCGTTTGCCGCGACTTGCTCCTCCGCGTTCGAGTTCCCGCCGAGCACGTCCTCGAGCGGGCATTGGCTGTGCCTCGGGAGCCCGAGGCCTGCAAACACGACGGGTGAGGCTGTTGCAAAGACGAGTAGTTACGCTGTTCATGACCAAACATGCAAAACTGACAAGAACGGGTTCGTGCCCGCGAAGCCGGAAACGGAAGAAGCGTTAGTACGTTTGGGTTCCGTTTCCGATGCGGATTTGGACGACGCGCCGACCGCGACGAAAAAAAAGACGCTCGCCCCCGCGAAAGCGAAAGCGAAGAAACCTCCCGTGGCGAAGATACCCCCGGTCGACTTAGCAGCGCCCCTCGCTGCGGACGGACTCGCGAAAACAGGCACTTACGAAAACGCGATCGCCGCGTGCGCGGCGGCGAGAGTTGCGGTGGCGAATAAGCAAACAGTCTTAAGATTTGTTGAAACCACCGCGCCCTCGGGTACGCTCGGTTTGGACGCCGCTGTTGCGCTCGCGACGGACGCCGTTTTCGCGACCGCGCCGCCTTCCCTTGAGTTGGTAACGCAAGCGTTTGACGTTTTGGCGAAGAAAACACAAAACTTCGCGATTTCCAAATTGGCGCTTCGCGTCGCGGACGCGTTCATGGCCGCGCGATACGGTTTGGGCATCGACACCACGTATGCCAAGGGGAAGCACGTCGTGGGAGACGACAAAGCTTGTTTGAGTAAGACGTTCGAGTCGGCGTTTTTGAAGATTTTGAAGATCGGGAAACAGGGCAAACAGGGTGGAGCGGAAGCGAAACAAACAGAGCTCACGAAGTCGGAGCTGAAGAAGGTGTGTTTCAAACAAGCCAGGGAGCTGGTGAACGTCACCGCGGAGACAAAGGAGACCACCGATTGCGGTACGAACCGCGCCACGACGCGCGGAGGAAAAGCACCGACAAACGCGATCGCGCTGTCGTCCGATTCGGACGAGGACGGTTTACCCCGGGTTTTGGACTCGGATGCGGAATTTGTGGTAAAACCAGCCGCGTCCCAAACCCCGCGGTTTCCCGCGCCCCGAAAAAGAAAACAACCCGATTCGCAAACGCTTTTCGCGACCGGCACCGCGGTGTGCGCTTCGAAAAACATCCGCCTCGCCAACCGCCTCGCCGCGCTGTGCGTGGCGTGGAGGTACGTGTTGGGGCTTTCCCAAATCCCGCCGTACATGTTTTACCTCTAACGCTGGTGACTGTTGTCCATACATCACGAATACAACACTGACACTTTCTTTTATTTATTTATCGTAAGTGATTCTTCCCTCGTCGCGGTGGGCGCGAAGTCGGGCCACGTCGTTGTGTGGCGCGCCGTCGCTACCGCAGGCGCCGGTTGCGCCCGCGTCGGCATCACGGCGCATCGCCTCGGTGCGACGCGCGTGGCGAACGCGTGGGTAACGAGCCTTGCTTGGGCGGACCACTCGTCGCGAATCGTGATCGGCGCGTCCGACGGGAGCGTTCGCGTTTGGGACGTTTCCGTCGCGAACTCAGGGCCGAGCGTTTCTTCCGTTCGCGGGCGCAAAGAAACGGCCAAAGAAACGGCCGCCCCGCGACCTCCCCTGTCTTTTCTTCGCCAGATCTGCCCCCCCGACGGCGTCCCGGTAACCCTAATCGCGGTTGACGTGAACACTGCGCCCGCGGACGCGCGGCTCGTCGCGTTTGGCAAGGCGAGCGGCGCGGTTGTGGTGTGCGGACTGGACGAACCAAGTGAAGTTCCGTGGCAGCGACGGTATGTGTTGTGCGTTTCCCAAATCCCGCCTCCCTCTTTTGTCAGCAGTGCACTTTGTACAGCTTGTGTCTGTGAAGAGTCTTTTTGACCGACGACTGAGTTAGGGACTCCGTAATTCCTCACACACATTACGAAAGACTGACACTTTGTTTTACCTATCGCAAGTTTGTTCGTGACCCCCGTGGGCGGGTTAGCGTGGTGCGCCTCGCCGGTCGCGAGTAAGGACGCGAACGCGTCGCGTCTTTTTTGCACGACGCGCGGCGAAACGGCCGCGGTGTTGGACGTGGTTTCGCAATCCACGCGGGGGTTCGCCGTCCGCGAAGCGCCGTTGACCTCACTCGCCGCAGGTACGGCCTTGGGCCTTTCCCAAATCCAGGCACACTGTTTTACCGAAGCTGGTGACTGTTGTCCATACATCGCGATATACTCGCACCAGAAGGGACTATTACCTCTGCCGATTGTCCGCCCGTAATTACTGTTTACTGCATACATCACAAGTAGACTGTTTGCCCATACAGTAAGACTCAAGACTGACCCTTTTCGTTCCCATTCGCAGCGGAAACGTCGCTCGCCGGCGCGGCGCAACCGGACGGCTTGGACGTTCCGGTTGATTTCTTCGGCCCGATCGCGTCCTCCCCGAACGGTACGTACGTAGCCCGGGTCCTATCGTATCACCGCACGGAAACCCTACCACAACGAGGAGGGGATGACACGGGCGGCGGCGTGGGGCGCTTGATCATCGCCGCGCGCATGCGGCGGGGCGCGATTGTCGTGGAACAAGCGCTTTGTTTCTCGAAACGCCTTTCGGACGAGGAAGTAACCGCGGGTTTGGGTGTACACGCTCCACGCGGCGTTTCTCGAACCCTCGCGCTTGAAGCCGCGGTCTTCAGGGTCGTCTCGGCTCGCTCCTTGTCCACGCTCTCTGCGCAGACAACGGTGTCCTTGTGGGACCTGCGCCACGCCGCGGAGGCGTTGGGAGGGGCGGGAATCGACGCGGCGCTGAGAGGCGCGAACCGCGCTTTGACCGCGGCGACGGGCGACGCCAAGAAACGCGCGGAGGAATTGGTTGGCGCGCTGACCGCGGGGTTGCGGGTTGACTCGGTTGACGTTGTTGGCGCTGACGATACGGTCATAGGGCTGAAGAGTGTCATGATTTGAGGCAGCTTTGACGGGAACGGGAAACGACGATGTAAGATGATGTAAGATTCCAGAAATGATGGATGATGAAAAACTATAGTCTACGAATAACTTTCAGCCCTTTCTTCTTAAAACCTTCGTCAGCTCTCTTTGCGTTCCTCTTTTCCAACTTCCTTCAGCTCCCACTCCGCAAACGCGCTGTGTCTCTCTGCGAGTTCCGTAACAATCAGCTTTTCAATGTCCCGTTCCCCCGCGGGTCGGCGAATTTCATCCACGGTTCCTTTGGACCGCGTCCCGTCCCTCGCCAAACGCGTTAGCGACGCGATCCAAACCACGTCGCGTCTTTTTTGCATCTCGTTCGCCACCACTACGTGCGCGCCGTACACCCGAAGGGACGCGGCTGCCTTTCGGTGCAGAATTTCCGAATCCGTCTCTAGTTTGAAGCTCACGATGAACGAGCTCGGCGCCCACACCCGCCGCACGTGGCCAAGCATCTTGGGGGTTTGCGCGAGGCGCAGGGTCAGCCTGCCCGCTGGTTTGTTTTGATCTGTGGTTGTTTTTGTGTCGTCCCTCTCCGCGTTTCCGCCGTCTCTGCTTTGCATTTTGTGCTCCGGCAACCCGCTCCACGGCGCGTAGAAGTCGGATACCGCGGCGGCGAGGTATACCATCGCGGACGGGCCGCAAAACGTGCCCACCACGGAGGACACTTCTTTTAGGTACCGCAAATACTCAAACACGCTGGTGAACTTCAGGCACAGCAGGGTTCCGTCGCGCGCGGCGGTGAGGTGCGCGTCCACCACCGGCGCTAGTAAACGCGACGCGCTTGGAATCGTACGCACCACGAGTTCTTCCTTGTCATCAATACGTAGCACGCCTAAAATTGAACTAGCAGCGCCTACGCTTTTTGTGTTCTCCAAACACTCAGTCGCGATGGTCGGCAGCGAGCGCTCGAACGGCCGTAACGATCCTTCCCGGTGCAGGAAAACAACCGCGTACCCTTGTGCAATCAAGTACTCCGCACTCGCCGCGCCCCTGCTTCCCGAGCTGAAATTATCGATGAACCGCACCGCGCTGCGCTCCAAAGGCGCGGTGGTGCCTCCCGACGTAACGAGCGCGACCGGGCGGTGGCCTTTGTACCCGCCACCGGCGGTGTACCCGTGGTGGGTGCAAAACGCGCACGTCTCGCCCCGGGCTTCGTGTAACCCAGGCGCAGCAGGCGCCTCATGGAAGAACGCCTGCGCCGCGGCCTCGGAGTCCACGGCGGAGGGCGGGGCAGTGACATCGGCGCCGACCCCAACGTCCGCACCGCCCATCGTGTGGCGCGAGGCGAAGTGCCAGCCTTGGATGAGTCGGATGAGTCAATCAGGCAATCGGCATTTCCGCGAACTCGGTCTCTCGCCTGCCGGTCAAAACGCCGCGATCAAAACGATCACTGACCCATGTATATCGATGAAATCCAATTCACGTTGACCGAGAAACGGTTTGAACTTTGAACGCAAAGCTTGCTCTTCACCTTTCTCGCAGCAGAGGTTTTCCCCTCCTCGAGGTGACGTCCGATCGCACTCCGACGTGCACCTGACCTCCGTCAGCCACGATGGGCGCGGACGTGGAGATGAAAGACGAGGGCGACGTGGCGAAGAAGAAGCAGGAAACCGAACCCCCCGTGGTGCTGGACGTGCTGGACGTGGTGCGTGTCTGTCTGTCGTGCTAAACCTGCGTTGCGTGGTGCGAGTGTGCCCTTCGATGAAAAGGAACTCGATCGGGCCCCCCGCGAACGGACATCCCCGCGAGCTGACCCTTTGCTAACCTCCCCGCCCCCCTCCTTCCGTCCAAACGCAGCTCTTCGAGAATGTCACGCTGCTTGAAAAATCCGTCGCCGCGAAAGGCGAGCCGCGCTTCGCCGCGAAAGTGCTGAGACAGGTGCGTGTTTCTCCGCAAACGGTCCTCAGATCTGGCAAGAGAGACGGGACCGTCACCAGATCTGGCACCGGGCGGCTCGTCGATCCAGTCGCCAGGCGGCTCGTTACCGCAAACGATTGACTCGCGATACGCGGCGCACACACACCGCCGCGTATCCCACGTCCGCGAACCCCCAAACGCACCGACTCACCGCGCACCATCCCCCGGGGCGTCTCTTCGGTCATCGGTTGCGTTTTCGCATCGTTTCTCCTCTCGTCCGTAAACTAATTCTTTTTTGCTAATTTCCACTTGCAGACCATGGCGTGGCGCAAGAGCCTGACCCCCGCCAAGCTGGTCGATTTCCTGGAGTTTGCTTTGGACGACACGAATCCTAGCAAGGCTGGCTTGGTGGCGCTGGCGGGCGGCGTGGGTACCCCAATCGCCCCCCCCCCCACGCCCCCCGCGGAGGGCGAGGATGCAAAAGACACGCCGGCGCCGCCCACCCCGCCCACCCCGGCGCAGCGCGCCTTGCCCGAAACCGAGGCGTACGCGCATTTGCTGTGTGTGATTCGCTTGACGGACGACGGGAGCGCGGCCGTGCTCACTGCCACCGCGAATGCGCTTGGTTCGCTGGACAGGTTCAACCGCCGAGCCCTGGACCCGCTGCACGCGAGGTTGGTGTTTTACTTCTCCCTGGCGCACGAGCGGCACGGCACTTTGAGCGACGCGCGCGGCACGCTTTTGAAGCTGCACCGGGTCGCCACGACAAGGAGGGACGACATCGGCCAAGAAACAACCCTGAACTTGCTGTTGCGGAACTACCTGCACTACAGCGAGTACGACCAGGCGGAGAAGCTGCGTTCGAAGGCGCAGTTGCCGTCGTCGCGGTCGAACCAGCAGCAGTGCCGCCATCTGTACTACCTCGGCCGCATACGCGCGGTGCAGCTGGAGTACAGCGAAGCCAAGGCGTGTCTTACCCAGGCGCACCGCAAAGCACCGGCCGCGGCGAGGGGATTCGCGGTGGAGCTAGTGAAGTGGATCACCGTGGTCCGGCTGTTGTTGGGCGAGATCCCGGAGAAGCGCGACTTGGTGCCTTCGTCCGCCACGGGCGCCAAGGCGACGAAACGCGAACGCGAAGCCCTGGCGCCGTACATGGACCTGGCACAGGCGGTGAGGCTCGGGGACCTGGATGGGTTCAAGCACGTCGCGGAGACGCATTCCGCTGCGTTTGTGGACGACAAGACCAACCTGCTCGTGCAGCGTCTGCGCCGGAACGTGATCCGCGTGGGGTTGAAGCGCGTTTCACTGGCGTACTCGTCAATCGCGCTGAGCGACGTACGTGTTGCGCGTTTCCCAAATCAGGCGGCACACTGAATCTCCGCCCCGTTCGTGACGTCCACGGCCGTCATTCAAAGGAAGTGCACTACACACGGCACAAGTCGACTGTTTGCCCACGGACTCAAGACTGACACTTTTCTTTCCCAACCACAGGTCGCCGCAAAGCTGGGCCTGGCGCCCGGCGACGACGTGGAGCGCATCGTGGCGAAGGCGATCCGGGACGGGGGCGTGGAGGCGAGCCTGGATCACGAAGCGCAGCTCCTGGTTGGGGAGACCCCCGGTGATGCGTACGCCACGCGTGAACCTCAAGCCGCGTTTCACGCGCGCATCGCTTTTTGCTTAGACGCGCACAACGAAGCCGTGAAGGCGATGCGGTACCCCCCCAAAACGGAAAGCGGGCCCAAACCCGGCGGCCCCGGCCGCAGCGCCAAGGACCGCGCCGCCGCGGAGGAGGAGCTCGCGACGCACATCATGGAGGATGACGAGATGGACGAGTTTTAACGGACGGCGCGAGGTGGAGGTTGAGACAGGATTTAAGGAGTTGTACACGATTCAGGACCTGGCGGAGTGTGTGTGTAGAAACTTCGAGTGTTCTTAATTCATCTTACAAACTCTTAATTCGGAATGCATCTTTCAATGTATGTAGCTTACAAGTAGTCAGGTGGCCCGGCTCGGTTACGCGAGGCGGACAATAAAATGGGCGCGAAATGTTGTACAAGGATCTCAATCAACTCACCGATCCGTCAAGAAGTGTTCAAAGTTTAACATGAACTGCTGGTCCTCCGCGGTGGGAAGGGTGGACGGCAGGTTGGCGAAAATTGGCGACCCGGCGTCTGGGGTCGGTAAGGGCCGAGTCGGGGACGCGTCGTTTGAGCGCGGCGGCGACTTCGAGATGGGCGCGCTTGCCCACTGCCCCGCCGCCGCAGCCGCCGCGGCTTTCGCGCCCAGCCGTCTGACCGCGATTTGCGTCCCCGACACCCCCCACCCCCCCGCGCCGATCACACTGGCGGCGACGTCCGCGGCGAACCTCTCTCGCTGCGACTGCAGGGTCATCAAAATGGGGTTTGTACTGGCGAGCGCGGTGAGGTCGGCGTCGACTTTTTAACGAGAGTAACAAGAAAGTGTCAGTCTCGTGTGGGCAATCAGTCGGTGGAATGTGGTTATTGGGAAAGACGTACCTTTCTCGCCGAGCAGCGCGACGCTTGACGCGAAGGTTTGCTTTAAAAACTCCCTGCTGTTGAAGTTTTCCATCGCCGCGACTTGTTGCTTCGTCACCTCGGCTTCCTGTTTCGCCTGTTCCTTCATTTTTCGGCGCTTTAACCGGCGTTGCTGGCTGCCGTAGCAGTTGTGCAGTGCCAAAACGCTCCCGTCGGGAGCGGTGAACTCGCCAAGTGCGTGGAACTTGTGGCACTGGTAGCAGTACCGGAACTCGCTCCCCGGTTCGCGGCCCTCCAGCTCCACAGCCTCCGCGCTGCAGTGCGCCGTGCACGCGCGCGCGCGGCACTCGTGCACGGACCAGCAAGTCTCTTCGCAGCCTACGATCTGGCACTGTGTGTGTGACGGGGGGGGATGAAAAAGAAAAAAGATTGGTCGGTCAGCGTGGGGACGAAGTGCGGCTGTTTCTTTTCGTTGGGGATCGCGCGCCGTCGGCGTGCGTGGGGTGTTGCGGAAACACGGGAAAGGCGTCGCGCGTCAGCGACGTACCACTCTCGAGTTCTCCTGTCGCTTGCGTTTCAGGATGTCGTCGTCCTTTGCGTCCGCGGCTTCCGCGGCTTCCGCGACCGCCGCGGGCGCGGAGGTGGCCGCCAAGATGGTTTCCATAATACCGCTCATCGTGGGGTCTTGGTCGGTCACCGTTTTGAAGGGACGCGGCGCAGGGGATCGACGGACCGCACCGTTCGCGAGCGCGGGGACCCTTTGCGGGGTGGCGCCGTTGGAAACCGCGAACCGAGCGCGAACACGGTTCGGAAGCGGGGCCGGCGCGTGCGCTGAGGACTGCGACGCGGCTGCCAAGGGGTGGCCTCCAACATGACGCAGCATCGATGAGGAGGTGACGCATCACATAAATGGGCAGATTCGCTTGCTTCCAGCCGCCAGGCCTACCTGTTTGCCCATCCTGTACCAGGTACACATTACAGTCATCATCTGAGAGGCAGGGAACAGCGGCGCATTCAAATTTCTTTCCGCTCCAAAAAACAGAATCTCGCAAAAGTCAAAACCACGACAAAAGTGCCAAATTTTTCTCAGATCTGTCACAACGCGCATCACGATGGACTCCGATAAACGCAAGGCGGAAGTATCCGACTCGGACGACGACTTCGCGCCTTCCGCGGACGCGTCCCCGGTTGCGAAGGCGAAACCCACGAAGAAGAAGGCGAAATCAGCGAAATCGACGGACGACGCGGATGGCGCCAAGGATCCGAAGGAAAAGAAGGAAAAGGTGAAGGAGCTTGACTACGGCGTGGACCTGACCCTCGCGGACCAGTCCCCCGAGTTGACCGCGAAGTACGACGCGATGTCCGTCACGGAGTTAGGGCAGTGGCTGAAGTCCAACCGGATGAACCAAGGCGCGGCGAAGAAGGACAAAGTCGCGCGGTGCGTGGACGGCGAGCTTTTCGGGGCGCTTCCCTCTTGCCCGCGATGTTTAGTGGGCAACCTGAAAGTCGTGTATGAAAGCGTCGACGCGCACGGAGGCCAAGGCAAGTGGACCTGCGGCGGGTACTTCGATTCCGACATAAAAATGAGGTCCAAGTGCCACTTCTCCGCTTTGCCGGGCGAGGTCACGCGTTTGCCGTGGAGGGACCTGCACGACCCGGCCCCGGAACCGGCGAAGCCGGGCGCGGGTGGAACGCCGAAAGAAATCGTTCTGCCAACCGGGTTCGAATCCCTTCCCCCGAAAGACGCCGCGGCGGCTTTAAAGGAAATCGCAACGACGTTGGGGTACCAGCTGCCCATGGAGAACGCGAACGCGGAGATCGGGTCTACGCTGATGATGACGAAAAACGAGTTCGGGTGGGACGGGCTCGCGGCGCTCAACGCGCTGCGCGAAATTTACCCGCCCCTCACGTCCGAAGAAGCGGCGGGGGGCCCGCCTTGTTTGATGCCAGAAAACGACGGGCTGTGCGCGTGCCTCGATAAGCTGGTGCGCCTGGAAACGCAAGGCAACGGCGATGCGTTCAAGATCAGGGCGTACAAAACAGCCGCGATGGAAATTCGCGCGCTCGACCGCGTCGTCACGAGCGGCAAGGCGTGCGCCAAGGCTGATACGAAGAAAAGCCAGACCAAGGTGAAGGGCGTCGGGAAAGGGCTGGGGGAAAAAATCGACGAGTTTCTGCAAACCGGCACGATGGCCAGAATAACCGAGCTGGAGGAAAGATCCGGCGCGGGGGCGTGAGGGATGGGGAAGCAGGGGAGACGATGAAGACGATACGATATGATACTTGTGACAGAAAGAATTTTGTGTAAAACCATCAGTTGTTTGCCGTCGCAGACCGTTAGCGCTATTCGGGTACGCCGTTCGCCACCGCCCACTCCAGTACGGACCCGCTCGCACAATTGCGCGTGTTCCGGTCCCACGGACAGCCGTTCGCGCGCGCCCATTGCAGCACCTCGAGGTGCCCGCACTTTGCCGCCCACGCGCACGTCAACTCGCTCCACGGGCAGCCGTTCGCGTGTAACCACTGCAGCACTTCGAGATGCCCGCCCTCCGCCGCCGCCGTGCACGTGTACTCGTCCCACGGGCAGCCGTTCGCACGCAACCAATGCAACACATCGAGATGCCCGCCATCCGCCGCCCCACGACACGTCTTCTTGTGCCACGGGCAGCCGTTCGCGCGTGCCCACTGCAGCACCTCGAGGTGCCCGCCCCTTGCCGCCACCATGCAAGTATCTGCGTTCCACGGGCAGCCGTTCGCGCGCGCCCACTGCATCACCTCGAGGTGCCCGCCCTCTGCCGCACCCATGCACGTCCACGCGTCCCACGAGCAGCCGTTTGCGCGTGCCCACTGCAGCACCTCCAGTTGCCCGCCCTGCGCCGCGCCAGTGCACGTCGTCTCGTCCCACGGGCAGCCGTTTGCACGCGCCCACTGCAGCACCCCGAGATGCCCGCCCAACGCCGCCAGCGTGCACATTCTCTCGCCCCACGGGCAGCCATTCGCGCGCGCCCACTGCAGCACCTCGAGGTGCCCATCACCCGCTGCCCACGAGCACGTATACTCGTTCCACGGACAGCCGTTCGCGTGTAACCACTGCAGCATCTCGAGGTGCCCGCCCTTCGCCGCCCTCGAGCACGTCCAATCATCCTACGGACATCCGTTCGCGCGCGCCCATTGCATCACCTCTAGATGCCCACCAAACGCCGCCTCCGCGCACGTGTCCTCATCCCACGGTCAGCCGTCCGCGCGCAACGCCTTCAACTCTTCGAGCTTTCCACTCCTCGCAGCTACCTCACAAAGGAGTTCTTGACGCGACAGGCGACCTCCCCGTTGCAGGCGCTGAAGCGCGCTTAAACATCCGAGCTCTACGGCTGCATCCCCACCAAGCTCCATAAACCGAAGCCCCGTCGCCGCCACCGCGTCGCGCATCGCGCGGCTCACCGCTGGGAGCCGTGCGAGATCGGCGAGGTCGTCGAAATGCGCAGATCTCATAACGTGAGTGACGACGATGTCGTTTAGAAGGCCGGGGATGCCATCGTCCGCCACAGCATCGCGTTAGCGCTTTCTCTTACGCGCGCGAGTTTCCAAACCGAGCGTCGCGTCGGAAGACATCGCGGAGGGTGTCGTGTGCGCGTCGTTGTGGTCGAGGCTTCCGAGAGATGCGTTTATTTAACTTCATAATCGACACGTGTATTTTATTTCATTCGTGCACGTCGTGCACAGAGGAGCGTCACATATCGCGACGCATCCACGACATCGCGCGTGGAAGGTCACCCACGACCACCCACGATGCCACCCCGTGCTGTGTGCCACGTCGCGTTCCTTTTGTTGTGTTTCGCGTCCGTGGTGGTCCCCGGCAAGTCGTGCACGAATGTTTTGGTAAGCGCGGGCGCGTCACTCGACGGCTCACCGCTGTTGGCGTACAACGCGGACTCCGGTTCTTTGTACGGCAGCGTTGGTTTGTTTCCCGCTAAGACCCACACACCGAACACAACAAGGGAGGTGTGGTCGTGGGACGACGCGGTTTTCCTCGGCACCATTCCCGAAGCGGAAACAACGTACAACGTCATCGGCAACGCCAACCAGTTTGGTTTGGTGATTGGCGAAACCACGTTCGGGGGTTTGCCTGAGTTGGATTGCCACGACAGTGGCGGCGTGATGGACTATGGAAGCCTGATCTGGATCACACTGCAGAGGTGCAAAACCTGCGACTGCGCGATTACCACAATCGACGATTTAGTGCAAACGCACGGGTACGCCAGCGACGGCGAATCGTTTTCGTGCGTGGACACCACAAGGTGAGTAGTCTATGTATTGTATTTTCCCAAATCAGGCGGCACTCTGTTTGCCCATACACGACGTTAACCACTTTTCTTTCATTCACACCGAAAGCGCCTGGCTCATGGAGCTCATCGGGAAGGGCGCTTTCGAAAAAGGCGCTGTGTGGGTGGCTACCCGGGTACCGGAGGGTGCCGTGTTAGCGCACGCTAACCAGGCGAGGACGTCCACGTTTTCCATGAATGACCCGAGCAACGTGCGCTTTGCAGCCGACGTGGTGGACTTCGCGCGCCGAATCGGCCGGTTTCCGGAAAACGCCCCCGACGCGAAGTTCGACTTCACCAACGCGTACGACCCCCTAACGTTTGGGGGCGCCCGACACGGCGAGTCCCGGGTGTGGGACGTGTACCGGCAACTAGTTGGAGATGCAGCAATGGCGCCGTACCTGGAGTACGCGAAAGGGAAAGACTTGGGAAAGCGCATGCCGCTGTTCGTGTTCCCGACTGCTGCGACGGCGACAAAAAACAAACGGAAAGACGAACCTTCCTCCGAGCCGGACAAGAGAGAAACAAAACTCACCGTCACCCAGCTCATAGCCCTGATGCGCTCCAAGATGGAAAACTCGTGGTTCGACACCCGGGGCTTGCACCGGGCTGATTTAGGGGCTGGGCCGGGACACAGCGCGTACCGCGCGCGGCCGTTGACGTGGTCGGACGGCGACACGGAATACGCCAACGAGCGAACCGTGTCGACGCAGCAAACCGCGTGGACTTTCGTGGCGGCGTCGCGCGCCGATCTGCCCGCCCCAGTACGCGCGATCCAGTGGTGGGCCCCGGATGACAGCGGCACGTCGCTCAGGGTGCCCATCTGTACGTGTTGGGCTCGCGTTTCCCAAATCAGGCGGCGCCTACGTTTGATGCCCCTGTTTCAGCGCACTACCGCCCGTAGCAACTGTTCAACTACGTACAGCACAAACGCGCTGTTTTACCGGCAACGCGCCGTTTGACTGTTAGACGACCGATGGCCGGTGACTGTTGACCAGGCCATCGTCCAACACGGCGCGATACGCAGTACACCCATACTCGCCGACTCGCGACTGACCTGACCCTTTTCTTTCCCAACCCCAGACGGAGGCGCGACGCGCGTTCCTTACCACTTCGCGGACGCGTCTGGGCCGGACCCGGGGTCGGCGGTTCAGGTTGGCCACGCCCCGCGCGCGGACGCCCTGAACCCGTCCATGGACAGCGCGTTTTGGGTTTGGAATTTGGTGTCGAGCTTCGCGTACGGAGACCGGGCGCTTGAGAGCGAGAAAATTCTGACCAAGGAGCTCGAGCTCCATCAACACGAGGCGCTCGCGAAGGCGCTCGCGTTTGAGGAAAAAATCGTGACGAGTACGGCGGGCAACTCCAAGGGCGGTATAGCCCGTGGAAAGGCCCTTAATACCTCTGCTGCTCTTCTTTCGTCTTCTCTGCGCGACGCGGAAATCGCGGAAGCCGCGACTGTTTTCGTGGAGGAAACAGCGGAGTTCTATTTCCACGCGTGGCAAAACGTTTTTCTCAAGCTCTTCGCGCACACGCGGGACGGGTTTTCCTTCGCGCGTAGTGCCACGAAGAAAGTCTGTCCCCCCGCACCGTCAAAGAAAGCGCGTCGTGCGTCCGGGAGTCCGGGAGACGAGCCGGGAGACGAACTCGAATCGAGAAACCCGCCAGGATGCACGTCCCGCCTGGTACCGGACGCGAACGAGGTGGGGTACGACAAAAGTTGGCGCGCAAGAATCGCAACCGACGGCGACAACAGGGAACACTACCAAGTTCCGAAAGAAAACAACGAGGAACACCAGGATTGGGTGCAGTGGAAACGCGCACGGATGGAGAAACGCAGGCCGGCGGAGACGAAAGCGCGACTGCTGCGGGTATCCGCGAACGAGCGCTCGAAAGTAGCCCGGGTTTAATCGTGTCCAGCGTTGTGTCCTATTACTTGTACCACGCCGTTTCTTACCGTGTTCCTATAATAACTCTTACCTTACTGTTGTGTTCCTATGATATGTTCGCTAGTGTGTGGGTATCCTGTTTTTGGTTTAGCGTTTCGCTAAACCTGTGGTATCCCCGTCTGGTTCGGCGCCGCGCCCTTTTCGCGTGGTCATCACCGTGGGCCTTTTCGTGCCGAATCGTCCAACTCGCCGAGCCACCAACTCTCGAACCCATCACCCGAGGGTCTCGGCGCCCCTTTTTTTGGTCGTGTCACCCCAGATGCCCCGCCCTCTGCCGCCCCCGCTTCCCGTCGCACCCCGAGCGCCAGCGAAAACCCACCGTCGTCCACCACCCTCTCGACGGATCGGCCGCCCGCCACGGATAGCGTCTGGTTCTTGCCAATCCCCGTTTGATGTTTCCCAACCGTCCACCCGATCTGCGCGGCCAGCAAAGCGGCCATCAGCGCCATCGCGCTTCGCGGCGAAGGCGGGCGCCCGCCGTGCTTCGCCAGCGACGCCGCGAGGTACGCCAGCACCATCGGAGCGCCCCCGGATGTGCTACAGTGTTGAGAGGAGAGTCGCTGAGTCTAAATATTCCTGCCGAAAAAAGCTGCCACTGCAGATTCGTGAAAACCTCGTCACGAGGTCGTGGTACCCGCCACTGCGCCGCGTGGCTCGCGTCATCGCGGGCGCGTGTGCGTGCCGGCGGTGATAGGCGGTGCTGTCATCACGAAGCACATCACGATGGACGATGCCCCCCCCTGGACACAGAACCTGGCGCAGCTCCTCAGCTTGTTGTGGTGCATGTGGTTTCACTTCGCGCGAGGCGCGCTGGGGGTGCTAGTTTCCCTTTTCCATCCGTCGACGTGGCTGGGCGAGCGTTACGCAGGCGTCACGTTCGTGACAGGCAGAGTGCACCACACACGTACGCACCCCGTGCGCCGCGCGTTCTCCTACCCCCTGCGCCTAGCGTTGGTGGACCTTGATGCCCCCCCGCCGTGGTTCACAAAATCAGGCCAGGCGGCCGACCACATCAGCGCCGACGCGGCGCGCGCGCGGTGCGGCGCGGACGGCCGCGTGCTGCTGCTCACCTCCCCGTGGAGCTTCGGGTACGCGCAGAACCCGATCAGCGTGTATTACGTGTACGAACGAGTTCCCGGTGTTACCGGTAAAGATGCCAACCGCCAACCTCTGTATAGTAACGCAAGACCTTTCCTGAAAGCGTGCGCTGCTGAGGTCACGAACACGCCGTGGGGCGAGCGCGTGGTTTTCGACTTCGACCCGCGCGGGCAGCGCGTGCCGAAATCCCTTCACGTAAGCCCGTTCATGGACGCCCAAGGGGACTGGTGTTTGCGGGCCAGTGACCCGATGGAGGTTTTGGGTAGTGATGGGGATGGTAAGGATCCTATTGGCGATAGTAACGGGGACAGTAACGCCAGCGAAAAAAACTCAAAAGAGAACACGAACTCCACGTCTACCTCAACCGCGGCGAAACCTGGAACGCGCAGAAAGCTCGCGGTGCACGTCAACGTGGTGGGGCACCCTGTTTTCGGCGATTACTTCCGCGCCAGTTTCGTGGGGTCGGTGGATTCGCATTCAACAAGACACGCGCGGAACGAACGCGCGGGAATCCGGACCTTGCTGAAGCACGCGTGCGCGCCGCACCGCGTGGCGTTTTGGATATACAAACAAGCCGCGCAAATTTTGCGCGCGGGGGTTCCGTTGTTTCCGCCGCCAGGCCTAGGCGTTTTCGCGAAGCGCACACACAAGCGCGACGGCGAGCTCGTCGCCGGTCGTGCGAACGAACGAAGGACGCGCGGGGAAACCGCGAAAAATAGCCCGAACGCGTACCCGAAAGGAGGGTGTCCTTTGCGAGTGACGTACCGGGAAGCGAGGGGGTGGCCGTGGAAAACGTAACGATGGTATTCAATCGTCGCCGTCGTATCATAGATGCTAAAAAGTCTCTCTACTCTTCTTCTTCTCCGTCTTCTTCAGGGCAGCCGTTCGCTATCGCCCAGTTTAAAACCTCGAGATGACCTCTACTTCTCGCATACATGAGCGTTTGGTTATCCCACGGGCACCCGTTCGCGCGCGCCCACTGCAGCACCTCGAGGTGCCCGCCCTGCGCCGCCTTCGCGCATGTATAGTTGTCCCACGGGCAGCCGTTCGCGCAAGCCCACTGCAGCACCTCGAGATGCCCGCCCTCCGCCGCCCACGAGCACGTCTTCTCGTCCCACGGGCAGCCATTCGCGCGCAACCACTGCAGCAACTGGAGGTGCCCGCCCCACGCCGCGTACTTACACGTATCCTCGTCCCACGGGCAGCCGTTCGCGCGCAACCAGTGCAGCATCTCGAGGTGCCCGCCCCTCGCCGCACACCAGCACGTGCTCTCGTTCCACGGGCAGCCGTTCGCTCGTGCCCACTGCAGCACCTCGAGGTGCCCGCCCGCTGCCGCACTCGAGCACGTCTCCTCGTTCCACGGTGCGCCGTTCGCGCGCGCCAACTGCAGCACCTCGAGGTGCCCGCCCTCTGCCGCACCCATGCACGTGCTCTCGTTCCACGGGCAGCCGTTCGCACGCAACCAATGCAGCACCTCAAGATGCCCGTCCTCTGCCGCCCTCGAGCACGTCCAATCATCCCGCGGGCAGGCGTTCGAGCGCGCCCACTGCAGCACCTCGAGGTGCCCGCCCTTCGCCGCACACGCACGTGTGCTCTCGTCCCACGGGCAGCCGTTCGCACGCAACCACTGCAACACATCGCGGTGCCCGTCACCCGCTGCCCACGAGCACGTCTCCTCGTTCCACAGGCAACCGTTCGCTCGTGCCCACTGCAGCACCTCGAGGTGCCCGCCCTTCGCCGCGCCAGTGCACGTGTATGCGTCCCACGGGCAGCGGTTTGCATGCAACCACTGCAACATTTCGAGGCGCCCGTCCTCTGCCGCCCTCGTGCACGTCATCTCCTCCCACAGGCAGCCGTTCGCTCGTGCCCACTGCAGCACCTCGAGGTGCCCGCCCCCCGCCGCTCCCGAGCACGTCTCCTCGTTCCACGGTGCGCCGTTCGCTCGTGCCCACTGCATCACCTCGAGCTGCCCACCGAACGCCGCCTCCGCGCACGTCTCCTCGTCCCACGGGCAGCCTTTTGCGCGCGCCCACTGCAGCACATTGAGATGCCCACCGAACGCCGCCTCCGCGCACGTCTCCTCGTCCCACGGCCAGCCGTCCGCGCGCAACGCAGTCAACTCTTCGAGATTTCCACTCCTCGCCGCTGCACCACAAAGGCGTTCTCGACGCGACAGACGACCTCCCCGTTGCAGCCGCTGCACCGCGCTTAAACATCCGAGTTCCACGGCTGCATCCTCACCAAGCTCCATAAACCGAAGCCCCGTCGCCGCCACCGCGTCGCGCATTGCGCGGCTCACCGCTGGGAGCCGTGCGAGATCGGCGGGGTCGTCGAAATGCGCAGATCTCATAACGTGAGTGACGACGATGTCGTCGAGAAGGCCGGGGATGGCATCGCCCGCGGTAGCATCGCGTTCGCGCTTTCCCTTACGCGAGCGGGTTTCCACACCGAGTGTCGCGCTGGAGGACATAGCGACACGTGTGGGTGTCGCGTGCGCGTCGTTGTGCGTCGGGGCTTTCTAGAAGTGAAGAATCGGCGGGGCAAAGGATTTTGCGCGCGACTTTTTATCGGACGTGCTCGAAATGCCTCGTCACAGATCTGGGTCGCGAGAGATGGCGCGCCGGTGGAGCGCTCGCTTGGCTCGGGTTTTGGTGGCGTTGGCGCTCGTGACGTGCGCCGGGGGCGTGCGCGAGCCGCGCGCGCGCGGTCGTCTCGCGTCGCCGCGGATTGAGGTCTCCGACCCGGCGCGGACTTTCGGCAATGCCAACGTTCTCGGCTCGGGCGGGTCATCTCTCTCTGCCCCACCGGTCCGCCGAGCGCCGTACGACCACACGGAATCCCAGCGGTTCGTGTTCCTAGCAGGCGCGGCGTACTGCGACGCGGGTTTGGAGAGCTGGACGTGTCCGTACTGCAACGACACGAGTTTGGTTGACGTACGGGTGACAACCGGGGCGAAGAACATGCGGGGTTATGTTGGGTGGGACCTGGAGCGCGGTGTCGCGGTGGTCGCGTTTCGCGGAACAGAACCGAACTCGTTAGAGAACTGGCTCGAGAACCTGGACGCGCACCACACGAGTTGGCAACTCCCTCCAGAACCTGGGTCTATCGTACCCCCACCGCCGCTCAGGGTGCACGCGGGTTTTCTGGATTCGTGGAAAGAGTTAAGGGCGGACACGTTCGCGGCGCTGAGCGATATCCAATTAAATAGATTCAAAAGTAAAAACGCCCCGCTACCCGTGGTGGTCACCGGGCACTCCCTGGGAGGCGCACTCGCTACGCTTTGTGCGCTTGAACTCGCGGCAGCGGGGTACTACGTCGAGACAGGGTATGCGGAATATCCGGGATCCGAGGGATCCGAGGTAGGTCATGAGGGACCAGACGTGGTATCGGAGGGACACGCCTTGAAAGATTCTTTGTCCGAAGATGAAGAATCTTTTTTTGTCACGAAACCTCCGCCCCCGCCCCCCCCCGTTCGCGTCCGCGCGGACGTGCGCGGCGTCCGAACCTTCGGGTCGCCAAGAGTCGGGGATATTTTGTTCGCCGCCGCGTACGAAAGCGTTTTGGGTCAGAAAACATGGAGAGTCACGCACGCGCACGACGTGGTGCCAAGCGTTCCGCCCAGGCTGGTCGGGTTCCACCATGTCCCCACCGAGGTTTTCTACCGGCCGGAGGTACGTGTTTATTTCATATTCCAATCCGACGATGATTCTTTTTCTTTACATGACTGTTTACTGTGTGGCGGGTAACAGTCACGAAGTCGCACATCCTTACCTCCTCCGTACCCACTTGCGGTGTGTGGCTAGTAACGTTTACCAGTACGGTAACACATTCCTCTCCCTCGCGAGACTGACCCTTTTCTTTTCCATTCGCAGGTCAACGCCACGGACGTCGCCGAGCCGCGGGTGTGCGACGGGGGGGGCGAGGACCTGGCGTGCTCCGACTCGGAGTGGACGCACACGTCAATCGTGGACCACCTGTACTACCTGGACACGTATATTTGCGGGTGCAACGCGTAGGGAGGAGAGGAAGTTTAGATTTTGTGCAAAATTCCGTCATTACTTTTCAGCCGCTCTTGGCACTAGCACGTCTCGCGCGGGTGCACTTCGGGCACCCGGTGGGGCTGACGCGCCTCGTGCGGTGGTTTATCGTCGCCCTCCACGTGTGCTCGCACGTGCCGCACTTCCACAGCGCCTTCTTGTTCGACCCCTTCAGTACCTCCGTCGCCTTCTTGTCCGGGTCGACGTACTCCCCTCTCAGCACACGGCGAGGTTGTTGGTCGGGCTTAACCTCCACTGACCCTTGCACGCCAAGCACCCGGTAGGCTTGTCTTTCATCGTGCGTTGGCTTATCTTCGCCTTCCACTCGTACCCGCACTTCCTGCACTTCCACTTCGCCTCGTAGTCCGACGCGTACGTCACGTCCGTCATCACCATGTCAACGTCGGCGTACTCCTCGATTAGCGTCGCGCTGAGCTCGCCGTTCGCTTCGCACCACGCGAGAAAGTTGTTGGTCTGGCTCAGGGGGACGGGGTGTTCTAACCCGCACACGATGGGCAGCCGGTGGGGTTGTCGCTGTTCGTGCGGTTGCTCAACACAGCCTCCCACTTGTGCTTGCACTTGCTGCACTTCCACCGCACCTTCTTGTTCGACGCGAACGCCACCTCCGTCGGCTTTGTGACCGGGTCGTCGTACTCTTTCAGCAACCTCGCGCCGCGCGCGCCGTTCTCCTTACACCGCGCGGCGAAGTTGTTGGTCGGGCTCAACGGCAGTCGGTTAGAGCACGACGGGCAGCCCCTGGGGTTTTTCCCCGTGCGGTTGTATATCCTCGCCCTCCACTCGTACCCGCACTCGCGACACTTCCACAGCGCCTTGAATGCCGACCTGTACGTCACCGCCGTCGCCTTCCTGTCCGGGTCGACGTACTCCCCTCTCAGCCTCTTGCCGAGATCCTCCTCGTCTCCGTCGTTCCGGTGCTCCTCGCACCACACTGCGAAGTTGTTGCCCGGGCCGGCTTTGCCCGCGTGCGGGGGCGAGCACGCCAGAGACGCGCGGCGCAGCCTCACGAGCGTGCTCCCGAGCCCCCCCGCGAGCGGCGGCGGGGGCGGGTGGCGCGCGCGCCAGGGCAGGGGCGCGGCGGCGAGGCACGCCACAGTGCGCGCGGCGGAGTGAAGGACAAAAAGAGAGCTGCCTCGAAACTCGCCAAAAAATTCTGCCCGATTTTCCATGCAACTTCGTGTATGGTCAAGTAGTCTTGTAATTTGGACTTGCACATTTGAAAGATGTTTTTCGCATGATTCCATTTTTGGCTTCGGGTTCCGTGAAACACCCCTCCGATAAATCAGAAATCAACGATTTCATCCCCGGGCTCCAGAGTTACCACGCTCCGGCGCGTGTGCGAGGAAGAACGCGTGGGCGTTTTTCCTTGGCGACCGCGATGGGTGCGACGTCGGGTTTCGGAGCGGAGCGGATCCCGCTGAGTACGTCCACGTCTGCAACCGCATCGTCGGGTCCCGTGGTTTTTTCGAAGCACATGTGGTGTTGCGCCTTCCTGATGTTTCACGCGCCTCCCCTCCTTCCGCTGCCGGTTCCGTGACCCCCCCGCTGACCCCACGTCTGTTTCCCTCCCTTCCCCTGTTTATCGAACACAGTCCACACCGAGTCCGCGAGTCGTGATGGTGAGTCCGGAGGCACTGCGTCGTCTGCCTCCACGTCGGGTGGCAGGTCTTCTTCTCGGATCGTGTTGATGGCCACCACAGTGACCGCGATCGCGGCCGCGATCTTCGGCGTGTCCGTAGTGGCGAGCGGTGAGGGCAGCGTTGGGTTCGTTCCAGGTTTAGGGGCATCACCTTCGGTGTCCGTTGATTTCTTCCCCGACGTCGCGGTGGTGGGGGGCGCGTCTGCCGAGTCTCGGGTGCGGTTGAGGAAGGACTGGAACACGAACCACGCTGGAGGTTTCGATTCCGTGCGCGTGGTGCCAACCGTGGCGATGAACGCGTGGCCCGACGGTGACTACGGGCTGGTACGGAAGCTCGTTACAGCGGAGCTTGGCGACACCACCCAGGTTGACATCGCGACACTGGACCCGAACGACCCTTCGCGTGCGTTCGTGGTTGGGGAAGCCGTGGACGGCGAAACAGACGTCCACGACGCGGTTGCGGAAGCGTCGAAATCGATGCAACACCTCGTCGCCATGTTGGACGCCAAAGCGCGGAAATCGCCCGCCCTTGTCGTTGTGGACCGAGACGCCTCGATCTCGCCGCTGGGCGACGACTTCACGCACGCGCACGTTGGCCGACCGGAAGAGTTCGACTCCCTGCTCCTGTCGTTTCTGTACAAGGGGCCGAAAAAGTGGGACGTGCTTTGGTGCGACAAAGGCCAAGCCGGCGTGAGCGCCTCCGCGGCGCGGACGCCGGCGCTGCGAATGACAAACAAAAAGTGGGTCGGTGATTACGACGTGTACCGCTGGACAGGCGAGGACGGCATGGGGGGTTCCGGGCTGTACGCGGTGTCCGGGACGTTTCTTAAGAATTTGCCGACCGCGCTGCGAAAGAATCAGTTCGCCGACGCAAACGAGTGGCTCGCGCGTTTGTGCCGCTCGGGCGACGCGACTTGCTTTTCCTACCTCGAGCGTAAAACAGAGGGCTCGCAGGGGAAACTCGCGGCGCGGCTCGGGGGGGTGTCGCAGCAGGGGCTGTTCACACAGATCTCGTGGAGAGACACCACGGTCCACGTGGGGGGGGCGCCGGAGGCGTCTTTAGGGGCGCTGATGGTGGGCGGCGAAAGCGCCGGAGAAGGGAAGGCGCTGGAGAGCTTCACAGTTGGCTCGGCGGCAGAGCTGGGAAAGAAACGACGCCCGAGGGCGAAGACGACGAAGACGACATCAGCCAAGGCATCGAGTGCCAAGACGACATCGTCAAAGGCGTCGAGGGCTAAGACGTCGTCCTCAAAGGCGTCGAGCGCTAAGACGTCGTCCTCAAAGAAGCACTACTTGGGGAAGAGCGAGGGCGCGGCGAAGGTTGTCACTCTGGTTCACGACGCGTCGGATGATGTTTTGGGTACGGCGAAACCGGCGTCGAAGCACGCGAAGATCGTTGGCCACCACGAGCGCAAGGAGGCGAGGGCGGCGGATCTGTTGCACACGCTCGCGCCCAAGGGGAAGCGCGCGAAGGAGACGACGGCAGCAAAAGCTACGGCGAAAGCGACGGCGGCGAAAGTGACACCGAAAGCGACGGCGAAGGGTTCAAAATCGACGAAAAAAAAGGTTGTCGACGAAGATGACGTCGACGCCATGCTGGACTGGTGGAGCGACGTGCCTGAAACGCCGATGGGTAGTGCGAAATCGGCAACGGCACACCCGGCGCAATCGTCAAGCACGTCTTCCCGGTCAACAGGCTCGCGTCGCGCGTCGCGTAACAAGACGCACAAGCACGACACCACCACCGTCGTGGAGGACGCCGAAGTCGACGCCGCGCTGGACGACGCGCTTGACGCCGCGTCTGCGTCTTTCCTGGCCAAGAGCGAAACGCCGGTGCCTTCGTCGCAGCAGGCTTCTCACAGGAAATCAGTGCGCGCTTCTCACACGCAAACGCGGGACTCTGTCACGCCCTCCAGTGAAACCGTGGCCTCCGTCCCTCTTTCCGTGCCGCGCGGCATCGAGACCTCGCCCGTGCTCGAGCGCGAGGGGGACTCGTTCGCGGACGACCAGCAAACGCGCGAGCGCACGCGGTTGGTTTCCGAGAGCGTCGCGAAGGGCGACGCGCGTGATATGCGCGCGGCGTCGCGGATGACGGACGCGGCTGCTGATTTGAACGCGGAGGGCGGTGTGGCATTTGTGGGCGAGGGCGCGATTACGCTGCACACGATTTCCCCTGAAGAAGCCCTGAAGCACGTCAGCCGGGTGCACCACAAGGAAGAGGTGGAAGCCGCGGAGGCGGCGGCGGAGCTGGCGAAGCAGGAGGCGGATGTTGAGACGGCGCGGGCGAAAAGTGAGGCGAGCGACGCGGTGGACCGGGGAACCGAGTTGCTGGACGCGGCGGATGAATCCTACGCCGACATCGTGGACGAGAGCTACGCCGATATCGTGGGCGAACGCGATTTGAGCTGGAGAAGCGCGGTTGGCGAACGGGAAGCGGGTGACGCGGACGAAGAGGAAGAGGAAGAGCCAAAGGAAGAGGAGGACGACGACAAGACATACGAAGACAACGCGGAGGTTGATTACGAAGAGGGGGAGGTTTCTGCTAACGCGAAACCGGCCTCGAGGACTTTTTCCAAGTCACTGGCAAAGCCCATCGCGAGGTCCAGTATAAAGTCGTCTTCCAGGTCTTCGACCGAGTCAAAGGCTTCGACCGAGTCTAAGACTTCGACCGAGTCGTCCGCCAAGTCGTCCGGGTCGTCTCGCCACATTTCCCGGCCGCCGACGCTGAAGCGGTCGCCGCACGCCACGGACGTGCACGCCAAGCACTCCAGTGGGAGTGCGGCGAAGACGCCGGTTCATCTTCACGCCGGTTCATCGTCAACGGGTCATCACTCGGAGCGCTCCACTTTGGGGTCGAAAGGAGAGACAGTGGGAGACACCGTCGCGCTGTCTCCCAGAGCGGAGGCCCGGGTCGTGGCGAAGGCGGCGGAAGCGCGCGCGGAGGTGGCGCCGGCGGTGCAAATCGAAGTCGCGAACGGCGGCGCGTGGCGCTCCGCCTTCACCGAGGCGCAGAACCAGGTTGCGTACGCGACGCGGAATAAGGCTGTTTTCGAGCCGACCACTGGGCCGAATGCGGCGTCGTTAGGTGCGACGTACGATTCGAGTTTTCGAAATCTGTATGGGCAATTAGGGGAAGCCGAGCTCGCCGCGCTCGTCGCGGCGGCGGATTCCTCGCTGGACGATTTCGGACCGGGGTCGCGGCCCCTCGCGGGGGACACGGAAGCGCCGGCGAGGTATTAGGGGTTGCTGTTAGAACATCAATCTTAATATTGAATTCCATTATCAATGCTACTTGTCATCGGTACGCATGAATCTATTCATCACGCTACTCCGCACTCGCGTCATCTTTTGTCTTGCGAATCGCGTTACGAAACGTCGTCTCTGATTCCGGCGTCCCATTCCAGTTTCGTGTGCGCCTTTGGCGGTCGATGGTCACCGCCCAACCGTATCGCGTTGCTTTCTTCGAAACGCACTTCAAGCGATTCCACGCGTTTCTCGAGCCGGTCAAACGCCGCGAACACGCCCCGCTCCATTCGCGTCACGAGCGATTCTATTCGGTCCATCTTTTGGGACAACGCGCTTAACGTACTTGCGGTGCCGGACTTTAACGCACTTAACGTACTTGTGTTAGTTGACTTTGCACCAAGGTTTTCCGATGCTTTGGCTCCATTCTGTTGCGTATTGTCAGATGCTTCGTTTCCATTCGATCCCCTAAACCTGCCCGCCGCCGCGTCGTCCAGCGAGTTTGTCATGGAGCGCAGCATGGTCACCATCGCCGCCGCGGACGCGCTTGACATGCCACCCATGCCACCCCCCATTCCTGTTCCCGGCATCTCACGGAACGGCAGCCCCGCCACATCACGCGTCACCGACGCAAGCGCGTCTAGACGAAGAGGCGAGCCCATCGGGACCGCGGGCGTGGCGAATGTTTCGTTCGATTCGTTGCCGCGGTGACCGCTCGTCGCGGGCGTGGCGTTTCGCGTGTCGTTTTGCGCCATCAACGCCATCGACGACTCCAGCGCGCGCCGCACGTCCGCGTTTCGCTGTTCCGTAAGCTCCACCACGATTCCTGATAGACTAATCTTTAGTGTGCCGTGCGTCTCTTCGCTTTCGCCGTTGGAAAGCGGCACGAACAAACGCACCACCAGCGCGACGCACGACACTGAACCGAGCGCCGCGACGCACTCGAACGTGTTATTTGGGGATTCGGTCATCGATTTGTAATTTGGCGTGACCACCGACGCGCGCACGGTCTTGACGTACCCTCGGTCGTACGACGGCGCGCGCACCGCGTACAGCTCGACGGTTCGCGCGCCGCTGATCACGGCGACCGCGCGCACGCAGTTACCCGGGGGGATGGGCACCACGACCTCACACGGGGTCTTGGCCGTGTTTTTTTCGCCTGAGAACCACAATTCGCTCCCGGAAGTGGAAAACGTTTCAATCGCGCGCTCAAAGGAACCGTCAAAGTCACAGGACGCGGCGAGCACGCGGACGCGCGCATCCAGGGAATCAGCGTCGTCGCCAACTTCACACCGCCAAGAACACGTCGCCGGCACACCCTGTCGCGACATGGCGCGACGCAATGGACGGGCGATTCGACGGAAGCAACGAATGAGCGATTTCGACGGAACCGGAATGAGCAACACAAGAGTTTTGCATTTGAGGGGGAAACGAACCCGTCGCTCTCTGTATCTGTAACCTGTCAGCCTGTATCCGTAACCTGTCGCTCTGTATCGATACTTATTATGCATACCAATAAAACAACACTACACGAACGTCGCGGACGGCCGCGTGCTAAGCTTACGCATGCTGTCTTCCCGGCGCACCCGCGCGCGCGCCGCGCTGTGCCGCGGCAACCCGGCGACGTCTTCCATTTCGAGCGACGATTTTTGCGGCGTTCGCGTGTTGCGCCAGGTCCAGTTCCCAAACCGCGCGCCAGGGTTAACTCCTTGTGTTTGAGTTAACCCACCCGCGCCCCCGGGAGTCCACACCTCTCCCGTGACTAATTGGGCTGTGCCCATGGTCAGTGCGCTGTACTCCCGCAGCATCGTCCCTGGAGTGGCAGTGCGTTCTTTTTGCAAATCAGTCACCGTATCGCTCCTCCTCTGCCGCGGCACACCAAACGACTCGGCGCTCGCCTCCGCCAGGGCATTTTCCTTTCGCCGGCGGTCCCACCCGAACCCGCCCGTGGAGTGGATGTCCCTGGTGTACGCCCTGCGCGCTGTGTTTTTCGTTTCGTTTCTTTGTTGGGTATTTTTTTCGTCAAAGCGCGTGGCTTGTTCCAGCGCGACGCCTTGAAAAGCGCCTAAAGGCGTTCCGGCGCGCACGTGCGCGGCAGCGGTGGCGCCGATCAGCGGGTTTCCGAGACGTTTTCCACCGCCGTCAACAGGCACCACCACACCACCCACCACCCCGCTCGCGATTAAGCGCGTGGCGTACGCGGAACATGTTTTTATTCCGCGTGTCGCGACGCCGTCCGCGTCTGGGTTTGGCGCGAAGAAACCGCCGCCGGAAGACCCGGCGCCCGCCAGCCGAGGGTTGGCTCGCGGCGCTGCGTAATCAATCGCAATCTTTTCAAATTCGTCAAAGGCGCTCTTCTTTTTTTCGGTTTTATTCAGACTCGTTGCTTTCGTGACCACCAGCCGTCCGTCCGCATCCAAGGACCCGTCTTGTTGTGTCACCGGACGCGCGTTGGCGAGGTGTCCTGGTTTGTGTTTAAGTGTTTCCGCGAACCTCCGAGGCGGTTTGTCGTGTGGGCCAATTTTTTTGTGACACTCGTCGTACCGCCGCGCCCCCGCTCGTTCCGCCCGCATTTGTTCCGTAACCGTCCGCTCGGCTTCCACCAGCGCGCGCAAATCCACCGGCTCCCCAAGGCTACGTTCAAGGTGCACCGGTTTCAACTGTGGAAAGTGTCGCCGGAACGGCTTCGCGGTCGCCGCGTCGACGTTGTCGACGTAGCGAGATTCGCGGTCAAACACCCACTCAAACTCCGCGTACGGCCCGTTCGGGTACCGGCTTCCGCTCACCCCGCAGTCCATCGCGGCCGCCCGCCTCATATCCTGACCTAGCGGTATGGCAGCTGGTCTGGTGTGGAAAAGTGTTTTTGCTAAAGCCTCCTTGGCCTCGCGCTGCGCCGCGAAGTCTCGCTCAAACGCCTGGAGCGGCGTTTCCCTTGATTGGCTTTGCGTGGCACCGCCTTTTAGCGTATGCGACCTTTCCGCGATGTCCCGCACCGCCCGCACCACAGCCTCGCCACGCGCCGCGCCTGAAAATTGGCGTACCGACACGGACGACCCGGACCCGTCTGCAGCCCTGACGCCGCCCCGCTTGGAAACGGCGTTGTCGTCAAACCCCGAACGATTCCCCGAACAATTACTGTCGTACACGCGCGTGGCCCGGTTCATCTGCTCCGCGGTCAACGAGTCCGCGAACGCGTGGAACGCCCGTTTCGCCTCGAACGTCACGATCGGCGCGTCCCCCGGGCCACCCACGTGTCCCCTACCGAACGCGACCCCGATGGCGGGCGGCGGCGCAGCGATCGTGCCCATCGCAGCCGGACGCCGCGCGTCCCGATTTGGGATCGTGAAGAATCAATCGTGGTTTGGGGACTTGAGAACAAAAATCGGCGGACGATTCTTTGGCGTTTCCCAGACAGAAAAGCGTTTTTCTGGGAAGCCTCGACACACAACGACGCACAAACACGCGCACACGACTCCCTCCGCGTTGTCTTCCAACGTGACGATCGGTATGGAGACTCGCGCGCGAAAGAAAAAGCGCCTGGATGCTACCGCGGCCAACGCGGGGGAAGCTATCCCCGGCCTTCTCAACGACATCGTCGTCACGCACGTTCTCAGAACTGAGCATTTCGACGACCCCGCCGATCTCGCACGGCTCCCAGCGGTGAGCCGCGCGATGCGCGACGCGGTGTCGGCGACGGGGCTTCGGTTTGAAGAGCTTGCTGAGCATGTTGTCGTGAACCTCGGATGTTTAAACGCGGTGCAGCGCCTGCAACGGGGAGGTCGCCTGTCGCGTCGAGAACGCCTTTGTCAGGCAGCGGCGAGGAGCGGACAGCTCGAAGAGTTGAAGGCGTTGCGCGCGGACGGCTGGCCGTGGGACGAGTGGACGTGCTCGTTGGCGGCGTTGGGCGGGCACCTGGAGATGCTGCAGTGGTTGCGTGCAAACGGCTGCCCGTGGGACAAGTACACGTGCGCGTGGGCGGCGCAGGGCGGGCATCTCGAGGTGCTGCAGTGGGCGCGCACGAACGGCTGCTCGTCCGTGCACGTATGCGGCAAGGGGCGGGCACCTCGAGATGCTACAGTGGGCGCGCGCGAACGGCGCACCGTGGAGCGAGAAGACGTGCTCGGGGGCGGCGAGGTACGGGCACCTCGAGGTGCTGCAGTGGGCGCGCGCGAACGGATGTCCGTGGGACGCATACACGTGCACTGGCGCGGCGAAGGGCAGGCACCTCGAGGTGCTGCAGTGGGCACGAGCGAACGGCTGCCCGTGGAACGAGAGAACGTGCTCGTGGGCGGCGTTGGACGGGCACCTCGAGGTGCTGCAGCGAGCGCGCACGAACGGCTGCCCATGGGACAACTATACATGCGCGAACGCGGCGCAGGGCGGGCACCTCGAGGTGCTGCAGTGGGCGCACGCGAACGGCTGCCCATGGGACACAGAGACGTGCTCGTATGCGGCGGGGGGCGGACATCTCGAGACGCTGCAATGGGCGCGTGCGAACGGCTGCCCGTGGAACGAGGAGACGTGCGCGTGGGCGGCAAAGTTCGGACACCTCGAGGTGTTGAAATGGGCGCGCGCGAACGGCTGCCCGTGGGACGTTTTGACACGTGCTAAGGCGGCGGAACTCGGGTACGTCGAATAAAGGTACGGATAAATAGGGACTGACAAGAGATTTCCGGACGAGTCGTACGTAATTTCTCTAAGCTATAACAGTGCTAAAAACGCACCCTCCCTTGTCTCACCCCGTGCCCACCAAGCTCGCCATGACGACCCGCCTTCGTTTGAACCCCGTTCCCACGCCAGGCGGCACCTCGACTTCGTTCCAGGGCGGATACACGCGGACGTGTGCGCCGCTGTTGAGTCGCAACTCCCTGACGGTTTTGGCGTCGAAAACCACCACCAACCCGGGCGCCGGCGCGTCGGCGCCGCGGCGAAGCCAAACAGGCGAACCCGGCGACTCGGCGTGTTCGGTGTTATTGTCTTGATTTTCGCGGAAGGTACTGCCATTTGCGTTTGGAAATTCCGACGCGCCCTCGACGCACTCCCAAAGACAAAGCCCGGCTTCAACCGCGCCTTCGCCCACCAGCGTCAGCGCCATCGGCGATCCCCACGCCGCGGCTCTTTTTTCCAGAAGATGAAGCTCTTTTTGCGTTTTCTGGGGTTGGTCTTTTTGTGTTTGGGTCAGGTCCGTCTCGTCCCGGTCGCGCGCGTGCGCGAACTGCGCACTCCGCGCACGCGCGCGGTGCGCGATGCGCTGCAGCCTCGCCGTGGGTGCGTTATGGCCGTGGCGGTTCGCGACCGAGCCCCGCTGCGATGCGCTACCGTTTGGTTTCGCGCGAAACGCAAACGGCTCGTCGCTGAGCGCGTCGGCACTCGTGGGCAGGCGCGACATGGCGGACATCAAACCGAGAGGCTTGCTCTTTTCGGTTTCTTCTTTCTCTTTTTCGGCGGCGTCGTCCTCGCCTTCGGTGCAAGGCACGGCATCGTCCTCCTTCGTAGGGAGAGGTGACGTTTTGGGTAACTCCTTGTGCAACTCCGTGTCCATCTCGTGTGCATCATCCAATCCTCTCTGCGAATCGTCCGACGCGGAATCGTCGTCGATGCCGTCGTCTTCGGAGTCGTCTGAGTCAACCTCGTCGCCGTCCGCCTCGCGCCGCGCCGCGCGACTACTCGCGAGCGTCCGGTGTTTCTGCGTCAGCTTCAACGTAGGTTTCCGACTCTGCGTAGGCTTGCTTTTTTGAGTCGGCCGAGCAGGGGGCTGGGACGCGACGGGATCCGTGGGCGCCGCCGCGACTACTTCTCCCCGCGAAAGCGCGCCTAAGCTGGCGAGACTCGCGAGGCCGCCGCCGACGGTACCCGTGCCCTTCGGCGGATTCGCGGCGGCGCGCGCCACCGCGATAGCCTTCGTGGCTAAGTTCGCATTCCCCCTTGGCGACCGAAGTTGAGGTTTCGGTTTCGGTTTTGGTTTCGGTTTCGCCTTCTTTGGGAGATTTCTTTCGTTCGCCATCACCCGCTTCGCCGCGTCTTTATTCCCGAGCGTCTGCTCCAGGAAATCTCGGTCCGCGTGATCCGCATCTGCGGCCCCAACCGCGGCGCGACTTGGCGCGGTTTTAGGGTTCGCGCGTATTGATGGAGAACCGCTCGTAACACGCGCCGCCGCGGGGAACGCGGCCACGAGCTCGTCGTCGTCGGAGTCACTCCGCGTGTCACTCCGCGTGGTGGTGTCCTCGCGGAGTCCACGTTTCTCGCGGACCCCGCCAGATCTGAAAGCCCCGTGAGGTGCGGTTCGTGCGTCAACCCTCGCGGGAGACCGCGCTTGGTCGTCCTCGTCCTCCAGCAGCGTGGGCGGCGGTGCGCTGTCCATGTCTAGCTCGAATGCCCACGGCGCGGCACCCGGCGCGTCTCCCCGATAAGCGAACACACCGCCCTGGCTCGCGTCGTGGCTACCCCTGGAGGCTTCCGCGCCATCACCGACGCCCGTCGCGTATCGCGCCATGCGCCCCTCGCGCTCGGCGTCCGCGTACACCACGCGCGGCGTGTCGTCGTCGTCCATGTCATCCTCGTCCATCGCGTGTTCGCGTGGGGTCGAGGCACCCACGCGCGTCTGTGTTCTGGCAACCCGGACTCGGATTCGTGAAAAGAGGTGAAAAATGAGAAAACAGCCACACAGGATGATGTAAGGCTGTTTCTGGGATTTTTTTTTTTTTTTTTCACCCTTCCTTCCGATTTCCGAAAAATGGTCGCTAAACGCGTTCCACGCGCGTGCTATTGCGTATAAAGTACACTCCTACAGCGCTTCCAGCGACGGCACCCGGGCCACTAAAGTGCTGATGATCTCCGTGCTCACCATCAGGCCTTCCGGGTTGGTTAACCGAACCGCGGCGTTCGTGAAATCTTCCCCCGGCGAAAACTCAACCGCGTCGCGCTCGTTTCCGTCGGCGCCGACCACCACGGCTAGGCCGGGTGGTTGCGTTTTTAGGACGGCGAGTACTTCTTTCGGCGTGTTCGGTCCAAACTCGGCGGCTAAGGAGTCCAAACAAACCCCGTCCCGGGTACGCAGTCCCAGCATCAAGCGCTCTAAAAGAGCCTCCGCTTTCGCCTCGTCGTTTTTTTTTTCATCGCTCTCATCGCCTGCAATGCTCGTCGTCGCGACGTCCACAGACATAGCGTCCACCCACGCTTCCCATTCCTTCATTTTCCGAGGCCGCGCCACTCTCTGTTCCCGCGAACTCACGTGCGACGTCGCGGCCATTCCGAAGGCGTACCACCCTTGCTTTCCCGAGTTCCAGTATACCTGGTTGTGTTCACACCGCTTGCCGGGTTTGGCGTAGGACGAGACTTCGTAGTGCTCGAAGTTTTCCGCGCCCAAAATAAAAGACGCGTCTCTGAACATCGTCGCGCCGTCTTCCTCCTGTGGCATTGGCGTGACCCCGGACGTGTACCACCGCCCGAACGGCGTGCCTTCCTCGATCTGCAGGTCGTACACGGAGACGTGGTCGGGGTGTTTGTCAACCGCCTCCAAAAGAGACGCGCGCCACGTGGAGTTCGACGACCCGGGCAAACCGGAGATCAAATCAAGGGACCAGGAATACTTTTTAGCGCTCTTTTTATTTTGTTTTTGTTCCGACGCCTGCGCTTCTTTCAGCGCCTTGTGTACCTCACCGCACGCCACCCTGGCTTCCTCCACGGTGTGTGCTCTGCCTGCGGTTTGCAGCGTGTCCGGGTCGAAGGACTGCACGCCTAGGGAAACTCGTGTCACGCCTATGGCGAGGTACCCCACAAGTTTCGCGTGGTCGAACGTCCCGGGGTCCATCTCGATTGACACCTCTGCGTCGGAACGCAGTCCGAACTTTTCGCGCAGCGCGTCCAGTACTTTTTCCAGTAAGTCGGGAGGCACAAGCGAGGGCGTGCCTCCTCCGAAAAATACCGTGCGCAGGGGGAAGTCGGTTTGAGGGGAATGGCCATTCACAGCCACGGCGGCGGCCGTGGACGGCGCGATTTGCGTGCCGTGAATCTCCCGGACCAGCCGGTCCACGTAGGCCTCCATCCCGCGCCTCACCTGGTCGCTCTCCACGTTGTCCCCAACCACGGAAATAGCGAAGTCGCAGTAGTAACACCGCCTTCGGCAAAAAGGCAGGTGCACGTACGCCGAGGTCACGGGCGCAAGCGGCGCGGGAACCCACGGCGTGGACGACGTCGCGGTGTCCTCCGCAGATGTCGCGGTGGCGGCGAACACGTTTCGGCGGGGCGACGCGTGCGCGTGCCGAAACGCGGGGGTAACACAGGGTGCACGCTGCGCAGCGACACGCATCGCGCGCGCCCAGCACATCGCCGTGCGCCGCATGCGGAACCTTGTCACCCGCTGGCCAGGGGGAACACTCGCAGGCGCGGCGCGCATGGGCGCACTGCGTTCTGTGCCAAACGCCATCACGTCGAGATGAAAATATCAAAACTCACATTTCATTTCAACGAGCCTAACCGCGCCGGTGTTTCGGACGGCCGACGGCCACGCGTGTGTATGTAGGTATACAGACCCGGGATCGATACTTTCGTGTGCTTACTCTCTCTTCTCTCACGCGTTAAATAGGTAACACGTACTCTCACTGGCTCGCGAACCGCGCGGCGCGCGCGGCGAGTTTGGCTTCAAACTCGGGGTCCAGCTTTTTCAGCGTCTCGCCCGTGCCAAACTGCTCGGCGCGCTTCTTCTTCTTCGCGAGCCTCGCCTCCAAGTCGTCGCCAGGCGCATCAGCCTTATCAGCTTTGCGCTTGCCACTGCCTGCGGTCTTCGCGCTGCCGGCTGCGGCGCCGCCTGGGGCGCGGCACTCCCGGGCCCAGTGCCCGAGCTTCCCGCAGTTCTTGCACTTGTCTTCTTTCTTCGCTTTGCTTTGCTGCGGCGCCGAGGCGGACGCCGCCGGCTTTTGGCCGTGCGCGCCCCCGCCAGTCTGCCGGCACTCCCGGGCCCAGTGCCCGAGCTTGCCGCAGTTCTTGCACTTGTCTTCTTTCTTCGCCAGGGAGGGCTGGTTCTGGAACCGCGCGTCGCGTCCCGCGGACTTGTCGCCTTTTTTTGGAGCGTTGGGCTTTGCCATTTTCTTTCGCCGGTGCGCCTCGGCTTCCTCCGCGCTGCCGGGCATGGGCTGGCCGTTCTTGGCGCACTCCAGACGTTTTTTGTCCAAGTCGCTCGGTTCGAAAGGCATGCCGAACCGTTCCGCGCGTTCAGCGCGCTTCGCGATGTCCGCCTCGATGAGGGCGACGAGCGCGTCCCTCGCCGCGGCTTCCGCGGCGAGCTCCTCCGGTGTCTTCTCCTTGCGCGGCGCAGGCACCGCTTTCTTCGGGGTCTCCGTTTTTTTCCCAGCGGCAGCGGCGGGAACCGCCGCCGCGTCCGCGTCGGGGTCCACGAGATCGCCATCCCCTTCGTCGTCATCATCGGGGATGTCTTCAAGCTCCTCCTCCTCGTCCCCATGCGCTGTCCCGGCGGTCACGGCGGGCGCGTCCGCGTCCGTTTCGCCGGGCGCGAGCGATTGCTCCAGCCGCTCCAAAAGCACCGCTTTTAAACCGGTGGAATCAAAGCCCTTCTCCTCGCACGCGTCGCGGAGTTCCTGTTCGCGGAAACAAGACGACAGGTATTGGGAGGCGGTTAGTGACTGATAGCAACGTAGTGGAGGTCGCCGGTTCCAGGGGAGGGAGGGAGGGAGGGATCGGTCGGGATCGGGATCGGGACGCGAATCTTACGATCCGGCCGAGATGCAAAGATTTGCGCAATTCCGCGGCCCGGGGGTGATGGGACCCTCCGGGTCGGCACTGGAAATCCGAAATCGGCCATCCCGAGGATCGCCCTCGCGAACCTTCGTTCGATCAAGCGGCTTATTAGTAAGCGCGTACCTGGACTTTCATCTTCTTGTACGCGGCCAAGTCGGCCATGGTGTCGGTGGGGAGTGGGGGCGTTTGGGCAATTCAATCCAGAGGTCGGCACTAAGATCAGGAGGCCCGAAATTCAAAAACGAATCTGAGTCTCTTGGTCCGGTTGTTCAGTCTTCCAGCGAGGCTGCTCTACGCGATAGCCGTGCAGACGTGCGTGCGGTTTTGATGCGGCGGAACGTGAAATCCACGTGGGGTCGCGCTCGGGGTTGTGACCCCCTCGCGCGGAGATTCTCGGGTTCGTCTCTTCGCCTCCGAAAAGAGTTGACCGAAAAATTCGTTTTCCCGCCTTTGCTTGACTGTGGATCCTGTCAGTCTGCGTGCGGCCCGTTGATTGGACTTCCCCCAACCGTTTTCGAAACGCGTCATTGGAAAAAACAAACGCGTCAGACAGACGGTTCGTAAACCGCGTAAATTCTACATCGTAGTTCGTTCGACCGCACCCCCGCGCATACTATGTACGCGCGTTGTGTCGACATCAACACCGGCATCAGAGCTCCGACCGTTCCTTCCTTCAGGAACTACAGGTTCCGCCCAAAGCATACCCTTCCCCGGTCCTCCCGCGACCTCTCCCTCAACCTCTCTCCGACCGCGATGCTTCACGACGCGGTGAAAGTGACTCCCCGAGAAGTCGGAGGAGGCAAAGGCTTGCTCGTGGTTTCCTCCATTTCCAAAGGCGAGGTGGTTTGGTGGGAAGACCAGGTCAACGAGCCGGACTGGGTGTCCGTTCCGCGGTGCCGTTTGTACATCGAGAACCTCCCCGCGGAAGCGCGTCGCAAGTTCGAGCACTACATGTACAAAACCGGCGTCGATGCGTACGAGGCGTTGCCCGAGTACGACCTGCTGCCTTGTGACGAGTGGAAGCTCGAATCGGACGACCCTTCCATGTACATGAACCACTCGTGCGAGCCCACGTGTTTGTTCGAGTGCGACCGGATCAAGGTCGACGGCGTGGTGGTGATGACCGCATCAAGGGACTTACACCCGGGCGACGAACTCACCTTCGACTACGCCACGTCGGAGGACCACGAACAGAACTGGCGGTGCCTTTGCGGCGCGCCCACGTGCAGAGGCAGGGTGACCGGCGACGACTGGCGCGCCCCGGAATTCCAACAGAAGTACCAAGGGCACTGCATGCCGCATGTCGCGAACCTCATCGCCACGGATGGGGCCGTGGGTCAATTCAAAACGTGGACCCCGCCCGCGTTCCTCACGCCGACGCAAGTCGCTGAAGACCGCGTGAAGTACGCCGCGGCGTTCTGGACCAAAGAGGAGTGCCGCGTGTACTCCTCGTTCCTCGCGGACAGGGTGCCGCTGGTGGTGAAGCGCTGCGCTTCACTGGGTAAGCACCTCGTTTACCAAGGCGAAGGGGACGGCGAAATCAACCTCTCACCGGTGCTCGCCGGCGAGACCGTGATGCTGTTGCCGCCCAACGTGCTGCGCCGGGAGAACCAGATCAAAGGCAGCGCCCTCGCGTACAACGCGTCCCTACAAGTCCGTCCGTACAAACAAGCCCCAGGGGCGTTGTTCTCGTTATCGGAAACCCCTGATGACTTGGACAACTTCCTGAACCACTCCTGCGACCCGAACTGCGACGTGGTGGTGTTCCCGACGAACTATGCCATCGCGCTCGTGGCGAACCGCGACATCTTCCCAGGCGAAGCCGTGACCATCGATTATGACGCCACGGAGGAGGATCTGGTGGCGCAAGGCGGCTCCTTCGAGTGCGCGTGCGGCACATCCAACTGCCGAGGAAGAGTGGTGGGGTGGAAATACCGAACTCCTATCGTGATGGGGTCATCCAACACGAAGGACAAAAAGGAAAGACTCACCGCGCACTCGTCACCGTCGAGCGTTTCGGACGAATCCGAAAACGAAACCGTCGCCGTGGTGGACGTCGTGGGAGTCGCGAGGTGACGCGACCAAAAAGTGTTTGTTTTGACGTTTTGATTTTGAAGAACAACGGAAAGGAACGGGAAATAACCGTTCGGTACGTTTCAAACGAGCCCTGACAGCGCTCGTGGATACCGTTGCCGACGAGGACGACGACGCGAGAGACGAGCGTAGCGAGCGTCGGTGTACATTTTTGATTTTAGTTCAGTTCCACGTTTCTGGAAGGTGTTTTTTCCAGTTCCTTTTCGTCTGCCCTTCTGCCTTCTCTCCTTGTCTCCTTATCTCCTTCACCACTCCGTGTCTCCTTCTGAAGGTCTATTGTTCAGCGCTTCTGCCAGCGTGTTGTCGCTTCATTTCCCGAAAAGCGTGACTGCTCAGTGCGCACGCGTTGATGGCGTCGTGACTGCAGACGGCGACTGCTGCCTTTGCCCGCCAAAAAATATCAGATTCGCCTCTTCGCGAGAATGGAAGCCTGCACTTTTTCCTGAGATCTCGTCCAAAAGTCGCGCTGCAGCGCTGCAGACATCGCCTGCGCTCGTCGACCCCACCGGACGGATGCAGGCCTTGCGCTCGATTCCGAGCGCGGCCGCGCTCGGCGCCGATCCGCGGACGCAGGCACGACGTTGTGATGTCTTCAGCCTTCGCGCGCCTTCCTCGCGGCGCGGCGCGCCTTCCGCGACGCGAAACAAAACAAGACGCGGCTCGATCTCCATTCGCGCCGGAATGGAGATCGAGCAAGCGGACACCAGGGTGGTTGACTTCTACGACCTGCTCGGTGTCCCGAATGATGCGGACATCAAAACTATCAAACGCGCGTATTATGACCTCGCGATGTACTGCCACCCCGACCGCAGCGGCGACGAAGGCACGGACTTGTGCGTGGTGTTGAACGACGCGTACGCTATTTTGAAAGACCCGGTGTCCCGGGACATCTACGATGCCGAGCTCCAGGTGCAAATGGAGGACGACGACGACGAGTTCACGGGCAAGGCGTACAGCAAGTGGACCACGCGCATGTCTTCGAAAGAAAACGAAACAAGGGCGGTTTTCGTGGATGAGTTCACGTGTATCGGATGCAAACAGTGCGTCTGGGCGGCGCCGGCGACGTTCCGCATGGACGAGGACTACGGCCGCTCGCGCGTGTTCGCGCAGTGGCTGAATAGTGAGGACGACATCGACTGCGCGATCGCATCGTGCCCCGTGGATTGCATACACTGGGTACAGAAAGAACAGTTGCCGTATTTAGAGCACGTCACTAGGTTCGTGGACAAAGTGTCAGTGGGTATTAGTCAGAGCGGGCAGGGAAGAACTTCGGTCACGGATCCGTTCGACGCCGCGTACGCGTATGAAAAGTTCCGGACGCGGAAGATCGAGCAGAAACGGCAACGGCTGGAGCTGGAGCGGAACAACTTAGAGTGGGCGGAGGCGAACGCGGCGACGAAAGAAACCGGGTCGCGGTCGAAATACGACGACGTAAGTGGAAACACGGGGGACGCGACCTTTGGCGGGACCGGAAACGGCGACACCCGCCGGACGCGCCGGGAGTACGGGAAAACCGCGGCGCGGATCAAACAAACCTGGTCCGAAGGTACGGGCGTGAAGATGGAGACCATGAAGCGCCGACGGTGGGCGGACTCGGGGGCCACGATCCCGCTGGAGCGGAGCTTAGTGCGGCTCGCGGACGTGGAGGCGATGTTGACGGAAACGGAAACCGCGTCGGGGTCCAGATGATTGATTAGCGTTATGAAATAGTCTAGTTAGTTTTGTAAATTGCATTTGTATTTCTGTAGACGACCAGGACGGTGCACTACTAACAAGCCAAAGAGGTTGTGCTGTGGCCTTGTTTCGCGGACGCGGAGGTGGTGTTGAAGGGAACGGAAACGGTGTCGGCGTCGAGACGATGCGTTATTTTTGCAATTGGATTTTGAAGCTGCTCCCAAGATTCGCTCCATGTTCGACTTCCCACCCGTCTCATCACTCCTCGCATCGCGTTGCAGCATGTCGAGTGCTCTGGTCAACGGCGTGCGCCGCGCGCTCGCGCAGCGCGCACGCGCCGTGCCCGTGCGCAGCTTCAACACCTCCGCCCCCAAGCGCGGCGGCGACGGCGAGCCGGTGCGCACCCACACCTGCCACACCGGATCACCCGCGGCCACTGCCCATCCGTAGGCGGGTGTAAATTTAGGGTTCCCCTCCTTTGGCCTCGCTGACCTCCCCCCCCTTCCTTCCCGCAGGCGTATATCCACGCTGAGAAGATGTACGACATCGGCGCGGTACGTACAAGATACGTCCAAAACCTGAAGCCAGTTTGTTCTCCACCGAACCGAACCGCGGGGGTCGCGGAGGCCAAAACTCGCGAACCGCAATCACACCGGTTCGGAGGGTGCTTGAACCAAAAACGATGAGATTTTACGCACGCGAAGTCGCGATCTGACCTCCCCTTCGCCCATTTCCCTCTCTTCGCAGACCAAGGGAAGAACCGTGGTGTTCGGCGCCGCGTGCGCCGCGGTCGTGCTGATCGGCGGGTACATTCCCGTGTACGCCGTGCGGTTCCAGCAAAGGAAAGCGGGCGGGTAAATTGGAAAGACAGCGCTCTCTAATGATGACGATTTCGGGAGAATCGTTCGGCGCGCGTCGCCTTATTGTCATTTGAAAACCTGTTCTTTTGTAACGCGCGGTGTTTACAACCGAGTTTGGGCGTGGACCCGAGGCAGTGCTTTGGTGGTGTTTGCGTGGCAATCGCGGATCTACGTAAGTTAGTATTCTAGTTAGTATTACACGCGACGGAGACGGAGACGGCGAGTTCGTTTCGTGTCGCCTTTTTCTCCGCGTCGCTGGTCGCTCCAATCGTCAATCGTCTCTCGCTCGCTCGCGTCTGCGTCGCGCTCACTTGTTTTGCGTATCATTTATCCTTCTGCGCTCCCCTTTTGGACCGCTTCGGTGTCGGTTCCACCGCCGCTCCCGAGAAGTACGGCGGTTTCGCAACGTTCACCCCGTACTCGCCGAGCGCATCGGCGACGTCCTCCATCGTTAGCATGACTCGCTTGTCCTTGGCGTCGAACCTTGTACGATAAAACCCGAAAGTGTCAGTCGGTCGTGACGTGTATCCGGGATTGGAAAGGGGTCCGACGGAGTGGGTCTAGTAACAGTTGCCAGTACTGTGAGTACTGGTAAATGTTAAGTACGCCATACAGAGCTGTGATCAGGGAGGCAGAGTGTGGTGATTGGGAAAGTTCCTTACCCTCGGTCGCGTTTTTCGCGCGCCATCATCTCCGACCTTTGTTGCGCGCATTGCCGCGCATCCGCCGCGATCTGCGTCACGAACTTCTGCGCCGCTATGGATATCAACCGCGTGATCCGCACGTCCGGTTCCGCGATGCCGCTTTGCTTCAAGTAGTGGTTGGTTAAACCGTCGGGGATGGTGGGGGTAAACTCATCCAGGGACGTGAGGAAGGTTGAGATCTCACCCTCGGTCATGCCTTCCACGCCGGGGATGTGCGGGGTCATTGAGGGGGGGGTGACGTTCACGCCACCAGGTGGGCCGGACGGGAGCGCGGACCGCGCGACCGCGTCGTTCGACGCCATGCCGTGCTAAGAAGAAACCGGCTGAGCGTGCCCGGACCAATGGACGTACTGTGCGATTCTTGAAGCTAGTGGAAGACAAAAATCTGCAAGTTTTGTCTCGTCCGCCGTCTCGCGCTTTTCAAGGAGTGTCGTCCTCGCGCGCTCAACACACCGGGACGCACCGACGGAGGAGACGCGAACACCGCGAGGTCCACCCGCGTCACCTCCGGTGGAATGTCCGCCGCCGTGGCCCAAAGGGCTGGTGCGCTCGTTTCACGGGCGTGGGCGACATCGGGCTCACGCGCGCGACACCCACAGAAACAATCCGCCGCCGCCGCGTCCTCCGTGGAACGCCGACGCCCCGGTTTGCGGCGGGCAGGCTTGACCACGACGAGGGCGCGCGCTCGCGCGATGCCAGTGGGCGCGCTCGCACCTGAAGAGGAGGGTAACAAGCTCGACGAGGTACGTTGAGTACAAACCACATGGCGTGCGATTACGTGGGAACACACCGTGACGCGAACGCGCGCCCCGACCGAGGATTGGACCGCGCGTGCCCCACGTACCCGAGGGCGCTTCCGTTTCTTTTTCGCGCGCATTTCGCGTCGCCGGCGATTAGGGACGCGCCGCGCATGGCGTGACCCCTCGCAATGCACTCTTCTTTTTACTTTCTTTGAGGGCGGTAGCTCCCTGGCATGATTTTTTCCCTGACCTCCGCTGACCTCCTTACCCCCCTTTCTTTCAACGCAGGCCGCCGTGTTCACGGGCGCGAGCCGCGGGGACAAGGCGAAACAGCTCGAGATTCAGGATTTGATTTTGGCGTGCGAGACGGTTTCGCCGATTCTGGAGATCGTTGGTTCCAAATTGGACGGGTTCTCGCACATCAACGGCGTCACCGCGCTTTACCGCATCGCGAGGAGCCTGACCTCGCGAGGCGGGCGGTTGCGACGGAAGGAAGCGTCGTTCGTGGTTGAAGATCGGCGGTTTCTGGCGCTCGTTGATTTCGTGGAAGCGCACTCCGCGAAACTGGACCGAGTAGGGTTGGAGAACCGGAAATGGGCGTACCACAAGCTTATGTTGCCTAGCGAGTACCGGTCAAGAGCAGCGCACGCGGTGCGGCAGCTTGACCGCGCGAAAGACTTGCAGGGTGACTTGCTGGACGCGATCGACGTGGAAACCATCTTGGTTTTGGTCGAGGACGCCGCCGAGATTTTCAACAAAGTGAACGTCTCCACGGCGGTGCACCGCGTGGCGCGGTTAGCCACGACGAAGATGAACGGCGTCGTCCCAGTGGACGTGCAATCGCTGAAAAACGACGCGCGGTTCAGGAAGCTCATGGAACTGGTGGAGACGATGGCGCCCGAGATGGCGGTCGTGTCCGTAGCGAACGCGCTGTGGGCGATGGCGCGGTTACAGTGGGCGGGACCGGAATCCACCGTGGACGCCCTGGCAAGGCGAGCGGCGAGGGAGTGCGTCACGGGTGAGCCCAGACACCTCTCAACGGTGATGTGGGCGCTCGCGGTGCTGGGGCACGAACCGCGATCAAAGCTGCTCGCCGCGGTCGGCGACCGCGCGGTGCAGAAAGCAGACGGGTTCAAAGCGCCGGATATCGTCAACATGCTTTGGGCGTACGCGCGGTGGCACCGCACCGCGGCGGGGGGGGCGCCGTGCAGCGTAAGCACCGTGGACGCGCTGTGCGCGGTGGCGCTGCGTGAGCTACACACGTTCACGCCTTACCAGTGCGCCAACCTTGCGTGGTCGCTCGCGATGCTGGAGGTTACGCTTCCGAACCCGAGGGCGCTCGGGATGATTCTGGACCGAGCGGCGCAGGAACCAGGCAAGCTGGACCCCACCGCGCTGACGCACACGCTGTGGGCAATCGGGGTGAAAGGCACGGAGATGGATGGGAACTCGGGGGCGTTCCAGACGCTGTTAGCGGAAGCGGCGAGGCGGGCGAGCACGAAGAAAATCGGACGGACGGGCGCGGCCGGTGTGGTTTGGGCGTGCGGGCGTCTGAGGGTCACGCCGCGGCCGGGGGAAAGCGACGCGCTTCTTGGACGGCTTTTAGGGGAAGGTGTCGCGGAGAGGGGCGGGAAGGACGGAACCACGCGGCCGCTGAAGCCTCTTGAATCCCAAGCCCTGGTGCACGCGGTCTGGGGGGTTTCCCAGATGGACGGCGTCACCATGAGCGAGCCGCACCGCGCGGCGGCGCTGGAGCACGCCACGCGGTTAACAGGGGAGGGGAAGATGCCGAAGGCGCACGCCGAGGCGCTGCGACAAAGTGCCGCGGGCGCGGGACTAGACCCACGGCAAATGGAAGCGGCGCTAGCCGGGGCGTGAGTTCGGGTATCAAAAGTACTTCTTTCGTTTCTTGTAATTTGCACACCCCGCGGCAAATTTCGTGTTACAGTAGGTGTGCACTGTTCGTCTACACGTTTGGCAGACTTGGTTTGGGATCTCTCTAGACATCGTCTACCGCCCATTTACGGTTTTCCCGTTTTTCAACACGTCCAGCAAGAACCTGTTCTCCACGGTTTTCACCTTGGCCCTCGCGACGTTGTCCGCGGCGCCCGCGTGCCCGCCCTCGATCATCTCGTGGTACAAAACCTTCCCGCCGATGCCGAGCGCGCGCATTTTGTGCACCACCCTCCTGGCGTGCGACGGGTGCACCCGGTCATCCGCGGTTGACGTGGTGAACAGCGTGGCTGGGACGTGTTCTCCGCGCTTCGCGGCCTCGGCGTCAAAGCCCCACTCCGCGGTGGCGCGCGCTATGCTCTTCTCCAGGTTGTGGTAGGGCGAAAACCCGAGCAGCGCGGCTCTTTCTTCGGGGACGCTCGGGTCCCCGTACTCGTCGATCCAGGATGGCCCCGAGGTGAGCAGCACGTACCGCTCCATGTCCAGCAAAGGGCACTGCGAAACGACCGCGCCGAACAGGTTGGGGTAGTGCACCATCATCGCCCCGGCGAGGAGGCCTCCGTTGCTGCCGCCCATGCACCCCAGCGTTTGGTGCGTGGTGACCTTGGTTGCCACCAAGTCCTTCGCAACCGCGGCGAAATCCTCGTACGCGCGCCACCGCTTTTCCTTCTTCGCCGCCCGGTGCCACCGCGCGCCGAACTCGCCGCCGCCGCGGATGCACGCCACGGCGTAGCACATGCCGTTGGACAAAAACGACTCCCCCACCGTAGCGCTGTACCCCGGTAACATGGAGATCTCGAACCCGCCGTACCCGTACAGCACCGTGGGTACCGGCGCGCCACCGTCCACCACGCCGGCGCCTTTGACCAGGAAGTACGGAACCGCCGTGCCGTCGTCGCTCACCGCTTCCCGCAACTCCACGGTCATGCCGTTCGTGTCGAACCACGCCGTGTTTTCCTTACACGGCGCGCTTATTTCCAAGTCAGGCGCGCACGCGGTGCTCAACGTTACTGGGTCCAAGTAACCGTCCGTAGTGACCCACAGCTCGTTCGAGCGGTCGGCGTCGATGCCGTTCGCTTCGAAGGATTGGCAATCGGGCGCGACGTGTTCCTTGACGAATTGAAACGTTGATTTGTTTTTGGTGCGCGCGTCGCCCGCGGCTTTCGTCGCGTCGTCCCCAACCGCAGCCTTAACGAACCTCCAGACGTACACTCTCACCACCATGTGCTCCAGCGTGTGTATCAAAAGGTAGTCCTTTGTTTCCGTGGAGCCCGCGTACGAGCACCGCTCGTCCTTTGGGACGTACAGCTCCGTGAACTGGGATCGGTCGCCTCGCACGAACGCGTCCGCGGGGTGCGCCACCACGCACCCGGCTTTGAATTGCAGGGAGCCAACCTCCCACGCGGACTTGCAGTGAATCACGACGTGGTCCGCGAAGGTGTTGAACCCGAAATCTGAGGGGATGTCCACCAAGACCATGGTTTTAGTATCCGGGTGAAGCGCGAAGTGCTCGGTGTCGTAAAACGTTTTCGCGCGGTACCAGACCTGGTACCGCACGCCTTTGTCCCAGTACGCCGATCCCGCGGCGACGACGTCGGTTGGCTGGCCTCTCCATATCTCGGTTGAGTCTGGCAACGCCTCGCCCCTTTTCCACTCCCGGATCGTAAGCGGGTACCCGGACGGGGACACGGTTCCTTCGCCGAAATCGGCGCCGATCCACGCCGTGTCCCGGTCGATCCAGCAAAAGTTGCTCTTCCCAACCGGCAGCACGAACGGCTTTTCGTCATCACCCACGAACGTCTTCGTGGTGACGTCGAACTCCCTCACCACACACGCATCCGTGCCTCCATCCGAAAGCTTCACCACGCACCGGTCCACCCGGAACGCGTCGTCGCCCGGGCCGTAGTCCAAGAAGCTCGGGCCTTTCCACACCCAGGATTTCTGCTCCGCAGCCGACAACGCGTCCACGTCAAGCACGGTTTCCCAGGTCGGGTCTTTCAGTTTGAAATCCCCCATCGTGGTCCGCCGCCAAATCCCCTTCACGTGCGCGTCGTCCTGCCAGAAGTTGTACACGAAGTCGCCCCGCAAACGCACGTTCGGGATCTTTTTCTCGTCGTCGTAAATCGCCCGAAGCTTTGCGAACAAAGGGTCTCGCTCGGGTGTTCCGTCCGGACCGGAAATCGCGGCGATCGCCCGGGTGTTTTCTTTAGTAACCCACTCCATGCTCCGCTCGCTTTGAAGGTCCTCGAGGAACACGTCGTCGGGGGTGTTTTCCGTGGGAGCCATGGTGGAACGCGGCGACGTGGCGAACGAACGACGCGACGGGCGAACGAATTTACGGGGCGGAAGATTTGCGCCGTGTTGTGCGTTGCGAGACGGGGAACACGCTTTGGGGAACTGAGTCGCGCGAGCGAAGACCAGCCGACGCGCGCTGAGGAGGGCGACGCGCGCAATCGCGAGCGTGAGCCACGGCGATGTTTAACACCGAGGCGCGGGCGAAACTAACGCCGATGGAAGATCGACGAGACTGGATCTCGTCGCGACGACAGTGATTTTTTTTTTGATTTTTAAACACTGCGCAACAGATTTCAGGTGCGCGTGCGTCACAGTCTAAAGGGTTTGGGTACCCTTAACCCTAACCCAAGGTACTCCCGTGTGCTTGTTGGAAGCAACGCGACCAGTTACTCCTCACCGATCCGTATCCCGTGTGTGTTTGTGTATACTCGCCTTGAACTTGAACGCGGACGAGGGCAAACGCGACGTACCCGGCCTTTCGTCGACGGCAAACGGCGCGACGCCCATCGTCGCTCAGGTTCCGCCTCCGCGCCTCGGCGGGTTCCAGGGCGCGGCGACTGGAATCCCGAAAGCGCTCGGTAACGGGTTTTGCCCTGAATCAGCCGGCACAGCCAGGCTTTGCCCGGAAACGCGCCTGTGTTTGCTTGACCCTG
>Ga0209830_10000141_pt1 | contig 81724 bp, 70 predicted proteins | sample ArcticOcean_MG_C_12_FD_187439 | JGI IMG/M metagenome (GOLD analysis project Ga0209830, IMG submission 187439) | Marine microbial communities from western Arctic Ocean - ArcticOcean_MG_CB8_130 (SPAdes) (version 2) | ecosystem: Environmental > Aquatic > Marine > Oceanic | place: Arctic Ocean...
GCGAAGGTCGAAGCTCAAGAAGGACGCGTGGTACTGCAAGCCGTGTAGCGATAAAGAGGTGCGCATTTCATGATTCTTCTTTCTTTCTCTCTCTCTGCTCAAGCGATCCCATAGGCATGATAACTTCGGTCACAAGCTGTTTCGTCTCGACTCACGTCGTTCGAGTTCCATATTCTTCGCAGGAGCTGTCCATCGAAACCGCCGCGGGGACGACGTGCGTGAAGTGCGGAACGGATACGACCATTCAGTGGGTCAACTGCAAAGATAAGCCCGGAACTAAATTTTGCATGTCTTGCTACGACAAGAACCGGTTGGACGTCGCCGCGGCCGCGGGAACGACGTGTGTGAAGTGCGGGACGGATACAACCAGAGGTCAGTGGTACAGCTGCAAGGATAAGCCCGGAACTAAATTTTGTAGGCCTTGCTACGAGAAGAACCTGTTGGACGTCGCCGCGGCTGCGGGGACGACGTGCGTGAAGTGCGCGACGGATATGACCATCATGTGGTACAGATGCAAAGATAAGCCTGGAACTAAAGTTTGCAGTTCTTGCTACGGCAAGAACCTGCTGGACGTCGCCGCGGCCGCGGGGACGACGTGCGTGAAGTGCGGGACGGATACGACCAGTAAGTGGCTCAACTGCGAAGATAAGCCCGGAAGTAAATTGTGCACGTCTTGCTACAGCAAGAACCGCTACGTCAAGAAGAAGGCGGCGAGCGCAAACGAGAAGTGAGTTGCCGCGACCACATTTTAGAAATTTTCGAGCACGAATACGAGTTTCACAACAAGTCAACGCCCATCCTACCGCGTCCCAACCTACCCAACAACCTGTGACGCAGGAGCGTGAAGTATATCACACGGATTTTTTCGATGACAAAGTGGCAAATATCTTTTCGTGACAACGAAGTTTCCTGGCTTCACGAATCACATTGCGTGCGCATCGGACTCGCACACGATGGCATGCTTCAGCGTGACGGGTCTGCACGCGGTGGCGCGGATGCCCACGAGTGCCGCCTGCAGCCGGCGGCCGTTCGAAACCTCGCGCGTTTCCCTCGACCACGCACGCCAACCTTCCGCGCTCGCCGGATTCTTTTCACGTCGTGTCAATCCGCACGCGCTTCGGCACACCGAGCAGTCCATCTGGATGGACCAGGCACGAAGGCACGGGCGTGTTCTTCGCGACACGCGAAAGCCCAGGCGGTGGGCGATGGCATCGAGCAGCGAGTCTATACCTGCGGAAGGCGAAGCCGCTCGCAAAGCATATGTTCCCCGCAGGTGCGTGCTTCCCTTGTCCTCCCTTGTTTACGATTTCTCCTGCCATTTTGCGGCGAGAGAGCTGAGCAGCTGACGCTCTTCGACGCAAACTTAAAAACACAGTGAGTCTCCGAAGGACCGCTATGCCGAACGATGGATGAAAAAGGTGCGCACACTCCGCATTGATGCGAGGTCTCAAAGACCCATGCGCCTACACCGTTCTCGTGGCCCGTCATCGGCGTGTGAAACTCACCCTCTAACTTTCATTCCTCCGCAGGGCGTCGCGCTGGTCTGCTCCGAGTGCGAAACCACGGAGACGAGTCTTTGGTACGCCAACAGGGACGATAAGGACAAACCGGTCTGCGCCGTTTGCTACAAACGACAGGTATGTCAAGTGCGTCGATCCCTAAGCGTCATTATTTCATATATTTGTGTCGTCATATCCTGACCCCAATACCTGTGGTGCTCTTTTTCGCAGCTCGCTGCCAGCCATGGCAAGTGCTCCGGTTGCGGTAAGGATGGGGCAAATACAAGCGTAATGCGAAGGTCGAAGCTCAAGAAGGACGCGTGGTACTGCAAGCCGTGTAGCGATAAAGAGGTGCGCATTTCATGATTCTTCTTTCTTTCTCTCTCTCTGCTCAAGCGATCCCATAGGCATGATAACTTCCGTCACAAGCTATTTCGTCTCGACTCACGTCGTTCGAGTTCCATATTCTTCGCAGGAGCTGTCCATCGAAACCGCCGCGGGGACGACGTGCGTGAAGTGCGGAACGGATACGACCATTCAGTGGGTCATCTGCAAAGATAAGCCCGGAACTAAATTTTGCGTGACTTGCTACCAGAAGAACCTGCTGGACGTCGCCGCGGCCGCGGGGACGACGTGTGTGAAGTGCGGGACGGATACGACCAGTAGATGGTACGGCTGCAAAGATAAGCCCGGAACTAAATTGTGCACGCCTTGCTACAACAAGAACCGGTTGGACGTTGCCGCGGCCGCGGGAACGACGTGTGTGAAGTGCGGGACGGATACGACCAGTAGGTGGTACGGCTGCAAAGATAAGCCCGGAACTAAATTGTGCACGCCTTGCTACAACAAGAACCTGCTGGACGTTGCCGCGGCCACGGGGACGACGTGTGTGACGTGCGGGACGGATACGACCTGTCAGTGGCTCAACTGCAAAGACGAGCCCGGAACTAAAATTTGCAGGCCTTGCTACGACAAGATCCTGCTGGACGTTGCCGCGGCCGCGGGGACGACGTGCGTGAAGTGCGGGACGGATACAACCAGAGGTCAGTGGCTCAACTGCAAAGACGAGCCCGGAATTAAAATTTGCTTGAGTTGCTACAGCAAGGATAGCTACAAGAAAAAGAAGGCGGCGAAAGCAAACGACAAGTGAGTCTCCGGACGACCTGATTTTTGAAGTGATAATCATAAAAAAATAAGAAATCGGCGTTACACAGTTGTGTACTCGCTCTCTCACGTCTATACGTTCCTCTTACTTCGCGACTGAGGCCTTGACGCTTTCCACGACGTTCGAGGCCATCGCGGCGGGTTCCATCGAGTCCATGTGCGCGATGAGGTCCACGACCCTGTTGCTGTACCCCCACTCGTTGTCGTACCACGAAACGAGTTTGACGAATTCGTTTGACAGCGCGATGCCCGCTTTGGCGTCGAACACGGAGGATCGGGCGTCGCCGATGAAATCGGCGCTCACCACCGCGTCTTCGGTGTATCCCATGATGCCCTTCATCGGGCCTTCTTCCGAGGCTTTTTTAATCGTGGCGCAGATGTCGTCGTACGAGGCGCCGTTCTTGAGACGCACAGTCAGGTCCACCACGGACACGTCTTGCGTCGGCACACGGAACGCCATCCCGGTGAGCTTCCCGTCGAGCTGGGGAAGCACCTTCCCCACCGCTTTCGCGGCGCCGGTGGAGCTGGGGATGATGTTCGCGCCGGCGCCTCGGCCGCCTCGCCAGTCCTTCATGGACGGGCCGTCCACGGTTTTCTGCGTCGCAGTCGTGGCGTGCACGGTGGTCATCAGGCCTTCGAGAATGCCGTAGTTGTCGTCGATGATTTTCGCGAGGGGGGCGAGGCAGTTGGTGGTGCACGACGCGTTTGACACGATGTGCAAGTCGGGGGTGTACTCCGCCGAGTTGACGCCCATGACGAACATCGGGGCGTCGTTCGAGGGGGCGCTAATGACAACCTTCTTCGCGCCGGCTTTGAGGTGCTTGCTCGCCATGTCCATGGAGGTGAACACCCCGGTGGATTCCACGACGTAATCGACGCCCAGCGACCCCCACGGGATGTTCTCGGGGTCCCGCTCCTGGAAAACGCCAACGGGCTTGCCGTTGACCATGAAGTCAACAGGGCACTCCTCTTCTGAGCACTCCGTGGTCACGGCCTCAGCGCTACCAATAAACTTGCCATGCACGGTGTCGTACTTGAACATGTACGCCATGTACTCCGCGGTCACAAACGGGTCGTTCACCGCGACGACTTCGATGTCTTCGCGCAGAAGGCACGCGCGCATCACGAGGCGGCCGATGCGCCCGAAGCCGTTAACCCCGACCTTGATCGTCTTCTTGGGGGCCTCGGTCTCGGTATCGGCGGCGCGGATAGCAGCGGCGGCGCGGAGGGGCGTGGACCTGGGAGTCGGAAGTGGAATCGGGTTAGGTATATATATCAGGTTGAGAACAGGATGGGTGATACACTAGGGTAAGCCTTTGTCGGTCGATGCGCGCACGTCCTTAGCCCGGATTGATCCCTTGAAAGGATCCGGTCCGGGACCACAAACCCATGTCGATACGCCTTGACGAAAAAAGTACAAAAAGGTGCGAGCACTTGTCGGCCAAAAGCCCCACGAAACCTCGAAACGTCGCTTTAGGACTTGTCGAAAATCGTCCCGCGCGTTCCGGTTTCGGGCCCGGGTTGAGCGCACGAGCGTGGAATTGCGGTCGGGATGGGCATACATGAACGAGTGCGTCGTGTCCCGCCATGCATAGCAGGTGCGCGTTTGTTTGTCGTCCGCGTCCGCCCGCGACGCGCGAAGCGGTTGCGGATGTTTTCGTTTCAGGATGAAGAACAAACGCGAACGCGTGAGGAGACGAAAAAGCGATCGCAAATGATGTGAAGGCACGCACCTGACGGACTTTGACGCGACGCGCTTGCCAGCCATCACGGGGCGCGCGGTGAGAGACTGCATGGCGGATTGCGCGGACATTGCTGTAAGCGCGGTGGTGTGTTCGTGGTGCGTTTGGAAGTGGAGACGGCCGGGGACGCACCTGCAGTAACTGTCATAAAGTTGAAAGGAGAGGCAAGAAAATATCTTTTTTGGCGGCAGAAAAACAAAACGAAAGGCACACGAAAGACTTCGAACAGAGATCCAAGAAGGTTCCAATCTCCCAGAGTCCCTCGTTTTTAGACCCTGGTTTCGGGTTCATCGTGTGTTCGTGTGTGTGTCCGTCTATAGGGGGTCGCGGATCCAGGGGCTTCACGCGGAGATCGCATTCCGGAAAAGCGCATAAAGCGAAAATTAATTCGTATGACCACATCGTCCGAGAGGTCCCGGCGCGTCAGATCAGTGATGCGTCTCCGATGAGCGATGTCTCGAGTGCGGGCCCGTTCGACGTGCGCGAGCTTCAAGAACGGATCCGTGACGTTTTGGAACGGGAGCCCGCGTGCTGGGGAGTCCTGGTGCACTCCACCGGTTTGGGTCGCGACATCGCATCGATCGCGCCAGACACCGCACTCGTCCCGGCGTCGAACGTGAAGCTGTTCACCGCGCTCGCGTCGCTGGTGGTGGCGCACGTGGGTCCACGCTTTGTGTGGAGAACGATCGCGCATCTCGTGAACGTGGGCGGGAGTCCAAACAAAACCCATGGCGATGACACGCCGGAAAGGAAAGCAATGTGCGTGCACCCGTGCGGGGATCCGAGTTTCACCTCGGCGGATTTGCAGAGTTTGCTGCAAAGGGCGCTGGCCGCGGAAGGCGTGTCCCCCGATGACATCGACGCGAGGCACACACAGCTCGGGGGAGACAGGTGGAGGGACGAGGGCGTACCTGGGACGTGGGAAATGCAGGATCTCAGTCACAACCGGGCGGCTCCACCCTCGAGGTTCGTGCTGGACGGGAACGAGGGATGCTTGACGGGTGTCACTCGGAGTGAGACGGATGGTGCGCATTCGCAGCCGCAAAGCCCGGCTGATACTTTTCGAGACGCGTGCGTCGGCGCGATAAAAAACGCCCAGACGACGGGTGGCGCGCACGTGCGCAGTGGCGAGGGTGACACGAAAAAAGAGCGACGTCAGGGATTGAACCCGGGTGTGGAAACGACGTGCGGTTTGGTCGCGCCGACGAATTCACGCGAAAAGGGTTGGGCGGTTCACGACTCGCAACCAGTGTCTAAGTTCGTGGAGGTTGCGTTACGGGACAGCGACAATTTGACCTCAGAACAACTGCTCAGAACAATCACCGGCGGCAAGGACTCGGGAAGGTGGCTCACGAGCTGGAGCGCCGTTTTTTGTAGGGAAAAGTGCGTCTCAACGGGCGGAACGACGCGAGGCGTGGATTCGGACCCTTCCCTGAAAACTTCCCCCGCGCCGAGACGAATTCGTTTCGCGGACGCGAGCGGTTTATCCAGGCACAACCTCGCACCGCCGAGGGCGTTCGTGGCGCTGGTGTTGAGTGCACTGGAAGGCGCTTCTTTGGAAGCAGAGGAGGCGGCGGCAGGTGTTGGAAATGGGAAAAGGCACGGTTTCCCTGACCAGCGCTTGGAACGGCTTGGAAAACCTTTCACGACGTTTCTGGAAAGCCTGCCCGAGATTTCGGGCAGGCTCGAGAATGAGGAGAATGATTCAAAATTCACGGATACGCGGTCGGAACAGACAGATGACCCGTCTGAAGACAGAGATGACCAGCCTGAAGACGGAGGTAACCAGTCTGAAACAAAGCACGCATCGCGAGTGGGTACGCTGGGTAACCGGCTTTGCGACCTCCGCGGTTCGATTCGCGCCAAGACCGGGACAATGGCGGGTACGAACGCGCTGAGCGGGTACTTCACGAAACACGCGAGCGCCGAATTGGGAACCGTCGTCTTCAGTCTCATCGCGAACAACCACGCCTCGAACGTCTCGGACGCGAGGTTTCGTTTGAGGGACGTGGTGGATGACGTGATAAGGCTTATCGATCGGTGCGTGGTGATGGAAGAGGAGAGTTAGTTTATATAGGGGGGGGGGGGGGTGCTAGTCTATTGTCAAAATATTACCACCTACATGTATCAGCCAGTCGTTCAAATTACGTTTCTCGAGAAAAAGCCCCGTCTCCACAACGACGCGCACACACCACCCACACGTATCGCCATGTCCTCCAACGCGACACTCGGTGTGGAAACGCGCGCGCGCAAGGGGAAGCGCGAGCGCCGCGATGCTAGCGCGGCTAACGGGGGCGAGGCCTTCCCCCGCCTCCCCAACCACCTCGTCGTCGAGCACTTCTCAGATCTGAGCATTTCGACGACCCCGCAGATCTCGCACGGCTCCCAGCGGTGAGCCGCGCGATGCGCGACGCGGTGGCAGCGACGGGGCTTGAGTTTAAAGAACTCGGTGCATGTGAAGCCGTTAATCGCGGATGTTTAAGCGCGGTGCAGCGCCGGCAACGGGGAGGTCGCCTGTCGTTTCGACAACCCCTTTGCATGTATGCGGCGGGGAGCGGACAGCTCGAGGTGCTGCAGTGGTTGCGCGCGAACGACTGCCCGTGGGACAAATATACGTGCGCGCATGCGGCGGGGGGCGGGCATCTCGAGGTGCTGCAGTGGTTGCGCGCGAACGACTGCCCGTGGGACGAGGATACGTGCGCGGGGGCGGCAGGGGGCGGGCACCTCGAGGTGCTGCAGTGGGCGCACGCGAACGGCTGCCCGTGTGCCAATTACACGTTCGCGTGTGCGGCGGAGGGCGGGCACCTTGAGGTGCTGCAGTGGGCGCACGCGAACGGCTGCCCAAGGAATGAGAATACGTGCGCGATGGCGGCGGTGGGCGGGCACCTCGAGGTGCTCCAGTGGGCACGCGCGAACGGCTGCCCGTGGGACGAGGATACGCTCAGAGTGGCGAGAGACGAGGGTCATCTCGAGGTGGTAAACTGGTGTATCGTGAACGGCTGCCCTGATTTGTGGTGAGACTTTTCCTTTTTCGCCGCGCTCGTCCCCACAGCATTCCTATCTCTACTATTCTAACAGGTTTCTAATACCCCGTCGCTTCGTCTGTTTCGCTCTCGTCACTCAACTCGAACGCGTAGGAACCCTCCCGTGACTCCTCGGAATCCTGTGATTCGGAACCCTCTGAACCTTGTGACTCCTCGGAAGAACCCTCTGCTTCAGAACCTTCAGAACCTTCGCAACCCTCTTCCCGTGATTTTCCGTTGCGCAACGCGAACGCGGCGAGTAGCGGCTCGATTTTAACGAAACTCAAATCCTCGACGCACTCAAACGCCTCCGTCGTGTTGGTCGCCGCGAGCAGCGCGTTTTTCCGCAGTGAAAGGATAGCACACGCCGCGACGCCTAGTGGCAGCAGGGATTGGAACCCTACCAACCGGTCCCACAGCAAAAGCGTTTCCGTGACTGGTAGGAACCCCGCGAACCCGCCGGCGAGCCACGGCGTTGTTAGTTTTGAAACGTGACACGAAATCTTCGCCAAGTGGAATTGCAACTCCGGCTCGTGTTCCGTGATTTGTTCTTCCACCATTGCGAGCAGACCGGGAAACGCGGGTTTAGGGAACTCGTCGTCGTCAATCACGTGTAGACGCGAAAAAATAGAAACCCATAAGTGCTTAAACACCCCCGCGATATCACCCGGGTGTTCGTACAGAAAACACAGCGGCGCCATAAGTTTTGCCAAGCCGCGGAAGGGAACCACGCCCGACGGCGGGTACGGACCCGCGTTTGTTTCTTTCTTATTTTTTCTTGCCTCACCGTATGACTCACTTTCTTGTTCGTTTGTTTCCTCACCGTCTCCGTCACTTTGTGACACGCGTCGTATGCTTGGATGGTGCGGTCGTACCCCGTTGACTGCGCACAGCTCTGGAACGGAAGCGTCCCTACTGAAGCAAACGAGCGCCGCCCTCAACGTCTCGTCAAACGGGAAAAAGAACGGATGGTCGCACGTCTCTTTCGCATCGCTCGCGCACAAAGCATCCGTGAGCATCGTTGTGGGACGCGCATCACTGACTATGCGATTGAAGTCTTCCCGGAAGGATTTTGTATACGCACCGCCAGCTATGCCCAGCGCGGCCCGCCACAGCACAGCTCGGTGTTCAGCCGGCGCGCCGCCGCGAAGAAAAATACAAAAATCGGTTTGGTTTTGGTTTTGGTTTTGGTTTCTTTTCGCGTTCAGTAACTTCTCTGCGAGATCTTTCCGCGTCGTCGAAAACGTCACGTCCCACGAATCGTCCGTTCCCGACTTTTGGGTGTTAGGGGCTAGGTCGCGCAAGAAGCGCTGGATGTCACGTCCACTCGGCGGTTTCCGGAGTGACAAAAGCCCGGTCTCACTCGCGTTTTCAGAAAGAACTTTTTGTGTTTTCTGTTTTGCGTTTTCCGCGAAGGTCCCCGACACCGCGGCGTCGAAAAGGTCGTCGTGGTCCCACACGTGCCCGACATGACGCGGCAACATTCCGGTGAACGCCGCGAGCTCCAGCGCGGCCTGGATGCTTTGGTTTTGGTGTGACGATTGCTCCGGGTCCACCGGGTCGGCAGTTTCCCAAACGGTTTGGCGTCGTCGGCGTTGTCCTTTTGCACTTTTCGAGTCACAGCCGGTTGGTTCCTCCGCTGGATTCCGCGCCGACAAAGGTACCCCAGTTGTTTCCGCCAAACGTAACAGACGCGTCACGACTGTGCGTCGTAACGTGCGTCGCGCGGCCATGATGGCGCTCGACGCCCCAGAAGCTTCCCTGGCGTCGTCGGAGTCCGATGTCCCGGAGGCGTCGTTTTCGGTACCCGTCAGCCCTACGTTCGGATCAGATTCGCACGTCCTGGCTCGCGACGAGTTGGACGTCGCGGCGGGTGGGTTTACGGGTACTACGCCCAATACGCCGCGTTCATGATGAGACACATCCACGCCAGGAATCTTACCGCGCGCCGCGAACGCGAAGTTCCGTATTCGATTAGCCAAACCTGAGTCCTCCATCAAACGACGCACTTGCTTTTCGAAATCTTCGGGGGACGTAAACGGCATCGCAGGCGTGGTAACCGCCTCCTTCACTGCGTTTCGAACGCGCGCGTAGTCCGTTGAGGCCTGCAGCATCGCGAACACCGCGTTGACATCGGAGTTCAGACCCTGGGATGACCCCCCCACGGCTGCGCCGAGGGCCATCGGAAGGCGCTCCCGAGACTGAGAATAATAAATTACAGCTGAGTTTTTTTGTCACTTTTGCTAAGTTCTTTTGTCGCTCGCTCGCGACGCTCCGTACCTGTCCCCATACCCTTCCTTCCCCTCTATTCCCTCCGGCTTCGACCCAGACATCACCCCCTCCGGCATCACCGCCGCGATGGCCGCCATGGACACCGCAAAACACACGTACGACCCCACTTTCGTGGGTTCGCCGACGTCGGCGCCTCCCCAGTACGTGGTCGCCAGCGCGCCGACCCGCGCCAGCAGGTTTCCCCACGAGTGCGCCGTCGCGCGAACGGTCACGTCGTACCCTTCCGGGGTGACTATCCAGGTCAGGCTGGCGGCTAAGTTCGCGGACCCTCGCGCGACTAAAGCCGCGGCAAGCATCGCCCAAGACGGGACGTGCGACAGCAGAAGCACGGGCACGGAAAGCGCTAGCAACAAAGACCCGGCTGCGAGTAACGTTCTCCTCGAAACGCGCGTGATGAGCGCGCACGCCGCTACTGATCCTACCACCTCGCCTACGCAAGAAATCAAAAGCGCGTCGAAGTTGTACGGATCAGTCGCACCCGCGCCTAGGATCCGGGGAAGAAACAACACCACGCCGTAGTACGCAAAGTGCGACGTGAAATTCAGGCTCCACAGGCAAGCCGTCCGGAAAACGTTTGTGTTGTTGAAAAGCGACGCGACCCCGGCCTTGTTCTCGGCCTCGGGCGCGACTTCGAAGTTCGGGTCAAGGGTCACTCCGTTTATTTTAGCAGCCCTCATGATTATTTCCTTCGCGTCTTTCCCTCTGCCCCTCGCCGCGAGCCAAGCCGGGCTTTCATCGATCACTGCGATTCCCACTAGCGAAACGATCGGCGGAATCGCGGCGAAAAACGTGAGCCATCTGTTACGATCAAAAAGAAAGTGTCAGTCTCTCGGGCCATGTGTATGAGGGATTGGTATGAGTAAACAGTCAGGGGTAATAGTCCCTTGTGGTACGAGTATGGGCAGAGGGAATAGTCCCTTCTGGTACGAGTATGGGCAATCAGGGAGGCGTGTGTGGTGATTGGGAAAGTTCCTTACCTCCACCCGAGCGGGTCGCTTCCCCCCGGGCCGTCCACGTCGCGCAAGCATTGCGCCGCGATTAGGTTAAGCACCACGCTCCCTAACGTCCAGAACGTCCACAGCGCGCAGAGCACCAAGCCTCGCAGCCGTGCCGGGCACGTTTCCGCGAGCAGGTCGAACGGCACGGTGAACCCGCCTATCCCGACGCCCACGCTGAAACGCAAGGCCACGAGTTGGTTTAAATTAGAAGCCAACGACGAAGCCACGCCGAACACCGAAACGAACCCCACCCCAACGCAAAACGCGGGAAGCCGACCAAACCGGTCCGCGAACAACCCGAAAAAGAAACACCCCACCACCTCGCCCGCGAAAACAGCCGCGGCGACGGTGTCTTCCCAGAACTCCGCGAGCCCCCAGTCCTTCGTGGCCTCGACCGAGATGAAGGACAACAGATTTACCTCTATGGAATCCGCGGCCACGCAAAGGCCGACGAAAAAGAACAAACGCCACTGGTACCACGACCACCCGATTTCGTCGCTGAGCTCACCGATTGTTTTGTACGGAACCAAGACGGGCTTCGCGGGGGGGGACGCGGGGTCCGACATGCCCCGCGCCGGTCGAAGTGCCGAATCTGCACATTAAAAGTAAGCGGGGTGTTGAAATTTGAGAAAATGGGTTTTTTTAAATGAAAACCCCTCGGATTAAAAACCTTACACTACCCGTAAACTCACAGAACGAAGTGGGGGAATTTCCCTGGCCGAAGCCGGGGAATTTCCCGCCCCGGGGGTTTTTCCTCAAAGAGTCTCGGCGCGTCCGGCGCGCGCTCGCCCGCGGCGCCTTGACGTCTCGAGGGGCTAGGGGCAGGTGGATATTTTTGGCTACGCTGTTTCAAAATACGACCGGTTAAATAGTTTGTAACTAAAACTCACACCCGTATTGGCCCCGCACCCCGCAACTCGTCCGCTCCGCACAGCATGTGTCCTAAAATCGGCCGACACCGTCCGCGGCAGGCGCCGTAAAACTCGCCTTCATTTCGGTCGCCCTGCTTTCTGGTAGGCGATCCCATCCACGTCTCCGCGATGGCGAGCGGTTTCAAACCCCGCAAGGCGCACTCCGCGAGAAGCTTGGGGGCGCAGCAATCGCCGCACCCGCACGGCAGGGCGGTGGGTTTTGTGGAATTTGTGGAAACGTTCGTGTTTGTATCGCTCGCCGGGTTCTTCCACGGGTTCTTCGCTTTCTCCTCACTCGCCTGCGCCAACACCGGCTCGTTTTCCACGAAATACTCAGAAAGGCTTGCGCCGGCCTCATACGGGACGCGTAGGTGATGCGTCCGCGTTTCTGATGTACTTGATACACCTGCGCCGTCGGCATCACTCGACTCGCTTTCGAAGCTACCTTTCAAAACCCCGAAACCGAAGTCCTGTCTGAAGTTGGGCAGGCGGTAGCTTTCGAAAATCTCCGCGAGCAGCGCGGCGCTTAGGTTCCGGTGTTCCTCGCGAAGTTTTTGGACGCCTTGTTTCGCCGTCTCCAGGGCGGTTACGGACGGTCCCATCGCAGTAGCCTTTTCCTCGCGAACTCGAGCGACTCTTCGCTTGCCAGCACGACTCTCCTCGGCGAGGCGATGCTCGTCCGAACCATTTTTTTCGCCGTCGTCGTCGTCGCGTCGCGAAACAGCGGCGTCCCTTCTTTCTTCGCGTCGCGACGTACGCGCCTGTTTCACTTCGTTTGAAACCTTTTGAATCTCCAAGTCCCACTTTTGTTTCTCCAAATGCAAAGCCGTCTCCATCGATGAGGCGGTGGTTTTCAAGCCCCGCGCTTCACAGGTTTTGGCTTCGATTACTTTTCGAGTTTCGACGTACCTCCCCGAATCGTGCGTCAGCCCGCACAGCGGCGGCGCCCAGCCTGGGACGCGCCACTCGCCGTACAGCTGCCCGGAGAAGGCCTTGAGGATGACAATTTCAGACTCGTTTTCGACTGGTTCTTTCGTTTGGCCGCCCGGTGTCGATGTACAAGGTGCTTTCACTTGTGTCAAATCTGATACCGTGAGATTCTTGTCATGACAGACCCGCGTCGCAATCAACACGCCCAGCATCTTCCCTCCCCCGGGCTGGTACATCTTGTCCAGGGCGAACCGCGGGTCCGCGGTGGGGCTGTCGAAATCGAGCCGTCCCGTGTGTCGTATCGTATCCATCAACTTTCGCGCTTCCCTTTCGGCAGAAGCGTCTCTCTCAAGCCGGTGTGTCACAGAGCACATTCGACAAAACCCAATCGCCGCGTGCGCTGGATCCTTGTCCTCCAGGATCACCGCGGACCGTCGTCGCGATTCCCTCGCGGTTCGCCGCTCCGCCGCGCATGCGGCGAAAACACGGCCGGTTGGTCGTCGCCCGCGCACGCGCACAGGAGGGGACCGGAGGTGCGCCAGCACCCGGCGCGCCAGCACCCGGGGCATGGCGCGGGCGCGCCTCCAAGTGGTTTACTTTGCCCGGCGAACGTCTCGAGGCAAAGTCGCGTCACAGAAAACGCTCGAACCACGTTTCGCGTGTCCCACAACGACGACGCCCTACCTCCGTCAGTCCGACTTCCCTCTCCACCATGAAGCTGCTCATCAAGCCCCGGCTGCAAAAGGACAAGTGGAGCGTGTACTGGAAGACGTCCATGGCGACAAGAACGCTGACGCTTGACAGCTTCGAGCTCGACGTGGACCCGGCGGTGGTGACGGGCAAGCAACTTCGTGCCACGGTCGCCGCGGCTATCGGGCTTCAACCGGAAAAGACCTTGTGCCGCCTGGAAGGTTTCGTCGAGCCGTGGGAACTCGCGTGCGTCCCCTGGCACCGTGTTCCAACCCACACTCCCTTCCCCGCGTACCGCTCCGCCGCAAGTCTCGCGCGTTCACCTCAACAACACGCGCGCGCCACCACGCTTCGTCGTCCCGATGAAAACGCGACCTTTCAACTTCCCCTCGCCGAAACAACACAAGACGTGGTGTCCACAAGACCACTCCCGATGCTCTCAAAAATACGTAACACTGACCCGCTCACCGCTATATTGCATGCCATCTCCTCACGCCACCGCTGTCGTCATGTCACGCCCCTCAGGATGCACAAAGGCCGCGAGCTCGATGACGACAAAACCTTGAAAGACCTGGGCGTGGAAGAGGAGGGTTCCACGATCGTGACCGTGCGCAAAGTCCTCGTCGCAGAGGGCTGGAAAATCATCCAGGAAGACGACGAGGACTCGGACACCGAGGAGGATGACTTCTAAGTATCCAAGTGTTACAGTAACACACTGAGGTAGATTTGGGCTGTGCGGGTCCTGTCGCTTAGTGAACTACGGAACAATACTACGTACTCGATAAAACTTTCTCACCGCCACGCTTCATTGCCAAAACTCGAGACTATTGCCCGTACCCGTCCGAGAACGACCGCGTGTTTCCACTCGGGTTGTCCGTGCTACCTTCCCCAGCGGTCGATTCGCCGCTGATTTCCACCTCCAGGGAGGGAGGGACGTTTACCGTTGCCGGGACGAAGGTTTCGACTTGCGACTTCGCCGCGTCCAGTTGTTCCCGGTCCATCAGCCCGAGAAACTCGTCCAGCTTGGCGCCCGCCGCTACCGCGGCTTTTTTGCTAAACTTCGAGTACTCCAGCGCCTTCGCGCCAGTCACGGGCACGCCCTTCATGCTTTCGAAGTACTTGTTGTAGTCCACTTTCTCAAGCAGTTCCAGAAAGTCGCTCGCGGCTTGTTTTGCGCGTTCCTCGTCCCGGCCGGTGAGAAACGTCGCCGCAAACGAAAGGTTCCCGCGCGCGTCGTTTTGAGTTTGGATCTGATTCACAACAATCGTCAGGTCCTCCCAGTACCCGTTCTCCGCGAGCTCGGACGCTCTTTGTAAAAGCTCCCGGTTCTTAAGCAAAGGCACCAGGTAGAAAAATAACGGTTTCGACGGGGTTTGCTCCAGGGAGTCCAAATCGATCTGCGCGAGCCCGGCAAACAAAGCGGTGCCGAACAAACCGATGGCCAGCCGTCTGTTCACCGTGTTTTGCTCTTCCGTTGACATCCCAACCAACTCAGCACCCTCACTCGGTTGCTCCCTGACTAGAAACTCCATGCCATCCTTAAGCCACGCGTCACCCGGTTTCGTTGACGTGCCGAAAAGCAACTCGCGCCCGCCCACGCCGTCGATTCTCGATTTCGGCTTCGCCGGGGTTTGCGAAGAAAGGTCCTCCACCGGTGCCGCGGCGGATTGCTTGAGCTCCGACCGCAGCTTCTCCGCCTCCGCCTCAGCCGCAGCGAGCTTGGCCATCATATCAGCCATACTGGTTTCGGTCGAGGTATCCTGCGTCGGGGAGGGATGGAGGGAGGGTGAGCCACGAAACGCGATCGATGGGCGGGAAGCAGGAAAAACTCGGCATTAAGATTCGAGCGGGCGCGCACATCTTGAGACGCGAGGCACGGCGACGGGCCGCGAATGTTGTTTGAACTTTGTTTCGAGGCCCTCACGGAGATCCCGACGCGATGCCAACACGCGATGGCGTTGGCGGCGAGGGCGAACGACATGGCGACTCGTCGCGAGTGCGCGAGGGTCTGATGGGTGATGATGACGTGGAAGCTTTGTCGCCCGGATATTTTAATATCCGCCGAGCACTTTTCCCTCGGCACTTTTGGTCGCCCCGACCACCGTCGCCCCTGTTCTTTCCGCGTATGGCCTCGGCGCTGAAAGGCTGCGCGATCTGCCCACGTCTCCACCTTCGCGCGACACCCCGTCCCTGTCGTCTCGTACCCACGACGCGGTGCATGGCCAGCGCATCCGAAGCGGGCGCCGAGAAGGTTGAAAATGAATCCGCCGCCGAAACCACCCCCCCCGGGTTGGCGTACGGCAGAAACCGGGCACGTGCACTCGCCCAAGCCGAAATCGACACGCATCCCGTCGCCTTCGGCAAGCGGTACCACGGCGCGAATTTGATGGATGACGATTCCGTGTTCGGGGAGCTCTCCCTGAACGAGGCGTCCCAGAAGGTCCCGGGGGTCAGGGTGCGGCAGCACGTGAACCCCCTGAAAGCGAGCCTGCAGGTGCAGGTCCCGCCCCCGCAATGGCACGTGGTGTTCAAAGACAACACCAAGCCGCTTCTGGTGGACATCGGGTGCGGCGGAGGAAGGTTCGACTTGATGTTCGCCAAGCGAAACCCTGAGATGAACGTGTTGGGTGTGGATATACGCGCGCCCCTGGTGGACCGCGGGAACGCGTGGGGCGCCGTGGCCGGGATCGTGGACAACGTCCACTTCGCCGAGTGCAACGCCACCGTGAGCATGGGCAGGTGGCTCAAGTCGTACGCCTCTGGCGGCGCGGGCGGCCCGGTGGCGATGGTGGCGATTCAGTTCCCCGACCCGCACTTCAAAACGAGGCACCACAAAAGACGGGTCGTGCAACCTTCGCTGGTGCGGGCGGTAGCGGAGGGCCTAGCGCCTGGCGCGCGCGTGTTTCTGCAAAGCGACGTGCTTGAAGTGTCAACGGACATGAGGGAGAAGTTCGAAAAGTTCGGCGCGCACTTGTTCGACATCGACTCGAAACTTCACGACGTTTCCGGAATCGATCAAACCGCGGCGCGACAGAACGTGGAACACGCGCGGAACGCGGGGTTTGGGAAAAAAACGGAAGACGGAGACGAGACGAATGATCAGCGCGACGACGACGAACGACAGGCCGCGGAGGTTTCACCCGGGATCGATATCGACGATGCCGTTTCGGTGACCTTCGAAAAACCGTGGACCTCGGCGTGGGCCAAGGCGGACGGGGACAAAGACGGGTGGTTGGACGTGAACCCCCTGGGCGTGCCAACGGAGCGCGAGTGCCAGACGAACGACCAAGGCGAGCGGTGCTATCGCGTCATGCTCGTCAGGAACGACGTGCCGGTGCCGGAAAGGGCGGCGTGAATTGTGATGATTCACACCTCGTAATTGTATTGGCGGTAGTAAAAGCAAACCGTGATGCCCACCGCGTATGCCGTTGTGTCTGCCTTGTCATCTCGCGCGTCGCAATCGAAACAACAGCGCGAGAATGGTCTGTTTTTTCGGCCCGTCCCAGGAAGCCGTTTCGGAAAAGCGGGGGACCGTTGGACGAAAGTGTCGTAGCTCGAAACTCCGTCTCACACCTCCCACACCGCGCTGCGCATATCCGTCGGGTGCGTACCCTCGGTACGCACATCACATTCGCGTTCCCGAAAGCTTGAGCCACCTCTGCTTTCCCCGTCATCGTCGTGTCGTTCCCCTGACCCCGTATCCCCCCGCTCGGAATCACGTCAATCGCGCGCGTCCCGAAAAGCAGGTGTCGAGAGATGGAGGGTCTCCCGGCGAACGAGGCGGAGGAGTGCGTGCCGGTGTTGCGCGAACGCTTGGTGAGTGATGGTGAAGTGCACAACGAAACCCCCACAAGTTTCGTGGCACCCGACCGCGCCGCGAAACACGGCGCGGGCGATACAGATACGACGGAAGAGCCACCGGAGCTTCCCGTCACGGTGGCGTTGATGGTCCGGCCGCTTGTCGGGTCCGAGCTTGTGGATGGATGCCGGGAGTGCGTTTTCGCCAACGAAAACGAACCAAGCGTGACCCTCGTGTCCGAGCACAAGTTCACGTACGACCACGTGTTTCACGGCAACGGCCAGGAGGAGAAGAAGCTGTACAAAACCTGCGTCGAGCCCTTGGTGAAAGGGCTTATGCAAGGGTACAACTGCACGGTGCTGGCGTACGGGCAAACGGGATCGGGGAAAACGCACACCATGGGCACGGCGGCTTCCGCGGCTTCGCAGGGTCATCAGGAGTCCTGTTTTTCACAAGGTGACGTTGCCAAGGACCAAGGCGATGCCATACACGGCGTGATTCCCCGGGTGATGCGTACGCTTTATCAGACCATCGAGTCGCTTCCAAACACGACGACCGTCACCCTGAAAGTCGGGTTCATCGAAATTCACAAAGAGGAGATTCGGGATTTGCTGCGGCCGAAAAACGCGGTTTCCCTGCGGGACGCGCCGGGTGGCGTGGGGGGCGTGGTTTTAGTAGGCGCGCGGGAAAAAACAGTGCACAGCGAGACTGAAATGCGCAAGGCGCTTCGTGATGGGTCGGAAACCCGAGCCACCGCGGCGACTGGAATGAACCACCAATCGTCCAGGTCGCACGCCGTTTTCACCATTCACGTTTCGGTGGAATCAGGCGGCGACAAGAATCCACCGGATCGAATACGCGCGAAGATGCACCTGGTGGACCTGGCGGGCAGCGAGCGGGCGAAGCGAACGGGCGCCGAGGGCGACCGGCTTCGCGAGGGCATTCAAATCAACAAAGGGCTTTTGGCGCTGGGGAACGTCATTTCCGCGCTCGGGGATGACAAGCGGAGACGCAAATTGGGCGCGCACGTTCCGTACCGCGATTCGAAACTCACGCGGCTTTTACAGGTAAGGGCCTTTCCCAATTACCAAATCCTGACACACTGTTTGCCCATACGAGACTGACACTTTCTTTTATTTATCGTAAGGACTCGCTGGGGGGAAACTCGCGAACCGTGATGGTTGCGTGTATATCCCCCGCGGACCAGAACCTGGACGAAACCCTCAACACATTGAAGTACGCGAACCGGGCGCGGAATATCATCAACACGAGCGTTTTGGGGGTGGACGAAAACGCCTCGCCGGACTTTTGCGCGGCGCGAGTCGCGAAGCTAAAAAGAGCGCTTTCCCTGGCGCGCGCGGAAATCGCGCAACTGAAACTTGGCGGCAGCGGGGGTGGTGCTTTTGGGGGGAGGGCAAACTCTGGCGGACTTAACGGACTTAACAACAGCAGCAGTAACACCGAGACTTCCCACAAACTGGAAGCCATGGAACACCGAGCGATGCTGGCGGAGGCGGAAGTGTCTCGCCTTCGCGCGGATCTTTCGGCCGCCGAGCAAAACGTTTCGGCCGCGTCGGCGGCGGAGCTCGCCGCGTGCGCGTCGAGGGATTTGCTGGCGCTGCGGCTGCAGGAGTCTGGGATTGTATCCGTGGAGAGCGCCGACGACGGGGGCGGTGAGTGTGTGATTCGCTCCTACCTCGGCACGATCCAGGCGTTGCGAAACGAAAGCGCGCGTTTGAAAAACCAGCTCAAAGCGAGTCAGGACGGACGAGCCGATCCGTTTGCGGAAGACCCGGCGGCGAGTTACGACGTTGAGGAGGATGAAACCGAAATCGACGACGAAGAGACGCATTTGGGGGGGGATATCGACGAAGAAGAGGAGGTGTTGGAGGAGGACAACGAAGGAAACGACCTGCATTTGGAGCTCGCGAGCGTGGAGCGCACGTTGCTTGCGAAAGAAACTCGCATGCGCGCAATGGCAACGCAAGCGGCGGAGATGCAACAAGAGGTGGACGCGGCGATCGCGCGGGACGGCGGCGGCGGCGCGGCGACAGCGGTTGGGTTTCCTGTGTCGCAAGACGTCGAGCTCGTTAGGGAGAAATACGGCCGCTTACTGAAGAGCCTTGAGACGGAAAAGCTTACGATCGCGGCGGAGCGTGATACCCTTCTCACCGCGCTCGCCGGCGCGGCGAGGAACGGCGCGGACGCCAGGAAAGCCGCCGAGGTGAAAACGAAAGGGCGTCTTTTAGAGCTGGAGCAGCGTTTGCGCGAGGTATCAGAGCTCGCCGCGAAACACAAAGACGCCGCGCGAGCGCGCGAGAAGAGCGACATCGCGGCGAAGGCGCTGCATGCGGATATCCAGCGTTTGCGGGCCGCGCGGGTGGAGCTGGTGCGGCGCATGGAACGGGCGACGAAGGAGGGCATCGCGACGCAGCGCGAGTCGGAAAAGGCGTTGCAGCTCGCGAAGAAAGAAGCGCGGAGGCACGCCTTGGCGGCGCAGAAAGCGCAATCGGCGGTGGAGCGCCAAGCCGCGGTGCTTCGCCGGAAAACGGAAGAGGCGAGCCACGCGCGCGAGCAGCTACGGGCGCTGCAGTCGGCTGCGAAGGCGAATCGCCGGAAGCCAAGCGGTACGAAGTCGATGGATACGGCGCCGACGGCGACGGAGCTCGTCGCCGCGACGCCCGCGCATTTGGTCGCCGCGGTGGTCTCGAACGTCGCGCCGTCCGACCGCGCCGGCCCGGGCACGGGCTTGGGACTCAACGCACGTCGTCAGTGGATCGAAACGGAGATTTCGTGCGCTGTGGAACGCGCTGAGCTACGGGGGGCGTTGGAGGAGGCCCTGTCGCGCCGAGCCGCGCTTGGCAGACGAGTTTCCAACGTAGGCGACGGTTTCGTCGAGACGGAACTCGATTCTTTCGTGGATGACGGGATCGTTGACGATGAAATGCGCGCGGTGACGACACAAATCGCGGCGCTTCAGGAACGTTTGTACAAGTCCGAGGAACGGGAAGACGCGAAAGGCGGCGTGCAGCGGTGGGTACGAGTGCGGTCGCTGGGCGAAGCCAGGAGCTTACTCACGATCTTGTTCAACTCCGCGGCGGCGGCGCGGCGCGGAGACGCCGGCGTCAACGCGGTGGACACGGCGGCCTTCGAAACAACGGCGGAGCCTATTATGTCTGCTCCTGAGACCACACTGGCGTCAACCACTGTGCTGTCCATCGATTCCGCTGTACTTTCCATCGACCCCCGTGTGCCTTCCATCGCGTCCGCCCCGGTAAAGACCGCTCCTGTTCCTTTGGCGCGAACCAACTCGGTCGTAGCGGAGGCGGACGCGGTGCTCCAGGCGCTGAAGAAGAGCGGAAAGGAGAAGCGGAAGAAAATCGCGCGCCCCGAGTGGCAGGACGTCGGCCCCTCCACTTTGGTTGTCAGCGCCTCCACCGCGGACGAAGAAAAGCGCCGTGCGAAGTCCCCGACCGGGTCGGAAACCTCTGCTGGGGGGTCATCGGTTTCGTCTCGCTCTGATTCGGTATCCAGCCCCGGGGGGGAAGTCAGCTCGTATAGCGCCAGCGAAACGACCCCAACCGCGACACGAACGAAATCAACCTCCGAGCTCATCAGCACGTGGGAGCTTATTTCCGCGTCGCGTGCTTCGCGACAACGCGCGGACGGGCTGCTCACCGGCAGCGCACGCGCGACCAAAGAAACCACAGGGCGAACCCCGTTAACGAACCTATCAAACGCAGACGCGCCAAACGCAACCGAAACGGTCCGGAAACGCATCGACATGAGTTTCGGGGTGCGCGACAGCGTGGGTGGCGCGGAGACCCGCGACCGCGTGGACTGCACGCCGGGACAACCGTGATAGAAGCCGTGTTTTTTTGACCCCGCGATATTCTCGAGAAAAGAACAATATGTACCAAGGTAATACGAATAGTAACAAGAGTAACAAGAATCAACACGTTAATACTTCTCGAGCGTCTTGTTTTACTTTTTAGCCGCTCTGCTCCTCGTGACCCTGGCGGGAGACGCCGGCGCAGTTTCCTCGGCTTTTCGCTTCCCCGGAGTTTCCTTCTCGTTTTTCGAGTCGCTCGTTTCCGTCGTGTTTTCGGATTTCTTCGATGGGATTTTAAATGCCTTCTCCTTCTTCAACGTCAGGACTTTGGTGGTTTCCTCTTGCTTCGTATCATCCTTCTTCTTCCCAGGGTTTTCCTTCGCCTCGCCCGAACCCGCACCCGGGGCCTGCGCCTTTTCGCCGCCATCGCCGTCTTCTTTCCCCGCTTTCTTTTTCTTCCCCCGTTTTTTGTTCGGGTTTTTCGCTTTTGGTTTTTCCGTCTCCGGCGTGTTTTCCAGCGCCTGTACGAGCCGTTCCGCCCGACCCTTCGCGAGCCTCGCCCTCTTTAAAATCTGAAGCTTGTGCTTATCCTCAAGGGAAGGGACGTACTTGTCGACGTACAAATCGAAAATAGAGTCGTTGACGTCTTTCGTGTACGCCGCCTTGCCCAGCCACAAGTGCTGGACATCATCCATCTCCGATGCACCACCTCCACCTGACCCTCGTTTCGTGAGGTACGCCAGCGCGCTCTCCGCGGACGCCGCCTTCACCGAGTTCGCGCGCGCGTATTTGCACCGGAAGCACGAGTCCTTTCCCCGGAAGTTGTGCGCCCCGCACTTCTGGCAACTCCAATCCCCGTGTTTCCACTTGGACGAAGTCGGCGGGGCACCGCCGCCGGGTTTCTTGTCATCCGTGGCGGTGGCGGTGGTCGGCGCGACCGCAGTCGCGTCCCCGCTGTCCTTCTTCCCGTGTTTCTTGTCCTTCTTCTTCTTGTCCTTCTTCACCCTTTTCTTCTTCACCCCGCCATCCACCTCCAGGGCTTTGTCCTTGGGCGCAGTGGGTTTCGGGCGGTCCTTCTTCGGCTTTCTCGGCGCGCGTTTCGTGGGTTTCGTCTCGGCGGCGCCTGAATCCTTGGTCTTGTCGTCAGCCTGGAATGGGGGGCGGAGGTTAGGGTCTACTTTGGCGGGGCTGACACCAAACAAGGGAAAGGTGATTTGGACGGAACACGTACCATCGGAATCGGTGTCGGACGTGCGATGAGGTGCACGGGATGAGTGGACAGAAGCGCCGCCGTCCCCAATCGTTCGGGAAAGCAATCGAGAAACCCAAAAGTACAAAAGAAATTACAACAGAAAGCACAACATCCTCGCCTCGCCCGCGCGCGTCATCACTCACTCATCATCCGTCATCCAGTACTTGTAGATCATATAGATCACCACTACGTTGATGAGCATGCGAATCGTGACCCCCCCCGAGGCCATGAACAGCGCGATGCCCGGGTTGTTGCCGTGGTACGGAATGCCCATGCCCGCCGGGGTGAGCATCCCTATGGATCCGATATCACCGACGGGAACGGGGAGGTTTTTCATCGTGTGTATCGCGGGGTGGCTCGCGGGTGAGCCGAAATCCTTGTGTAACGTCCAAGGCCCGGTGGATTTGGAGGACCAGGACCCCGCGGCAGGCTCGGCGTACGCCGTCGCGGAGGCGCTGAGGGAAGATGGATCGGCGGATTTGCCAAACGAAAAAGCGAGCGCGGGCGCGGCGGGTGAAAACGCAAACGCGAGCCCGATTGTTATAAACGCGAAGAGTGCCTTGCGAAGGGATCTGAGCACCTCGCGAGCGGTCGCGAACGTGAACTCGGATGACGACGCCTCTACCGACGGTGCTTCACGACGTACGCCTCGGTGTTGTCGTCGCCAATCTCCCCTGCTCGCCCCAGATGTGGTCGACACCGCCGAAACGACCACCCTGGCTGCCTGGCCACGTCCCGAAGCGCCACGCGGAGATGGAGTCGGCAGATATTTCCGGAAAACGCGGTTCCTGTTAGTGGGGATGACGCGGGGAACGACCACGACGCGGCTCTTGCTCATCGCGTGCGTTGCCGACGACGCCGCGCCAGGCGCGATGGCGAAGGAATGCGCCATACGCAACATGGTGGAACAGACCCGCGTGTCCGCGCACGGGTTATTACGGAGACTGCAGCGAAAAAGCAACAAAACATCAAAATTGCCAAATATGGGTACAAAGTGTTCAACACATGACATCGTAGTTGTGACCAAGGTGTCCACTGTTGGCGCATTTCACTTGGCGCCGAAAACACGACACCGTCCCCTTCGCGTCTGCGTCCCCCCGCGATGGGGGCGATTTTCTCGTCGTGCGCGGACGAGCCTCCACAGTCCAACCCGAAGCACGAGTACGAAGGCTTCGACAAAGTTGCAAATCAACTTCGCGATCAGAATGCGAGGAACTCGAAACCGGCGAACGACGTCCCGTCTCCAGGGGTTGTTCAAGTCGCAACCGCCTCGGTCACAACCCAAGGCCCCGCCCCTGACACCGCGCAGGCGATACTTCGCGTGATATTCACCGGGTCCCCGCCAAAGCGTGACCCCACGCACATTTTGAAGTTCGTGGAGCAGCAGGAGTGGAGCGACACATTGCCCATGCGAAGTCTGGAAGCCGGCGATTTGTTACTAAAACGAGGCTCACGCGGCGCGGGAGAGATTTACTTGATCAAACAAGGGTCTTGCGAGATACTCGTCGCGAGGGATGACGGTACCGAGCTTATAGTCGTGACGCGGCACCCTGGGGAGTTCATACGCCCGATGCACCTCAACCTGAGCCCGGATGGGGATTACGAGTTAGCGCCGTTTCCAGACGAAAACGCAAACCGAAACGACTCGAGTAAAAACGGGAGTTCCGACGACGCGCCGTCGTCGCCGTCGCCGCGGAAAATCATCGCCGCGGCTGGGTCGCCACTGAAAATCATCGCGTTCGCTGGAGCGGGAGCAGGCAAGGCAATCTCGGGCATCGCGACGTTAATGCGGGTAAAGAAAAAGTGGGGCGGCGGCCGACGCGGCTCGGACGTTCAAGTGCGCGCCGCAACCGCGATGCAAGTGCTGGTGCTCACCGCGGAGCAGATGGGTTTGGCGCTGCGGCGCGAAACCGGCGTGGGTGGCGAAATCGGGAGCTCGATGACCATATCAAAGGAGGAGCTTGAGACCAAGAAAAGCGGGGAGCTTGATACGAAGAAAAGCGGGGAGGAGGGCAAGCCCAAAGGGTTTACGACCACCCTGGATGAAGTGTAAACCGTAAACGCGACGAGAGGCGCGCGGCATTAACTTGAGAGTGTCAAACAATTTCGATTCTTCGTGATGCCTTCTCTCGGTCGCCACTCCGCCCTGCGCGGCGTGGGTGGGTTGACTATGCTGTTCCGGGCGACAGGGGCTGTGGCTGTGCGCGGGTTCGGCGGGAGCGATGGGTTCGTACGAGCCGCGGGCGCGGTGCTTCGGTTCGGTCGGTCCACGTCCACAGCGACACCACCGTCGACATCCACATCGTCCACGGTTCCGCCGCCGAGTCGCGACCTTCTGGGAATGGGCGAAGACGCGCTGATTCGGTTGGCGAAAGATTTTGGGCAGCCTGGGTACAGGGGCAAGCAGATCCACGACGCTATGTATGTCATGCGCAAGGCGGGTGTGGATGACATCACGCAGCTCCCTGAGCCGTTCCGGGTTGCGCTGAAAACCGCGGGGATGGATGTGGGCAGAAGGGCACCTTCGAAGATTGTTTCGTCGCCCGATGGGACGAAAAAAGTGCTCATCACGTTACACTGCGGCAGCATCATCGAAGCCGTGGGCATTCCTCAGGAAACGCCGGGGGTAAGAGCCGCGGCGAATGCACAACAGGGCATGCCGCTTTACGAAGACGGGGATGAGCTCGAGGATGAGGACGGGGAGGAATCAGATTATTTAGCCGAAGACGACGACGAAGAAGAAGACAGTGTCGATTTGGACACCGCGAAAAACGCCGACGGCTGGGTGCGGCTCGGTTCCGAGCTCGGGGTTCGACAGCGACAACAACTGATGGGACGAGGCTCGGGGAAACGGCAGGCGACCCAAACAACGAAAGCAGGTGACAACCATGAGTTAAAAACCCAAAAGAAATCCCGGTTCACCGTGTGCGTTTCGTCGCAAGTCGGGTGTGCGATGCGGTGCAGTTTTTGCGCGACGGGTAAACAGGGATTCAAACGCAACTTGCTTTCCTCCGAAATCGTCAACCAGGTGTTGGCGCTTGAAGACGTGTTTCAACGCAGGTGCACCAACGTGGTGATGATGGGTATGGGTGAGCCGCTGATGAACTTGAAAGAGGTTTTGAAAGCGCACGCCAGTTTGAACAAAGACGTGGGTATCGGCGGGCGGCGATTCACGATTTCAACCGTCGGCGTGCCGAACGCGCTGTCCAAACTCGCGGCGCACAAACTGCAAGCCACACTGGCGGTGTCGCTGCACGCCCCTGACCAAGCACTCCGGGAGAAACTGGTTCCGTCCGCCAAGGCGTACCCGTTGGAAAACCTTTTAGAGGACTGCAAGCGGTACAAGGACGTCACGGGCAAGAGGGTGACGTTTGAGTACACGTTGTTACAAGGGGAGAACGACTCGGTGGAGCACGCCAAGGCTTTGGCGAAAATTCTGCGACAGAAAGTGGGCAGGGGGTGTCACGTGAATTTGCTTCCGTGGAACCCGGTGGCGGACGCACCGTCTCACAAAAGGCCGAGCGCCGGCGCGGTGAAACGGTTCTCGGACGCGCTCACTGCGGAGCGCGGAATCACGCACACCGTGCGCCGAACGCGCGGCCTCGAAGCGGACGCCGCGTGCGGGCAGCTCACTGGGGTTTTCGAAAGGAAAATAGTGGAGAGCTCTTTCGCAGGGTAGCGAGGTTTTGAGTAGTTTGTAATTTACGTCGTTTCGGAGTATCATGCGCACCAGGTCTCGAAGTCTCGTCTCTGAATCAAGCGCGAGCGCGACGCTTGAGTGAAAATCCTCGGGTTACTTATGTGGGAGAGTATTACGGGCAATTCATTCTACTACTACGCAGCTTGATCCCGTGTTTAGCCCAATTTTTTTCATCCTCGCTTCGCAGCAGTCGCATTTGGGGTAGACGACGAACTGTTGCCAGCCAACCAGCGCGTCGCCCACGGCGTATTCTTGATCGAGACCGCGCCATTGGTTCGTGTCGTTCGGAGCGGTGAAACCGCTCGTAAAGTCTAGCATGTACCCCCTTTGCCCGTCCGTCATGCTTGTCGTGGTGAGCACCACGTTCTGCGACGCGTCTAGAATCTCGACGTATAATCCGATGGCTCGGTCGTATTGACCCAAGTTCGAGTTCAGAAAGATACCTCCGATTTCCTTCTCCTCGCCCAGGTCAACCATCACCCATCCCCCGTTGTTGGTGTGACAATACGTGCTCACATCGTTATCCACCAAACCAGCGGAGGTACCACCCCACCCTTCGTAACTGGAGGTGACGGGTTTTAGGAGCGCCAAGTTCGTGTCAAGGTCGCCTGGTTTCCAAACTATCATCTCGGTCAAGTGGATGTAAGAGTCATGGATTCAGCCGAACGTATCGACCCGCGGGCTGTGCGTGTGCGAACTGGACCGGCACCACGAGCAACACTAGAAGCGCACTGACCACGAGTAACGTGCCGTGCCAGCGCGACGATACCCGCGGCGACCGACCGACGCTACGGGCGGGGCCTCGCATGGTTGATGTGCCGTCTCCACGGCGTGTTCGACAGCGAAACGATAAAGTGTCTGCAAAACGTCGGAGAATGACCAGTCCCGCGCTGCGCGCCTCGGGACCTGTTTTTGGAAAGTCTTGAGTTTTTCAAACTGCGACTTGAAGCAGCGGTGTCTCGTCATCCCACATAGACCGTGCGCCTCGTGACGCACCACGTTCCTCACCCGCGTCACTCCGCGCGCTTGTGCGTTACCCTCGAAAAGCACTCGCGCTCGACCGACAAACTCGATACGATGTCCAAGGGTGGTTCCATGAGCTCGGCGGCGAAGCGCATCCAGAAGGAACTCGCGGAGATCTCGTTGGAGCCTCCCACGAACTGCTCGGCTGGCCCGAAGGGGGATAACTTGTACGAGTGGGTGAGTTCCATCATGGGCCCGTCGGGGTCGCCCTACGCGGGCGGGGTGTTTTTCCTGGACATCCACTTCCCCTCGGACTACCCGTTCAAGCCCCCGAAAGTTACCTTCAGGACACGCATCTACCACTGCAACGTGAACAGCAGCGGCCAGATCTGCTTGGACATTTTGAAGGAACAGTGGTCGCCCGCGTTGACGATTTCCAAGGTGCTTCTGTCCATCTGCTCGCTTCTCACCGATGCGAACCCGCACGACCCGCTGGTGGGGAGCATCGCGCAGCAGTTCCTGAACGACAGGCCCGCGCACGACAAAACCGCAACGGAGTGGACGCGGAGATACGCGCAAGGGTAGGATTTGAACTCGATTTGAATAGACTAGGCACCGAAAAGGCGTCGTGCGAGTCATGTGGTACGAACGCGGCGCGGCGGGTAATCGTGAGGGGAGGGCTTATGAGTGTAGTTTTACATCTAAACACGTATGGTTAATCCAAATCGTTCGTCGTCCGCTATCGCACCCCCAACGGTTGTATCGACGGCACGGTTTCCGGCGCCGCCATTGTGTCCACCGCGCCGTACTCCGCCGCGAGCGTGGCTATTGCGTGCGCGGCGGCGTCCATGTCGTCTATTGCCATGTGTTCCGCGTAGTGGTGCACGTAGAGGTTTCGTTTTCGCAGTTTTTGGAACCGAACCGTCATCGCATCCAGCGGTTTCCGCATCGCGCAGTTGTTCGCTAAACAAAGCGCGCTGTACGGCGCGCCCACGGGCGGGCGGTCGCACAGACCCACCTGTTTCGATTGTAAAAGAAAATTGTCAGTCTTTCGTAATGTGAGTGAGTACTTACAGGCGGACAATCGGCGAAACGTGGAGGCGGGATTTGGGAAACGCCCATTAATACCGTACCTTGAACCCGTCGCCCACCCAGTGCGCCATGCGCAGTCCTTTGCGTAGCCGCTCCACGTTCCTGTTGGCGTCGCTCACGGTTACGGCGCCCCGCATCATCAGCGCGCACGCGAGGTAGGTTGAGTGGCGCGGGTCCACAGACGCGAGCTGCCGGTCCCGTTGGAACACCTCGGTGAATATCTGGTCCATGGTTCGCGGGACGGGGACCGTTTTGCCTTTGTCCGCGCTTACCGTCGCGGGCGACATGGCGGATAACAAAAAGTGCATCTTGGGAAACGGCACCAGGTTCGTGGTGACTTCGTTTATATCCACGTTCAGCGCGCCGTCGAACCGCGCGCCCGCGGTGAGGTTCAACAGCAAGTTCGCCGCGATGCCGTTCATGGCGTCCCACGGCCGCCCGCCCCTGCCGCCCACAACCGCGCCGTCCACCCCGGTCAAAGCGCTTCCGCTTCGCGCGTCGCACCTGTCCCTGCTGGCGCCAATGCTCCCGACGATATCCATCAAGGCCTGGTTCTCCACGGGCATGACGCAATCCGCGTGCTCCGCGAGCGCGGCGCACGAAAGCATCGCGTTGTACGGCGACGTCACCACGTCGTCGTCCTCGGACGGGAACACCGAGACGGAGAACCGGTACACATCGGGGAACTCCTCCGCCAACGCGCCGAGCATGTAGCTGTGATTGGGAAAGAAAAGTGTCAGTCTCGCAATGGCAACATTGTTGGGATTTGGGAAACGCGCAAGACGTACCTCCCCAAACCCGACCCGGTACCCCCGCCCAGCGAGTGCAGCAACATGAAACCCTGCAGCGAGTCGCAGTCCTCGGCTTGTCGCCGCACCGACTCCATCAACACCTCCCGGTACATCGGGCCGTACAAACCCGAACCGCACGCCCAGTTGTTTCCCGAACCCGCGTGCCCGCTTTGCTGGCCCGTGATGAACTGCTTCGTGTCGAACACGTCCCTCATGTGCCCGGAAAGGAGCTCGTTCGTGACCCCGTCTTCCATATCCACCACCACCGCCCTGGCTTTCAACGCCCGGATCGCGCCCCGGCCGTCCCCCACGGGCAGGCTCAAGGGCGGGTCACGCCGTGAATCCACGTTTTGGAAAAAACTACTCAGCGCCTCGTCGTACCGAGCCTTCGTGTTGTACGCCGCGTGCTCCTTCAACGCGAGCTCCCAGAAACGACACCCGATCTGGTTGCCGCACTGGCCCACCTGCACCGTGATGATCTCACGAGGCATCGCGGAGGTCACTCAGGTCGCCTCCGTGCGTGTGCCTCCTCTGTGACCACAGGAGTGCCCACGAATAGTGGGCACTCTCATCGGACGGTCAACGCACTCGAGTTCGAGACGAATTTTGAAAATAATATCGGACGCGGCTCGCAAAAACACCGTTTGTTCTTCGAGCGGGACCTCGGTGGTCTCAACACTACTGGGCCGCGCGGAGGAGAACCGCGTGAGTGAACGGCGCGAGAGTATGGTGGCGAGTGAAGTGGGCGCGCACGAGGCGTCCAGCGACGGCTTCGGGTCAGGCAAGGTGCCGCTCGGTGGAAAGTCTCCGTTGGCAAGCCACGAATCTTCGGGACAAACCGTGGTCCGCGCCGAGACCGTCGAGGCGTCGCACGGGGCACAGAAGATATCGAATTCGTTCGCCCCCCAGACCCCCGCGATGTCAACCGAAACAGACGACGTGGACGGCGACCACGTTCTGGATGACAGCTTCGACCTGGACGACGACGGGGAGGATCTGGATTTAACCGCCGAGATGGAAAGGCTGGGCCTTGACGAAAACGACACGGACGGGGATGGCAGTGAGCACGGGGACGGCAGTGAGCGCGACGACACGCACGGTGGGAGCTTCGACGACGACAGCGTAGGCGACGCGAGCGCGGTGATGGAACAGGAAGAAGCGGAAACGCGAAGAAGGGTTGACGCGGAGTTCGAAATGAACCTCCGACGCGCCGAGTTAAAGCACGTGGAGCTCGAGTTGCGACTTGTGGCTTCGGAGGAAACCGTGCGTTCCGCACGGACGGCGCTGGCGCAGGCGGAATCGGAACGCGAACAAATCCAGTCAAGCGCGCATTTGGCGTGGGAAGAGGTTGGGGAGGTCGAGGTTGAGATCGCAGAGGAAAACGCGCGACGCGATACCGAGGACGCGGTGAAACACAAAGCCAAAAGGCAAGCCCGGGCCGTGGTGGACGCCGACGAGTTGCGCAAAAAAGGAAACGAGGCGTACCGAAACGGCGAGTGCGCGGACGCGGAGGTTGCTTACAAAAGCGCAATAAATGCGCTCGAGAGTTGCGGCATCGAGTTAGTGGAACCGTCGCACCTCACGTTACGAACCAACAGAGCGGCTGCGTTGATGGCGCTTGGCAAGATGAGGGAAGCGCACGTGGAGTGCGAGGCGGTTTTGCGAATCAACCCGGAGAACATACGCGCGCTGAGCCGAGCCGGGAACTGCTGCGTTAAGCTCGGGAACTTAGTCGCGGCGCAGAGTCACGTCGATTCCATACTAAACGCCCCGAGTGCCACACCTGAAGACATAAACGCCGCGTCCATGCAGCACCAGAAGATCCTCGTCGCGTCAGTGGAGCGCGACCGGCTGGTGGGCAACGACGCGTACCGCCGCGGCGACTACCGAGGCGCGCTGACGTGGTACGACGCCGCGTTGGAAGCGGCGAAGGACGTGATTGATACGCGCGCGGGGGACGCGGAGTACACGGACGTGCTTTTGGACGTCAAAGTCGGCCTTCACACCAACCGCGCCGCCGCGCACTTGATGCGCGGCGCGCCGTTAGCCGCCGCGGAGGACTGCTGCGCGGCGCTGCGGTTGGACAGCGGGCACACCAAGGCGCAGGTGCGTTTAGCGCGGTGTTTGCTTCAGCTCGGGGACTTCGCGGAGGCGCGCCAGGAGGCGACGGACGTGGCGGAACGCGCGGGTGGCGAGTTACAATCCAAGAGCGAAGCGCGCGGGGTTTTGGAGGACATCGCCGCCGTGGAGCGCGCGTCTCGCGACGCCGGTGAATCGCTAAAGCTGGCGGAAAGCAAGCTACAACAAGCGGAGAACCAGCCCGACGGACAACAGTGGGATGACGATTTCGACATCCAGGGTACGGCGAGCGAGGCGCTGCGTGCCGTGGACGCGGCGGTTGCGCTGGCGCCCGCGGTGCCCGACCTGATCACCCTGAAAGCGGAGGCGCTTCGCTTTTTGGACCGACGAGAAGAAGCGCTCGCGTTGCTGAAGGGTAAAAAAAGCGTCAACGCCAGAAGGGCGTGTGTTGAGATTCGTTTACACTTCGACGCGGGTAACCTGGGGGCGTGCTTGGAATCCGCGGCGGAAATAAAAGACGTCCTCGACGCGATTCCCGAGTACGCCGCAAAGCGTTTGCGGGGCAAGGAAAACGAGGGCGACGGCGAAACCGCGAAAAACGCGGCCTACCCCGGACAAGACGCCGGCGACGGCGACGACGACATCAACGACGATCTCAAAACCGTACCGGACCCGGAAGGGCTGTTACTACTTCTGGAGAAGGCTGCGAAGATCGGCGAGTGTAAAGACGCAGGGCGCGAGGCGTTTAAATCCGGAGAACACCGCGACGCGCTCGCCACGTACGCGGAGGCGCTGCGGATGTCTTCTGGGACGTCCGCGCTGGAGGGTTTGTTCCTTTCGAACATGTGCGCGTGCGAACAAGCGCTTGGGCAGTACGCGGATGCGCTTTCGTCCGCGGGCACTGCGGTGGGGGTTGCGCCGAAATTCATAAAAGCGCACAGCCGCTTGGCGACGATTTACGTCGAGCTTTCCATGTTCGACGACGCGAGCGCGGCGTACGCGAGCATGCTCGAGCTTCCGTTGGAACACACCGAGGCGGCGACGACGCGCGCGGCGGCGGCGGCCGCGCGCAGGAAGGCGAAGCAGGCGCACCCTGTTGATTGGATCAAGCTTCTTGGTGTTACCCCCAACGCCAGCGCGGGTGAGATGAAAAAAACGTACCGTCAACTCGCGCTGGCGCATCACCCGGACAAGGCGAACAAGCAGGGGGCGAGCGCCGGCGTCGCGAAAGCGCGAAGCGCGATTTCCAGCAAACTGTTCAAGCACATTGGCGAGGCGAACCGGGTTTTGTGCGACGCGACGGAGCGCATGCGGTGGGAGAACGCTAAATCCAAGGCGGACCGCGCGGCGCGAACGGCGTCGTACGCCACGCAGTCTCGCCAAACGGGGTCATCGCACTTCGATCCGTACAAACGCGCGGGCGGGTCGTCGTATTACGCTGACTTCGAAGAGGAGGCGTTTTCGTACGACGACTACGCGTATTCGGAGTTCTACGACGATTACCAGTCTTGAGTCTAGAGCCCCGAGCAACCAGTGAGAGGACATCGTGTGATCTTTTACGCGTCTTCAGAATTTTTACGACGATTACCAGTCTTGAGTCCAGAGTCTAGAGCAACCAGTGAGAGGACATCGTGTGATCGTTTCTAAGTTTAGGTATATTATTAGATACTAGCTAAATTGTAACTGCTTCCGGGTCTTCCGAGACCCCAATGTTTTTTAAAGATAAAGGTAATGCACGCGCTCGTCGAAGGACACGGAGGCTGAGTGCGCGAGCGACACCCCGACGGGCACGCGACCGGAGTGTCGCGCCGGCGTGACGCACTCCACGTCCGCCGCCGCCGTGGCTTCCGACCACCACTCCCCCGCTCGTCCCGACGAAGCGCGCGCGCGCCACCCCGCGCCACCAGCGCTGCGACCGTGCACGGTCACGGTGCCGAAGCGGCAGTCCAGCAAACCGGCGGGTGCCCACCCGCTGAGCTCCACGTTGACGCTTCCACCGCCTTGCTCCCAACCGTTGCGCACGTCCACGCCGATTACTGCCGCGAGGTCCAGGACGAAGACGCTCAGCGCCGTGGCGTCAGTTAAACGACGCGGCGCGGTACTGCGTGTGACGCCGAGGAAAACCTCAGTCATGCCTCCCGCGAGTCGCACCCCCGCGGGGGAGGGAGACACGGGAAACGGGTCGCACAGAATGAGCGCGGACGACACCGCGGACGCGGGCGCAAGGCTCGCGCCAACCACGCACGTCGCGCCGGCGTCCGCGGGTAAATCACGGCCCGTGACGTGCAACACGTTCCCGCCCCACATCAGCCAAGGCATGACGTTGGCGAGCGACGGCAGCCCCGCGCTGGCTGGAAGTGTCTCATCCGACGTGTCGTCACCCAACTCCACAGCGTTTTCCTCGGCGTCGAAGCGGAACGTCCACGTCGGCGTGAAGCTCGCGTCTCTCCAATTGAGCGTCACCGCAAAGGGCGTCGCGGCGGGGACGTGCGCGGGGACGACGCATCGCAGCACGCGCGAGTCTTCGTCGAAACCCGCGGACGCGGCGACGGGGCCGACGGTGCCGAATAAACACCCGGCGCGCGCATCGGCGGTCGTCGACCCGAGGCAACTGGCTTGAACGCTCGCCACGACGCCGCCTTGCGCGCCACCCGCGTTCGGAGACAGGTCCGTGACTCGGCAGTCCGGGCCGTTGCGATAGGCGCTGAAGATCGGTTTGGCCGAGTGCAGAGACTCGACGCGCCCGCGCTCCACGACAAGCACGCCGTGCGTTTTCGCGGCGACGGGAACTTCGCACTTCACCACACCGCTCGACACGCCATGGCCGACGGCGGCCCACATTCGCGGCGGCGCCGCCCACGCTTGCGAGGCAAACACGCAGGCGGGCGACTCGCCGAGTGAAACCGACGTTGACACGTCAAGCGACGCGCCAAGGGAAATAATTCCCGGCGCGCTCTTCGGGACCACCAACGCGAAGCTTCCAGACACCGCCGCGTGGGACGGCTCTGGTGCGACGAAAGACGGGTGCCGGCGATACGTCAACGGTGACGACGCGCCGACGCGCATTTTTGGCGCGCCGACGTGGACGACCCCGGGCTTGTGCGCCGGCGCGATACATTCCATGCCGACTTCGGTCAGTATACCTAGCACGGGCCACGTAGTTCCGAAGCGGCAAGATATCCAGTGCGCGGTGCACGCCTCTGTCGGCCGCGTCGTGGTCAAACCGGTTTGCAGCGAAATTTCCGCCCCGCCGTCTGACGAGCTCCACGCTTGTCCCACGATGTCAACGTCGCCGAGGGGGACGCCGTCGTCGCACGCGCTGAACGAGAAAGGGGCGATCGGTAAGGTGTGGTCGTTGCCGATATCAGTTTCCGCTTCGGAAGCGTAGGCGTCATCGTTCACGAACGTGAAAGATAAATCTCCCGTCAAGCCTTTTCCCATTGCCAGTGAAACTCTCGAGGCGCCCGGTGCGTGCCCCGGCGTGACGCACTCGATTTCCGTCGTCTCTCCAATTCCCACCGTGGCCGCGGAAATCGGCCCGATCGTACCAACGTGGCACACCGAGAACTGTCGCGCAGCGTCAATCGATACGCCGGCGTGACGTATTTTGACCGCGGTTCCACCACCCGTCGACCCAAGTGTCGGTACCATACCCACCACCGTCTTCTCCCCGCCGAAAACGACGCGCGCCGCGTCCCGAGACGGCGCCGCCGCGCCCGTCGTCAAACCACACGCGTGCGCCGCGCACGCATCCATCGTCGCGTCTACCAGCACGCGATCGTTATTGCCGTGCACGTTCGGTACCTCGCACGACACAGCCGCGGCAGAGATCCAGTGCCCCCGATTTTTGTGCTCGTCCTCGCCAACCACCGTCACGCACCACGTCTCCTCCCCGAATCCGCCGCCGCCCACCGTGAAGCGCACGACGTCCCCGACGTACGCCTCGCCCGAGTGTCCGGATCGAATCATCACCGCTTGTGGAGACGGTCGTGCCACGAGAATCTGCGCGACGCCTCGCACGCGCGGCGAACGAGACGAGCTCACTGCGAGGTCGATAACCGTGAATCCAGGTCTGCCCACCGGAAACGCGCACGCCAAAACATTTCCCGACGTGTCGCGCGCGGCGACGGGGTCGCCTCGCGCGGTGGATAACACGCACCCGAACGTCATTAACGGTTGTGCCCTCGCGCGAACAACGGAAACCAGTGCGGTTCCACCTGTAGGAGTCGTCGTCGTCGTCAAAGAGGAAACCAACACCGACGATCCGTCCACGACATCGTACATCACCTCGTTTTTGGCGATTTGAGAAAAGTAAGGCGCGCCGATAGCCACCGATCCAGGCGCGAGCGCCGGGGCAATACATTCCATGGTATCATCCCCCACGGATGAGGCGGATATCGGCGCGATTGAGCCGAATCGACAACTCGTCACCAACGAGTGGAACCGCGCGGCGCCAAAACCACCGTTTCGCGGGGCGACGACGACGCGCGTGCCGCCGTCTGAGAACCCGACGTTGGGCGTCACGGAGGCGACTTCCGGAGGATTCGACAACCACGTCATGGACGCCACGTTGGACGCGCTCGGCGCCGTGGCAGCCCCGGAACTCACGCCGATTTTGACTTGTCCAGTCGACGCTTTGCCGAAAGCCCCGCGCGTGTCTTCGCCGACGTCGACCACGCAACTCACCAGCGCGGAGGACACGACTCGCGCGCGCTCGGAAGCCGGACCCGTCGAGCACCACACGCCTCGCGCGGTGTCTTCGAAGTGTTCGCCGACAACCATCACCACGTCGCCTTCACGAACAGTCGCTGTCGTGGTGGAGAAAAGTCGTGGAGGGGTGTGTAGCAGGTACTGTGTTGGCGTGTCGTGTCTGTGTGACATAGCACCGGCGATGGAAACGGCGTTGAACCCGATTCTGAACGCACGCTCGGTGCCCGACTTCCCGCCGCTCGACATCGCCACGACGCACGTGACGCGCACCTCACCCGCGGCGTCGCGCTCGGCGGCTCGGTCGACGATCCGCCCGCCGCTGATGCTTGGCCGGCCACAAAAGCTGGCAAGCGCGGATACGTCGGACGCGAGATGGTCCCCAAAAACGTCGACCATGCCTCTGGTTCCGTCGCGCTCGATTTGAGAGCCCGCCGAAGGTACGAGCGCGTGCACCGCGACGGGTTTTCGAATGGAAAGCAGAAACCGTCCCGACGCGGCGACGCCCGCCGCGGCGCGAGAACCGTTCACCAGCGGCAGCGGTGTCAGCGAGTGCAGATCACTCACGGTGACCTGTGTCGCGCCGACGCCTGAAGCGGGAACCACGCATATGATCTCGGACGGCGTGACGTGTCCAACCGCGGATACCCACACGCCGCCGAACTGACACCCGACTTTCGCGTCCCACGACAACACGCGCGCGACGCTCTCGTCCGTCGCCGAGGCGACGAAGGATATCTCCTCACCGAGGGTCGGGTCTTCCCTACCCGTGTACGTCACATCCGGCGTGGCGCGATACCGCACCGGTATTTGCTGACCGTCAGGAACCGTGTGTGTGCTGTGTTGAAGCATCAAAACGCCGGTGGATCGTCGCGTCGTCGACGAAACCTCGCACGCGGCAAACGCGGAGGAGACAAACTCCAAGGCCGCGCCCGCGCTCGCCGCGCCCGCGCTCGCCGCGCCGCCAAAGGTACACCGCATATCCGGTCGAAGGTTCCGCGCGGTGAGGAACAGCTTTTGCCCTCCACTCGCGCGCGTTTCCTCGGGAAAAATCGCCAAAACTCTCCACGGCTCCACGAACTCGAACACGTTGTATCCTTGTTCCCGGCTTATGTCGTCCCGTCCGGGCGCGTACGTTTTCCCGGTGGTGTGTGAAAATCCAACCACGACAAACCCGGGTCCGGCCGACGGCGTGGAGCACGCCACCGAGAGCGTCGCCCGGTCAACCGGCGCGACCACGGACTCGCCGAATCTACACCCGAGCGTGGGAAGCTTCAGGGATAGTCCACTGCCGTGGAGCTCAACACGAGTGAAGGCGTGCGCGGTGCCGACATCGGGGTAGATGTAATCCAACACCGCGCCTGTTGTGCAAGGGAAACGAAAAAAGGAGATGAGGTCAGTGTCCTGCGGAAGCTTGGACGGCGGGCCATAGCTCGCGGGCGTTGTTTTAATGTACGCACCTGGAAGTTCACCTCCCGCCGGTTGCGTTGGCTGCACAAACGTCGCCAGCACCAGGAACAGCGCGACGGCCAACCTTTTCGATGCTGACATCCCCGCCATTTTCGTTCGACCCGTCCTCGGCGTTGGATTCTTCCGGTCACCTGTGAGTCACGGGTCCATGCCCTCTACGAAATACGGCGTCATCATGTCCCACCTACGTCACCAGTCCGATACGTCGGGAGGGACTGACCTTGCACCCCTTCGCCCGGTACGCTTGATGTTATGAAGGCCCACTAGCCACGGCCGTGGGGAGAGACTAAAATTCAAAGGCCCGGACCACTACTTGACGACAGTTACAGCGGCAGAGACGAGTTCATTCGAAAACGCAAATGTGGCGCGCCACAGATGGCGTCGAGCGACGAGTCGTCGTCCTCTGACGATGAAATAGATGCAGTTAAGCCTAAGAGAGGCCTGCGGAGCGTACTGCTGCAGTACATGTTGTACGATGCCTTCGTGCGGCCGCAGCCTTGGCACTTCGCTCCACTTTACGACAGCGATCGGGAACGCGTTTGGCGCAAGGCAGTAAGCCTGCTTTGCCAGAAGCAGCCGGGTGCTGTGTACGTAGCGGGCTGTGCAGGGGAGCTGCCATCTGTACCAATCTACGCCGCCGCCTCGATTCGCGACGAAGGGCTTCCCACGCGTGTCGTGCACGTGCTCGAGCCGAGGCGTCCCATCGCATCTGCGCTGCGATCTGTCATCGGAGAGAACAATCTGGAAGGTGCGGTGCGCTTGATTCCTTCCAGCGCCGGTGTCTTCCGCCCGAATCCTAAAGCCTCGGTGGGTGGATTCGGGAGTTGTGCGGGTGTGTTGCTTGTTCCCGGTCTGGAGGATATAGCAAGCGTCGGCAGAGCGTTGGAATCCGTCCAGGACGCTTGCGAGCACTTGCTGGCGTCAGACGCCGCGATACTTCCGTCGAAAGTCAGCATTCGCGCCGTCGGCGTGAGCATTCCCGCGCAAACCGAAGTGGTCAGAGCGCGCGTCGGCGTGGTGTCCGGATTCGATCTCGGTGCGTTTAATCGGTTCAGAGGGGAATCGCCGGTCGATCTCGTTCGCTTGCGGGATGTGAAGCACACGGCGGTTACTGAAGAAACGGAACTGATGCACGCGTCGCTCGAGGTTGCCGAAGTGCGCGAAAACAAATCCTTGCTCGATGGCATCGAGTTGGATCTTCGCGCCACGGTTGACGGTGAGCTCACGGCTATTGCGTTATGGACGGACTGTACGATGTTCGACGAGACGTTGTCGGGTGGACTGGAAGGCAAGAGCAGGCGACAGATGGTGTGTTTCCTACCCTCGCCGATTCGCGCGTCGCGCGGGAGCGTAATAAAACTTCGCGTCGCGCACGACTCTTCATCCGGCCACTTCAAATTCTCACCGGTTGACAGTGCATCACCTACGACGACGGAGAAGGCGGTGAGCATGTCCGTGGAGCGCTGGCACTTCCCAATGGTCAACGACGAAAGGCGCAACAAGACGTATGATACGGCGATTCAGGAGTCAACGGTTGGGTGTCGCGTGATTGACATTGGAGGCGGCACCGGTCTTCTTGCGATGATGGCGGCGCGCGCTGGGGCGAAGGAGGTTGTTACCGTGGAAAGAGTCGGGGACATGGCTGAATGCGCAAGGGAGGTGTTGGCATCAAATGGTTTCGCGGAGACGGTGCGAGTAGTGCACGGATCGTCACTCGACCTTCAACCCGAAGCTTTGGGCTTTGAAAATAACGCGCGAGCGGATATCGTACTCTCCGAGGTACTCGATGATGGCCTTTTGGGGGAAGGTGTCATTCCTACGGTTGCGCATGCCAGGCGAGAACTCGCCGTGCCTGGCGCTCGGGTGATTCCCGCCGCGGCGAAGGTTTGGGCGCAGGTGGTGCACATACCGTTTCAACCCGAACCGCTCGTTCGACCGGCAGCCGCCGCCGGTGACGCCGAGGGAGGAAGATGGGCGGGATACGACACCATGCGTCCGGCTCAGGTCAAAAACTACACCTCCGTGCGTCTTGACCGCGTCGCGCATGTTCCGCTTACCGAACCTTTTCCCGTGTTTGGGTTTGACTTTGACGCGGACCTGGACGATCCGTCGTCCACAGCGGAGTACAGTCGCGAGGCTATTCTCAACGCGACGGCGACAACCTCGGGCACCGCGAACGCCGTGGTGTTTTGGTTTACGTTAACACTGAATCGTGGCGGTGATGATTCAGTCGCGGACATATGCACGTACCCCGCGATGGCACAGCGGTGCGGCGCGAAAGAAAGCAGCCGGTGCTGGAACGAAGCGGTGCAGTTTGTGGATTCGGTTGAAGTCAAAACGGGAAGTACGATTTCGCTCGTCGCGGCGCACTCGCCGACGCGGGTGTCGTTTCGCGGCATGTGCGCTCGGCCCGGTCCTTAGCACTAATAGTAGCTTGCTCTAATAACACCTAACGATCTAGAATCTAAAAATAATCAGTCGCGCTTCTTCCCCTTGGCTGCTCCGAGTTTCTTTCCGCGCTGCACGAACACGTACAAGTACAGCTTGAGCATCAGAACCGGGTACACGGCAATGAGCCCCTTGAGAAACGTCGGGTAATGAAACGCGAAGTTCGCCGTGTTCGGCATCGCGATGGTATAAGGCTCCTCCGCGTCGATCGTCGGCAGAGCGTGAAGCATCAGCCAGATCTCCGCGGAGCCTCCTATGGGATACAGAGGAATAAACGCGCTGTATCTCAACCAGTTCAGCCATTCGGGAATGTTCGCGCCGAGGGCGTAGGACGGGTACCGAATAACCTCAGTCATGGACCACGCCAAAAACATCAACGCCGCCGCCGACGTGCCGTGTAACGAAGGGATGGGGTGGATCACGGACATAATAGCGTGTGTCCTTCCAGCCCATTGCATCAACGTGGTGAGCACCGGCGAACGAACAAGTCCGAGAACGGCGTGCACAACCTCCATCAACGCACCGCACTGACCGACGCGCACGAACCAACCTGCGTCATCGTACACCGAAGATAAGCTCCCTCCGTTCTCGACGATTGAACGAACGCTCAAGACCAGCGCGGTAGACCACACCAAGGTCTGAACCACGTTGTAGCACACGAGATACATCTTGGTCACCCCCATTGCAATTGATGATTCCTACTAGAGGTCACACTCGCGTAGCTCAAACAGACAGTCTCGGGTGCGACCAGAGGAAGATGACGACAGTGAAGCTCCAAGGGAAAATAGCCCACCTTCGATTAATTAGTCACACAACCCTGGACGCGTGACACGTCGTGCGGAGTGTCGAGTGGTCATGTCTGCGCAAGACAGCCCGGGTATGAGCGCTGGTGGTTCCGGTGCTGGTCCTTCGTCGGCGAAGAAACCAGCCAAGCCGGCCGGGGGAAGAGGACGAGGTGGGAGAGGCCGAGGTAGAGGACGCGGCCGAAGTGGAACTGTTGGCCCTGCTGGCAAGGGCAAAGCCCCTGCTGACGGAGCCGGTGAAGGAGCTGGGGAGGACGGCAAGAACCCTGAGTCTGAGGTTGATCAGAAAAAACGCAAACGAGGCCTGTTGACACGAGACCGTGAGTGTCGTTCGACACGCGGACACCCCACGAGCGCTTTGGAATCCTCTTTCGCGCTACTTTTATTTGTGCTTGCCTGGCACAATTCCACTCCCTCAATCTGGCGCCTTCTGACCGAGCGCCTCCACCTTTCCCGCTCATACAGTGAAACACATGATGTACGGATTTGGGGATGTCCAGGAACCTGACAAAGAAACGGTCGACCTGGTCGAGGACATGACTTTGGACTACGTGACCAACTTCGCGCACAGATGCATGGAGGTGAGCGCGCGCCGAGGCAAGCTGCAGACGGAGGACCTGTTGTACCTTATTCGCAACGACGAAAAGAAGGTGCAGCGAGTGAACGAGCTACTCGATATGAACATGCAGCTCAAGGAAGCGAGAAAGAATTTCAGCACCGATGAGGCGGCCATCGATCCGGCCAAATAGATGGGCACAGTAGAGCATGTAGAATAGTAGTGTGGGAAGGTTGAAATCAGAAGTCCTAAAAGCAAAACTCGAGCGAACGCTTACGAAAATCAGAGCCCCAAGTCGTCACCGCCGACATTAAAAGCCGGCGCGCCACCCTCACACAACGGCTGGCGCGCCACCCTCACACAACGGCTGACGCGTACTCCCGTGAGCTGAGTGTCCGCTTGCGTCCTCGAGAACGACAAGAAGGACAGTCATGGCGCCGCAAGAAAAGAAGAAGGGTAAGGATCCTGTGAAGGAGGAGCCCGAAGAGGAGTCGGAGGAGTCAGAGGAAGAATCTTCCGAAGAGGAGGATTCCGAAGAGGAGGAGGACCTTGACGGGTCGGATGACGACGACGAAGACATTATGGTCGACTTCGAGTTTCAGGATCCCACAGAAATCGATTTCCACGGGTTGAAAGCTCTGCTTGGAAACTACTTGGACGGCGCCGAGTTCAGCAGCTCACCGCTGTGCGACGCAATCATCGCGCAGAAGACCGTGGGGACTGTCATCAAAGCACAAGGTGCTGGAGACGATATGGATCCCGTCGCCGTGATGTCCGTGATGAACATTCAGGATAAGAAAGACACGGCGTACATCAAGGAGATCGCGGCGTATCTAAAGAACAGATGTCCAAAGGATCTGAAGGACAAGTTGAACGAGGCGTTCAACTCGAAAGGGGTGGGGTTCCTACTCAACGAGCGCGTGATTAACATCCCGCCGGAAACTGCGTCTCCGCTGGTCGAAGGGCTCTTCGACGAGATTGCGTGGGCCACTGAAGACGAACCCACGGAAGAGCTTCGAGAGTCGTTCAAATTCTCCAAGTACCTGATATTCTCTCGGCTGTACCGAGATGATGAGCCTGAGGATGAGGCTGGTCAGAAACGAAAGCGCGACGGTGAGCCGATGATGTTGTACACCCGTCCGGAGGATGAATTCTTTCATCAATCGTGCGAATGGTCTTTCATGTGGAAGGTGAAAGACGCAGAGGACAAGAGTGATATTCAGGACATCAAGCCGATGCGACTGTGCATGCTCGTGGATGCAAGCGTCGTGCCTGAGGTGCGGGAAAAGTTGAAAAAGCAATTCGGCGCCGCCGCTTGAACGGAGGACTAGAAAACGGTTGTCATCGCGTTGAACTATTTCGGAACAGCTACGTCTATTGCAAGCCAAAGGATTTTTTGGTCCGCGCCTCGACGCGCGCCCGAGCAGCCTCCCTCTTCGCGATTGCTGCGGCTTCTTCTTTGCTCAGCTTGGGCTTTTTCCCGCCAGTCCCACCGTCATCGCGGTTACGTTTGCCGTTGTCGCCCGTACCCGTCACAACTCCAAGTTTCTTCGCGTCAGCCGCTTCAAACTTTCGCCCACCAGCACCGTCCAGAGCGCGAAGTGCGGACGTTTGTGTTTTAGCCTTTGCCGCTTCATACTTCGGGTGATTGGTACCGTACCCGAGGTTGAACATGCTCGTCAAGCTTTTGGCGTTTGTGGTGCCCGCAGCCGCGCTCGCTTTCGGAGTGTGTGCCAAGCCCGCACCACCAGTCGCTCGAGCCGCGGAAACACCCAACGCACCGCTCCCCCCGGCTGTGGGCACGCTGGTACTTGCTGGTTCTGCAGCGCGCTCTGTCGCGGTGGACGGAGTCGCCGCCGTTTCACCGGACGCGCTGGGCGGTGCCGGGACGTTTGCGGGTGCCTGATTGGACCACGCGTTGTTTGTCTTTGTGTTGAAGAACATCCCGGACTTGGGGTCGAAGTAGTGTGAAGATTTCGCGTGCCAGTAGTAGTTTGAGCGGTCGTCAAACTTCCACGCACCCTTTTCGTCAATCTCCTTCTTCGCACCTTCCTCTTCCACGCCCTGGCGGGCTCCAGCGCTGAGCGGCGGCACGTTCCCTGCATCCTCGGGCCGAGCACGAGCGGCAAGATCCGCTTTATATGCCTTCGCCGCTGCCGATTCGATGTTCGCCATCATCCGTTGTTTCGCCTCAACCTCCTTCCCCTCGTTCTGCTTCTGCTGCCGAACCTCACGCATCTTCAGCTCGACGTTTTTCTTATGCGCGTTGCTCTGCTCATGACTGCGCTTCGAGTTGGAGTGGGATTGCACATAACACTTGCAGAAGTGGCACCAGTCCGGCTGGCCTTGCTTGGACAACGAGTACTTCGCCTTTTTCACATCATCACTCATCTTGACACGATTCTTTCCGCCCCCTTGCGCCAGAGTCGGCGCCGAGAAATGTGATGGATTTGGTTCGAAATCAGGATTTGCGATCATCAAAAAAATAAAAAAATAAAAATCGCGTATGTTGTTGTTCATTTGGATCCGTCGACGCGTCACTTGGGCGAGCGCCGAGGAGCTGGCGACACACGGCCGGCTTTACAGAGGACTTGACAATGATGTCTATATCGTGTGGAGGACGCGCGTCGTGCGTGTCCGCGCGCTGCAGCAGCAAGCTTAGGAACCCCGCTTCGCGAACCGTCCGCGCGCTCAGACTCAGCACTTCCCGAACCAACAACCGGAAGAACTCCCGCTCGACATTTGTGGTCAGGGCGGCTGACGGCGCGCCCGAGAGCTACACGATGGACTACCAAGGTGCGCTTAAGTTTCTCGGGCTGAACGAGGGCGCGTCGTCTGAAGACATGGTCCGTGCTAAGAACCAGATGATATCACGGTACCAAGAGGAGGAGGAGAAGCTGAAAAAGGTGAGTCACCCGGTTTGCCCGCGTCGGATATACGAAAAACTTGACATTTCGGTACTCCAGCCCTTCACGCCATCCCTTGGCCACACGAACGTTTCTCCTTACCTGATCTAGCATTTTCCTCACCTGTTTACTAACCCAAACCCAACACTCTTTACTTCTCGCATCACTCGCAGGTTGAAGCGGCGTACGACGTCGTGCTTATGAGGAGCCTCATGAAGAGGAGCCAGGGTGAGGTTTCAGACAACAAGGTGAAGTACGCAGACGTGTTGAGTCCGGGTGCTGCGGTAAAGCAGAAGCTCCCCCCTTGGGCACGGGATATGACAAACAATATGACAAACAAGCTGCCCCCGCGACCTGCTTTTGAGGCTCCTGAGGGTGAAACAATTACCCAGGGCGGGATCGCGTTTGCTGTGCTCTCGGCGCTGATCCTTTTCCAGGGTTGCTCGCAGGCGCCTGGGGTGGATGACCCTCCGGGGCTTCAGCTGTCCATCGCGATGCTCGGCGCGGTTTGGTTGCTGCGTGAGCGCAAAAATCTTAAGCTCAGCCGTTCAATTTTTCTTGCTACCCTCGGTTTGGCTTCCGGTGCCGCAATCGGAGGCTTGGTGGCGGGATGGTTGCGCGTTGACATCGTCCCGCTGGGTGCGCTTTCTTCGCCCTCCGCGGTGGTGAGTGAATTCGGGCTGGCTGGTATTATTGCCGCTGCGGCGTTCCTGTATTAAATGTTAAATGGTGAGACTGCTTCCTCCTATGAAGACGACGGACGACGAAGATGACGACTTGAGGGAGGGGGATTCCATAATACTGTATCAAACAATCACATCAAACCACAGGGAAGGGCGAGTGAATCAGTTTAGACGTTTAGAACTTGTTTTCAAACTTTCGCATTTTTCGATTTTCTTGCCACAAAAAATCAGAAATGGATAAGTCGTTTCGCATGTTCGAGAAACCACGACATGCGTACCTTAGACGGCATGTTACCATGCGAGGCCCCGCCCGTAGCGTCGGTCGGTCGTCGCGGGTATCGTTGCGCTGGCACGGCATGGTCAGTGCGCTTCTAGTGTTGCTCGTGGTGCCGGTCCAGTTCGCACACGCACAGCCGGTCGGTCGGTACGTTCGGCTGATCCTGGCTAATTAATTATTCACCGAGCTGATAGTTTGGAAGCCAGCGGACCTTGACACGATCTTGGCTCTCCAAAAACCCGCTACCTCCAGTGCCGAATCGTGGGGTGGTACCGCCGCTGGCTTGGTGGACAATGACTTGAGCACGTACTGTCACACCAACAACGGGGGATGGGTGATGATTGACTTGGGTGAGGAGAAGGTGATCGGAGGTATCTTTCTGTACGCGACGTACCCTTATATTTACGACCGAGCCATCGGGTTATACGTCGAGATTCTGGACGCGTAGCAGAATGTGGTGCTCACCACAACAAGCATTACGGACGGGCGAAAGGGGTACATCCTAGACTTTACGGGCGGTTTCACGAGTCCGAACGACACGAACCAATGGCGCGGACTAGTTCAAGAATACGCGGCGGGCGACGCGCTGGACGGCTGGCAACAGTTCGTCGTCTACCCCAAATGCGACTGCTGCGAAGCGAAGTTGAAACAAGTGGGGCTCGCGATGGGGTCAAACTGCGTATTATAGAATGAATTGCCCGTGGAATATGGGGGCTGGGTCTACATTCGTCGTAGGGAGGGACTGTTACCCTCCCACGAAATTAACTCGAGCTCCAAAAAAAAACAAATGAAATCAAGTTTCGGAACTCCAATTTTCAACGGAGACCTCAAAAACGCAGGCTTCACCGAGCTATCATCGAAACGACGACCCGCAATCTGCGCGGCGATTAACTGTGAGTCAGCAACCGGATGCAGGCAACAACGACATGATAGAAGAATATGTAGAGCGGGAACTGAGAAGCTGACGGCAAGTACGCGTCATACTACTGAGCTGAGCGTTGAGATTGACAAAAGGATAGCACACAGTTTAATAATTCAATACCGCATTCAGCGATTACGTTCTAAACGAGACCTGGGGAATTAAAGCGTTGAAGACATCGAAATTCAATCGCACTCTTGCTGGCAGGAAATTATCAATCAGGCAGTCATTAACGCCGTCGATGTTCAGTGCAAACGCCATCTACGTGAATTGGACTTCAACGTGTGTCAATATCGAGCACATGCTTGCAGAACTTGCGCAAAACTCAATGAACAAAAGATTCAAGTAAAACGCTCCTAAATTTATCTTACAAGCAGAGAAACACTTCTTTTCTAAGCGCTTTGAATTACTTTCGAAGCGCTTTCCTCATCTTTCCAATATCATTTGAGAATGCTTATTCAATAAGCGCTTGTCGAAGTCTTTCGGATCCAAGGACAAATTCTTCCAGTCACCCTCTTTACCGGTGTCCGTCTCGCTCGTCGTCCGCTCTAGACGTGCTCCTGTACATGTGGAGGCGCAGTTGCGCGTATCGCAACTTGAATGATGTGACGTTGTCCACACCTTCGAGCACCAGGGCATCACCTTGAGATTCTTCGAATTGAAATTTAGCAACGCCGTCAAGTAAAGTCGCTTTCACGTCAGCGAAATGTTCTGTTAACCGCGCATCTTTCCCTGCAAATTCAGTGCTAAGCGCGCCGTTGAATTCATTTGCGTTCAGGCTGTGCAACACGCGATAATGACGGAAATCATCCCCCTGGCCGAGGTACAACAGGTCATCATCGGTCTCGTTTTCGTGAAGAAATATCACCCACGGGGTCGCGTTTTCGACGTTCGTGCAAACCTCGGACGCGCGCCTTTCATGTTTCGTCATCGCAGCCGACATGCCATCGTTCAGGGCCGTCAGGAAGGACCTGTCATCGCCGATTTCCGTCTCTTGGCTAGTTTCACCCTTCTCAAAATATCGCGCTGGAACCCACTTCGCCGAAGTCGCACTCAAGCAAGCGTCAAGGACCATCTTCTGGGTGTGTCGTAACAGTTGAGCCTCGACTAGGTAAGCGAAGGTATCCGGTACGTGTACGTTTTTGGTCTTGAAGCCTCCTTTTAACCAGTTCGGAGCCTGTTTTATCGAAGCGTGGCTCGGCACAACATTCATGCCACGCCCCGGATACACCGCCTGAGGGTCGGGAATAACCCAGCGTTTTCCATCTGCTTCATCCCTAGCCAACACAAGCCGAAGTGTCAGCGCTTTCGGAAGACTCCGCGTTATAGTATGACAGTAACGAAGCATTTGTAGCACACCTTTCATGTGGGTAGGGTCATCCGCGACGCGCCATTGCCGGTTTGCACGCTCAAGAAGGTCATCAATGGTGGGAGTAAAATCTCCAACTTCGCCGCCGCCTCGCGGCAAGGCACAGCTATGTGCGGACGTGTTCATCAGTCTGCCGGCACGACATCTTGCTGGTCGATTCATGATGCTCACTATTTTACTGACGAGTGCGCGGGATCCAAGTCGTGTGCAAGCTTGCCTCATACCCTACTTCGGTCCCGATGGATTGTTTTTTCTTCCCGACTTTGGCTGGACGGTTTGTGTTGTGCTCCGGGAGCAACGCTCGATCCCGCTGCTGCCTCGCCTAATAAACCCTCGAGCCCACGTTTTCTTATCTAAAGGGCCTTAGAGATCATCTCCGAGGTAAATACATCGAGCTTGCGTGCCCCGTGTAGCAGGTGAGTGTCGCAACTCATTTTGGCGAGCTTTTCAATCTCGGAACGATTTTTTTTTTTTTGATTTTTTTGACAAATCGTATAATCGTTTCGGGCGCAAACCGGTTTTCCGGTTTCCATACATCCAAAGAGCAGAGTGACGTGAGTTGTTGCAGTCGCTCTATCGCGGTCTTCCAAAAGTTAGTTATCAAACTTCATCCGTTCTCTCTCTCTAATTAAAGCTTCAGATGGTCGAGCATTGCGTCGAGCCCGGCGGCCTGGTCGTCCTCTGGCTCGTCAGCCATATCCGCGTCGTTCAAATCCAACGACCCGAGCACGGTACTCAACCCCGCGCCGTCCAACACGCTTTTCACCTCCTCGATGCCCTCGTCGGAGATGTAATTTTCGTTCAGGTTGAGAGACTTGAATCCCGGCCTAGACGCCACGAGACGTGCGGCAGCGACAGCCCCGGCGTTCATCAGTTCGTTGTTGCTGACGTCCAGTTCCTCAAGCGGGCAGCCAGACATCTTGAGCGCCACGCAAATCTGCGCCACGCCAAAGTCACCAAATTCGTTCTCCGCGACGTTCAGCACCTTGAGGTTTTTCATAGCGGAGATGGCCTTAGCGACGGCGGGAACACCCTCGGGGGTGATATCACAGGCGGAAAGGTTCAGGTATTCTAGCTGCGGACATCCAGCTGCCAGCGCCGATGCCACCGCGCCCGCTGCGTCAGGCCCCAGGCTGGTCATCTCAAAGTTCACGTGTCGCATGTTCGGCTGCTTGTATAGCATACCCGCGAGCGCGATTCCACCCTCCTCGTTGATGTTGTTATCGTTGAGGTCGATTTTCTTCAGCGAGGTTCCCACTGCCAGACCCTTCGCGAGCATCGCCGCGCCATCAGCCGTGAACCTAGAACCATACATCATGAAATCCTCCATGTTGGGCGCCTTAGCAAGCAGCGCGGCGACGTGCGCGGTACCGTCATCGCCCGTCATATTTTTGCCGAGGTGGAATTTCTTCAGGGACTGCGGAGACGCCAGAAGCTCGAGGATGGCGCGCGCGGCTTGCTCAGAGATGCCGTTGTTTATGAAGCTGAGGCTTTGGATAGCCGTCTGCTGCTGTAACATCGCGGTACACGCGCGAACGCCCTTCTCGCCGAACGCGTTGTCGCTAACGTCCACGGAGGTGATGTTCGCGCCCAGCGTGGCTTCGGTTATTATTTGCATCGCTTTCAGGCCTTCCGCCTCCGGGCGTCCCGCCATGATGTCGCTGAGGTCCACTTCCTTGAGCGTTTTCGCGATGTTGGCAAAAGCCTTGGTCACCACATTGGCGGCGTCGATACCGAAACTCTTGGTGCAGAGTTTCACCGAGGAGTAAGCAGCCCCCTTTACCATCAGCGGCGCGAGCACTTGCTCCGCGCGCTTTTGAGTGTAAAACTCGCGGTCCGAGCTCGTCAGATCGAAATTGTCGGCGTCGGCTACTTCCTGATCTCCCGCACCGCTGGATTCCGCGGCGACCTCACCGAGGCGTACGGCCTCAGCCTTCATGAGCTCCGCGGCTTTCTTGATATACAACCTCGTGAGCTCGATAACCGGGCGGCCGGCTCCCGTGCCTTCTGACCACGACTCTGTGGTCGTGATGCTCGCCACTTCCGCGACGCTGAAGGCACGCTCTTCGATCTCTTGAGATTTGGCAAGGGTACCGGAGAAGGTATGGCCGAACATGTGGAACCCGATGGCGGCGAGGTGCTCGTCCATGCGGCTGACGAGATCATCCCTCTGCTCCTTAGGGATAGCGAACACCATGGTGACGGTGCTTTGCGCGCAGGGGAGTGTTGCGGTAGTCATAATTTTTCGTGAGATCTAGCGGCTGCTTTGCCAAAAAGCAAAAGGGGGAACACTTTCGGTTCACTCGTTCACTCCGCGGGCTTGACAATTCCTCGAGGAACCCAGATGTCTAGCTCGTGCGATGACAATTCCTCGAGGAACCCAGATGTCTAGCTCGTGCGATGGAATCGAAAGAGGACAATAGTTCCTTCGATTAAAACAGAAATCTAGAGAGAAAGACGTTTATGGTCTCGACAGCATCCCATATGAACGTCACTCCGGGCGTTCCCAACGCGCTGTGCACTTGTAACTTTTCGATGAGCCATTTCACAAACGCGGGAAGCGCGCCACCGAGAACCAACCCATTGAACTGCATCACGGCGTTCCACTTGTGCAGACTAACCACTGCGATGCTTGGAGTGCTGTTCCTGGCACACACAGATCTCGGATAGCTCAACTTCACTCGTCGTTTCCTGTGCGAAGCAAGTATTTGGCGAGCGACAGCCGTGGCGTTGAGATCAGCCGTAAAAGCGTTTTTTTCTTCGCTCGTCCCGCAACAATCCCCGGCGGCGTAGACGTTGTCAAATCCCTCAACGCGCAACCCGTTGTTCACATCGACGCGCACTTCTCCACGAGCACCAACTCCGCGAGTTTCCAGCGGCCCTGCAAGCGGACGACCCCCAATGCACGGGTAAACTATCGACGCGCGCAGCTTTCTGCCCTGTTCCGTGCGCAGCTTCCAGTCGCCGCCGCCTGGCCGAAGCTTTGCTATGTCCTTCGGAGCCCCACCCCAGTCCGCCACTCGGTCATTCAGAATCACCCAAACACCTTTTTTTTCAAGCCATCGAATTGCAAGCTTCCCAGCGCGCGGCGGCATGCGTTCCAGAAGACGATCGTGCGCGGTGACGATTGTGACTACTTTATGTCGACCCCAAGTGCCCGCAATCTCGGCGGCTAACTCGACGCCGACTGTACCTCCCCCGACGATGACGACACTCGCGGCGGACACCAATGTGGCATGAGCATTTTCGATCTGCGCGCGACGTTCCTCAGGGCTGGACGCGACATCGTGGGACGCTTTGATCGGGTCCGGGTACGCGGATCCCGTCGCGACGACGACGTAGTCTGCGGGCAAGCTCGAACCATCGTTTAGTTTGACACCCGTCACTGTCGTGTCGCTGCCAGCTGTTTCGAGCCCAACGGCGGTCGCACGCACAGTTCCCCGGGGCTGCGCCAGGACCATATGCCGCGCGGCCGCGGGTTCAACCAGGCACCGCAGCGCCCCGGGGGTGTACTCCCAAAATCCCTTCGAGTCCAACAGGGTCACCTGCAGGTCTCCATTTCGGCGCAAAAGACGAGACGCCCGTCTACCTGCGAATTGACCACCTATCACCACCACTTTTTGCTTCTCCGAGCCACGCCCCATATCGCTCCGAAACCCTTAACACGCACACAGACGCGGCGTCCTGGCCGACGCCACTGTGTCTCGTAGGCGCGTGTCGCAGTGTGACGTGACACACATCAGTTGGATGAAAGAAAAAGAAGGCGAAAGGGTAAAACGAAAAAGGAGTCGTCACATAAATACTTATCGACAAGGAGGCGGACCGCACAACCGAACAGGCGATGGCGTTCGCCACCGCGAACGCTCTTTCGGGCGTGAATGCTGTCACGCGAGTGTTAAGCGGACGGCACAACGGAACCCTGGGCAACGTGAGGGCCATCCGCACCACCACGTCTGGAAGACTTGCGCGCTTTTTCATCGCCGCCGCCGTGGATGACGAATCTCTGGCTTTCGACACCGAGTCCCTCGTGCAGTCCGGGGCTGTCGTCAGCGCGCATGGTCTGAAGGGCGAGGTGCGGGTGATGCCGTTCACGGATTTTGTGGAGGAGCGCTTCTTTTCACCTTGCACGCAGTACATTGAGGACCAGGCGCAAGGGCGAACCATGGGGGGCGACTACGACAAGCCCCCCGGGACTGTCTCAAAAGTGAAAATCGTCGCCGGTCGCGAAGTGACGAGCAAAGGCAGGAACGAATGTATCGTCAAAATAAAGGGCATTAATGACCGCAACGCGTCCGAGGCGCTCATCGGACGTAGGCTATACGTCCTCACCTCTGAGCGACCGGTGTTGCGCGAAGAACAGGTGGGCGACGGCGACGACGAATTCTACTCGTCCGAATTGGAAGGGATGACGGTGGTGTTGCAGGAAACGGGGGAGCGCGTCGGCGTGGTGATCGACGTGTTTCGAGGTGCGGGCGAACATGACCTGCTTAAAGTTAGCATCCCGCCGTTGCCGACGCCGGAGGGAGAGGAGGCGCCGGCGTTCCAGCCGGAAGAGCACGTCTTTGTGCCGTTCGTTAAGGATATCGTACCCACGGTGGACCTCGCGAGGAGAGTTCTGGAAATCACGCCTCCGACCGGGTTGTTGGACCTTCGGCAAAAGGCGCAGAAGCCCAGGCGGCAGAAAGCTCGAGGGCCTCCGCCACCGAAGAAGAAACAACCCGTGGACTAGACCATTTAAGATTATCAGAAAGCACTATTAAAATTACAGCGAAGACTACGACACGTAACTCTTCGCAACTCTACCAAAAACTAAGAACTCAACTCGGCCCTGGAACCTTCGTTCCTACCATCGGCGTCAGCTCAATCTGCGTCTCATCTGAGACGGTTCGTATCGCTCGCATCACCGCCGTCGGGCGCTCGTAATATCGCAACGACAACGAAGAACACACCACGGAGACGGAGCTGAACGCCATCGCCGCTCCTGCGACCCATGGCGGCGCTTGTATGCGCGTGCGGGGATACAGCACGCCCGCGGCGAGCGGAATAGCGAGGAGGTTGTACAGCATCGCCCAGACGTAGTTGCGTCGAATCTGTCGAAACGTCACGCGAGAAAGGTCGATGGCGGCTACGACATCCTCCAGGTCACTGCGCATCAAAACAAAGTCAGCCGCCTCGATGGCGATATCAGTACCTGCGCCGATGGCAATGCCCACATCCGCGGCGGCGAGCGCGGGGGCGTCGTTGATGCCGTCGCCCACCATGGCCACCACGGGAACTTTGCGTCGCGCCACTGTTTTCACAGCTCCCGTGACAGTTTTCTTCATTGGCGGCGCCTTCAGCTCCTCGATCTTCGCCGCCTTCCCCGCGGGAGACACCTCCGCGTGCACGGACACGATACCGCACTCGGCGGCGATCGCGCGCGCTGTTTGCCAGTTGTCCCCGGTCACCAAAAGCGACTCCACGCCCATACGGCTCAGCGCAGCGATGACACCCGCCGCTTCGGGTCGAATAGGATCAGTGATCGCCAGCGCGCCGACAACCTGTCTGTTCATCGCTACTAACACACACGTGTGCGCGTCCCGCTGCACACGCCCGACGTGCGTCGCTACGTCGTTAGGCACCTCGATTTCCGCGTCGTCCAGAATTTTCCTGTTTCCGACAACCACCTCGACGCCTTCCAACCGACACCGCAGGCCTTCGCCCGGAACGATCTCAACGTCCGTGACCTTCGGCAGCTTCGGCGTCGTACCGGCATCGTTCCTTTCCAGTGCGTTCAATCGCCCGTTCGCGTATGTCAACACCGCCCGCGCGATGGGGTGTTCGCTCTGCGACTCCGCGGCGGCGACGGCGCGCAGAAACTGCGCTTCCGCGACGACGCTTCGAAAAATCGCGACGTCGACCACCGTTGGATTTCCAACCGTCAGGGTTCCTGTTTTATCAAACGCCACAACGGTCACGTGCCCTGCTCGTTCCAACCCGTCCGCGCCTTTGATGAGAATCCCGTTGGACGCGCCCACACCAGTACCGACCATCACCGCGGTGGGCGTGGCGAGGCCGAGCGCGCACGGACATGCGGTGACCAGCACGCTGACTCCAAACATCAGCGCGAAGACCATCTTCGTCTCTCCTTCCGGGACGAACGAATCGGGAAAGTACCCGGCTTCGAACGCGGCGTACCACGCGAACCACGTCGCCGCCGCCGCGGCGACGACGAAAGGCACGAACACGCCGGATATTCTATCCGCGAACGCTTGAATCGGCGCTTTCGCCAGCTGCGCGTTTTCTACTAGTTTCACAATTTGTGACAAAGACGCGTCCGCGCCGACGCGCGTCGCGCGCATCACGAAAGCGCTCCCCGAGTTCAGCGTCCCGCCCACCACCTCCATGCCCTGCGTTTTAGACACAGTAAGGCTCTCTCCCGTGATCATGGATTCGTCCACGAACACGTTATCGCCCTCCACAAGCACGCCGTCGGCGGCGATTCGAGACCCCGGGTACACTTTTAGCAAATCGCCTCGGTGAATCAACGTGCTTTGAATCGTGCGCTCGGTGTACTGTCCGTAGTCCGCGATTTCATCCACGGACGGCGTTTTCCCGTTACTGGTTTCTAAAAGCACCGCGGTGCTTGGGGTTAAATCCAAAAGCTTGCTAATCGCCTCCGAGGTTTGGCCTTTCGCGATGGACTCTAAATATTTCCCCAGTAAAATAAACGTCACCAACATCGTGCTTGTTTCGAAAAAGTCCTTCCCGTAGCTGTGACCGGTCACGATGCAGTGCGAGATTAGGTAAATACTGGTGAAGTACGCCACGTTCGTGGCCATGGAGACCAACACGTCCATGTTCGCCGCGCCGTTCCTCAAACTTTTATACGCCCCCGTGTGAAACCGCCGCCCGACATGAAACTGCACCGGCGTCGCGAGCGCCCACTTGGCGAAACTCGCCAGGGACACGTGATTCACGGCATCCTCGTACAGCCACTCGAAGCCTGGGACTTTCATTAGGACCATGTTTATGGCGAAAAGAGGCGCTGTGTACGCCAGGCTGGTCCAAAACAACGACCGGTACCGAGCCGCTTCGGCGTCCGTGGATTTCGGCCGAGCGCCTCCGCTGCCGCGGTCGGAAGATGACACGAGCGCGTCGAATCCCGCATTTTCAATCGCCTCTATGAGCTCCCTAGGTCCTGTCAAGTCGGGGTCAAAGCTCGCCTCTGCGTATCCTTCGGGAAGCAGAGCCACCGTGACTTCGTCCACACCAGGCACCCCGCGCAAAACGTTTTCCACCGCGCCCGTACACGCCGAGCACGTCATACCTTCCACGTGCAGTTTCACCACCGAACGCGCAAGCTCCGCCTCACGCACGTGCGCAGCCTCGAACCCCGCGTCTTCCACTGCTTCTGTTAATGACTCGATGCGTACGACCGCGCCGATTCGAAGTTCGACTGCGGCGTCACCCGTCGCGGCGGATACCGCCGCGCGGCTCACCCCCGGGACGCCCATCAACGCCGCTTCGACGGCACCGGAACACGCGGAGCACGTCATGCCGTCCACCTTCAGTCGCACACGAGTGCCTGATCTCGGCGGTTCTTCGCGGATTCCATCCTCCGCGATTCCAACCAAGCGCACGCGCTCGGGAGAACTAGACAGGCCATCCTGCGAGGCCAGGGACCGCGCCCGCATTCGCCGTGTTCGAGCCGAAGATCTTCTTCGTTTCGTTCGCTAAAACCGAGGTGACCGGATCTAGAAAGCTCTCGGTAGGATCACGCGACGCGACGGCTCATCGCGCGCGCGTGATGGTCGACGAGAGTACGGTCGCTTCGGCCGCAGATAGAAGAACGCCCCTCAGCGTTCGGTGTGCGAAGCGAGTTCGAGAGAGAACACCTGCGCCTTCGGGTGTGAAGAGTTGAACGCATTTCGCACCTCTTTTTTCGACACAAGCCCTGCAGTTATTTTTTATTTGATGACAAGACCGTTGTCCTTGTATTCGCCATTCGTCTGCCCTGCTTCACACACGGGGAGCGGGAGGTGCCACCCGACGCGTCGGAGCTTCGCGCGGGAGCACTCGGGTACCCCGTCGACTTTTGACCCGGGCACGATGTCGTCGCTGACGGATTTGTACAACGTCGCCCGGAGGCTCACCATGGAGATGCGAAGCGGGTTGGAACAACTGGAGGGCGCTGAGGCGAGGGGCACCCTGCAGTCGAGCACTGCGTTGTCCCGGGACATGCACGCGAAGCTTCGTGAGCTGATGACGATAACGCAGCAGGTGGAGAGCCAGTGGAGGGTTTTGGTGGTGAAGGAGACATCGGGCAAGCGAGACATCTGGAAGCGCAAGGTTGAGCAAATCGTGGAGGACTGCGATCAGTACCGCGTGTCCCTTGACCGGTTCAAGTCACGGGAAACACGGCGAAACGCGGAGCAGAGGGACAGGGATGAGCTCATGCAACGTGTCACGACGGACGACGATTTCCGTTTATTAGTAGGGCAGTACGACGCCGAGTCTGGGGCGCGAGTCTCGTTGCAACGAAGCGGGGGAATGGTGGACGACCTTTTGGTGCACGCCGGGACCGTTTTAGGGTCGTTAGGGGACCAGCGCGAGCGGCTAAAGGGGGCGCAGCACAGGATGCTGGATTTTCTCAACACCGTGGGGGTTTCGTCGTCGCTGTTGCGAGTCATCGACCGACGGCAACGCATGGACGCGATGTTGGTGTACGGCGGGATGTTCGCGGTGAGCGCGGTGCTTTTGCTTTTGTATTTTTGGTCGCGAAAAGGGAAGGCGGCCGCGGAGTAGTTGTAATGGATACTAGCTAGCAGAAGACAAACAAGACTTGACCTTTAAGAACACGAACAAGAATGTAGAACACGAACAAGAATGTGGAACACAAACAAGCATTGACCACAACACACTTTGTACAGGTAAGGTTACGACGCACAAACAAACGAGACCCGAAACAAACACAAGCTGACCAAACACGCGGCTCACGCGTACTTCGCGACATACGGTCCGTACCCTTGCCACACCTTGCCTATCTGCGCGCCCCACCCCTTGAACCCGTCCCTCATTTGCGGCGCTACGAAGGTTTCGCCCGGAACAGACGCCGTCGGCATCTCCGCCGCCACCGCCAGGGGTAGGTACGCGCTTTTCGTGACGAACCTACCCAAGCAGTGCGACCTGAACTGGAACAGCAACGGCGGAACTAGAGAGATAAAAAGAAAGTGTCAGTCTTGTATGGGCAATCAGGGAGGCGGTGTGTGGTGATTGGGAAAGACTTACCCAAAATCCAAAGCACGAACGCCTGCGTGTACGCTTGTTTAATCAACAGATAGGCGCTCATAAATGCCTGGTACATGAACAGCGAGTTTATTATTCGCGAAAAGAGGTGCGGGAACATCGAGGCGCCGCTTTCGTAGGACCTGACGAACACGAACAGCACGTGGTGTCGCCACACCAGGAACGAAAACGCGAAAAACACCAGGGACACCGCGGTGATCAGCGGCGACGCGGTGGAAAACACGAGACACACCAGTAAAATAAGCTGCTGCGAGCCGTAATGCGCGCCTAAGCGTAAGCTCATGGGGGCCCAGGATGCCTTGCGGTCGCGTTCCGTGCGACCGCAACACTTGGTTCTTTCTCCGCATCCGCGGAAGAAATACAACAACACGCCCGTGTGCGGAATCAACAGACGAACCGGCTCCAACATCAGCGCTTGTGTGGAGACGTAGGCTAGGAAAAATCCCGAAGATTGAGGCACCGCGTGTCCCAACAACAAGAACACCGAGGATGGCGAGCGGATGATGTTCTCCAGCTGGCTGAATAGCGTCCCCGCGAGCATTCCCCCCAGAAGCACGTTGAGACAGGCGTACAGGTAAAACCAGCGGAAAATTTTTATATCGATTCCGCTCAGCGTCGGCTCGGTGCCTTCGAACAACGCGAGGAACGCGAACCCGTACGGCACCACGATGGAGTTCCACGCCGCGAGCAACAGACTCGGGACCCACGCGGTGAGTAGCCGGAAGAAGAACGTAGGTCCATCGTTTGATTGGTTTTCACAGTACCACCGCCAGTAGTACTCCGAGTTTCTCGTGCACAGCGCGGCGCTTAGGGATAACATCGAGGAGGTGAACACGCCGATGGGAAAAATCACGATACCGGCGACGGCGAGCCTGGCTAACAGCGAACGGGCCCACTTCTCGCGTGGCGTTTTCCACAGGCCGCTGTACGCCACGTCGTCAGGCGCGGGCGCTTCCCTTACGGTCCAAGCGAGCTCGCCGCCGGAATCCTGAATAAGCGTTTGCGCGGCAATCGCGGCGGAGGACTGGGATTTAAAGAGCACGAAAAAGGAAAACGCACTTCGAGGGTTAGCAACCGCTTCTTGTTGCGCAACCGTGATATCGCCCGCGAGTTGTTTGATGTCGTGTTCTAACGTTTCGCGCCGTTTCCAGAGTTTCGCCGCGCAGCCGCTCAACGCGCTCGCGTCCGTCGCCCCGAGCGTCTCGATGCGCTCCACGACGCGCATCAGCAGCACTTGTTTCGTGTCCAGCTCGCACAGGAGGTGATCCACGGTTTCGTGCCACTGCGCGGGCACGGCGGCGACGAAATCGGGGAACAAAGCAGCGAAGGCGCGCGAAACCTCCAGCTCGGCGGCGCGGTTCGCGGGTAACAAGCCCTCGGGGTTTCGAATGGACGAAGACGTCGGGTCGACGTTCGTCACGAGCACGGCGTATTGCTGCGCTTTCACCGCGAGCGTGGAGCCGGTTGCGTTGCTCAACCCCGTGACGGATACGTGTTGTCGATGGAACACCGAAACAGGCGAGTGGACCTGCGACACGTCCAGGGAAACGTTGCTCGTGTTTGCGGAGAGTGCGGTTTCGCGTTCGCCGATGTGCACGGAGAGTTGCCGGTGAAGAAGCGACTCCACGGATCTCGCGGCTAGAGTCGGGGTCGTGGGTCTGGATGACCCACTCATGGTACGCGCGAAACGCGCGTCGTCGTCGTCGTCGTCTCCCAGTGAGTCTCCCTCCAGGTCTTTCGCGTCCGCCCGCAGAGAGGAGGACCTGGAAGTCGAAGCTCGGAGCTCGGGGTCCACGAGGTGGCCGAGGAAGGCTTGGCGGTCGGCTCGGAAGTTCACGAAGTGCACCCACAGCACTCCGCACACGAACACCACGGTGAGAATCACGACTAGGGTGTGAACCCATAGCAGCGGAGACGCGGCGGGTATGTTCGTCATGGAAAGGCGGTCCATGGGGGACATGCCTCCGAATTCAGCCACCTCCGCGGAATTCCACACGCTTCCTATTGAAAAGTTCACGGGCATCACCACGCCCAGGTTCAGCGCGGCCACGACGAAGCACACCAACAGACACAATCGATTAGACCTGTCGTAGTACAACGCGTCCAGACCCGCGGTGTCGTACAACGTGCGTTCGGATACACAGATGACATGCACCGCCCAGTTCCAAAGGAAACTCAAGCCTTTCCCTTTCCCGGGAACGTCGGGCGGCTTGAACGAAACCTCCCTTAACAACAGACGAGTTCGGTACACGCGAACGCGGTTCCGTAACAGACTGAACAGAATAACAGCACACGCGCCCACGGCGGCGGACATGATCGCACCGGAGCTGATGTCTTCCCAGCTCCTCGAGGTGTTGACGCAGTACCAAGCATCGCACGCTGGGGGGGGAACAGGGGTGTCAGCGGCCTCGTCTGGCGGCGCGAAAGTTGGCCTGCGTTTCAAAAGGGCGGGCAAGAAAAGAGGAAGAGGGGACGAGCGGCGCACTTGTGAGGGTCGTGTTCACGCCGAAGATGACGGGCGGCGAAACCTCTGTCTGAGTGGCGGTGAGCGCCTCATCTGTGATGTTGTCGCCCATGCGAGTATCGCTGTGAGAGGCAGGGAAGAAGTGAGCCGGTCCCCGAGCCTTGAAAAAAGAACACGTGTGACCAGGAATCGTTGTCTGGAAATCCGAGCAACTGGGAACGTGCTCGAAAACGGCACAATTGTAGTTCGCGCGCCCGAGGGCCGCGGGGGCCAAGATGAGCACGATACCGGTTGGGTGGTTCGAGCATGCGGACGCGGATGGGGACGGCAACGTCAGCGGCGGCGAGGCGGTTGCGTTTTTCTCGCGCGCTGGCCTTCCGCAGGCGTCGCTCGCGACGCTTTGGCAGCTCGTTGACAATCCGCCGCGCGGCTTCTTAGAGAGAAAGCAGTTCGACGTCGCGCTGCAGCTCATCTACGTCGCGCAACAAGGCGGCGAGATGAATGAAATGCAGGCCAACGCTATTGCAAACGGGTATGCGTCGTACCCAGCGCCCAACATACAAGGTTTATCCAACGCCCCAGCGGCACCGACGCAGATGATGACAACGGGCAACGGAAATCAGATGATTTCGGGTGGCGGAATGCAAAATCAACACTACACGCAACCGTCGGCGCAGGCGCCGGCGTTACCTGCGCCGCAAACGCAGACCACTGGGAACGGTTTCGGTGACTTTGGGAGCTCGTTTGGAGATTTTGGCGCTCAGAACTCAGCGTCTGTGGCTGGGGACGAGCCGTGGCCCCCCGCGTCGCCCTCTGATTTGGCGCGATACAGTCAGATTTTCCAGCACCACGACACAAACGGCGACGGGAAGCTCGGCGGCGGAGAGGTGGTGCCCATGATGATGGCCCTAAACGCGCCAAACGAAGTGCTTAAAGATATCTGGGCGCTCGCGGACGCTGATGGGGACGGCGAGCTCACGAAACAAGAGTTTATCGTCGCAATCTACCTCACGGAGCGCGCGCAAGACGGACGTAAACCGCCGCAAGCGCTGCCGCCGGGGCCGTTCCCGCCAATCGCACAGACGCAACAGCAGCAGCCGATGCAGCCCGTAGCGCCCGAGCCCGAGCATGTGGAAAGAAAAGCCTTCGCCGCGCTGGATGAAGATCTCTTCTCCGCAGGGCCGGGGCCCAGCGCGAGCGCCGTGGGAGGCGCGGACGCGTTTGCGTTTGGCGCCAGCGACGGCGGCGCCGCGAACTTCGCGGCTGGTCCGAGCGCGACCGGCGCGGACGGTGGATGGACCGGAGGTTTGGGCACCGCGCCTGTCATGAACGCATTCTCACCGCCGCCGCCCCCGGACCCGGCGCCAGTGCCCGTGATGACCGCTCAGGCATCTGGAATATCCGGCGGCTCTGAGTACGCGTTTCGCGGCCCTCAAACTTTGGTCGCGGTCGGGGGCGGCGCCGAGGCGGACCGCGTGAGGGCGGCGCGAGCGGACGCGGAAGCCGCGGACAGGGTTTTGTGGGAACGTGAAACGGCGGCAACGCTCGCGAAGTCGCAAAGTGCGAGCTTGACGCAACAGCTTCAGGAGCTCGTGCTGTTTCAGCGACGGTGCGAAGCGAAAACGGAAGAAGCGGCGTTTGTCGCGCGCGGCGCGGAGCGAGAGGTTGCGGAGCTTCGCCAGCGCGTGGCGAGCGCGACGACGTCGATGGAGCATGCGAGGTCGCAGTTGGAGGCTTCGACGTCGCTTTCCGGTGATGCCGCGCAAGAGAAAATCCGTCTCGAGACACGACTTCGTGAGATTTCCATCGCGGGACCGGCGCTCGCAAACGGAAGCGCGACCGAGGCGTCGTTACCGGCGGAGCTTCGGGAGTTGCGCGCGCGCGTCGCGGAGGCCACGCACGCGTTCGCGGCGTTGCCGAGCTGGGCGGACTGGACCACGGTGGAGGATGAAGGCATAGACTCCGTGCAGCTTTCTTGGGGTACGTGGGGGAGGGATGACGCGGCGGCAGTGACGGCGCCGCAGCCGCAAACGCAAACGCCGCGGCGAGCGCCGTCGAGCGACGCGTTTGGCGGCCAACCCTCGCCACAAACGCCAAACGTCGCGACTGACGCTGGTTGGTCAGGCTTCGCATAGTTCGACTCGCATAGTTCGACTCGCATAGTTCGACTCGCATAGTTCGACTCGCATAGTTCGACTCGCATAGTTCGACTCGCATAGCTAGCTTTTAGAACGAAGGATGGGAATGACAAAGAGCATCGATACACAAATATTGTTCCAGCGCCTTTTCTCACGCGCACAGGTCCCCCAGCGTCACCTTCCCCCGCAGCTCTTCTCGAATCGTGGACACGGACGCGTTTGGGTTTTCGCGTCCCGCGACTTCGAAGGAAAAGTAAAACAGCACCCTCCTTTTTTGCGACGCGTTGCCACCCCCGCAGTGTAGCAGTCTACTGTCGAAAACCGTGGTGTCCCCCGCACTCAAAATAGCCACCTGGTGCGGCGCCGCGAGCGCGGCGCCCCCCGTTTCCCCCGCCTCGCGAAACGCCAAGTGCGCGCTCGCGGTGTGGCTCCCCGGAATGAAAAAGGTGGGCCCCATGTTTTCGTCCACGTCCTGAAGCGCCACGAACGCGGTCACGACACACCGGTCTCGTCGGTAGTTCGTGTCAGGGTGGATCGGTTGCCTTTTCGAGCCTGGGTCGGATACCAGCGCCGCGAATTCGCACAGTCGCGCTTCTCGTCCCCCGGCCGCGGCGTCCAGAAACGGCGCCATCGCGGAAACCGCTTCCCGCAACGCCGCTTCCCCCGCGCCTCCCCATTTCAGTTTCAAGTCGTACCGTTCACCCTTGCAATACACGTTCCCGAACGCATCAGACGCGGCGGCTGACCCACCAGCGCGCGCTAGTTCAAAGGCGAGTTGGTCGTTGACCTCTTTAAGAAGCGCGGCGGCGGTTTGCTTTGATATCGCGGCGTCCAAGCGAAGCAACCCGTGGTTGTCGAACGCGGCGTTCGCCGTCGTAGAGTTCTCCACGAGAGACACGACGGACTGTCCAACCACGAAACCAGACGTCGCAGCACGCATGACTTTAACCTGTTTCGCCACCTTCTCCCCGAGCGCCTCTTCGGACTTGGCCTGCTCGCTGTCCAGCGACAGCTTCATGCCCACGAACCCGCACACCGCGCACACAAATATTATGAACATCTGCCCCAAACCGTCCCCGTCCTCCAGGGGGCTCGGTACGTACCCTGGCGGGACGTACATGGTGGGGTACCCGTTTTCGTCCACGCTCTCCAACGCGCGCGCGCCGAACGCGGTCAACGCGGTAAAACACGCGGGAACAAAGGCGACAAGCGACGCCGCGGGTGACCGCGCGGACTTGGTGCGCGCCACGTCATCGTGGTCGACTTCGGCACCCGAACCGAACGCCGCTGGTGCGGAACGACGGAGACGACGCGCGGGGCGCCGTGAAGACGCGCGAACGCGCGCGGGAGCACGCACGAACGCCACAGCGGTCGAGCACGTCGTTGAACCCGCGGCGAGCATCGTGTCGGCCGGCGTCGGCCGTGCGCCGTGCTGTGGAGAAGGGTGTGCTGATGCATATCCACTTTCGGGAAAAAGGTAATATGCGTTCGTGCTTTTTCGCAGTGCGAGTTGCGCCCCCGATACGCCCGAAACCCCACGGCGACCCCCTCCCGGGCGACAACCCGTACCGAACATCGCGACGGCGACGGTCGCCGCGTGTTTCCGAATCGGCACGGCGCCGTCGGCATCGCGTGCCGTTCCGGTTCGCGCGTCGTCCGCGTTTTCGGGTGCACCGATTTCGGGGCGATTTCCCCGAAATCGAGCCGTCCGCCTGCCCCCCCCGCGAACACACCGCGTGTCCCTCTGTGTCACCTCCGCCTCAGCAATGAACACCGCCACGTCCACCGGGCGATGCTTGACCATCCAGTCGCACGTCGTTTCCGGGTACGTCGGCAACAAGTGCGCGGTTTTCCCGTTACAACTGCACGGGTTCGACGTGGATCCTATTTTAAGCGTGCAGTTTTCCAACCACACTGGGTACGGAACTTGGCGAGGCGACGTGATGACTGGTGATCAACTCCAGGCTATTGTTGAGGGGCTCGAGTCAAACGGGTTGCTTGACGGGTATACGCACGTGCTTACCGGGTATATAGGTTCGGCTTCAATGTTGCGAACCGTCGCGCGTTTGGTTCGCAAACTGAAAATGTTAAATCCCCAACTCGTGTACGTGTGCGACCCCGTGCTTGGGGATAACGGCAAGTTATACGTCCCCGCCGAGCTGGTTGGGATTTACCGGGACGAGGTAGTCCCCCTCGCCACGATGCTCACCCCGAACCAGTTCGAAGCCGAGCTTTTGACTGGCATGACAATCTCCACGGAGAACGACGCCCTTGTTGCGTGTAAACAGTTACTCGCCACCGGACCGACGAGCGTGGTGCTGACCAGCTTGGACTTAATAGAACACGAATTAAAAAATGGTGACTCGAGTGGAGCGCAACACCACCAGTCGCACATCACGCTTCTAGGGAGCACCACCGAGCCCCAGAAAGGAAGTGGGAAGGCTGCATTCCGAATTGTGGTGCCACGAATTCCTAGCTACTTCACCGGAACAGGGGACCTCTGCGCCGCGCTCCTGTTAGCGTGGAGTACGAAGATGCCAAACCAGCTGGGAAACGCGGCGGAAAAAGCGGTGGCGTCGTTGCAAGGGGTCTTGAGGCGCACCGCGATTGCGCAGGCGGAAGCGGAGGCGAGTGGCAAGACAGGTATCGGGTGCCGGGAGTTAAGGCTGGTGCAGAGCCAGGATGAGCTGTTGCGGCCGGAGGTTGAGGAAACGGCGAGGGTGACTTGGCTGGAGTAGCGTTGGTAACAGTTCCATTATTTATCGAAACTCTTGACCGATTTGTTTTCTCATCCCTCGCACAATGGCCTCGCGCGCGTCGGTGTCGTACACGTGCGCGCGACCCTTCGTGTTTCGGAGGCGTCGCGCGATCCGAGCGGCGGCCGCGGCATCGTCCTCCCACATGTCGCCTTTGTTTGACGCGGGCGTACCCTTGGAATCTCTGCCCTGGGGCAGCGATGGCGATGGCGCTATGAGCAGTCGTCGTTTCCAATACACCGCGGAAGACGGCACCAAAACACTTGAGGCGTATTTCGCGTGGGACCCAACCGCGTTGAGTAACTCAAAAGGCGCCGGTCTACCCGGAGTACTCGTCGCGCACACGGCGATCGGGCCGCAAGAGGTGTTCATCCACTCCTGCTGCGACGCGCTCGCGAGGTTGGGGTACTGCGCGTTCGCGTTGGACATGTTCGGAGTTGGAAGTTGTGTTTTTGATAAATCTGAACGCGACGCGTTGTTCGGGCCGCTGCGTTTGGACCGCACGAAACACGCTCGCCGGGTAGAGGCGGCGTACGAAACCTTAGTTGAGCAGCCTGAGGTTGGTACGTCTGCCGATATTTTCGGCGTTGGGTTTTGTCTCGGCGGCATGGCCGTGTTGGATTTGGCGCGTTTGCAATCCGCAAAACGCCTCGCCGGCGTGGTTTCCTTCCACGGAAGCTTAGACCGACCGAAGGTTGAGGCTAGTCGTACTGCGACTGATACAACGACTGATACTACAACTGAAAAAAGAAAAAATACTTCCTGTCTTTTGTTTCACGGCACGTCGGATCCGTTCAACCCGCCTGCGCAGGTCGAAGAGTGCCTCGCCGGGCTGGACGAACAAAAGTTGCCGTATGAGCTGATAGAATTTCCAGGCGTGCTTCACGGATTCACGAGGCCGGAGAAAATCAAACCGGAGGACGCGGAGGCCGGGTTCGGGTACGACGAACGCGCGGCGGCGAAGAGCTGGGAGATGACGAAGGCGTTTCTTGACGCGGGGGGGAGATTACAAAATTGTAGTGCGGCTAGATCCTAGCTTCTGAAATATTTAGACCATTTAAAAAAAACTGCTATTACTGCTACATGCAGTCACACACAGTCAACGTCGAAAGCACTTGAAATCTCTCGTTGTCAAAGGACCGACATACCTGGACAAGTGTACCACCTACTGTGTGTAACTGCCTTCACGCCATTGGCCATTGCATACTGTGCACGACAATGGACAAGTATCTAACATGTATCCAGGGTTTTTCCTGCACTCATCCTGAACAGCCCACGTGTGACACGTTTCGTGCGCATCAGCGCACTTACCAGTGCTTACCTCTCTCCCTTCAAAAAACACACGTTGGTGCGCTTCGCGTGAAGACAGCGGAGCGACATGAATCCATTTGGTCGCTGTCCATTTCTCACCACTTTCAACGGGACATCCTGCATGACTACTGCCGCCGTCTAGCTCACCGCCGACTTTCATACTCCAAAAAAGCAACGCGTCGCCTTTTTTAGGCTTCACTGCCTTCCCGTTATTCCCACAAACCGAAAACGCCGACGCGTTTCTCCCGTTTGGTATGTCAGTATTTGGAAACACTGTCTCACCTCCAGCCTGTGTGTTGAGCAATTTGTTACGTTGTGTGCAAATCGTTATTTTCGTGCAATTAGTCAGTAACTTGGGCAGGAAGCAAGTAAGGAAACAAACCAGGTAAAGGGACGTGGGGAAATTTACACGTACCTCGACGTCAGAAAGGTACATCAGCACCGTGGCTATTCGATTATTGAGCTTGCCGCCGTCGTGGAAAAAGTAGTCGTAGTGTGCCCGATACTCCTCGCCAGGCTTGTAGCGCAATACTTGCATTGGCTCCCCGTGCGACTCGGGAAGTTGACTCCAACGCGCTATGCGTCGCTCGATGTTTTGAATCAAAACGTTCAAACCTTTTGGAACAAACGAGCCAGTGGAGGTACGAATATCGCTGAAAGCGCTACCCCCGTTCTCAGCATCCACCACCCCAGACTTGAACATGTTAGGCTTCGAGTGATCCACCAGGAAATCGCACTCCTCGTCTGACATGAAACCCTTGTAAAGAAATGCCCTCGGATTATCAAGGGATATGACTTGAACACTTCTCGGATTGAGGACGTTCATGGACAGGTCTGCCGCACGCTGCTTCAGCGACCCCGAGGGCATGTTCAACCTAGTAGACTCGCTCGGCTGTTTCTCGGCGTCATTGTGTCGCGGTGGCTGATCATCGAAAGTAGGCCCTTTATGGTTTGAGAACCGGTAATTCTCTTCGGCTTCGACTTCTGTACCTTTCTCTTTCGCCGGTATCCAAGGTCTGACGCGGCGAAACGGTACTTCAGACCCTCGATTTGGGGAACCGATGAGATCTGCTAAAGTCGGCTTCAGAGGTGGTAACGCCGGCACTAGAAAGACGAAAGTAGCCAAGGTGAGAGTAAACCAGCCTCCGAAAAATGCAATAGCGGCAACCCGGTGTCGCTGCATGCGCAGAAGCGTCTTTGTGCACGTGCAGCTCACGAGTGACGGTTCTCCAAAAAATGACTTTACAAATGCTTGTCTCATCTCATCACTAGCTAGTCCATCATTCAATCAGCGCTCTCGGTTCGTTCGTTTTCGGTTTCCGATTTTTCTAACCTGCTGGACGCATAGATGCTGTGTGATTGTATAACGTACATGTAGTACCTAACGAAACATGTCAGCAGTACATTTGGTACCGCTGGTGTCTAAAGTCTAAGACTAGACTGTCTTCCGAGTCACTCAAAAAATACAATTTGACGAATTCGGTTAACTTCTCATTTGAACAGCTCGTCCAGCGCGTCGCGCGCCTGTTTCACGAGATCCGGAAAGACGGCGTGGTCCTTTCCAGGATTTTTATTCGTGGATGCGTCCATGATGTCTTCGTATCGCCACTTATCTAGCATCGCCCTCAACGCTTCGCTTTTCAGCTCGTAGTGCCTACGGAGTACCTCACGAAACGTGTTGTCCACGAAGGCGCCGTCGTTACTTTTCGCGACGCGCAGCGCCGAGAGCATCGCGTGTTGTAACGTTTTCGAGCGAATGTCCAGGGTGTACGCCGTGGACTGTGTCTTACCGCAATCCGTGTGTCTCCCGGCCTCATGACCAGGCTCGTTGAAAAAAGGGTCCTCCACGAAGATCATGCTTTGAATGGACACCAGCACTTGAAGCAACGTGCTGACTTTCGGGTCCCACCCCGGGCCGGCCCAGGTCCCGAGAAGCGAAAGGCAAACCTTGCCGCACGCGTACAGGTTCGGGTTGAACCGCACGCTACCGCCGCCGGTGGTGCGCAGCTTGACCTGCGGCGCGACGGCGGGGTACGAGCCGGGTAACGAAATGTCAAAGTCGAACGCCCCGCCGCCGTAGGGGGTGTCGCACCCCGGCAAAAACAACGCGCGGAGAATGGTTTGATCCGTTTCCTCGAATCGCATGAAAACGGACGATTCGAAATGGCACGGAAGTTGCGACGGGAGCTCGCTCATGTCCTTCGCGATGCGTTTCGAGCGCTTTTGCTCGGTACCGAGGCCCCATCCTTTTTTTTCCGGAGTGTTCCCGAACGCGTGCCTGTTTTTGATCGGCGCTTGGCCGAAAACGAACCCGCGCATCGCGGTGACGTACCACTCTTCTTTGCCCAACCTTCGCTGTTTCTTCACAGGGCGCGCCGTTCATGTCAAGTGCGTATCGCGCGCGGTTTCAACGCTCCTGCACGCTTTTTCAACGCCCGCGTGAATTCGGTCGTCCGCCTCGGTCACGCCGTTCCCCGAGTTTAGGCGCAAGAACACCCTCGACTGCGTTTTGATCGTGCCCAGCGCGTCCGCGATTGACCGGCTCGCCATGGTGTGTTCCAACACCAACCTCGCGGGCGACGAGCGCTTCACCAGCGTTTCCACGAGTTTCAAAACAGCTATGTACAAATCCACGCGCAAAGACCAGTCCTCTCTCGATTCGTTCATTACCAGCGTGTGCATCACAACGCACGCGCCTCGCAGCGCGTCCGTCGCGCGACTGCCCATGGGCGATCGCGTGGGACCCGATTTTCGGATCACGAAGTCGGCGAGGGAGTCGAGTGCTCCGGCGAGCTTCTTGTCATCCTTCGTCTGCGTCGCGTTCGCCTTGGCGACGGTTTGATTCCCGCCGGCGCCGCCTTTCGGTTGCACCCCGCTCATCCCGCCTTTCGATTTCACTTTACCTAAACCTCCGCCTCGGCCTTTGCCTCCCGTGTAGGACGAGTTTCCGCCGTACCCGACGCCCGAACCGTGCGCCGAGCTTGAAGGGGGAGGGTTCGATTTTCCCAAAGACTGTCTTCGGCGATCCGGTTCCTCGGTTGCGGTCACGACCAAACCCCCGAGGCGCCGTAAATCCTCCACCACGTGGTCGTCGTCATCGTCGCTGTCGCTCATGTCGAGCAAGTCCACGCACTCCGCGGGGGGTGGGTTTCGCCAGTCGTCGTCCTCGCCTTGCGTGTCGCACAGGTCGACGATTGTGGGCACCCCAAAAGTCCCAGTTTTCTCTTTTGGGGTGCCAAGATTTGCGGCCGGTCCTGCCGCCGGTCGCTTCCCCTTTGGACTCGGGGGCGGGCTATCGGTCAGGTCGAAGAAACGCATGGTGTACACCCCACACGACGACGAACGCGCGATACGCCCGCCAGCTGACCCGGCAAGCCAGCGCGCCCGGCTGTGTGCTGACAAGGACAATTTATTGTCTTCAGTTCTTTTCAAAACTCCTTGGAGACGACGAGAGTTGTAGATTTGCACCACGTCTCGGCGCGCGAGCGTGATGTCGAGTCCCCCGCCTGTGGCCGCGGGGTGCACAGGGGCGACCTTGATGATGACCCCCCCTCGCCTCAGTGTCCATTCCGGGGGTAACACAGGGGCGATGATGTCTCCGACGGCCATCGTTAACACGCCTGTGGGTGCGCGTGTTAAAAATGCGCCATCCGCGTCAGAGGTGGTTCCAGCGACGCCCGAGGACGCGGGGCGGGCGCCGCCGTCCGTGCTGCGGCCGTTGTTCGACCCCGACGCCCCTGGCGCGCTGGTTCTGTGCACGGCCGCGGAGGCGGCGGCGCTGGGTTCCGGAAGGAAAGGCCCGGAATTCCGGGGCGTCGCGGTGGTGGTCGATCCGTTCATCGCGCGGAAACTTCGCCCGCACCAAAAAGAGGGCGTGCGGTGGATGTACCGGGCGATTCACGGCTTCAGCCCGGTTGATACGGACAATGGTAGTAACAAGGAAGACACCCCTGATGCACGGCAACGAAAAGTAACGCACGCCGGGTGTTTGCTCGCGGATGACATGGGTCTCGGGAAGTCGTTACAATCGCTGGCACTGATATGGACGATGCTGAAACAAGGACCGCACGGCGTACCGACCGCGAAAAGAGCGCTGCTGGTGTGCCCCGCGTCGCTTGTAGGGAGCTGGGGCCAGGAGATTAGTAAGTGGCTAGGCGCGGTACGAGCGCAAGCCGCGCTCGCGGAAGGCACTAAGGCGGACGAGGCTTACGCGAAGTGGGCGATTGGCGCGCCGGCGGACACCAAAAGCGCTTTTGACGCGTGGCCCATTTTAGTGACGAGTTACGAAACGCTGCGACGGTTAGCGCCCGTCGCGGCTGGGGCGCGGCCTGAAATCGTGGTGTGCGACGAAGCGCACAGGTTGAAAAACACACAGCGCGAGTCGCAAACCTTGTCCGCGCTTCGCACGGTAAACGCGCCCATGCGCGTTTTGCTCACGGGAACCCCCGTGCAAAACAACCTGGACGAATACGCCGCAGTGATGGAGTTCGCGTGTCCTGGTTTGTTAGGCCCGCAACACTCGTTCCACAAAAGGTTCACACAGCCCGTGCGCCGGGGCGGCGAACCCCACGCCACGGCGTCCGAGATCGCACTCGCCAAGAAAGCCGCGTTTGAGCTCTCTTTGCTTACGAAAAAACGCGTGCTCAGGAGGGAAGCCTCGATCAACGCCGCGCACCTGCCCGCGAAAACCGAGATGGTCGTGTTTTGCAAACCCGCGGAAACGCAGGCGGCTTTGTACGTGGAAGGCGCGAGGGTGGTGAACGAGTGGACCAGCGGGGCCAACACCGGCGGCGGCGGCGGCGGGTCTGGCGCGAACGCGTTGTGCGCGATCGGGTTGTTGCGGCAACTCGCGAACTCGGTGGACCAGGCGCTTTGCGTCGGACGCCTCGCGTCGTCGCGAGCGGGACGACCGGCGAAGGGACGCGGAAAGGACGAGGAGGACGAGGAGGGCGAAACCACTGAGCGCGTCGCGAAACGCGCGAGGAGAGGGCCCGAGAACATTTCCGACGATGAGGACGACGTCGACGAAGGCGACCGGACGTTGGGCGCGAGCGCTTCGGACAAGTCCACGCGCGACTTAAAGGCTCGACTCGTGGCGCGCGTCCCGACCGGGTTCGCAGGGGGCGTTCACGGCAGCGGGAAGCTCGCGGTGCTTCGTTCGATTCTCCAGGCCTTGCGCGACGCCGGCGACGGCGAACGCGTGGTGATCGTGTCTGGATTCGCCGCCGCCCTTGATTTGGCCGGCGCGGTGTGTCACGACCTGGGCATCGAAACCGACCGGCTGGACGGTAAAACGCCACCCGACGCGAGGTCGGCGCTTGTCAGCAAGTTCAACTCTGGGAACGGAGGGACCGCGATGTTGCTTTCGTGCGTCGCGGGTGGGGCGGGCTTGAACCTGGTGGGCGCGTCAAGGCTGTACGTATGTCAGGCTTTCCCACATCCAACGACTGTTTTCCCATACGGACGAGACTGACTTCTTCTTTACACAATCACAGCGTGCTGTTCGACACGAGCTGGAACCCAGCGCACGACCGGCAGGCGATGGCGCGGGTTTGGCGTGACGGGCAACTAAGGCCGGTTACGATTTACCGGCTTCTTGCCGCCGGGACGGTGGAGGAGAAAGTGTTCCAGCGGCAAATCCTGAAGCACGCCGAGGCCTGCGCGGCGGGGGTGGGCGACGGCGGCGACGGCGGCCGCGAGTTTCTCGCCGGCGAATCCGCTACGGGCGGCGGCGGCGGTAAGTTTTCGCGCGACGAGTTGGCGGCGTTGGTTGCGTTTTCCTCGGTCGCCGTACCGGTGACGCTCGCGACGGTGGGGTGGAGGGACGAGCGGGCCACAATTGCCGACGCCCCGCTGAGGGCCGCGGTTGACGCCCAAGAAAGCGCGGTCACCGCGGTGGTGCGCCTTTTGGGGGACGACTCGCGCGAAAAAGCTGTCGCCGCCGCGGAGGACGCGGCGGCCAAACCCCGGACGAAAACCGGCCCGAAGCGCGTAGAGTTTGTGGCGCTGCTGAGGAAAGCGAAAAACAGAACCAGGTGACGGCGAAGTGACAGGGGAAACACCAGGGTATCCAACTGGTCGTCATGCATGGAAATAACAAACACCGGGTTATCACGGTCTCGATATCAAGAAGCATTTCTTGTCAGGGAAGAAACGGGTTATCATGGATTGAAATAACCAACACAGGGTTATCAATGTATAAATAGATCACACACAACGTTGAGGGAATATTTGTCCCGTCAGTGCTTTTCGCTTTGCTTTTCACGGTTGTCGCCTTCGCAGCGCTGCGTCGCACTCCCTGACCAGCCACATCGCGTTTGGCAGGCTTTTGTTGTACGAGTTTTTGTTGAACGAGTCCGCCGCTTCTTTCAGGGACGCCGGCGACGCCCCAACCCGTACCCACTGGTACCCAAACACGCAGCGCGCGAAATCCAAAATCGCGGCGTCGTACTGCGCCGCCGCTTCCTCAATCGGCCACGCCGTTCGCGCCGCTTCGATTGACACCGCGGCGCCGTTCGCAACGCTCGCGTTTATGAATTCGTCGTGATAGTGCGTTAGTAAATCAGCAGCGGCGGTATCGTCGAAAGTACCGTCCCTAAGGGACGCGCCGGAGGTCTCGCCTGGCGCGAACCCTAAACCCACCGGGTCCACGGACGCGGCGATGACGTGCGCTGCGTCCACCACGCCGAGACCGAACCCCATCCACTGGAAGTCAATCAAACCGATTTCCCACCCGTATTCCTCCTGTTCCTTTCCAGCAGCTTCAGTCGCTTGGCGCAGAAACACGTTCGCGGCTTTGGCGTCGCCGTGGATCAGCGTGCGCCACTTCGCGAATTCACCGACGGTTTCGTTTCCATTCGGCGCGTCCAGGCCAAATGGGTGCGACGCGTCCCCGACTTCCACCGCCACCGCCTGCAGGCGCTCACCCAGAGTTTCCCACTGGATATCACCAGTGAGCGTTTCTTGAAACGCCTTCGCGAACTTCGGCAAGTGCGTGTCCCGCCAAATCGCCGCCACCGTAATCATTTGGTCAGCGGGCTGCATTTTGGGTTGCCAGTACGCGCCCGCGGGCCACACCGCGGAAGCGAGCTTGTGTTGAAGTTTCCCGTTGTCCCCTCGAGCCGCGGACGCCGCGTGCGTGAACGTGGCGTGCATCCTCGCCAGCGTCGAGAGCACCGCCCTGGCTTGCGCGGGGTTCAACAACTTTTCCTGGTGCCAGCCCTGCGCGGGTGCGAAATCCTCGAGCACGAGCGCGAAGGAGGACTCGATCGGGTCGGAGGGGCACGGCCTAAGGTCGGCGTGGAAACACCGAGGCACGCGAACGCCCGCGTTGGCGAGCGCGGAGGTAACCTCGGAGGACGCCAGAAACGCCGCCTCCACGCCCGCTGATTTCACGTCGCGCGCAATTTTCATCGGCTGCGTTTTCGCCTTCGTGCGCGCGTACTCCAAATCACCGAGCTTGACTCGTTTGTAAAACACGGTGGACGGCATGCCGGCGCTACCCTGGCCCCACGAAAGCTCCAAACGCACGGCGTCGCTCATTAACCCCCGAATCGCGCTTGACTCGGGGGCGCTGTACGACAACAACGTCCCGGGCTCGTCGCCGCCGCAAAGCGTGGAGGTTACGGCGCGCGAAATGGTGCCCACGCGCAACGGCGAGCCCGCTAAACACCGCGCCACGTCGCTGGCTTGAGGGACGAACGTATTCGTGTCGTCTGTGTTTTCGGAAGACAAGCACCCAGAATTGCGAGAATCTTTTTCGGAAGACTGGCCAGAATATTTAGAAAGAAGCTTGACGAGCGTTTCATCCGCGCGCATCGCGGCGGCGATCGCGGCGTGGTCGCGTCCATAAATATCCACTCTCCGTACATCGCACGCGGTGGCGAGTACCCCGAGGTCGTTTACCAACCCTGCGTCGGGGCGCTCGGTGTGGTGCGCGAGGGGCGCGCCGAACAAATCGGTGACTTTCCCGCCGCGCGAGCGCAAAACCGCTTCCGGCGCGCACGTGTCCCAGAGGCTCGTTCCGAAGTGCATCAGCGCTACGTCCGCCCTTCCCTCCGCGACGGCGAGGATTTTGTTCCCCGCGCCACCGGCGATGCAGTTCAACGCGCAATCCGCCACGACACGCGCGGCCGCGAGGCTTTCGTTTCCGGAGTCCCCCGTGACGCAAATTAGACCTGCGTCTGGGGCGGTAACGGAGGAATTGCACCCTTGTGTTTGAGTCAATCTCTGCTTCGCGTCTCCTCCTGGAGCGGTAACGGAGGAATCCGACGCTTGTGTTTGAGTCAATCTCTGCTTCGCGTCGTCTCCGAACCGCGGCGGCGGCGCGCGTGTCGCGCCAAACACCCCGTGCTCCCCCGTTTTATTTCCCGGCCGCGCCACCCCCCACACCACTGTTGTTTCTTTTGTCAGCCCGCCTTCCGGGAAGGGCAACCCAATTGCCCCCGCCACCGCGCGGCCCCGGCACGCCACACCGATCAAACATTGCACCGCGTTTAGGCGTCCCTCCACGAACTCGCGCGTACCATCCACCGGGTCCACGAACACGAAGAGCGCGTCAAGAGGTTCCCTCCATTCCGACGCATCGTGGGTGTCACCTTGGCACAGGTCACGACGAAGCGATCTCGCGTTCGCCGACCCTGCGCCGTCCGCGTCGTGCTCTTCTTCCTCGCCCACGATCCTCAAGCCGGGCCACGTCGCGCGCAGCGCGTCGACGATTGCGGCTTGCGCGTTGGTGTCCGCCTCGGTGAGCGCGGACCTCGGGTCGTCTTTATCTTTTCTGGTCGACGCCAGGGCGCCACAGGTGGTGGACCGCCGTGACTGCACCGCCCGGATCTCGTCGCAGCCCCTCAAAGCCGCGTCAACGCACGTCGACAGGAGCTCGCCGATGGAGACGAGCTCGTTGCTCGTTGCCATTTGCGAAACAGTTGGCATCGGGACTTGTCGGGCGGCGCTTGAAGCGGCACACGGCGCGGTGCGCCTCGCGCCGCGGGAGAAACGGAGTGGTGTTGTGACAACGCGGCTCACGAGTGCAGTTGTGGGGTGCACGAGCATCAGGTCGAAACAAAGCGGCCCTCCTGCGCAGCCTTCAGTGATAACCTTGGGGAGCGATCTCAGTTCGAGTAGGCACATTCTCTGTTCTATTGGAGTTGACGAAGAGACGAGGCTGGTGATGGGGACGCGTGGGTGGGTTGCTCGGTTCAGGTGTGTTTGTTGTTTACACGCGGTCGTTCTCGTTGGCTAAGTTTCGCGTTTCGCATTTGTCAAACCGCGCGCGTCTACGCCAGCACGCCTTGTTTCCCCGCGTCGCCGTCCTCATCTTCTTCCGGGTCGGGTTCGCCCTTCACCCTGATTTTGTATTTTTTCTGCAAATACTCAACACGGTCCACCTTGTCGTCCCTTTGCTGCATCAGCTTCTCGATGACCGCGGCGAGGCCTTCTTTGTTTTTGTTCACCGCGGGCAGCACCTCCTCCACCGTGCGCTCCACCAGCACCCCCCCGATCAATCGGAAACACTTGCGTTTCGGGTCCAAGTCCTTGATCGCGTCGATCACCAAAACGTGCTCCGCCTTTTCGTTTTCGAGCTCGTTGATCTTTGTGAACAACTGGCTCGCGTCCTGCCTTAGCTGCTGGAACGTGTTGATCACGTCTTTTTCGGACGCGGGGTCCGCGTCCGTTCCCGCGGTGGCCGGCGCCTTGGCGGCGTCCGTGATTTCCGACATCGTAGCACCAGGTAGGGTGCGGATCGGTGTGATTGAGACGCCCTCATTTGCCCCCATCTGCATTGGCGGAAACTTTCAGAAAGTCAAAATCAAAACTCACAGAAAAAAACAAATCCCAAACCGCGGTGCCCACTCGAAGGTGGGCCGAAGGGGGGTCATCACGATGGCTCGGCCTCTGACCTCTGTCGCCCTTTTCGCGGTTTGCTTTTTTTTGTTCAGCGGCTTCGTGGAAAGCCGCGCGCAGCAACAACCCGCGTCCCCCCCCCCCGGCTGCTCCCGCGAGCGCTCGCGGCACGCCAGGGCGGTGCTTGATGAGTTTTTCCACCCCGTTGTTTTGGTGAATCGATTTTCCCTACCCCCGACGTGCCCTTTCGCGACGGAAAAGACATGTACCTTACCCACGAGCAACACAAGCAAGTCGTGCGACGCACGCAGTTTAAAAGTACGTACAGTGACAAGGTTTTCAAAAGCGAGTTTCACGTGGACAAGCACATGGACAACCGGCATCTTGATAAGATCCAACCAAACGCGGATGTGTGTTTAGCCAAGTACTGCGACGTGTTGCGGTGCGACGGGTACCGGCGGTTTAAGCGGGGGGATGGAAATTCGGCCGGGGGGTCCTTAGTCGAATCGACAATAGCAATACATAACCGCCACGACTGCGACGAGGAAACGCTTATTGGCGTACGACACAAATGCGAAGATATTGTTCGCGCGTGTTTCCCCGCATCCGGGGGCGAGGCGTTTGAACACGACGAAAACGGCGAAAACGGAATTTCGTCAGTGGGCATTCAGTCTGGATCTCAAGCCGAACACAAAACCACAGAAGAAAAGGCGACTCGCTTACGAACGTACTTTTTGAAGCACCACTGCGCGTTCCTGACCTGCGCCAATGTGGAAAATCTGTTTCCCCAGATGGCGAGCCACCGACCTGTTGACAAGAGTGGGGGTAGGAAAATTTGTTTAGCAATCGTGTGCACTGCGCTGGTGGCGTACTACGCCGCGGCGGCGGCACGGTAAGTATTTCCATTTACCACATTCCGCCGACTGACTGCCCATACAAGACTGACATTTATTTTTACAATCTCAGGTGGCGCCCGGAAAGACCGGCGCCGGATTTGCGGCGACTGAGAAAAAAAGTAAACGGGAAATCCATCGCCGCGTTCGCGCGGCGGGTTTTCTTTGGCAAAACGCGACGGGAAAAACAAATCTGAGGAGTTACGTGTGGTTTAGGGTTAGTAGCGTGTTAGCGAGTATCACTGCAAGTGCGGAAACGAGTCAACTCAAAGTCGACGTCGAAAAAATGCGCTGGTTTTTTCAACCTTTCCATTTCGCGTCGTTTCGATTTTCGAGTGCTCCATTTTCACGAACACTTCGAGCAAATACAAATAAAAATAAGAATACCACATCACACTTCCACGCGCACCAGCTTCAGCTGCTGCGCTGCGTGTCCCGCCGATGCCCGCCAAGGTACGTGCTGTTTCCCGGCATGCGCATCACGCGGTTTGCGCTGGTCCCTCGCGCCATGTCCATCGCCTGGCAGCGCTTCACTCGAAGCCACCCGAAGTGCCGAGTTTCAGTCTTTCAGATGACGTGTCGCTTTTTCCGGCCGCGCGCATCTAACTCTGCGTGTCGCGAGCTGACGCCCACCCCCATTCCTCGCAGAGCTCCAAGGCCTGCAACGCACCAGGGGCGGAAAATTTGAGTGAGTACGAACCGAAACGCGCTCCTAACACGGCCGTCAACGCGGGGCGTATGAAGGCGATGGGGGTTGCGAAAGCGGCGGTTGGGTTGGGGAAACCAATCGGGAAGAAGGCGGTTGCTGCGCGAAAAAACGTCGCAGCAGCCGCGGCGGCCGCCGCGTCGTCCGAGCCCACACGTAAAAGCGCCCGCGCTGTGCCCACGGTGAGCTACAAGGAGCCTAGTGCTACGGAGTTTGAGGCTGGACTCGGTGGTACCAAAACCTGTGACGATAAAAAAGCTTCTGAAAAAGCCGCGGCGTCGAGCGCTTCGCGGGGCGGGTACAAACCGAGCGCGCCGAAAATCCCGTTCGCGGCGTCGCTCGACTCGGCGGACGGGTCCGTTAGGGACTCTGAAACCGGCGCACTAAAATTCAAAGACCACCCTTCATTCACCCCGAACCTCACCCCGAAGCAGGTCATCCAAGCGGGAACTTGGGGGGGGGTGTATTTCAACCCAAGAGGCGGCAAGGCGGGGATCAAGGGAAGGGACGTGCAGGTGACGCACGCCGAGTTTCCGAGTGACTGGTTCGCGGGGTTGAAAACAGACCAATACGCCGCGCGACGGTACCAACACACTCGCAATAAATACCTGGTCAAAGCCGGGCAAGACCAGGCGTTCTGGGAACAGCACGGCTGGATAAACGACCAGGACCCACGGGGGTGGTTCCAGTGGTACTGCAGGTTTTTCGCGGGCCGGAGAACCGAGGACGACGCGCGTCAAATCGCGCGCTGGTCAGGCGTGGCCGGCGCCAAGGGCAGGTGGAAAACAAACCTGTGCAAAAAGTGCGTTTTCGCGAACAAATGCTTCGACGACGTCTCCGTGTCCCCGGTGATTCGGCAAACCATGCTGCACTGGGCGTACGAAATCACGGAACGCGACGTCGTGGAGGTGATGAAAAGAATGTGAAGGTAGGAGATTCTTTTTAGTGACTTTCTTGATCTGTTGTTTTATTTTACACGTCACTTTTACAAGTCTGGAACCCGCGCGTTACTAAGCGAGTCCTGGTGTCCAGCGTCGATGCGGGTTGACTTCACGTTGATGATTGATGAAGCTACCGCTGGTCCCTTCGTTGGTCGTTTTCGTTTTTGGCTTGGTACCCGACTAAACCAATCACCGCGGTGACCGCGAACGCTTTGTCCCAGGCGTACTCCGCGACGAGTGAAACGTCGGTGACGACCAGTAACAGCAGAATCAGCGTGAATGCCGATTTCCGCTGCGTCTCCTCCAGTGTCTTGCGCATCCGCGCATCAACCGCGCTGACTTCCTGGTCGATTGCAGCTTGTTTCATTTCGGTGATTGGATTTTTCTTGCCTTTCCGAAACCGCCCGCTGCTCCGCCCGGTGAGCTGTTCCTCCAGATCTGCGAGCTCGGCTTGTACTTTTTCGTTCCGCGCCCTCGCGGCTGCGGTTTCGTCGAGCATCTCCGCGAGCTGGTCGTCGATTTCGGAGGCCCGCATGCCGAGCTCGAGAGACGCGCGGTCCCGCGCCAGCGCCGCTTCTGTGTCCATCTGCGATTTCCCGCTCTCGCCTTTGTCAAGAAACTCGGCTTTCTTGTCCTCCAGGAACTGCTGCGCCTGGTAAAGCTTGGTCTGGTACTTCAACTGGGACGTGATTTCCTCCTGCACGAACGAGTCGCCTAAAATGTTCTCCGCGTCATCCTCCTCGGGGGGCTCACTCGAGGTGTCGCCCGGTAAGTCAGGGGAATCCCCTGTGCTCGCGCTGCAGACCGTGGTCCGCCGGGAAACGCGAGCGCACGAAAAACGCGTGATGACGCGTGTTGTGGAGGGCGCGCCACGGAAGGACGCGGACGGGAGCCACCGCGCGGTCGCGGCCGCGCGCGCGCCAAGTGCGACGCGAGGGGTACACGCCGCGGCTGCGCCGAGGACGGTGGACATGTCTGCGTCCGCGCGTGAACGTGTGGCCAAGGCCGCCGCCGAGATCGAGGATGATATCGAAAATTCGACACGCAAGAAATTGCGAATCAAGCTTGAAAGGCGTCCGTGTTGAAAGCAACATTACAGAAATGAAACTGGAGCATTGAAAGTTGTGTAGTTTGAGTTTGATCGAGGAATCTCTGGCTATCCGGGACGTGCCGACTAGACACGTCGGGCCTCGTTTGGCCTCGTGGCCTCTCTCAGCCTCTCTCTAGAGAGAGGCTCAGCCTCTCGCCTCAGCCACTTTGTGTGGCGCAAAGGCTCGCTGACCCGCCCACAAACAGGACACCATGCGGTACGGCGTGGCATCCACGTGCGTCGTCGCGTTGCTCGCGTTTCTGGCCCCCTCCCACGCCTTGGCAGGAAGCACCGGTGAGACCGGCGCTTCCGAGAATCTCCGTCTCGTCGCGTCGAAGACTGACGAGCCTCTCTCTCGGTTTTGCCGCGGCAACGACTGCCCCCCCTTCACCGTGGAGAGTCGCGGTGAGACGTACGACGTGCGATTGTACCCTGGTGGTTTGAAGTGGACCTCCACGGTGGTTTCGGGGGTGAGTTTCGACGACGCCGTGTCTACTGGTTTCGGGCGTTTGTTCAGATACATCTCCGGCGAGAACGCCGCGAGTGAAAAAATCCCGATGACCGCGCCGGTGCGCGTGCAAGTCGCGCCCGGCGACGGCCCGTTCTGCGACAGCAACTTCACGGTTTCGTTTTTCGTTCCTTTTGTGGACAAGGACAGTAAGAAGCAAATGGAGGTACCCGCGCCTACCGACCCGAGCGTGTTCAACTCAGTGGACGAGAACCCGCTGCGAGTTTTCGTCAAGAGCTTCGGCGGGTACTCGGACGAGAAAGTTTTGCGGAAACAAGCTGCGGAACTCGCGAAGGCATTGGTCGAGGACGGCGTCGAGCTGGACGCGAAGAGCTATTACTCCGCGGGGTACGACTCGCCGTTCCGGCCGATTGACAGGCACAACGAGGTGTGGATGACGGAAGGGTGAGGAGATAAAGGAGACGCGATACAAAGACACGCAACGTAGCACAGGCATGAGACGTGCGTTTCTGCTTTTGCTTTTCACGACGCCGTATAAACCAGCCACTGTTCGTTCACAGAGCCCAAAGTGAAAGATACTCGTTTAGAAACATTTTTTGGAAACATAGACTCAAAAAATCAAACCGCGCCGTTCCTCGCGCCGTCCCCCCCTTCGTCACTGTTCGTTTTTGGCCCCGCACCCCCCCCCACAATCGAGCCTTTTTCCCTCGATCGCCGCGCGTGTCGAAACGCCATCCCGCACGTCCCACCTGGGTTGTCTTGGGATAGGTAAAACAAAGTGTCAGTCTTTCTTAATGCGTGTGAGTAATTACGCGCGGACAATCAGCAGAGGTAATAGTGGTAATGATCCCTTCTGGTACGAGTATGGGCAAACAGTCGGGGAGGGATTTGGTGAAACACAACACGTACCTTCGAACCCGCACTTCTGGTACAACCCGACCACCGCGGGTTCCGCGTAGAGGGACACGTTTTGTATGTCCAGTTGTATTAACTTTTGCGTCAAGCGCTCCACCATCGCCTTACCCAAGCCGCAGCCCTGCCACTTAGGACACACCACGACGTCCCATATCGTCGCGTTGAACACGCCGTCCGAGGTGCACCGCGCGAAGCCTTGAGATGTAAAAGCCGAAAGTGTCAGTCTCTCGGCCATGTGTATGAGGGATTGGTATGAGAGATTGGAAAGGGTATACTGTACTCCATAGTATGAGTAAACAGTCCGAGGGAATGCGCCCTTCTGGTCGTAATAGTCCCTTCGCAGGACGAGTATGGGCAATCGCAGAGGCGGAACGTGGTGGGTGGAAAAAACGTACCTATTACTTGCCCGACGAACACGCCGGAGGATTTGTTTTTTTTGTTCGCCACCACGATCCAAATCAGTAACCGCGAGTTGACCAGGGCTCTACGTAACCTTGTAGTGTCCCTTCGAGGGAACCCCACGCTGTTGAACAAGTCGTTAAGCTCGTCTAAATTGGCGTCATCTCGCAGACCCCACCGGAAGTTAACGCCCAGTTTCTCTAAGAAATGTTTGTCAACGGTGGAGATTTTTGGACACGGCAGATCTCGAAGGGCCCGGTGCGCATCCGCACCGGAGCTCACGCCGTCTTCCTGGCCGCAGTACGCCACGAGTGTCGCGAGTGCTGCGTCAGGTGGTTTTGAGGTACTCGCGTTGTTTTCCATGTTTTCTTCCGCAAATGCGGACTCATCACTTCCGCGCTGCACAGCCCGCGCTTCCTCGCCCGTCGCGGAAAACGCGGGAGCGCCTTTTCGGGGACCCTCTTCCGCGACGAGATATTTAGAATCCCTTTTCGGGACGACGCGCCAGCCGCGTAGCTCGGACCCGCGGCGAGCATCCCGATTTTTCGCGCCCGGACGCCCCCCCGTGCAACAAGGCGCACGAGGCGACGCCACACGCGCCGCCGCGCGCAACATGTCGCCGCGCGTACGCAAGTGCGCGTCGTGGATGTCGAGGCGACAATTTTGGCCAGCTGTTTGTTTTCGCAATCGTTTTCGGATTCGGTTTTGTCTTGGAGATTGAGAAAGGACACTCACTTCGAGGCGCGCCATGGGGCGACGGCGCGAGTCACCCGATTCGTACCCCGCGGTCCATGCCGGAACCGGGCGCGCGCGCCCGGTTCCGCAAGGCGCGTCTCCCGCGGAGGCGTACGGGTTCGTGGGTTTCGTGTTGACCGGTGCGTACATCACGACGACGACACACGATGGATGGCAAATTCTAAGCATGGTACTTGCAGACTTGTACGACTGCTTTTTTTCGTATGGCCATTCGCGCGGGTCACAGCGCCACTCACCGCGTGCTCCTCACCACTCACCACTGACGTTTCCGCGTATGGCCAATTACCCACACGACGACCTCCCGCCATGCTTTCCATCACCCCAGGCGTGTTGTTCGTCCTGTACCTGCTCTGGGCGTTTATTCCCGACGCGACGCTGCGAAACCGGTTCGGCGTTTTTTACTACCCCGACAAGTACTGGGCGATTGCGGTGCCGGTTTGGGTGTTTGTGTTTGGGTTATACGGCGCGTGGGCGTACGAGGGGGTTAATTTGATGTCCGTCAAGCCGATAGACCACGAGGATCTGGTTCGAGAGGTTGGGGGTTCGATTCCGGTCGGGGGGAAACTTTGGGTGGGGAGACGGGGTAGGGACGGGTGGAAATCGGTTCACGCCTCCCGGCTCGATCCGCCCGGCTCGGTGCCGAGCATTCACGACGTGAGTTTGGAGGAAGTGAACCGGGTGCTGTTTCGGAGTCGGGGGGGGGGGGGGAGGGTGCGACAGAGGAGGGTTATGTAGCGAAACTAGGAGTAATACCAGATGGTAGTCTACATAAAACGCGGCGCCGATTGTTTCGGCGCTGACAAATATATAAATCATACTTTTTTTTGTTTTTCACAGTAGAGATGCATCCGTCCCCA
>Ga0209830_10000146_pt1 | contig 81151 bp, 79 predicted proteins | sample ArcticOcean_MG_C_12_FD_187439 | JGI IMG/M metagenome (GOLD analysis project Ga0209830, IMG submission 187439) | Marine microbial communities from western Arctic Ocean - ArcticOcean_MG_CB8_130 (SPAdes) (version 2) | ecosystem: Environmental > Aquatic > Marine > Oceanic | place: Arctic Ocean...
AAATGCCGATATTGGCCTTTTTCTGCACGGTGATCAGTATCATCTAACTGATGTACTTCACGATCTACACCTTTTCCGTTGTCATCAAAAACAGCATACGTCTCAGTAGACAACTCGACGATATCGCCTTCTTCTAAATAAATGAAGCGGTCTGTTACCTGGCGCAAAGCCATCTGATCAGACGCAATAAAGTGCTCATCCATCCCCACACCTACAACAAGAGGACTCCCACTGCGAGCACCGATGATTAAATTTGGATGATCTTGTGACATAACGCCCAAAGCATAGGCGCCATCTAAGCGAGCGATCGTTTTCATCACCGCTTGACGAAGGTCAGAGCTACTACCCAGATAGTAATGTACTAAATGCGCAATGACTTCACTGTCGGTATCGGACTCAATCGTATATCCGGCATGACGGACTTCTTCGCGTAGCGCGTCGTGATTTTCGATAATACCGTTATGAACAACTGAGATGCCAGCTGAAACATGTGGATGCGAGTTGATGCTACTTGGCTCACCATGCGTCGCCCAACGTGTGTGAGCAATACCGCTATTACCAACTGCAAAATCCGTTTTACATAGCGCCTTTAAGTCAGCTACTTTGCCAAAGGTTTTTCGCGTCTGTAAGACTTGGTCTGCGTCTAATATGGAGAGGCCCGCAGAGTCATAGCCCCGGTATTCAAGACGGCTAAGGCCTTCAATTAAAATTTTATACACATTCCTCTGGCAAACTGCACCGACAATTCCACACATAAATCAAACTTCCTTTTTAGTCGGCCGCTTCCAGCCCTTTATATTTCTCTGTTTTGCTCGACCGACAGCTAAGCTGTCGCTTGGAACTTCAGTCGTGACGGTAGACCCTGCAGCTATAAAGCCACCTTTATCAACTTTAATGGGTGCCACTAATGTGCTGTTGGATCCCACAAATACACCATCGCCCAAATCTGTTTTATGCTTGCTGACGCCATCGTAATTACACGTAATTGTACCCGCACCAATATTCACATTTTCACCAAGTTGGGCGTCTCCAACGTAACTTAGATGGTTAATCTTGCTACCCTTACCCACTAACGTTTTTTTAGTTTCAACAAAATTCCCAACCTTGGTATCGCTTTCCATCTTAGTACCAGGGCGCAGACGCGCAAAGGGCCCAACCACGGCACGATCACCCACGACTGACGATTCAATAATTGTATTGGGTAAGATTGAAACGCCATCGCCAATGGTGCTATCACTGATCTGACAGTTAGCGCCAATAGTTACATTACTGCCAATAATTACACTGCCGTTAAAGACACAATTAATGTCGATAAAATTATCCGTACCCGCACTCAATTCACCGCGTTGATCAAACCGCGCAGGATCGGCAAGACTAGTTCCAGACTCCATGAGTACTTCCGCCAACTGGCGTTGGTGTGCCCGCTCTAATTGACTGAGTTGAACTCGATTATTCACACCCTCTACCTCTGTTGCTGATTCAGGGTTAACACTGATGACCTCTACACCAGCCTCTCTCGCGATAGCGACTAAATCAGTCAGATAATACTCCCCTTGAGCATTATTGTTTGTGATTTTGGGTAGCCAGTCGCTCAGCTGGCTTGACTGCAAGGCCAGTACGCCTGTGTTTACCTCAGTAATTTTTAGCTGCTCAACGGAGGCATCCTTTTGTTCGATAATTTCGGTAATATCGCCGCTAGTATTGCGGACTATGCGCCCATAGCCAGTGGGTTGATCTAAATTAATAGTCAACAGACCCATGGTACTCTCGGTAACTACAGCCAGAATTTTCTGGATAGTAGCAGGGCGAATAAGCGGCACATCGCCATACAAAACGATAACCACGGCATCACTACAAAGCTCAGGAACCGCCATGTGCACGGCATGGCCAGTGCCAAGCTGTTCCTTTTGTTGAGTAAAGATAGTCATAGGGCTTTTAAATTGCTGTTCTACTTGTTCAGCGCCATGCCCGGTGACAATAATTTTTTTGGCCTCTCCAAGACTTTCCACTGCTGCTACCACATGGCCCAGCATGGAACGGCCTGACAATTTATGCAGTACTTTTGGCAGGGCGGAGCGCATGCGACTGCCTTTACCTGCAGCAAGAATAACAAAATTTACTTTAGTCATTATGAAATTTCTCGTTGTACGAGTTATATATACTTTTAAGGTACTTGGAATAGAGCCACAACTCAAGACCATTATGCGTTTGGCGATTAAACCGCAGTAGTCGATCTGACTATTTTAGACAAAAAAAAGAGTAGCCAAGCCACTCTTTTTTACACAGCTTACTCATTCCTGCCTTCAGCCACCAAGCTTCTTCCGCAAGGTCTGTACAGTACGTAACTGTGCAGTAGCTTCCGCCAGCATAGATGCTGCTTTGGAGTACTCAATTTCACTACTCTGATTAGCAATTGCTTGTTCGGCTGTCTTCATTGCCTCAGCTGCCGCTGCCTCGTCAATATCTCCGGCACGCACCGCCGTATCAGCAAGAATCGCTATGCTGCCCGGCTGTACTTCTAGATAGCCACCGGAAAGATAATAAACCTCTTCTTCGCCATTTTCTTTGACTAGGCGCACCGGCCCAGGTCGCAAATCACTTAATAACGGAGCATGGCCAGGAGTAATACCGAGCTCGCCCAAAGAGCCTGTAGCGACAATCATCTCTACAGAGCCTGAGAATAAGGATTCATCCGCACTTACAATGTCACAGTGAATTGTTATAGCCATTTCTTTATTGCCTTTGCTTGCTGCAATTTATAAGTTTTTCGCTTTCTCTACTGCTTCGTCGATAGAACCAACCATGTAGAACGCCTGCTCTGGCAGTTCATCATACTGGCCGTCTAAGATACCTTGGAAACCAGCAATCGTGTCTTTAAGAGATACGTACTTACCGGGTGAACCAGTAAAGATTTCGGCAACATGGAAAGGCTGTGACAAAAAGCGCTCGATTTTACGTGCTCGGGCAACAGCCATCTTATCTTCTTCTGAAAGCTCATCCATTCCCAGAATCGCAATAATATCTTTCAATTCTTTGTATCGCTGTAAGACCGTTTGCACACCACGAGCAACTGCGTAATGCTCTGCACCAATGATCAACGGATCAAGCTGACGAGACGTTGAATCTAGTGGGTCTACCGCAGGGTAAATTCCCTTAGAGGCGATATCACGGCTCAGTACAACAGTAGAATCCAAGTGAGCAAATGTAGTTGCTGGAGACGGATCAGTTAAGTCATCTGCTGGTACATATACCGCCTGAACCGAAGTAATCGAGCCAGTCTTAGTAGAAGTAATCCGCTCTTGAAGAACACCCATTTCTTCCGCTAACGTGGGCTGATAGCCTACCGCTGAGGGCATACGGCCTAACAGTGCAGAAACCTCGGTACCTGCAAGCGTGTAACGATAGATATTATCAACAAACAATAAAACATCTTTCCCTTCATCACGGAATTTTTCTGCCATCGTCAAACCGGTTAGGGCGACTCGCAGTCTGTTCCCTGGAGGCTCATTCATCTGGCCATAAACCATGGCAACTTTTGATTCACTTGGGGTCTCGATATTAACAACACCAGACTCCTGCATCTCGTAATAAAAATCGTTACCTTCACGAGTCCGCTCACCAACACCCGCAAACACAGACAATCCACTATGCTCTGTCGCAATGTTGTTAATGAGTTCCATCATGTTCACAGTCTTACCAACACCAGCACCGCCGAACAAGCCTACCTTGCCGCCTTTGGCGAAAGGACAAACCAAATCGATAACCTTAATGCCGGTTTCTAGCAGGTCATCAGAAGCCGCAAGATCTTCATAAGCGGGTGGCTTTCGGTGAATGGCCATGCGCTCTTTCTCACCGATAGGGCCCTTTTCATCAATAGGGTTACCAAGAACATCCATGATACGCCCCAAAGTCTCAATCCCCACTGGAACTGAAATTGGTGCGGCGGTGTTATTAACACCCAAACCACGGCTAATTCCTTCTGAGGAGCCCATAGCGATTGCTCGCACTACGCCATCACCCAACTGCTGCTGCACTTCAAGGGTTAGCCCCTTGTCGTCCACTACTAGGGCGTCATAGACGTTGGGTACCTGATCGCGGGGAAATTCCACATCAATCACGGCGCCAATAATTTGTACAATACGTCCACTACTCATGTCCGGTTCCTCTTAACTAAACCTTTAAAATTCGTTGGGCTTTAAACAGCAGCTGCGCCACTTACAATTTCTGACAGCTCTTGTGTAATCGCTGCCTGGCGTGCTTTGTTGTAAAGCAGTTGTAATTCATCAATCATGTCACCGGCGTTATCGGTGGCGTTTTTCATTGCTAGCATTCTTGCTGCCTGTTCACAGGCTTTGTTTTCCACAACACCCTGATAAACTTGTGATTCGATATAACGAATCAAAAGGCCATCAAGTAATTCTTGAGCATCGGGCTCATAGATGTAATCCCAGTGGTGATTAAGGCGGTCGTCTGCCGTCGACGCTAATGGCAATAACTGATCTACAGACGGGGACTGTGTCATGGTATTAACAAACTCATTGCTAACTACAAAGAGTTTATCAATGCTGCCTTGATCAAACGAGTCCAACATAACCTTCACACCACCGATCAAATCAGCTGCGTTAGGCTCATCACCTACATCTTTAACCGCCGCAACAACATTACCGCCAACAGAACCAAAGAAGCTAGCCGCTTTATTGCCAACAACACAAATATCAACTTCAACGCCTTGATCAGACCAGGCTTTGATCGACTTAAGCGCTGCCTTGAATAAATTAATATTCAAGCCACCACACAACCCTCGATCTGTTGAAATAACCACATAAGCAACACGCTTAACTTCACGCTCAGTCAGATACGGATGCTTGTACTCGGAAACCGCATTAGCAATATGACCAACCACGTCACGGATCCGCTGGGCATAGGGCTTCCCTAATGCCATGCGTTCCTGTGCGCGACGCATCTTACTCGCAGCAACCATTTCCATGGCGCTGGTGATCTTTTGCGTGCTGCCAATACTAGCAATTTTCGTCTTAACTTCTTTTCCGATTGCCATGTCTTATGCCTGTCCGATTACTCTGGCTTACCAGGTTTGAGTTGCAACAAAGGTTTCTAAAGCAGCTTTGATTCCAGCTCCAATATCATTGTTGTAATCACCTGACTTATTAATAGTATCCATCATCTCGCCATGCTCGGCCTTCATATAAGAAAGCAACGCCGATTCAAAATCACCAATTTTGTTAACCTCAACCGACTGGAGGAAACCGTTGTCCGCCGCATAAACCATCACGCCCATCTCAGCAATGCTCTGAGGGGTATACTGCTTCTGCTTCATCAGCTCCGTTACACGCTCACCATGATCCAACTGGGCTTTAGTCGCATCATCCAAATCTGATGCAAACTGCGAGAACGCCGCAAGCTCACGATACTGTGCTAAAGCGGTTCGAATGCCACCGGAGAGCTTCTTAATGATCTTAGTCTGCGCTGCGCCGCCCACTCGAGATACAGAAATACCTGCGTTCATCGCGGGTCGAATACCGGCGTTAAACATGTCAGCTTCCAAGAAAATCTGTCCGTCAGTGATCGAAATTACGTTAGTCGGAACGAATGCGGACACATCACCAGCCTGAGTCTCAATGACGGGCAGGGCAGTTAATGACCCTGTCTGGCCTTTGACTTCACCATTGGTGAACTTTTCCACGTAATCCGCATTCACTCTTGCTGCCCGCTCTAGCAGACGGGAGTGAAGATAGAAAACATCTCCAGGGTATGCTTCTCGGCCCGGTGGTCGCTTAAGAAGAAGCGAAATCTGACGATAAGCCCAAGCTTGCTTGGTCAAATCATCATAGATAATTAGTGCATCTTGACCACGATCACGATAATACTCACCCATAGAACAACCAGCGAAGGGCGCCAAGAACTGCATGGCTGCTGGATCTGAAGCGGTGGCAGCAACAACAATTGTATGCTCCATCGCGCCATGCTCTTCCAGCTTACGCACAACAGCGGCAACAGAAGCGGCTTTTTGACCAATGGCCACATAGATACATTTAATACCCGAGCCTTTCTGGTTAATGATGGCATCAACCGCAATAGCTGACTTGCCAATCTGGCGATCACCAATAATCAACTCTCGCTGACCGCGCCCGATAGGCACCATGGTATCTACTGCTTTCAAACCAATTTGGACGGGTTGATCGACTGACTGTCGCTCAATAACGCCAGGAGCAACTTTTTCTACTGCATCGGTAAGAGCGGCATTCACCGGCCCTTTACCATCAATAGGATTACCCAGAGCGTCAACAACACGACCCTCTAATTCTGGTCCTACCGGAACTTCCAAAACACGTCCGGTGCATCGGGCTTTCTGGCCTTCTGCTAAGGTTTGGTAGTCACCCAACACCACGGCGCCGACAGAGTCGCGCTCAAGGTTAAGTGCCATACCGTAAATTCCGCCATCGAATTCAATCATTTCGCCATACATTACGTCGGCTAGACCGTGTATACGAATGATTCCGTCCGATACGGAAACAATGGTGCCCTCATTTTGGGCTTCTGATGAAACATCAAGGTTGTCAATACGACTCTTGATAATTTCGCTGATCTCTGATGGATTCAGTTGCTGCATGCTTAGGCCTCAATCCTTAGGAATTTAGTGACTCGGCGAGTTTGGTCAAACGACCGCGAATGGAACCGTCTATAACGGTGTCCCCGGCACGGATAACCGCACCACCCAACAGGCTCTTGTCTAAACTAACCTGCATATTTACTTTACGTTGTAACTTTATGCTTAGTGCTTCGGATAACATCTTTTGTTGCTCTGCATCCAACGGCTGTGCTGACACAACATCTACATCGACCGCTTTTTCTCGATTCGCCTTCATAATTTCAAACTGATAAGAAATTTGTGGTAGCAAAGTTAACCGTCTGTTCTCGGACAAAATAACAATAAAGTTTCGTCCGGTAGCATCAAGAACATCACCACAAAGATCTATAATGGTTGCTGCTTGATGCGCAGGAGTAGAGCCTGGAGATGTCAATAATTTGACTACCGCCGCATGCTGAGTAACTGCTGCTGAAGTAGAAAGACTATTAGCCCAACCTTTAAGATCCGACGCGCCAACAGCAAACTCAAAGGCTGCCTTAGCGTAGGGTCTTGCTAGCGTGCTCAATTCTGCCATGATAAACCTCTATTAAAGCTGCGACGCTAAATTATCGACTAGCGCGCGGTTAGCTTTATCATCTATGGACGCTTCAAGAACCTTCTCCGCGCCCGCTAAAGCTAATCCCGCCACTGAAGCGCGGAGCTCTTCTTTAGCTCGATTAATCTCTTGTTCGATTTCTGCTTCAGCAGCAACCTTCAAACGATCGCCTTCGGTAATCGCCTGCTGCTTAGCTTCATCTACAATTTGATTTGCTCGCTTATTTGCCTGATCAACGATGCCTGCAGCTTCCTGCTTAGCTTCCTTCATCTGGTCAGTTGCCTTGTCCTGCGCAGCCGCTAGATCGCGCATGGCACGGTCAGCTGCATCCAGTCCATCAGCAATTTTCTGCTGCCGTTCTTCCATGGCCGTAATAATGACTGGCCACACAAACTTCATGCAAAACCACACAAAGATTGCAAAGGTCACCATTTGACCGAAAAGCGTTAGATTAATATTCACGCCAATACCTCATTAATGAAAGTCGGGTTAAAATTTAAGTTGCTTTTATGCGCCAACACTTGGAGCAACGACAAAAATCAAATACATTGCGATACCAACACCAATAATTGGCACAGCATCAATCAAACCAGCTAGCAAGAACATCTTACCCTGCAGCATAGGCCCTAGCTCTGGCTGACGAGCTGTTCCTTCGATCAACTTTCCACCCAACAAACCCATGCCAATAGCGGCACCCAATGCGCCCAATCCGAGCATAATCGCCGCTGCAATAATTACAAGTTCCATCGTAAACTCCCGATTTCAGTAGTTAAAAATAAAAAATTAATGGTCTTCTTCGTGCGCCATACTTAGGTAAACGATTGTCAGAACCATGAAAATAAATGCTTGAAGAGTAATAACCAAAATATGGAAAATTGCCCATCCCCACTGCATCAACCCACCACCCAGAGCAAAAACACCGCCGCCGATGGTTAACAAACCCAACGTCAGCAAAACTGTTCTACCCGTAGATATCTTCCCTCGCAGGTTCATCCAACAAACCCCGCAAACTAGGACGAAGATCACTAACCAAAAAATAGCATTAGTACCCTCTCCAAATAATTGAGCGTTTAGCCCTCCGGTGACTAAACCAGTGCCAGCCCCGGCAGCAAACATCATAGCAATAAGAATGAAAATCATCTCACCGGCATACATATTACCAAAGAGTCTTAGACCTAGAGAGAACGGCTTGGCTAACAGACCAACAAGTTCCATAAATAAATTGATCGGGATAAATGCCCAATGGTTAAACGGATGCATAGTGAGCTCTTTAATGAACCCCACCCCTTTAATCTTTATATTGTAATAAAGCATTAGAACAAAAACGCCTAACGCCATTCCCATCGTAATATTGGGGTCGGTTGAAGGTACAATTTTTTGATACTCAACACCCGCCAACATTAATACCTTAGGGATCAAGTCAACCGGAAGCAAATCCATTAGATTCATTAAAAATATCCACACAAAAATAGTCAGCGCTAAAGGCGCAACCATTTTATTTTTACCGTGAAAACTATCCTTAACGGTACTATCAATAAACTCAATAACGAGCTCTACAAAATTTAAGAACCCAGACGGAACACCTGTGGTGGCACGAACTGCAGCACGTCGAAACATCCAACAAAAAATAAGACCCAAACCAATAGACCAGGCCATGGAATCAACATGAATAGCCCAAAAGCCCATTGCTGCAGCTTCTGTAGCGCCATGTGCCATAGTCCAGGTATCTGCAGCTAACACCTCGGTGCCATTTTCTGTTTGCCGCTCAAAACCACCCGGCAATTTCCCATACACTAGGTTTTGCAGGTGGTGCTGGATATATTCAGTTGTACTTGCGGGATTTTCGCCTGACATCTATTTATCTCAACTCTTCTGAACCCTAAATGATGCAAAAATTAAAATTATTAATGCACTATCTACGTTAATTATTTAACTATTTTTGCAACCAAAAATAATTGCAATGGAATCATACCTACAAAAGCAGCCATAAACCCAATAATATTAATTTCCTTAAATAAAACAAAAGTGGTTATGAACGCAGATGCAGTCAAAACAACTTTGCCTGTCTCGCCACGGTACATCGACCGAACGATTAAATCTGTCTGGCTCGCCCCAATATGTTTAAACGCCACATAGGAGAACCAAGCTTGAGGCACCAACTGGGTTAAGCCTCCCAAAAAAACAGATCCTGCTACAGCCCTATCGAAACAAAACATACCCGCTGTTACAAAGCAAAGTATAATTAATTGAAGTAGCGTAGCCTTATAGATCGGCGGTTTTGGAATGGTAGCCATTGGTCGTTCTTACCATCTCTTCCAATTATTCCCAGCTTTTTGGAGACGCGCTAGGAGCGGGGCGCATTATAGGTATAGTGCTAGCGATATTCAACATTCTATTGAAGTCTATATCAGTAATTCATATTCTCTATGGTGAACCATTAGCTATTTAATATGAGCTAGGATCCCTTCAAGCTCATCAACACTATGATATTTAATCACCAACTTACCAGAACCCTTCGCTGAATGCTGTATGGTTACTGCCGCCCCAACCTTTTCAGAAAGGTCTTGCTGTGCACGTAAAATGTCGGGATCAGCTGATTTTTTTGGTTCAATCGACATTACAGAGCCGGATGACTGTATTCGTTTTACTAGTGTTTCTGTCTGCCGAACTGACATAGAGTTAGCGGCTATCTCTCGCCCAGCTATTACTTGGCTATTCCCTGACAGTGCCAACAAGCACTTCGCATGACCAAGCTCAATCTCTCCGAGTTCAAGTTGTTTCTGAACCGCTTCTTCCAAGCTGGCTAATCGCATTAAGTTAGTTACGGCTGATCGAGATTTACCGACAGCGTCAGCCACCTGCTGTTGAGTCAATTTAAACTCATCCTGTAACCTTATTAGGGCACGGCTTTCTTCAATCGAATTAAGATCTTCACGCTGAATATTTTCTATCAACGCCATTGCAATAGCAGCTTCGTCTGTAATTGTTCTAATAATTGATGGAACTGATTCTAATCCCGCCTGCTGGCTTGCTCGCCAACGGCGTTCGCCAGCAATAATTTCGTATTTATCGGTAGCCACCTTGCGCACAACTATTGGCTGCATAACACCCTGTTGAGCAATAGAATTAGCAAGCTCCTGAAGAGCATCGGCATCTAAATCTCTACGTGGCTGATATTTCCCCCGTTGAAGAAACTCTACCGGTAGGTCTCTTAATGTGCCATCCGCGTCCTCCATGTGCTTACTTTGCGGGACGCTCTCCACTTCATCAGAGAACCCTAGCAAGGCATCTAAACCGGTACCTAAACTTTGTCTTTTTGCAGCCATATTTTTAAGCCTTTACCAGGTCGGCGTTTTGTTGTTTTTCAAGACGGAGTATCTCGCCAGCTAGTGCTAAATAAGCAATAGAGCCTTTTGAGTTGCGGTCATATAGTAAAGCAGGCAAGCCATGGCTAGGTGCTTCAGCTAAGCGAACATTGCGCGGAATACTTACCCTATAAACTCGATCACCAAAATATTTTCTTAGTTGAGCGGTAACGGCATTGGTCAAACTACTCCGAGGATCGTACATGGTTCTCAAAATGCCCTGAATATGTAGTGAAGGATTAATTAACTTAGCTATTTGTTTGATAGTGTTGTTTAAATCAGCTAACCCCTCTAATGAAAAGTACTCGCACTGCATAGGGACAATGACGCCCTCGCTCGCTACCAAAGCATTAACTGTCAGCATGTTAAGTGTTGGGGGACAATCAATAATCACGTAATCGTAGCTATCAGTCACTTCTTCAAGAGCAAACTTTAGTTTTGATTCTCTCCCTATCTCCTTCATCAATTCAACTTCTGCCGCCACTAAGTCTCTGTTGGCAGGTAATAAATCATATTTACCCGCGGTGGCCTCGACTACGGCATCTACCGTTGGGTTTTTACCGGTTAAGACATGATAAGCGCTCAAAGTACATTCTTGCTTATTTACTCCAGACCCCATCGTAGCATTTCCCTGGGGGTCTAAATCAATCAGCAAAACACGTTTTTTATAGGCTGCCAGAGATGCTGATAAATTAATACTTGTCGTTGTCTTACCAACACCGCCTTTTTGATTTGCTATAGATATTATTTTAACCACCGGATACTTTTCCTGGGTAATTTGTTTAAATTCTAACTATTTTTACTAGATGCCTCTGGCCGTCAACTTTTGGCACTGCAATAGGGTACTCTTGGACGACCTTATAGCCTTTTGGTATCGCACTCAACTCTGATTGTTCAAGACGGCCTTTCATCGCCAAGAACCAACCGCCATCTGCGAGGAGATGTTGACAATTAATGACCATGTCAGAGAGTGAGCTGAAGGCTCTACTTAAAACAGCGTCATACATGTGTTCGGGAGCAAACCGTTCAACCCTTTTGTTAACTTCATTAATATTAGACAGCCCCAGCTCTATTTTCACTTGAAACAAAAACCGCGTTTTTTTACCGTTACTGTCTAACAAAGTAAAGTGCTTTTCAGGGTTAATTATAGCGAGTGGTATGCCTGGTAAACCCGCGCCAGTGCCGACATCAATGAACCTATCTCCCTGAAGTAAAGGTGATATAGCTAAGCTATCTAACAAATGTAGCTTAATCATCTCTAGCGGGTCCCTTATGGCCGTTAAATTATAGGCTTTATTCCAATGCTCAAGCATGTTTAGGTAAGACAACAGCTGGTCTAATTGGACGTCGCTACAGTTTACTTTGAGCTCAGCTATACCTAATATAAGTAATGCTCGTTTTTGGGATTGCGAGACTATTGAGTAGTTATTCGATGCCATTTGAAAGGTTTCTTAATTTAAGCTGCGTGTTTTTTTAGCTGCACTAAAAGCAGTGAAATAGCCGCGGGGGTTACCCCAGGAATCCTTGATGCCCTAGCCAGAGTGGCCGGCAAGGCTTCGCTAAGTTTTTGCTTAACCTCATTGGATAAACCTTTAATCTCAGCGTAATTGAAGCCGCCTGGGATAGGTGTATTTTCATGACGTTGTAATCGATCAATTTCATCTTGCTGGCGGCTAATATAACCGGAGTACTTGGCATCGATTTCAACTTGCTGCCCAATTTTCCGATCAGGTTTCGCATCAGGCAGTAAGTCAGCAATTATTTGGTGGTTAAGCTCCGGACGTTTGAGCAAATCAAACAAGGAATATTCGTGAGAAATTTTATGATCAATATGTGTAAATAATTTTTCTGCAAGATCGCTATTAGGTTGGATCCAGGTACTCTTTAGACGCTGTGTTTCCAGCTCTATAGCCTCTTGTTTTTCACAAAAACTTTTCCAGCGGTAGTCATCAACTAATCCAAGGTTTCTCCCCGTTTCGGTTAATCGAATATCTGCATTATCTTCTCGTAATAGCAAACGATATTCAGCCCGACTGGTAAACATCCGATAAGGCTCATTAGTACCCATAGTAATTAGGTCATCTACCAAGACGCCCATGTAGGCTGTGTTGCGTGTTGGACACCAAACGTCCTTATCAAGAACTTGCAATGCTGCATTTGCTCCCGCTAACAGACCTTGTGCAGCGGCTTCTTCATACCCTGTGGTGCCGTTGATTTGTCCAGCAAAAAACAGACCAGCAATGGATTTAGTTTCCAATGAGTAATGGAGATCTTGCGGATTAAAATAATCATACTCAATCGCGTAACCAGGTCTTGTGATGTGTGCGTTTTCGAAGCCTTTTATAGACCTTACTAGCTCTAATTGAACATCGAACGGCAAGCTCGTAGAAATACCATTTGGATAAAGTTCATACGTATCAAGCCCTTCAGGCTCTACAAATATCTGATGTTGATCTTTGTCTGCAAACCTCACTACTTTATCTTCTATAGAGGGACAGTAGCGAGGACCGACGCCATCGATAACACCGGTATAAAGTGGAGAACGATCCATCCCCCCACGAATAATTTGATGTGTATTGCTATTAGTATGAGTAATCCAACAGCACGTTTGCTTAGGGTGATCTTCGGTTTTCCCCAAGTAGGACATTACTGGTACCGGTTGATCACCCCACTGCTCTTGCAATGATGAAAAATCCACACTTCGTGCATCGATCCTTGGCGGTGTCCCCGTTTTTAATCGCTCTACTCTGAACGGTAGCTCACGGAGCCGGTGTGCCAAGTTATTTGATGGCGGATCTCCGGCTCTACCCGCAGAATGATTTTCTAAGCCTATATGTATTTTTCCAGCAAGAAAGGTCCCTGCGGTAACCACCACGGTTTTTGCCTTGAACTGCAATCCCATTTGAGTAATAACGCCGGTAACTCTATTATTTTCGATAATAAGGTCATCTACTGCTTGTTGGAAAATAGATAGATTCGGTTGATTTTCAAGAATACCTCTAATTGCTGCTTTGTATCTAACTCTATCCGCTTGAGCCCTTGTTGCTCGAACAGCTGGGCCTTTACGAGCATTTAAAACCCTGAATTGAATTCCACCAAGGTCTGTTGCTTTAGCCATAGCGCCGCCAAGAGCATCAACTTCTTTGACCAGGTGTGTCTTTCCGATTCCGCCAATGGCAGGATTACACGACATCTGCCCTAATGTTTCTATGTTATGGGTTAACAGCAGAGTACGGCATCCCATTCTCGCAGCAGACAGACAGGCCTCAGTGCCGGCGTGGCCGCCGCCAACAACAATTACATCAAAGTAGTTTGGGTATTTCATAACAGGCACATATTTATCGTGAGAATTCCATTATACGTTGTGATTTATGAATTTATTGGTTTTTTAATTTGTTATTGCTAATGAAAGGTATTATTTACATTAGCTTTTTTATTTAATTTATATATTAATAGTTTATATTATTGTTGTTGTTATTAGGGACCCCCTTTTTTGTGAGTAAATTAAATTACATGTTTTTTATCAATCACTTATGACGTTAAATGGAATGTAAAACATATTGAACAAGTGTGTCATTAAAAAACTCATAAGCTGTTTCTAGCCTGTATGAAATTTAAACCATAGCGGTAATCGCGCGATAAAGGGATAACTTTGTTGGTAACTATTTATTTCATACAGACGATATTCACACCCTATTGGTTTGACAAAAATTACGTTTAACACCTTGTTTACTAGCTGTTAATAAGGTTGTATTGTTTTTTAAACGGTGTTTCTTTCGAAAAAACGTGTTGTTTTTAAGGGTTTAGTGAATAAACCGTTGAAGTAGTGCGTTTATTTCTTTAGAATCGCGCACCCCGTTAGGGTACAACACATAATTTCGGATTAGATACCATGAAAAGAACATTTCAACCTAGTAACCTAAAGCGCAAGCGCACACATGGTTTCAGAGCTCGTATGGCTACCCCTGGTGGCAGAGCGGTTCTCAACCGTCGCCGGGCGAAAGGCCGTAAGCGTCTTTCGGCATAGGGTGTGGGCCGAGTGCCCGGGTTTAAGTTCGGTAAAGATCAGCGTTTACTCAGGGCCTCTGAATTTCAAGAGGTCTTCGATTTAAATACCTGTAAGATTTCTCACCCTAATTGGTTACTGCTCGCAAAATTTAACACATCTTATGGGTCTCGATTAGGCCTTGTTATTGGTAAGAAAAACATTCCTACTGCGGTTGGCCGCAATTATGTCAAACGCTTAGCTCGTGAAACCTTCCGTAAATCAGACTTCCCTCATTCAATTGATGTCATCTTTTTGGCACGTAAGGGTGCCGACAAGCTTAACTCGCAAGACATGGCCTTGTTGTTACAAGAATCTTGGTGCAGACTGCGGCAGCGTTGTGAGGCTTCAAAGGCGAAAAATGCGTAGATTAGTGACAATAATTATTCGTGGGTACCAGCTAGCTATTAGTCCTTTACTTGGAAATAATTGCCGTTTTGACCCGACCTGCTCTTGTTATGCCCATGATTCGATTGATCGCTTTGGTGTTATTAAAGGAAGTTATCTTTCAATTATTAGGATTGTGAAGTGCCACCCGTTTCATCCCGGCGGCTATAATCCTGTTAAAGAACTAGTAGAGAACAAAAAACCACCTCATCAAAAATCAGCAGAGTTGTAGTTAATATGGATTGGCAAAGAACAATTTTAATCGGTGGTATGGCACTTGTTGCTTGGATGTTAGTTATTCAATGGAATCAATTCGAGGACCAAAACGTAGCGTTGGAACAAAGTTATAGTGAATCGCAGACTAATTATGAGTCTAGCTTTGACTCGGTGACTACTTCTACGGGATCAGCTAATAGTGATGAGCTACCGCAGCTACAGTCGGTTCCAGAGTCTTCTGGTCTATTGGATTTGGCGCTGCCCACACCAAACGAAAATTTTATTACCGCTCAAAATAATGTTATTGAAATTGTCATTGATCCGATTGGGGGAGATATTGTTAGCGGTTTGCTACTAACGCACTTTGATAAAAAACTCGAGGATGGCGGGCAACCTTTTCCTATTTTACAAAATAGTCGAGATAACACCTATGTTGCCCGTAGTGGATTGATTGGGCCAAGTGGAACTGATACAGCGGAAGGACGTCCCAAGTTCTCTATTGCTAGTACAAACTTTGTTTTGAATGATGACCAAGATACCCTAAACATAGACTTGGTGCTAAATGATAGTGGAGTAAGAATTGTTAAGCGCTTTACTCTCAGCCGTAATAGTTATGATATTGGCGTTCAGTACATTATTAATAACGGCTCCTCTTCCGATTGGAACGGTACCTTCTACGGACAGATAAAAAGAGATGCTAAGCCGCCGGTGACGGATGTTTCCGGGTTTAGCATGCAGCCTTTTCTTGGCGCAGCACTTCGCCAACCGGAAAAGAATTACGCCAAGTTTGATTTCAGCGATATTGAAGATGAAACTGTAAAGACTTCAATCGAGGGTGGTTGGGTGGCTATGGTTCAGCATTACTTTATTAGCGCATGGATACCGCCGGCCGACGAGCTAAATAACTTCACCTTGCGCAAGTTATCCAACCAAGATATGTACTTACTATCTTTTACGGGTGCGCCTATAAGTGTTCCAGTAGGCGAATCGGCTGACTATAAAGCTAGTTTTTACATAGGGCCAAAGGATCAGGATGCACTTATTGGGATGGCAGAGTATTTAGACAGAACATTAGATTATGGGTTTTTATGGATTTTGGCCGAGCCTATTTTTAAAGCAATGAAAATGATTCACAGTGTTATCGGTAATTGGGGCTGGACTATTATTTTACTGACCCTTGGTATCAAGCTAATCTTGTACCCATTATCAGCAGCAAGCTTAAAGTCCATGGCAAAAATGAGAAATCTGCAGCCGCAAATGCTGAGGCTTAAAGAACTTTATGGCGACGATCGCCAGAAAATGTCTCAAGAAACAATGAGCCTTTATAAGAAAGAGAAAGTTAATCCGGCGGGAGGGTGCTTTCCAATGCTACTTCAAATGCCGGTGTTTATTTCTCTTTACTGGGTCTTGATGGAGTCGGTTGAGATAAGACATGCTCCTTGGATATTCTGGATTCAAGACCTCTCGGCAAAAGATCCATATTTTGTTTTACCGATCATTATGGGTGCAAGCATGCTATTTATGCAGAAGTTACAGCCAGCGCCAACGGATCCTATGCAAGCGAAAATCATGCAGATTATGCCTATTGCATTTACTTTTTTGTTCATGGGGTTTCCTTCAGGGTTGGTTCTCTACTGGACGGTTAACAACTTACTGTCAATGGCACAGCAATGGTTTGTGAATCGACAATTGATCAATAACAAAAATTAGTTCAAGGCTCCTTTAGGGGCCTTTTTTTCGGGCATAATTGTATCTATGTTACAAAATGATAAAGACACTATTGTTGCTATTGCCACGGCCACTGGGCGTGGTGGGGTTGGTGTCGTACGCCTTTCTGGCAAAGATCTCCATGTTTATATTCAAGGCATGATTGGGCGTGAAATTTTGCCACGGCAGGCAAGCTATTGCCGGTTCTTAGATGTGGCCGGAGAAATTATTGACCAAGGCGTTGCGCTATATTTCCCTGCACCTCATTCATTTACTGGTGAATCTGTCTTAGAACTTCAAGGCCATGGAGGTATGGTTATTTTGGATGCTTTGGTGCAGCGCTGCGTTTCTCTCGGCGCGAGAGTTGCTAGGCCGGGAGAGTTTAGTGAGAGAGCGTTTATCAACGATAAAATGGATTTGGCACAGGCTGAGGCGATAGCTGATCTTATCGATGCATCGTCTATAGAGGCGGCCAAATCAGCAGTGAGATCAATGCAGGGAGACTTTTCTAAGCTTATAAATCAGTTGGTTGAGGAAATGATTCAAATCCGGATCTATGTTGAAGCAGCTATTGACTTTCCAGAGGAGGAAATTGACTTTTTGCAAGATGAAAAGTTGTTTTCAGCGTTAGATAAGCTCACGCAAGATATAACGATTGTATTAGAGAAAGCACAGCAAGGGTCGCTGTTAAAAGATGGCTTGACCCTTGTGTTAGCTGGCAGGCCAAACGCTGGTAAATCTAGTTTGTTAAACTCACTCGCGGGTAATGAGACGGCCATTGTAACGCCCGTTGCTGGGACAACCAGAGATGTTCTGCGCGAAAAGATCATGCTTAACGGTCTACCGCTCAATATAGTCGATACTGCGGGATTACGTGATACTGACAACGAAATAGAGGCAGAGGGGGTACGCAGGGCTTGGCGAGAGATAGAGGCTGCGGATCAGATTTTGTTTATTGTGGATTCGACGCAAGACCACGCCCCTAGCTTACAGTCAGTTTGGCCGGAATTTTTTGATCGATATCCAAATTCAAAACAGCAGTTAACGTTGGTGCTTAATAAAATCGATATATCAGGACTTTCTGCAGGCGCAGTTCCTGGGGTTCAAACAGCATTTGCTATATCTGCGAAAGAGCAAACAGGGTTTGACTCTTTAGTTGAGCACTTACAAAAAAGTGCTGGATTCCTAGGGCATTCAGAGGGTCTGTTTTCAGCACGCAGGCGGCATCTAGTCTCTTTAGAAAATGCACTTGATCTCATCGTTATTGGTATTGCTCAATTGCGTAATGCTGGGGCTGGTGAACTACTAGCCGAAGATCTGCGTCAAGCTCAAAAGGAGCTTTCCGAGATCACCGGCCAGTTTACCTCAGATGATCTGTTAGGCAGGATTTTCTCTTCTTTTTGTATTGGAAAGTGACCGGATGTGCTAACAAAGTCACCGTATTAAAAAAACTTTGTTCTGGAAATCATTAGTACGCCCAATACTGTCTTTACGCACCGAGTTTTCACTGTATATTTACAGGTTATCAACAAAATTAGATCGCTTTATGTACAGCTAATAATTTTTATTTGTGGGTAATGTAAAACTTGTAATTATATAAGGTGTTGATTTAAAACAGTTAATTATACATTTAAAGTTAACCGCTCTAGCGTCTTTTGTGGATAATGTGGAATTTCTTGTATACACTACATAAAAAATAAAAGCACTTAAAAGTTTGCCCTAGAAGGGCCACTTATTGGTCTTTAGGGGGGCATTTTGAGGGGACATATTAGACACACTCGTACCGGAGGTGTTCGCTTTAAAGCCTACAGAGATTTCTTTCTAAGAATCGCTAAAAACGCCATGGTTCAATATGCAATCTGATCTTGCTTCCAGCATTTGGCCACAGTGCCAAGTCCTCCTCCGCGGAGAGCTCCCCGAACAGCAGTTTAACACTTGGATTCGTCCACTTGTTGCGCACTCCGAATCTGATCGTGATAGCGTTCAGTTGGTTGCGCCAAACCGATTTATTGAAGATTGGGTTAAAAATAAGTTTTCCGTGCGGATTCATGAGCTCATGAATCAGCTTTGTGGTCGCAGTGTGATGGTTGAAATTGTAGTGACCGTTAGCCATGTTAATGGGGATACTGATCAACCCCTGCTAGCTATTGATAGGGAACAAAAAGAGGCCTCTGTTTGGAGTGCTTCCCCAGTAGGTAAGGTGAAGCTGGAAGCGCCGGCAATTATTACTTCGGCCGCAGAAAGTAGTTTGAAAACCAATTTAAATCGTAACTTCACATTTGACAGTTTTGTGGAGGGGAAATCGAATCAGTTAGCTTTTGCTGCAGCCCGGCAAGTTGCTGAGAACCCCGGTGGTTCTTATAACCCTTTGTTTATATATGGTGGTGTAGGCCTAGGTAAGACTCATTTGATGCATGCAGTTGGGCATGCAATGCGTGAGAAGAACCCCGAAGCAAAAATTGTTTACTTGCATTCTGAGCGCTTTGTCGCCGACATGGTGAAGGCACTGCAGCTAAAAGCTATTGATGAGTTCAAAAGATTCTATCGTTCAGTTGATGCGCTTCTTATTGATGATATACAGTTTTTTTCTGGTAAAGAGCGCTCTCAGGAGGAGTTTTTCCATACCTACAATGCTTTGCTTGAGGGGGGGCAGCAAATGATCTTGACTTGCGACCGTTACCCAAAAGAGATAGATGGTGTTGAAGAAAGATTAAAGTCGAGGTTTGGTTGGGGTTTAACGGTTGCGGTTGAGCCGCCCGAACTAGAGACAAGAGCAGCTATCTTGATGAACAAGGCTGAGCAGGCGGGGATGGATCTATCAAAGGATGCGGCTTTCTTTATTGCCCAGCGTATTCGTTCTAACGTAAGAGAGTTAGAGGGTGCTCTTAAGAGAGTGATGGCTCATGCTCAGTTTACTGGGCGCGTTATTGATATAGATTTAATTAGAGAATCGTTAAAAGACCTATTGGCACTTCAAGACAAGCTAGTTACCATAGATAATATTCAAAGGGTTGTTGCTGACTACTATAAGCTTAAGATGTCTGATATGTTATCTAAACGCAGGAGTCGTTCTGTGGCTAGACCTAGGCAATTAGCTATGTCTATTGCTAAAGAGCTTACCAGTCATAGTCTTCCTGAGATTGGAGAGTCGTTTGGAGGGAGAGACCATACCACCGTGCTTCATGCTTGTCGGAAGGTAAAAGAGTTGGAAGGGATGGATCGTGAAGTTCAAAGAGATCTGAAGAACCTGTATCGAGCGCTGTCCACCTAAATAGTATTTGTTGATCATTGTTGAAAGTAGAGTCGGAGATAATAAATTATTATGAAATTTAGCTTATCGCGGGAAGCGTTCTTAAAACCTCTTCAGTTGGTTGTTGGCGTTGTTGAGAGGCGCCAAACATTGCCAATATTATCGAATGTTTTGTTGAGTCTAGAGCAATCCCGACTGTCCATGACGGGTACGGACCTAGAAGTTGAAATAGTAGGCGTAACTGATACTGACGCTACAGGTGAGGATGGTGACATCACTGTATCGGCACGTAAGTTGGTTGATATTTGCCGCTCTCTACCCGATGGGGCGATGGTCGATTTTTCTAGCAGCGATGGTAAAGCAACGATTAAAAGTGGGCGCAGTAAATTTACACTATCTACATTGCCGGCTAACGAGTTCCCTTCAGTAGATGAAGGTGAAAAGACCGTAGAGTTTATGGTCCCTGGGTCAGTGCTTAAAGGTCTGATAGAGGCAACTTCGTTTGCGATGGCGCAGCAAGATGTTAGATATTACCTTAATGGTATGCTCTGGGAGTTAAACGAAAATAAGCTTAGGGCTGTGGCTACCGATGGTCACCGCATGGCTTTGTGTGATGGTGTCTGTGATGTTTCTGTCTCTGAACCTATCACTTCGATTATACCTCGTAAGGGCATTATTGAGTTGTCGCGCCTGCTTGACGAAAATGATGTGAAAGTGGCTATGGGCTCTAACCACATTCGTGTGACAGGAGGCGACTATTGTTTCACGTCTAAGCTAGTCGATGGAGCCTATCCTGATTATGATCGTGTTCTTCCGAAGGGCGGGGACAAAATTGTTATTGGAGATCGTACTGAGCTAAAGCAGGCGTTTGGCCGAGCGGCGATTTTATCTAATGAGAAGTATCGGGGCGTTAGGATTCTGTTGTCTGAAGGCTCCATTAAGATGGTAGCCAACAATCCTGAACAGGAAGAAGCTGAGGAAGAGGTTTCTGTTAACTACTCTGGAGAAGACTTAGAGATCGGATTTAATGTCAGTTATCTGTTAGATGTACTCTCCGTCATTACGGGTGCTGAGGTTCGAATTACTCTGTCCAGCTCAAATAGCAGTGCCTTAGTTGAAGATGCTGCAGACGGTTCGGCGGTTTACGTCGTTATGCCGATGCGTCTTTAGTAGCCTTTCAGGCAAGGGCGGATTCATACTCCGGCCTTCCTGGGCAACGTTCTCATGTATATTCCTCATCTTGAAGTTCACCAAGTAAGAAACCTGCAAAGCCTAACGTTGGATTTCCATAATATGGCTAACATTATTTATGGTGTTAACGGTAGTGGGAAAACGAGCCTACTTGAAGCTATATACCTATTGGGAAGAGGGCGGTCCTTCCGTCATAGAGATCTACGTATGGTGGTGAACCACCAGGCCGAAGAACTGGTTGTATCGGCTAAAGTTAAAAAGAAGGATCCGTTAAGATCTCATCAGTTAGGTATAAAGCGTGGTGCCAGTGGTAATTTTGCAGCGCGGCTAGATGGCAAAGCAATCTTGACGGCAGCTCAGTTAGCGACAGTACTTCCCATGCAGCTGATTGACGCTCAAAGCTTCAGTCTCTTAGAGGGCGGACCGCTGCAGCGCCGACAATTCTTAGACTGGGGAGTGTTCCACGTGGAACAATCCTACTCTCAGTTATGGGCGCGCTTTCAAAAGACGCTAAAACAGCGGAATCAACTGCTACGTCATGCTAGAATAGACGCGGATTCTTTGCGTGCTTGGACAGCGGAGCTTGTGCCTTTGGGAGAGCAGATTTCGGCCCATCGGGAGCGCTATGTGGATGGGCTAGTTCCGCATATAGAGGCTGTCGCTAAGACATTTGACGGCTTGGGTGTTCTCGAGGTTGAATATTATCAAGGCTGGAGCGAGAAGATGTCTCTCACAGAGGCTATGGATTTTGATAGTAAGCGAGACCTTGCGGTTGGAACTACTTGTCATGGGGCTCACAAAGCCGATATGAGGGTCAAGGTTGATGGCATGCTTGCTGCCGATGTTTTATCGCGCGGGCAAACAAAGTTGCTCGTATATGCGTTAAAGTTGGCGCAAGCAACTTATTTTCGAGATAAGATTGGCGAATCCTGTGTATTTTTACTGGATGATTTGCCGGCCGAACTGGATTATCATCACCGGCAGCAGGTTGTGTCATGCCTATATAGTTTGGGTTGTCAGTTCTTTGTGACGGGTGTGGATAAAAAAGATTTTGAAGTTTTAGTGAAAGATAATGCGTATCAGATGTTCCACATGGAACATGGCGCGATTACCCCAGGTTGAAAAACAGGAAGCTATAGAGTTATGTCTGAAGAAACTAATTACGATTCGTCTAGTATTAAGGTTTTGAAAGGGCTAGATGCTGTTCGCAAGCGCCCAGGGATGTATATCGGTGATACAGATGATGGTACCGGCCTGCACCACATGGTGTTTGAGGTTGTGGACAATTCCATTGATGAGGCGTTGGCGGGGCACTGTTCTGAAATTCGGATCGTGATTCACCCGAATGAGTCTATTTCGGTTTTAGATAATGGTCGTGGTATTCCTACAGAAATGCATGACGAAGGCGTTTCTGCTGCGGAAGTCATTATGACTGTGCTGCACGCTGGGGGTAAGTTCGATGATAATAGTTATAAGGTATCAGGTGGACTCCATGGAGTGGGGGTATCTGTCGTAAATGCCTTATCTAAAAAGATGCGACTAACGATTCGTCGTAACGGCAAAGTCCATGAGCAAACTTATTCTCACGGCGTTCCCGACGCCCCGCTGGCTGTTATCGGCGATACAGACGATTCGGGAACGGAAGTGTATTTCGAGCCTTCTGAGGGAACCTTTACGAATATTCAATTCCATTTTGAGCAGTTGGCTAAACGCTTGAGAGAACTCTCGTTCTTGAATTCAGGTGTTCGGATTGTTCTTCATGATGAGCGCTCAGGCAAAGAAGAAGTTTATGCCTATGAAGGTGGCTTGAGGGCCTTTGTTGAATTTCTGAATACCAACAAAAGTACCGTTAATAAAATTATGCACTTCAACACTGATCGTGAAGATGGTACAAGTGTCGAAGTCGCTCTGCAGTGGAATGACGGCTTTCAGGAGAATATTCTTTGCTACACCAATAATATTCCCCAGCGTGATGGTGGAACCCATTTAGCGGGCTTTCGGTCAGCGCTGACTCGCGGCCTTAATTCCTATATTGAAAAAGAAGGAATTAACGGCAAACAGAAAGTTGCGACTACGGGCGATGATGCGCGAGAAGGGTTGACGGGCATCGTTTCTGTGAAGGTACCAGACCCCAAGTTTTCATCCCAGACCAAAGACAAGCTGGTTAGCTCTGAGGTAAAAACAGCTGTAGAACAAGAAATGGGCGACAAATTTAGCGACTACCTGATGGAATTTCCTCAGGAGGCGCGAGCTATTGTTAACAAGATGATTGACGCTGCTCGTGCGCGTGAGGCTGCTCGTAAGGCTCGTGAGATGACACGCCGTAAAGGGGCGCTAGACATTGCCGGCCTACCTGGAAAGTTGGCTGATTGCCAAGAGAAAGACCCAGCACTTTCAGAGCTATACTTGGTGGAGGGGGATTCTGCTGGCGGTTCAGCTAAGCAGGGTCGCGCTCGAAAGACTCAGGCGATTTTGCCTTTAAAAGGGAAGATCCTTAATGTCGAGAGAGCTCGTTTTGACCAAATGCTGTCAAATGCAGAGATAGGAACGCTTATTACAGCGCTTGGCTGTGGTATCGGCACTGAAGAGTTTAATCTAGAAAAGCTTCGCTACCACACTATCGTCATCATGACGGATGCTGATGTCGATGGGTCTCATATTCGCACATTGATATTAACGTTCTTTTTTAGGCAGATGCGTGAGCTTGTTGAGAATGGCCATATTTTCATTGCCCAGCCGCCGCTTTACAAAGTCAGCAAAGGTAAGTCTGAGCAGTATGTAAAAGATGATGATGCCTTGCTGGTTTATCTGACGCAAAAAGCATTAGAGAATGCCGCTTTGTATGTTAATGCTAGTGCCCCAGGTATTCAGGGCACTGCCCTGGAAAGTTTGGTCGCAAAGTTTAGGCATGTAGGGGATATTATCAACCGTATGTCACTTGTGTATCCTGTAGAGCTGCTTGAGGCGTTGGTTTATATTAGCCGGCTAGAGGGGAAACTTCTGCAGAACAGTAGCGATCTTGAGCCTTGGTGTGCTGAACTCGAAAAATGCCTTGAAGAAACCGATAGTGGAACCCATCGCTATAAGGTATCGATTAAAGAAGATAAAGAGCGTAATCTCTTCATCCCTAATGTTGAAATCACTGCACATGGCGTACCCCATTACCATAGTTTGGGCCGTGATTTCTTTGCCTCTAATGAATATGCAGCCATGGTTGAGTTAGGTAAGACGGTTCAGGGGCTGATCGAAGAGGGCGCTTATGTAAAGCGCGGTGAGAGGGAACAGCCGGTTAGCAGCTTTAAAGATGCTTTGGCTTGGTTGATGGCCGAGTCCCGAAGAGGCATCAGTACGCAGCGATATAAAGGGCTGGGTGAGATGAATCCAGAGCAGCTTTGGGATACTACAATGGATCCTGAAAACCGCCGCATGCTTGTGGTTACTATTGAAGATGCCATCGCGGCGGATCAAATGTTTACCACGTTGATGGGCGATCACGTCGAACCGCGACGGGAGTTTATTGAAACTAATGCCCTGTCAGTGGTTAATTTGGACGTTTAAAACGTGATCAGCTACACTGATTAGTTGGCCAATCTAAGACCCTGTTGTTTCTAAGTGGGCTGACACCCAGGAGTGAGCTTTTTCGGCCAGTTCGCGAGCGCTGTAAGCAGACGAATCCAGAGCCGGGGCAATATATACATCTATGGTTCCAGGATATTTCAGCCAGCTATCGGCTGGCCAGTATGCTCCGGCATTGTGTGCTAACGCCACGACATCTACGCCAGCCAGTTTGGCTAAAGCAGCACCTCCTGTTTTAAACGAGCCTAATTCGTTGCTAGGTTTTCTTGTACCTTCTGGATATATAACTACTTTAAGTCCGCACTTCAATCGAGCCTGGCCCTTTTTTAAGACCTGCCGCATAGCTGCTGTAGGTTTGGAGCGTTTGATGGCTATAGGTCGCATTGCTGCAACGCTCCATCCAAAGAAGGGAAGCCACAGAAGTTCCCGCTTCAGCACGAAGCTTGCCGGTTGTGCGAGCCATTGAATATAGAAAGACTCCCATGCACTTTGATGATTACTTAGAATGACACAGGGTCCGGAAGGCAGATTTTCTAAGCCGGTGATTCTTACGTTTATTCCACAGGCTAAACGCAACCAAGTGAGTATCAGATAGTTGCTAGTAGACCCAAGCTTCTGGCGCTTTTTGAAAGGCAAAAACCAAATAAAGCAGGATGTGAGTCCCGAGATTATCACAATCAGTAGTAAACCAAGATAAAACAGTCCTGATCGGAGAGCCAGCCAACAATATCTATACATTGCAGGCTATTTACTCGACGCCATCTGAGCAATATCAGCGACATTAACGAACAAAGCGCGTAGGTTACTCAGCAGGCTTAGGCGATTATTGCGTAGTGCCTGATCATCGGCCATCACCATGACATCGTTAAAGAAGCTATCGATTGGGTCACGCAGTGTGGCTAAATTTTTCAGCACATTAGTGTAATCTCGGCTTGCTAAAAGTGGTTCAGACAGCAATGACATCCTAGTTATTGATTTGGCTAGCGTCTTTTCTGCAGGCTCTACGAGCAAGTTACTGTCAAGGGTCACTGGTTCACTTGTCCCAAGCTGTTTGCTGATAATATTTGACACCCGTTTATTTGCTGTGGCTAGATCGCCGGCTTCTGGCAGCAGTGAAAAGGACGCGACGGCATTTACGCGAGCATCAATATCCAATGGGTTGCTAAGATTGAGAGGCGCTACAGAGAGGTAAATTTCTGCTGCATAACCTTCTTCTTTGTACCAAGATTTAAATCTATCCAATATGTAAGCAAGTACTTGCTTACATATGTTTTTAAGAGCCTCACCCTCTAGCTCAAATTGGATCGCTGACACTTCTATTGCGGAACGTAAATCTATATCAAGCTTTCTATCAATAATGATTCGTAAAATTCCTAAACTGGCTCTTCGCAACGCAAAAGGGTCTCGCGAGCCTGAAGGTTGCTGGCCAATGCTAAAAATACCAACCAAAGTGTCTAACTTGTCAGCTAATGCTAGAGCGGCCCCAACGGTGGTGGAAGGTACCAGATCACCTGAGAATCTCGGTAGATACTGCTCAAGGAGAGCCTCCGCAACTTGAGCATCCTCACCATCATTAAGAGCATAATAACGCCCCATAACACCTTGTAGGTCAGCAAATTCACCCACCATGTCGGTCACTAAGTCTGACTTACAGAGTTGTCCTGCCCTGAAGGCCGTCTCAGGATCTGCCCCAGTGCTAAACGCCAATGTTTCAGCTAGCAAGGCTACCCGTTCGGTTTTAGCGTACACCGAGCCCAATTTCTCTTGAAATACGACGGTTTTCAATTGCTCCCGACGATCAAAAAGGCTCACGTGGGCATCATTTTTATAAAAGAATGCGGCATCCGCTAAACGAGGCCTAATAACTCTCTCATTGCCTTGAATCACTTTTTGAGGCTCTTTGCTAATAATGTTGGAAACGGTAATAAACGCTGCCATTAAGTTATCGTGCTTATCTACCAGATGAAAGTATTTTTGATGCTCTTTCATAGAAGACACTAATGCCTCAGAGGGAACCGCTAAAAAGGCTTCATCAAAACATCCCATCAGAGGAACCGGCCATTCATTCAATGCAGTGACTTCATCCAGGAGTGAAGGGTCAATGACAGCAATGCCGCCCCCCTCTGACGCCAGTAATTTAACGCCGTCTTCGATGAGTTCTCGGCGCTTGGCAAAACTGGCTATAACAAAATTATCGTGTAATTGTTGTTCGTAACTGTTTGGCGAACAAATGGTAATGTCTCCAGTCCCATGAAAACGGTGTCCTTGGCTAACATTGCCGGTGGTGACGCCCAAAACCGACTCATAATAAGTTTCGTCATTAAACAACAAAACACCCCACTGAACGGGCCGTACAAACTCTTCTTTGCTATTACCCCATCTCATACGCTTGGGAATAGGTAGCAACGACAGAGACTGGTTAATTATCATCCCTAGCAGCGACGAAGTGTCTCTTCCCGCCTCAACTCTCCGAACACAAAGTTTATCTTGCTTACCGTCACTCTCTATTTTGCTTGGTAGCTCTTTAAGATTTAAACCATTTTTATTCGCAAAAGCTTGCGCTGCCTTAGTTGCATTACCCTCAGCGTCAAATGCGACCTTCACGGGAGGGCCCCAGGCAACAACTTCGGTATCGGGAGTCCGAACATCCAGATCCTTAATAATGACGGCCAGACGCCGCGGTGCAGCAAACGATTGCACCTCATTAAAATTCAACTTATTTTCGCCCAGGCCCTTTTGTATACCTTTAAAAAGCGCATTAGAAAGACTCATCAAGGCCTTCGGCGGCAACTCCTCTGTCCCTAATTCAAACAACAAATCAGCTTTCATTTGGACCCTCCAGCACGTTGAGCTAACACTTCTTGCGCGATTTCTGGTGACGCTAAGGGAAACCCGGCTGCCATCCGAGAGTCGAAGTAACCTTGAGCGACTCCGCGTGCAAGAGTGCGAACCCTAAGAATATAGCGCTGACGTTCAGTCACTGAAATTGCTTTGCGAGCGTCCAACAAATTGAAAGCATGTGATGCTTTCATGACCATTTCATAGGCAGGAAGAGGGAGGTTATTATCTATCAAATTGACGCAGTCTTTTTCATATTGGTCAAATGCGCTAAATAAGAAGTCCACATCGGCGTGTTGGAAATTGTACGTGGACATTTCAATTTCATTTTGCAGGAACACATCCCCATAACTCACATCACCTTGAGGACCATGAGCCCAAACAAGATCATAGATACTATCAACACCCTGCAAATACATGGCAATGCGCTCTAGCCCATAGGTTATTTCACCGGTTACCGGATAGCATTCGAGGCCTCCGACTTGTTGGAAATAAGTGAACTGCGACACTTCCATGCCATTCAGCCAAACCTCCCAACCAAGTCCCCAGGCGCCTAGCGTAGGGGACTCCCAGTTATCTTCAACAAACCTTATATCATGGACTAAGGTATCAACACCTAAAGATCGAAGAGAGCCCAAATAAAGCTCCTGAAAATCTTTAGGGGAGGGTTTCATTACTACTTGGAACTGATAGTAGTGCTGCAACCGATTAGGGTTTTCCCCGTAACGGCCATCGGTTGGACGGCGTGACGGTTGCACATAGGCTGCGTTCCAGTTTTCCGGACCGATGGAGCGCAAGAATGTCGCTGGGTGAAAGGTACCTGCTCCCACCTCCATATCTAGGGGCTGCATGATTACGCACCCGCAGTCCGCCCAGTACTGTTGTAATCTGGAGATTAGTTCTTGAAAACTATCGGGTGGTGCAAGAAGGTCGCTCACGAAAATTTACTCACTTTAAGAAAGGGTACAGCTCAAGACTGCAATTATAAAGCTGCACCGCGATAAAGATAGGGTCTAAGCATGTCAAAACGACGAATTAGATAACCGTCCCGATTCAGCTTTCGATATAATACCAGAGCAATGGCTAACTGATCCCAACTAAGACAAGAATAATGCATTGTGCGTCAATCCATAACATCCGGCAGGAGCATCTGGCGATGAGAGACACATTGGTCCTAAGAGTCCTGAAGCTTATTTCGTGGCTACCGCTCAGTATCGGTCGCATTAAAGGGCGTTTCTTTGGTTGGCTGTTATATAGTTTCAATGCACAGCCTGCGCGGATAACAAAACTCAATTTGGCGCTTTGTTATCCTGAAATGAATGCCAAAGCGATTAATACGCTTTGTGCGCGACGCATGAAACATCTTGCTCAAGCGGTTTTTGAAACACCTTTAGTCTGGCGTAAAGGAAATCCTTGGGTTACCAACAAGGTTGTTTCGATTAGAGGACTAGAATTGTTTGAGGCAGCAATTGCTGATGAGCGCGGTACCATTCTTATTATTCCCCATCAGGGTAACTGGGAGGTACTAGGTCTCTGGGCTAGCCAACATCAAGCCATGACATCTCTATATGACCCGCCGAGAATAGAGCTTCTGCAAGAATGGATCAAAACGTCACGCGAGCAATCGGGATCGACATTGGTACCCACTAACGTCCGCGGTGTAGCTGCTATTATTAAGGCGCTAAAGAGAGGAGAAATTACCGGTATTTTACCCGACCAACAGCCGCCTCCTGAAAGTGGTGAGTTTGCACCCTTACTCGGCGTTCAGACGCGTACGATGACTCTGATCAATAAGCTCTTGCAACGCTCAGGAGCTCAAGCATTAATGTGCTCTGCTATTCGCATCCGAGGAGGCTGGGAATTACACTTTTTACCGGCCGACGAAGCATTGTATAGCGAAAATATTGAGATTAGTCTGTCTGCGCTCAACAAGGGTGTTGAGTCAATTATTGCCTTAGCGCCTGAACAGTATCAATGGGAATACAAGCGGTTTCGCGATCGCCCAACAGGAGAGTCACCTGCGTATGACTAAGACTCAAGCAAGAATCATGGAACCCAACTTAGGAGCCGTTTTGCCAATTTCATTACCTTCTCAAACCAGTAAAACTATTCTTTGGAAAGCCCTCTCTGATCTTGATCAAAACCAAGTACCTAATGCTTGGTATGACTGGTTATCTGACCGTGGGTCACTCACATCACGGCTAATTGATGCTAGTGAAAACCAATTTTCAGTAGAAGTACTTAGGCAACATGAGTCAGTTCCTAGTGCGTCTGAAGCGGCCGCGTTAAAAATAGCAACAAATACGCCAGTCTTTATTAGACAGGTTATTTTGTGTGGCAAAGGTAAACCTTGGGTGTTTGCAAGGAGCGTCTTGCCACTGTCCACTTTGACAGGTAGGCTGACGGCGCTTCGCGAGCTTAATAGTCAGCCGTTAGGGGCGCTACTGTTTAATGATCCCAGTATGACTCGAGCTCCGGTGGAGGCGAGTTACTCATATGCGTCAGCACTAGCGGTACCCGATACTGTATGTGATGGAGATGTGTTTTTATGGGGGCGCAGATCTGTTTTTTGCCTAGACCAAAAACCACTTCTAGTCAGTGAGATGTTCCTTCCAGACTTTGGCCCCTATGATAAGAACTACAAACATGCACGAGAAGAACAAGCATGACAACGTCCGGCGAACCCAGAGCAGCTTTTGTATCTAACCCTTGGCTCAGATTAATGAGGTTAGATCGTCCTATTGGTGTGTATTTACTAATGTGGCCAACACTTTGGGCGTTGTGGTTTGCAGCAGAGGGTATTCCCAGCCTAAAGAATTTGAGTATTTTTTTGGTTGGCTTAATAGTGATGCGTGCAGCAGGGTGTGTTATAAATGATTATGCTGACCGAGACATTGACGGGCTAGTAGAGAGAACTAAAACCCGCCCGTTGCCAGCGGGGGAAATCACACCGAATCAAGCTCTTTGGCTAGGCGGAGGTCTTCTATTCACGGCGTTAATTTTGGTGTTGATGACAAATCCACTGACTATAGCACTCTCTTTTGGCGGTCTTGCTGTCACAGCGATTTATCCGTTTATGAAGCGCTTCACGCATTTACCGCAAATCGGACTTGGCGTTGCCTGGGCATGGGTTGTCCCCATGGCTTTTGCTGCTCACAGAGAAGAGTTGCCCTGGGAGTTATGGCTAATATTTGCTGCGATTGTAGTATGGACTGTCGCGTTTGATACCTATTACGCTATGGTGGATCGGGCCGATGATTTAAAGATAGGCGTAAAGTCTACGGCCGTATTATTTGGTCGCTATGATCTAGCGATGATTGTTTTACTTCAGACCGCAACCTTGGTCCTCATGTTTTTGGTAGGCTTTGAGTTTCAGCGCGGCTGGATTTATTTCTTCGGCCTACTTGTTGCAGCAGCATTTTTTGTTAATCAATTTCGTCATGCTCGGCATAGAGAAAGACAGGCATGCTTTGCTGCGTTTCTCAGTAATCATCGCGTGGGCATGGTCATTTTTATTGGCATTGCGCTGGACTATGTTTTTGACGGATTACCTTTCGCGAGCTATTTTTAATAGCTTCTGCCAGACTAATAAACGATTGTTGGCAGGCATAGCGATGTCTTCTAAAAGACTCATACCCGCAGTCAAGGCTAGTTGATCAAGATCATGAAATTCCCGAATACCCTGTCTTGGGTTCTGTGCTTTTAAGCGGTGGTCGAAAGCACGATTACTTTCCTCAGCGATAACGCCAGAATATTTCATCGGCCCGTACAGACAAAACAGGCCACCAGCAGACAACGTGTCAGCAACCTGACTAAACATTATCTCAACTTCAGGCCAAGCCATGATATGAGCAGTATTAGATGAGAAGACCGTATCAAAGGGTTCTGTTGGCCAGGTGTCGCGACTAACATCTAAAACAATAGGGGCACCGATGTTATCTAACCCACTTTCATCTAACCACTGGTTAATACCAGAATGATTTTCTATTCTATCACTGGTTTGCCAATGTAAATGAGGTAGTTGTTGGGCAAACCAAACCGCATGTTGACCCGTCCCGCTACCCAGCTCAAGCACGGATGCACTTGTTGATAATAGGCGTGTCAAAACAGCGCCTATTGGAGAGTGATTATTCTCACAAGCCTGCGAGAAAGGTTTATTCATTTAAACAGCCCTTTTGTAAAAGTGGTCAATATCGCTATCTAGCCTCTTGTAAAGACCCACTTATCACCTTCGCTCATAGCAGAATTAAAGCGGTAACCGTCGCTATCAAAATGTTTAATATCTTCAACGTCAGTAATCTTGCCCTTAATAATAAAAGCAGCCATTAGCCCCCGCGCCTTTTTGGCAAAGAAGCTAATTATTTTATAGGTACCGTTTTTATTGTCCATAAACACCGGCGTGACAATACGGCCAGTAATCTCCCTTTCTTTTGCTGCTTTAAAGTATTCGTTAGATGCAAGGTTGACTAAAACATCGGTTGGCTTTTGTAGTAAATTATTTAGCTCACGATTAATAATGTTATCCCAAAAGGCATAGAGATTTGGGCCTCGAGCATTGGCAAATTTAGTCCCCATTTCCAGGCGATAAGGTTGCATTAAATCTAGCGGGCGAAGCACACCATACAGCCCTGATAAGATTCGTAGGGTACCTTGCGCCCAATTAAGATCTTCAGTCGCCATGTTTCCCGCATCTAGACCTTGATAGACGTCGCCTTTAAATGCCAGCACTGCTGGCCGAGCATTGTCAGTATTAAAAGGAGCCTGCCATTCCTGAAAGCGCTCGTAATTGAGTGCACCTAAAGTGTCACTCAGGCCCATCAGTGCGCACACATCTTGTGGCGAAAGTTTCTTTAATTCTTTAAGCAGTTCTTTGGAATGTTCCAAAAGTCTTGGCTGCGAATATGCATCAACTTTGACTGGGCTGGCATAGTCTAATTTTTTGGCCGGTGATATTACTGTAAGCATCATATCTGTGTACCTGTATTTCGCTATTGGCATGTAATAAGCAAAAATTATAGCAAGCATTCGCACAACTGTTTAGTTTAATGAAACCAAATTCATTGAGGTGCCCTTAAAATTTTAGCAATAAGGCATATTTTGACGATTAAGACGCTAGAGAAATGATGATATAGAGATTAAAAGTTAGTAATAGTAGTTCAAAGACAGATTAACCAGTCCCAACCATACAAACGCACTCTCATACCGGTGAAATACTCAAGGAAATTGCTTTAAGTGCCGATACTACAAGCATTAGGATAGCAATAAGCATAATATGCATTATTGAATTTACCTCTGTATAAAGTTAAGGTAATCGCTTTGCTGAGTGCTCTCAAATGAAAGCCAGAGCCCGGTTAGCCGTAACTAGCTTTGGAGCATGAATCTATGGGATCTGAACGACCTCCCTGCGTAGTTTGTAGTCGAATAAGGTTTGTAGTAGCAGCAGGCATGCTTATTTCTGCCCTGTTCGTCACACGCACTGAAATTGAATTTTTAAAAGGCCTCGACCTTAATGACATATTGTTTCAGTTCATTGCCGTTGTCTTTGTTGTAATCTGTGGGTTCAAAGCCTATCAGGAATTCTGGAAACCCACCAAGGTTAAGCCTCATGAGCCAGTCGAGTAATTGTTGGCAGTGTAAGTACTTTCGAATCACCCATGAGCAGTCCCGGCCCTATGGATGCGGTGCGATGGGCTTCAAATCTAAAATGCTTCCATGCTACGAAGTTTCTAAGATTGATGGTAACCGCTGTTTTAGTTTTTCTCCTAAAAACACTGTTGCGGAGAAAAGTATGCCTGATGCCGCTAGATTAAGACGGTAAATCGATTGTTCAGGCGCAAAGGCAAAAAAATGCTTTCCGGCTCAGTTGTAAGGGGAAATCCAGCAGGGCAAGCGCTCAACCATATTTGAATAAACAGTCTTTGGTTTGCCCTTAGGGCTAAAAGTTATAACTAACACGACAGGTACGTTATGGATATTGCAAGTATTTTAGGATTAATGGTTTTTATTGGCGCTGTATATCTGGGACTGTCTGATAATCCGGGGTGGGTTGACGCCTTCCTTAATCCTACATCATTTTATATTGTTATATTAGGAACGGCAGGTATTGTTCTTTATCGCTCAACTTTGGGCGAGTTCATGAATATGTGGAGGGTGTTATTCGGAAAAATGTTTTGGCACAAAAGGGACAAACCCGAAGACCTTATTGATCAGTTAGTAGAGCTTGCAGGAATCGCAAGAAAGGATGGCATGATTGCCCTTGAAAATGTGGAAATAAATAATCGCTTAATGGCAAAGGGAATTAGCGCACTGGTGGACGGTACTGACCCTGCTGTTCTTAAGTCCTCTCTGGAAAGGGATATGTTTATTACGGCAAAGCGGCATGAAACTGCACGCGCGACTATTAAATCGGCGGGTGACATCGCGCCAGCAATGGGAATGATTGGAACCTTAATTGGACTGGTCAATCTTTTAGGGAAGATGAATGAAGACCCAGAATCTATCGGACCAAGCATGTCAACAGCATTGTTAACCACCCTTTATGGCGCGGTTTTAGCTAACGCCCTATTTCTACCGGCGGCGGAAAAGCTTGAGAATTTTGCAAATGAAGAAAACCGCAATAGCCAGTTGATAATTGAAGGGATTATGTTTATTCAACGGGGAGGAAATCCCAGATTACTGGGGGATCTATTGTCTTCTTTTTTAAGTCCCAAATTAGCCAAAAAACGTGAGTCAGAAGGCGCTGCGAGCTAATGAGCTCTGATGTTGCAACTGCTGAAGACGAACTTGAAGATCAAACTGAAGAGCACGCTTATGTCGCTGAGACTAAACTGCCGCTGGATTGTCCAAAATGTAAAAAGTTCGCTCCGGCTTGGATGACAACGTTTGCTGACATGTCAACATTGCTCATGGCCCTCTTCGCCATTTTGTATAGTTTTGCGGAGCAAGATGAAAAATCTAAAGCTCTTATGCTGGGCTCACTCAATGCTCAGTTCGGCGCCACGGTTATAGTACCAACTATTGATATGCCCATAGCACAAAGTATCATTTTTTCAGACACTAAAAGTGTTAACGATAAAAACTTAAAAGAAATAAGTGAGGATGAAGCGAAACAGGCGAAGCAGAACTTTCTCTCCCTTAAGCAGACCTTGGCCGAAGAAATTACCAAAGGAGAAGTGATCGTAAGACAAGCGGCAAATAAGGTGATCGTCGAATTACTTTCTTTTTCAAGCAAAGACACGGCCACCGAAGATTATTATCTAACCCAAAGCGTTCTTGAAATTTCTAAGAAGGTATTGCTTGCTCAGGCGCAAATGACGACCGCCATAGAAGTGCGCAAACAGGATCTTGCTGCTCTTGAAGCAATTAAGCAGCGGCGAAAAGAAGATGCCGAAAATCAGTATCAAAACATGGCTGCAGATTTTGCTGCTGAAGTTAAAAGTGGGGCATTGGAGCTAGAACTAAAGGAAGAAAATCTTATTATGCGGTTGCCGGGGGAGGGATCGTTTGTATCCGGAAGCGCCACTTTGCAGCCTGGATTCAAAGACCTAGTGATGCGCATCGGCGAGAAGCTCAAAATATCTCGAGGGAGAATTAGGATTGAAGGCCATACAGATAATGTAAAGATCGCCTTCAGCGATCAGTTTAGATCCAATTGGGATTTGTCATCAGCACGGTCTGGTTCAGTGAGCTCTGTTTTTCTTAAAGACCAAGGGATTGAAATCGATCGCGTAGTAGTTGCTGGTTTTGCTGATTCAGTCCCTCTCGAATCTAATGATACGCCCGAGGGGCGCTCACGTAATCGGCGAATTGAGATTATTGTCCGTGGGTTTTAACTTTATCGAGGTGAGCTTAGATGTCTGAAGAATCGATTATAGAAGAAGAGTGTCCGCCCTGCGGCACGGGCGCGCCGATGTGGATGACTACATTTTCTGATATGGCGACATTGCTAATGGCACTTTTTGCTATGTTAATTGCATTTACAGAAATGCAAAAGAAAGAATCGATGATGGCTATGGAAGGAGATGGTCGGAAGGATAGAGGCGTTCAAAATGAAATTGAGTCAGACAACGCGCCCTCTAACTCGGGGTCCGACTCTGGTTCTGGAAAATCAGATACCGATGAAGGGTTTGACGTGGTTGTTGAGGCCTTGGCCAAAGAAATAGAGGCAGGTTCCGTAAAGGTGATCATTAATAACGAACGCATAGTCGTTAAAGTAGATGCCTCTGCTGCTTCAAGTACCGATACTTCGAGAGTGCAGCAAGAACAGCTCGAAATTTACCTTAAAATAGCTCGAGCACAAGAAAATATAAATGTTGCAGTTAAGGTGGAGCAGGAGTCAGACGGTATTATTGCTGATAGTGAGGTATGGGAGGCAATGTTTTCGGCGCAATACCGAGAGATTCGTGAGAATTTGTCAGAAGCAATAGACAATAACGCCCTTGAAGTTGTTCGTGAAGGGGATAAAATTATTGTTCGGTTGGCATCGAAGGGATCCTTTAAAAGTGGGGCGGCGGAGTTGCAGCCTGGATTCGGACTTTTACTGAATGAAGTAGGCGCAGCTATTGATGAAGTCGAGGGGTTGATTACCATAGAAGGGCATACAGATAATATGCCGATTGGCTTTAGTATGAGATTTAGATCTAACTGGGACCTTTCCGCTGCCCGGTCAGGTGCAGTGGCAGACTATCTTTTGGGGCAGTACACATTTAACACTGGCTTAATGGTTACAGGGCTTGCCTCTACTAGACCACTAACGACCAACAATACTCCGGAGGGGCGAGCTAGAAACCGACGGATTGAGATCGTTGTCGATGGAAGTTACTAAATACTACTTATATAGGGGTAAAAAAATGGCGCCTTAAAGGCGCCATTTTTGGTAAGACCTGTTAGCAGAGACTAGGATGCTAAAGACACATTAGTATCTTTAGCGAGAAGTCCAGGGAGGGTACTCCAAGCCTCTGCTATCTCGGTTACTAGTCCTTTGACTTCTTGCACGATTAAAATGTCGTTACGTATACTCGCTTTAAGCAGACGGCGAACGCAATAGTCATAAAGATCGGACAAATTGACAGCAATTTCCCCGCCCTTCTCAAAATCTAAAGCACCTTGTAAGCCGATGAGAATTTTTGTAGCGCGTCCTATTGATTCGGTTTTTTCTTTAATATCTTTGCGTGCAATGTGACCTTCTGCATCTGCAAGGCTCGACATTAGTCCATCGAATAACATCTGGATAAGTTGAACGCTGTCCGCATAGGGAACAGCTGATGAAACATTTACGTTTCGATATGCGTCAATACCTCTTTTACTGAAAGCCATGAGTGCTTCTCCTTTAAGATTTCTTACCAATTTAATCGGCAGTACAGGAACGAACTTTAACACTCAAACATCTATTTCTGGGACAATTGCCTGGTTATTCAGGACATGATAGGTAATTACTATCAAAGCATATCTTTGCAGTCTCTTTTGCCGTCTCTATTTCTGCTTCTGTCAGAGTCATGCCTGCAGGAATAGTGATAGCGAAGGCATCTTCCTTGCCATTTTTTTCTGCAATTAGTGCCCATACCATTGCTTTAAGTGGTTCAGATACGCCCCCTTGACCTGCTTGCAGCATAAAGGCAAACATAAATTGAGCATTTGCATATCCGGTTTTAGCAGACTTCAAAAACCAAAGACGCGCACTCTCCCAGTCCATAATGACAGCATACCCTTCATGATACATAAGGCCCACCATATATAAAGAGGCAGGTAAATCTTGATTAGCTGCCTTTAAAAACCACTGATAGGCAGCAACATGATCTTGTTCGACACCCATCCCATTGAAATAAAGCATACCAAGATTATGTTGCGCTTTGGTAGAACCATTATCCCCAGCTCTTTGGTACCAAGCTAGTGCATCCGAATAGCTTTGTTTTACTCCTAGACCCACCTCATAAAGGTATCCTACAAATGCTTGAGCTTCGGCGTTTTCATCATTAGCAACTGGTAATGCCGCACGCATTGCTGTGCCATAGTCACCCCTTTGAAGAGCAGTTTTTGCTATGTCGAGACCGTTACCAACAGCGACAGGGCAAAACAAAACCAAGCAAAAGAAAACTATGCGAATATTAATGATCATTATTAATTTACCCTACCTTATCTAGTTAGCATTTTGCTTATAGCTTTTACTCTCGCTCTCACCTATCCTATTTTATGCGTTAATTGTATGCGAGGAAACATCTTGTGACGCCACATTTTTCTTTTTTGTGCTTATATATTTTACCGTTGAGAGTATTTTGTTAAGGCATACTTGCATAATTTTAATTAAACCATAGTTATTTAGCGGGTTTGGAGGTAAAGAACTCAACTTACATATTAGTATAGTTAATCCAAAAAAACCGTACTGCCGACATGGTCTCTCTGTGCGAGCAGGGTTGAAACGACAGCTTTGATGCAGTAATGTATAGTCGCAAGAGAAAAGCGTTCCCAAAAACTTGTGTAGAACGCGACAATTAAGAAGAGTAAGTCACTTGTTAGCAACCCAATCGATTGTAGGAAATAGCCAAGAAATCATAGCACTGCGCGCTTTGATTGAAACCGTAGGTCCTAGCGATGCAACGACTTTGATCCTGGGCGATAGCGGTACAGGTAAGGAGCTGGTTGCTCAGGCCTTGCACGACTGTTCCCAGCGAGCCAGCGGCCCGTTTATACCGATTAACTGTGGTGCTATTCCTAAAGACCTGTTAGAAAGTGAGCTATTTGGGCACCGTAAGGGCTCTTTTACCGGAGCTATTAGTGATCGTAAGGGCCGATTTTTATTAGCTAATGGCGGCACTTTGTTTTTAGACGAAATTGGCGATATGTCCATGGACTTGCAGGTTAAATTATTGCGTGTTCTGCAAGAGCGACGCATTGATCCTGTGGGCGCTCATCAAAGTGTTGCAATCAACGTTCGAGTTGTTGCAGCCACGCATAAAAACATTGAAGAGCTTATTCATCAAGGGAAATTCAGAGAAGACTTATTTTATCGGTTAAATGTCATGCCCTTGGAAATTATGAGATTGTCCCGCCGCAAAGGTGACATTCCCGTTCTTGTAGAGCATTTTGCCAAAGAGCATGCAGGTCCTTCTGCAAAGCCTATTCGTTTGAATAACTTTAGTATGAGATTGTTCTCTGCCTATGATTGGCCAGGGAACGTTCGAGAATTATCGAATCTTATTGCGAGATACTCTGCATTATTTCCTGGAACAGAAGTGGATTTAAGGCGTGCCCCTACAAGTATGATTCCAATTGGAATTCGCTCAATGCTGGATCAGGATGCATCGGACGCTTTATTCTTAACCGAACAAGAGCCGCAGTATGATGGTCTAATAAAGCAGCAATCCAAATTAGAATTCGGAACTACTAGTTCGGTGGATGATAGCTTGGATGAGGTCGAGCGTGTTATTACCTTGGCCCAGGGCGGTACAGAGTTTCCCGATGGTGGTGTCATGCTAAAGCAACACCTATTAGAAATGGAAAAACGTCTTATTCAGCAGGCTTTAGGGAAAGCGAGTGGCAATGTCTCTCAGACAGCACGGTTACTTAATCTTCAGCGCACCACTCTGATTGAAAAAATCAACAAACATGGCCTTAGTAAATCTGCCTAGTTGTCCCTCATTATAGTTTATATATCCAGCAAAAATCTAACAACAATGCGCTTATCGCATGTCGAGCTTCTGACCGCTTCATAGTGGCAAAAAGTTGACACTTTATTGCCGCTATTAAGATAAACCACTAATTTAATTAACTATTATTTTTTGGCATGTGATTTGCTTTAGTAAGATTGTTCTTGTTAAAAACGGCAAATTAAAAAGGTTTTCAGAGTGAAAAAAGTCAACTCAACAACAATATTATGGATTAATAATAGCAGCGATGCGTTCCCTTCAAAATTATCAAGCTTAAAGGAGCATGACATCAATGTAGCGTCGACTCCTTCAGCTAATTTAACTGATGGGCAGCTTTCCTCTTCAAATGCCGTTGTATTGACACTCGAAAAAGACTGCGATTTGCTTTGCTCAATTGAAGCACGAAAGAAACGACTTAATCTCTCGACACCCATTATTGTCAGGGTGAATAGGAATAATTTTGAATTGGCAATTTTGGCCATGAGAAATGGTGCGGCAACGTGTATCCCATCTGAGCAGCATGATGTCCAACATTGGATAGAAACTTTTGCCATTGCTAAGACTACGGATTCGCGACAGGCGTCACCATTTATTTTTGCTGATCCTGTAAGTAGAAATATGTTGGAGTTGACTGAGCGAGTTGCAAAGGTAGACGTGACGGTAATGCTCGCGGGAGCCACCGGAACTGGGAAAGAGGTAGTTGCCAGAATTATCCATGATGCATCGCCCCGGCACGCAGGGCCGTTTGTAGCCTTTAATTGCGCGGCGATGCCAGAAAACTTAATCGAAGATATGTTATTTGGGCATGATAAGGGCTCCTTCACAGGAGCCACAAATGCTCAACCCGGCTTGTTCGAGCAAGCGCAAGCTGGAACGATATTCCTTGACGAAATTGGTGAAATGCCTATCAACCTCCAAGCTAAATTACTGCGGGTATTGCAAGAGCGTACGGTAACGCGGCTGGGCGGGCAGAAAGGAATCGATTTAGATATACGCGTTGTTGCGGCGACTAATCAAAACCTTAAAGAGGCAATGATCGAGCGCAGATTCCGCGAAGATCTGTATTTTAGATTGAGTGCGTTTAAAATTACTTTGCCGAATTTGGTACAAAGGCCACTTGATATTATTCCTCTCGCAGAGCAATTTGTTCTACAGCAGGCGGTGATTAATCCAGATTTAACGCTGTCTCTAAGGGCTAAAGAACGTCTTCTTGATCACCACTGGCCAGGTAATGTGCGAGAGTTACAAAATGTGATCACTCGTGCCATGGTGATGGCGCAAGAGAAAACAATAGACGTTGAACACCTTTTATTTGATGACATAACTAACTCAGTAGATTCTTTTCAAACACTCTCGCCAACAGTATCTAAGGGGATGACCAGCTCTCATGGTCTTCCAGTACAGGGGATACCGAATCAAACGGAACCGTTGATAGACACGGTAAGAAATAGCGAGTACCGAACTATTATGGCTGCACTGGAACGATCTCGAAATCGTGATCAGGCAGCAGAGGTTTTAGGGATAAGCACAAGGACATTGAGGCATAAACTGCAGCGTTTACGCGAACAAGGATTGTCAGTCACGCGAGCATACGCTAGATAAGCATTAGGAGAAATTTATGGTTAATCCCACAAGTATGAGCAACATTGAATCAGTTTTGAGTCAAATTAGGCAGTATCAGGCAGAAGCTTCGAGTGGTGTAAATTCTGGTGATATGAGTTTAGAGCGCACCACAAACACAAGCGCTTTTAAGGACTCTATCAAGGATGCCCTTCAGGAGGTCAATGCAACACAACAATCGTCAAAGGCACTTCGAAATGCCTACGAACGCGGCGATGATATACCTCTAACTGACGTTGTGATGGGTTTGCAGAAGTCATCTTTAGCATTTGAAGCGACATTACAAATTAGAAATAAAGTATTAAAAGCGTATGAAGAAATTATGAACATGCCAGTGTAAAACTGGGGAGAGATGAATTAAATGGCAACGACATTAGCAAATCCAGGCGACTTAACTGTAGCGGCAGATAACAATTCTCTTGCTCAGGCAAGTGGTGCGCAAGATATGACCCGGCAAACAAATTCAGGGGCTAATTCTGCAACGCAAGTGGCAGCGACAAGTGGTTTGAGTAATATTTTCGCCCAGCCTGCAGTTCAAAAAGCAATGCCTGCGATGATTGCCTTGATGGCCGCAGCCTTATTTCTGTTAGCGTACAGTTGGATTCAAACACCCCCGCATAGAGCAGTTTATCCCGGGCTAACCGAGGCAGACAGACAGGCCGCATATACAGCACTTGTGGGGTCAGACTTCAGTGCGAAAATTGACAGTAAAACGGGTGAGTTACAAGTTCCTGCTAACCGGTACCATGAGGCAAGATTATTTTTAGCGTCTCGGGGATTACCGCAAAGCGCGGCGGCTGGTGGTATGGCAGCTTTAAATGAAGATAGCTCCATGACTACTAGTCAATTTATGGAACAGGTGAGGTATGTCTCCGCAATCGAGCATGAATTAGCTCAGAGTATTACTCAAATCTCTTCTATACAGTCAGCAAGGGTTCATTTAGCATCCCCCAAGCAAAGCGTATTTGTGCGCAGCCGGACGCCAGCTAAAGCCTCCGTCGTTTTAACTCCGTATGCAGGACGAGTAGTATCAGAATCTCAAGTGCAGGCGATTATTCACATGGTTGCCTCAAGTATTCCTTACCTATCCGCCGATGCTGTCTCTGTGGTTGATCAGCGGGGCAAACTACTGACCGATGCTAATAATTCTGCATCTATGCAACTGAATTCTGAGCAAATGTCTCACAAGCAAAGTATGGAAGAAACCTATCGAAATCGAATAGACGCTTTTTTGACACCAGTTGTTGGGTTAGGAAACATTCGCTCAGAGGTAGATATTCAGTTAGATTTTACCGAAATTGAATCTACGTTTGAGGAATATGACGGTAATGATAATGGACCGCTTGCTCGTTCTGAGATTGTTTCTTTGGAGCAAGATTCCTCGGCCCAAGCAATTGGAATTCCTGGTGCAGCTTCTAACACTGATGGCGGTGCACCAGAAGCAGAAGCAGATCTGAACACACGTACTAGTAAGACAACACGTAATTATGAAATGGATAGAGCCGTTAGGCACGTGAAACGGCAGGGTGGGACGTTGGAGCGTATCTCCGTCGCAGTAGTAATCAATGAGACACAGCGATCTGTCAGTACAGATGAGTTGGATGAATCTAATCAGGCCGACACCAACGGAGGTTATTCAGAGGAAGACCTTGAGCGTTTTACTAATTTAATAAAAGGCATAGTGGGCTTCGATGCCAAACGAGGCGACGTTGTTACAATTATTGCGACTCCTTTTGAAGTGCCAATGCTCTTAGAAGAGGCGGAAGTCAACTGGTACGAAAATACTCAGGTGATTGGTATGATCAAAAGTATTGGAGCGGCCGTGGCGTTTATCGTATTAGTCCTTGTTGTTATCAGGCCAGCTATGAAATCACTTCTTGGCCCCACTTTAACCGCTGCATCGTCCTTAGGAAAAGACGGCGAGTTAACACAAGCTGAATTGAGTATGCTCGAGACGGGCGACAATAACTCTTTGCAGGACATCAGAGCTAAATTAAAGCCTAAAAAGGCTACGATATCTGCGGATATGTTAGATACCGCTAATACCTATGATGACAAAGTTGCGCTTGTTAGGCTATTGGTAGCTGACGATTCCGGCCGCGTCGCCAACGTTCTCAAGAAAATGGTTCGACCGGCATAAAAGCCAATAGGAGAGGTTAACATGGCTAAAGAGACAGCCAAAGAAAAAAAGCCAAAAGCCAAAAAAGGTAAAGCAGCTGTAGAAGAGACACCGGAGATTTCGCCGTTACAGGAAGAATTCAATCGTATGTCAGGGACTGACAGAGCAGCAGTTATCATGTTGCTTTTAGGCGAACAACAAGCTGCGGATGTGATTCGATTTATGTCCCCACGAGAGGTCAATGCGGTTGGTACCGCGATGGTAGGTGTAGCTGATTTGTCTCAGGATTTAGTGAATCTTGTTTTAGATGATTTTGTGTCCACGATAAAAACTCAGACTAATCTCGGGTTGGGTACCCCGGGTTATGTGGAAAATGTATTCAAACGGGCTTTAGGTGACGAAAAGGCGGCTACAGTTTTGGGAAAAATCATGCCGCCCGCGTCCAGTAAAGGACTAGAAATACTGCAGTGGATGGATGCTAAATCGATAGGCGAGATGGTTAGTAAAGAGCACCCTCAAGTTATTGCGATCATTCTATCGGTGCTTGAGCATGATATTGCGGCTCAGGTACTTGGCTATATTCCCGATGGCAAACGCGCGGAAATAATGCAGCGGGTTGCGAGCTTAGATACAGTGCAGCCCTCGGCGATGGCAGAGCTTGAGGGCATCATGGCCGAACAGTTCATAAATAGCTCATCAGCCAAAGCAGCAAGTTTAGGCGGCGTTGAAACTGCTGCGCAAATTATGAATTTTGCCAATGTAGCTATTGAGTCGTCAGTCATGTCAGGTATCAGTGATTTAGATCAAGAATTGGCTTCACTGATTCAAGATAAAATGCTGACTTTTGAAAATATGGCAGAGATCGATAATCGTGGAATGCAGACTCTTTTACGCAGCATAGAGCAAGATATGTTGATGTCTGCCCTAAGAGGTGCAGACGAAGCAACTAAAGATAAGTTCCTATCAAATATGTCAGAGCGAGCGAGAGATCTGTTAGTAGACGATATGGAAGCTAAGGGCCCAATAAGGGTCAGTGAGGTTGAGGCCGCTCAGAAAGGCATTATGCAAATAGCACGAAAGCTTTCTGACGATGGAGAAATTATGCTAGCAGGCGCAGGAGAGGCCTTTGTCTAAATCAGATCCCAAAGTTCACTGGCGCTTGAATGATCTTTTACGTGCTAGTAAAAAAGCAAAGGAATTTGCGGCGGTGTCTTGGTCTGATCCAATGGATCAAGACGGCAGTCACTTTATTCAATGGCAACCAGAAAGCAACCAACAGATAGAAACCAATAATCCAGTTAATTTGGATGAGGTATCGATGAGTGACATCGAGGAAGGGGAAATTGTTTTTTCTGACGCTGACATTAATGCAAGTGCAGAGCTTCAGGCGGTAATCTCTAAAGCTAAAGAAGAAGCCTTCCAAGCTGGCGTTGAAAATGGAAAACATCAGGCGGAACAAAGTTACAGCGAAGCGACAGTCGCTTTGAAGAATCTAATAGAGAAAATTAGGCTTAATGAGGGCAATATAAAGGAATTTCACGATCCCTTAAAAAAACTAGCTATACATCTTGCCGAACAATTAATCAGGGGGGAGTTGATTATGTCCTCTGCGGCTATTCAACGGCTGGTAAATCAATCGCTGGAGGACATCGAACGACAAGGGACTGATGCAATAGTCATAACGCTGCACCCTGAAGATGTAGAAAGTTTGCTTGATACTCCTGATTTAATGAAAGAAGGTATCGAATTTCGAAGTGATATTCACTTGTCTAGAGGAAGCGTTAGGGTAACGATGGGCGACAGTGCCATTGAGGATTTAATAGAGCATCGATTGCAAAATATAGTGGAAAGTTTATATAAAGAAAATGTTGAAGATATACCCAGCCTTGAGACAGAAGAGAATTCAAATCCACAGGAAAGTGCGGACGAACAAGTAGTTCAGCAAGGAACTGATGAAAGGTCTTTAAGTGTATCCAACGACGCATCTGAGAACTCGCTTGATGAGTAATTTTGCACATAAGGTAGATAGTTATATTACTGTCCCTCGTATACTGGAGCGCACAAGCGTTGGGAAAATCGTCCGAGTGGTTGGGCTCACACTAGAGGCTAAAGGCATCACAGCTCCCTTGGGAGCACACTGCAAGATCGAGTGTACAGAGGATGGAACATTCGTTGATGCGGAGGTAGTCGGCTTTCAAGACGACCTACTTTACTTAATACCGTTTACAGAGCCGACAGGAATTGCGCCTGGTGCGCGAATCTGGATTATTTCAACACACGCCAATGTCTCTGTCGGGGAAGCGCTGCTGGGGCGTGTGATTGATGGCTTGGGCGAGCCAATAGATGGAAAGGGCCCCATTGCCTATACCTCATCGCTTGGCTCAGCAGGGGTTCCATTAAACCCCATGGAGCGAGGTCCAATAGAAAAAGTTTTAGATACAGGAGTTAAAGCGATTAATACCTGCTTAACCCTTGGGCAGGGGCAACGGATCGGTTTAATGGCAGGCTCGGGTGTTGGTAAAAGTGTGTTGTTAGGAATGCTAACGCGCTACACAGCAGCTGACATTGTTGTTATCGGATTGATCGGAGAAAGAGGAAGAGAAGTCCAAGAGTTTATCCAGACAACACTAGGGACCCTCGGTTTGGAAAAAGCGGTGGTGGTAGCGGCACCCGCTAATGTATCCCCAGTTGTTAGACTTAAAGCAACGAATCGTGCACATCTAATCGCTGAGTATTTCAGAGACAAAGGTAAAAATGTGCTTCTGCTGTGCGATAGTTTAACGCGAGTTGCGCACGCACAGAGAGAGATTGGTTTGGCCATCGGAGAGCCACCAACGGCTAAAGGCTATCCTCCATCGGTTTTTGCTTTGCTTCCTAGATTAATAGAAAGAGCAGGGGTTGGGAAAAACGGATATGGGTCGATAACCGCTATTTATACTGTGCTAGCAGAAGGCGACGATAGTGCTGATCCAATTGTAGACATCGCTCGAGCATCTTTAGATGGACAAGTTATGCTATCAAGGGATTTGGCTGATGCGGCGCATTATCCAGCGATTGATCTTGCCGGTTCAATTTCCCGTGTTATGGATAGCTTATTAACGCCTGCACTATTTCAGGCAGCTAATAGGCTAAGACGTCTGTGGACTTTGTACCAACAGAATCAAGATCTCATTCAGGTAGGAGCATATGAATTAGGTTCTAATCCTGATCTTGACGAAGCAATTCGTGTTCGCCCTGAGATGGAAAAGCTCTTAAAGCAATTAAGTACCGAGGCTGTGAGTCTACAGACAAGTCAAGAACATCTTCTAAACATTACAGGCAGTTGATTATGAACGGACAGTCCACTCCTGTTTGGGAGATTCTTACCATTAAGGCAGACAAAGTATTGCGGCAAGAAAAAATCCAGCTAGATTTGGTTTTAAACAGACAGCGTGATATCCAAAATAGGCAAAATAAACTAGATAGTTTATTAATTGAATATTCAAACAGGCTAAATACTATTCTTGCGCGACCGCATAATACCGCTGAGACAGGATCTTATCGTCAGTTTATTGTTCAATTACAAAGCTTACAGGAACGCACTAGTAGAGAACTAAAGCAGATCGGAGATGAGTGCAATAGCGCGCAACAAAAATTTTTAGTTGCAGATCAAGAAAAGCGTAAGTTAAAACGATTAGCTCAAAAAGCGTTAGAGAAAGCCAATCAACAGCGAAATCTGCGGGAAACAAAAGATATTGAAGCGCAAAATTTAATACAATTTAATTTAAATTCTAGAATCGCTCCTTAAACTAGACCATCTTTGGCACGACCATTGCAAATACATCTCTTAAACCATTAACAGTATGAGAGATGCCAAAAAAATGATTGATCTTAAAAATCACATTCCGCAAGAAGAAAATTCGTTTTCCTCAATAAAATCAGTAACTAACGAGACCAGCTCAGAGATTCACGAACAGCGTTTAAAGTTCGAGCGAATTTTTCAGGATCGTTTAGATGTGGATCAGGCGGCAAGGAGCGGCAAAAAATCGCCGCCGATAGCCGCCAAAGACGCTCCTTTAGCGCATCGAAGCTTAGTAGGGGAAGCCGAATTAGTTATAGGCGGAGCCGTTGCCACCGATGACAGCGTTGCTAAACATGCAGTAATGTCTACAGTCTTGGAGGAAGATTCTTCAGAGCATCGAACCTTAGTAGGGGAAGCCGAATTAGTTATAGGTGGAGCCGTTGCCACCGATGACAGCGTCGCTAAACATGCAGTAATGTCCACAGTCTTGGAGAGAGCTTCTTCAGAACGTCGAAGCTTAGCCGGGGGCGTCGAATTAATTTTAGGTGGAGATGCCCCCACCGATGACAGCATTGCCAAATATGCAGCAATTCAGGGGATTGACCCTGAAATCATGAGTTTATTGATGTCAACTTCTGAAGATAAAGCAGGAGTGCATACGAGTACATTACTTGACCTAACTGGTAAAGTGGCGAGTGCTGAGGGGAATATCAAAACAGGGATAGGGATAAATGCCAGTACCCTCTCGGCATTGACACAAAATCAAATAATACGCCCCACTAATAAAACGAACACAGATCAAATCCAAGCCCTCAAACAGCAATTATCGATGTCTGTTGGCTCAAGCAAAGTAAGGTTAGATGCAATTTACTTAGGCCGAGATATTGAGGGCCTTATTTCAGGCACAGAGGCCACAACTCAGGCAGCGACGTCACGGACTGATTCTCTGCTTAGCCTGGGCTATTTAAACAGCGCTGAGACTCGAGTTGACTTAACTAATAAATCACTTGCTGAAACAGTAACTGGTGAAGATGACAGTGTACTTATTCGTCGACAAGAGCAATTTTTAGAGACGTCTCGCCGTTTAACTCAAGCCCTAGGAGAGAGGCTTACTACCCAAATTACGAAGGGCGCTTGGAGCGTTGAAATGGAGCTACATCCTAAGTCTCTAGGGCGGATTGAGATTCAACTAGAGATGAGAAATGGTGAGCTGGCAGCCCATTTTAATCCCTCACAAAACGTTACGCGCGACTTGCTCCAAGAAAGTTTTGACAGATTAAAATCAATATTGGCTGAACATGGCATAGATTCTGCTTACATAGGTTTAGGAAGCGGCAAAAAGCAGAATTTTGACGGGAAACCGACAGATGACGAGTGGGCTCCTAAAGAGAGCGAAGAAGACAATATTGACGAACTACCAATTTCAACAATCGCCACCAGTGGAAAAGTTAGCAGTGACGGTTTGGATGTACAAGTGTAGTGAACTCGTCGTGAAAAAGTATAAACGAGGGCCACAATGGCTGATACAAAAAACTTATTATCGCCCGAAGAACTTGATGCCCTAGCATCGGGTATTGAAGACGGATCTATCCAGGCCGATACGGGCCTAAATGGCGATCTCGAGGTTGTAAAGCATGATTTAACAAGTGAAGATTCTTCACTTGGTATGAATTTAGGTGCGCTTAATATAATTAATGAACGGTTTGTGAGGCATCTTAAAACCGGCATCTTAGATGTTCTGCGCGCTGAGGCAAAGGTCTCTGCGGACAAAGTTGCAGTCATGCCTTATCGTGAATATATAGCGAGTCTGCAACCGCCAACTGCCCTGAATATTGTTAGTTTGAATCCATTAAGAGGCAATTCACTTGCCGTCATAGAGCCATCGATTATTTTTGCAGTCCTAGATAATTTTTTTGGAGGGCCAGGTGCAGATATGAAAGATTTGCTGCCGACACGCACTTTCACCCCTACAGAGCTCAGTATCAACAAAATTATCACAAATATTCTGTTTGGTTCCTTACAAGAAGCTTGGGCGCCGGTGCTGTCCATCAAGTGTGTGAGTAATGAGGTAGTCGCGAGTCCAGCTGCCGCAAAGATTGGGGAAAGCGATGAGCTAGTTGTAGTGAGTCGATTTTCAACAGAACTCGGGCAAAATGCTAAAGGCAACATTGATGTCGTTTATTTATATAGCACATTAAAGCCGATCCGCGATTCATTAGAGAGTCGAGTGCAAGCGAGTGCTGAAGCGCCGGGATCGAAAATGTCATGGACCGCCGACTTGATGGCAGCATCAATGGATGCCGAAGTAGATATCAGAGTTATTCTTGGTGATATTCAATCTACATTTAAAGAATTTGAAAAATTTGCAGAGGGCGATATTTTATATTTTAAAAAGCCGGATTATGCAAAGGTTCATGCTAATGGAATTGCAGTATTTGAAGGAGACATCGGAACAAAGGATGCGCACATGGCGGTGCAATTTGTGAAGCCTCTAATTCCATCTTGATAGTTAAACCAAGAAATTATTGAAGTAACTAACCATACCCGACATATAAAGAAGGAAAAGAAAGTGACAAATACAGAAAATAATACTCCAGCCGTTGCAGATCAAGCCGGTGACAACTCGGTAAAGCAAAATAAAATTGATTCTGAAGTCTTACAAAATATCCCTGTGACTATTTCTGTTGAGGTGGGGAGAACCTCTCTTAAAATTCGAGATTTGATGCGCTTAGCACAAGGGAGTGTTGTAGAGCTTGACCGGTTAGCTGGCGAACCCCTTGATTTAATGGTCAATAATACGCTTGTCGCTCAGGGTGAAGTAGTTTTGGTCAACGATCGCTATGGTGTCAAGTTGACGAGTGTTGTTCCAACTGTTGACCGCGTTAAAAACCTTTAAATAGAGTAAATAGTTATGGCGTCTTTTGGGTGGACAGACTGGTTATCGATGATGGGATCATTTTTGATCGTTCTTACTCTTCTCGTGGCTACGTTAATTATGATAAAAAAAATGGGCCCCAAAATTGGAGTTTCAGGCAACAAAAGACTCCAACTGTTAGAAATTCAAAACCTCGGTGGACGACAAAAATTGGTTTTAGTGAGTGTGAACGAAGAGCAAGTTTTGATTGGAATATCTGCTCAGAGCATGACAAGGCTAGGAAATTTTCCGAATTCACCTTTCAATCTGGATCAATCTGAGGAAAGCCGAGAAGACTCATCGAATGAGAGCGCGAATAGTGAAAAAGCCTTCGGCTTTCAAGGAATACTGTCGCGAGTACTAAAGAAATGACTACATTGTTTAATAGGATTAAGCCGCTGGTAGTTGGGGCACTTTGGTTTTTGACGGACTCAGCTTTCGCACAGACAGGAATGCCGATTGTCAATATGGTTGATAATGGCAGTGGAGGCACCGAGTACAGTTTAACCCTGCAGCTATTGGCTCTCATGACAGTGCTAACGCTGCTGCCATCACTAATTCTTATGATGACCTCTTTTGTCAGGATTATTATTGTGTTGTCACTTTTAAGACAGGCATTAGGAACGGCGCAGACGCCTCCAAATCAGGTTCTACTTGGCCTAGCATTATTCTTAACCATTTTTATTATGTCTCCAGTCATTAGCACGGTTTATGACGAGGCAGTGGAACCTTACTCAGAGGGAGCGATTAGTTTTGATGCCGCCCTAGTAGCTGCAGAGAAGCCGGTGAGAAGATTCATGTTAAACCAGACAAGAGAAACAGACATTGCGATGTTTGCTGAAATAGCTAGAAATAGTGACATTGGGGAGCCTGCAGATGTTCCCTTTACAACACTAGTACCAGCCTACATAACATCAGAGTTAAAGAGTGCATTTACCATAGGGTTTCTCATTTATATCCCTTTTATAGTTATTGATTTGGTCGTAGCAAGTGTCTTGATGTCGATGGGAATGATGATGTTATCCCCCATGATGATATCAATGCCTTTCAAGTTAATGCTGTTTGTTTTAGTAGATGGTTGGTCCTTGATTATGGGTTCTTTAACCGCCAGTTTCGTCATCTGACCGGAGATATTATGGATGTAGCACAGGTCATAGAATTAGGAAGAGAGTCGCTATGGGTGGCTGTATTGGTAGCTGCTCCATTATTGGGTGTAGCTCTCGCTGTTGGTCTGCTTATTGGTATTTTTCAAGCCGCCACATCAATACAGGAAATGACGCTAAGTTTCATTCCGAAGCTGGGGGTGATGGTCCTTGCCTTAATGGCTTTTGGAAGTTGGCAAATATCGATTATGCTCGATTTTTTCCGACGAATTTTCGAACGTATTCCAATGCTGTTTATGTAATGGAGCTCTTGCTTGCAGAAGTTGTCGAACGATTTTATATGTTCCTATGGCCGATGATTCGAATATCAGCATTTTTGCTGACTGCGCCATTTTTTTCAATTAGAGCTGTCTCTGTTCGAATTCGTGTACTTTTAGCGATTGTACTGACATGGATGATTTATCCGCTATCAGAATGGCCTGCACTAGAACCTTTTAGTGCTGTTGGATTACGAGAATTATTTACACAAGTTTTTATTGGAGCTCTTATGGGCTTGTTACTCCAGATTGTCAATGCGGCTTTAATTATTGGCGGTCAAGCAATCTCAGCTTCAATGGGTCTCAGTATGGCCAACATGGTTGATCCAAATATGGGAAATGTACCCGTATTGGCGCAATTTTTAATCATATGCTCCACGCTAATTTTTTTAGGACTTGGGGGCCACGTTATCGTGATATCTATGGTATTGGAAAGTTTTCAGCTACTACCCATTGGGGAATTTATTGCTGTTCAAGCCCTTATCGAGCTCACCATTGAGTGGAGCTCAATGATGTTTCTTGGCGCTATCCTAATCGGTATGCCTCTCATGACGTCTTTATTGTTTATTAATCTTGGGCTCGGGGTAATTACCCGAGCGGCGCCCGCATTGAATATTTTTGCGGTGGGCTTTCCTGCAATGATTCTTGCAGGGATGGTTCTATTATCGCTATCAATGACCAGCATTGGCTTCCGTATTCAATGGTTGTGGCAGCAATCTTTTGATGTGATGGGCCAAGCCCTGGGAATTCAATAGTGTCTGAACAGGACTCAACAGAAGAAAAGACAGAGGAACCCACCGCCAAACGTTTGGAAAAAGCACGCGAAGATGGGCAGGTTGCTCGCTCGCAAGAACTTTCTGTAGCGGCAATGATGATTGGAATTGCTATCTTTATGTATCTTTTTGGGAGTACCTTAATCTTCCAGCTTAGCGAAGTGTTTAAGTCGGGATTTGTATTTGATAGGAAAAATATCTATTCAGATTCACTGCTCCCATCAACGTTTGGACATCATGCTATAGACAGTATGACTGCAATATTACCTATTTTTATATTGGCTATCATCATAGCCATTGGAGCTGCTGGGTTTATTGGAGGATATAATTTTTCTATGAAGGCCATTGCTCCGAAGGCAAGCAAGATAAACCCTCTTCAGGGATTTAAACGAATGTTCGGTATTCAAGCGCTGGTCAATTTAACCAAGGCTCTTGCTAAATTTGGGTTGGTTGGTGGCGTTTTATATTTGGTTGTCAGTAATAATTTTGATGCTCTTACTGCGCTAGGGTTTATGCATGTTGAACCGGCAATGGCTAGTGCTGGAGAGTTAATTGGTCAAGGAACTGTGTTTGTTACCTTAACTCTTATTATTGCTGCGGCTATTGATGTGCCGTATCAGCTATACGAGCATAATAAAAAATTGAAGATGACCAAGCAAGAGGTCAAGGATGAACTTAAAGATACTGAAGGCCGGCCGGAAGTTAAGGCGCAAATAAGACGTAAACAGCGTGAAATGGCTATGGGTCGTATGATGGAAGCTGTCTCAGAAGCTGATGTGATCGTCGTTAACCCAGAACATTTTGCTGTGGCTTTAAGCTACGACCCTTTGAGCAATGGCGCGCCCAAGGTGGTCGCAAAAGGCGTTGACTATATGGCACAAAGTATCAGAGAAAAAGCCAAAGAATCGAGTGTTCCTATATTTCATGCACCGCCATTAGCAAGGGCCATTTACTTCACCACTGATATAGATCAAAGCGTGCCCGAAACGCTGTATTACGCTGTGGCTCAGGTAATTGCCTATGTATTTAGTCTTAATAGTCTTGGGCCTGGCGCAGTTATGGCGGATAAGCCAAATCCAGAGGTTCCCGATGGAATGCGCTATGGCGTTGATGGAAAACTTACAAATTAAATTAAGGAGGCCTCAAAGAGGCGCAGATTGATTATGCAAGAAAAAATAGTTCCACAAATAGATGCCGCTACCTGGTTAGATCAAGACGATATATTCTATCGTCCAGATGATAAAGCTCAATTTTTTAATGCACTTGATATTCTAACCAATGAGCGCCGCGGCATCGCTGTAAGCGCGAATAACGAAATGATGCTGAACCATTATTGCCGATTAATGGTTTCACGCCTGCGACAAGCACCATTGTTTAATTTAGAGGTGCTGTTACCCAGTACCACTGATAGTTTGTTGAAACGATTCAATAAGATCATCGAAAAGGTATCGCTGGATGAGGCTTTAAGACCGGCAAAGGATACCAGTCCTATTACACTGATGATTGTTAATGACGCGCACCTGATTGAACAACAACAATGGGCTTTACTCTCTCAGCTAATTTCGGATTTTCCTGGAGCTAATGTTCAATTAGTAGTTTTTATTAACGTTTCAGAGTGGCCACAAAATGATCACGCGATAGATCTTTTCGGACATAAATTACACCGCTGGACCTTGGGTGATCTGTCGATTACAGACGTTAATAATCTCTTTGATATGGCTGATTCTAACGGTTACACAGAGCGAGTAGAGAGCCTATTAAAGGGGCTCAATCAAGATTTATTTATTGAGCATAAAGAGCGAGCCTCCGTTGAAATAGCGCCAAATATAGTTGATCAAGATAACGCCGCAGATCTTGAGTTTTCAGAACTCCAAGCTAAAGAGACCACACCTCTTAAAGATTCTGGTGAGTTAGATGTAGAGCGCAACCAGGTTGCACCCCGATGGCCCAAAATGGTGGCGGTCATTATGTTAATGGCGGCTTCATTGCTTGTCACTGCCGATATCAATTTTCAAAGAGGTGAGGAGTACATCAACGACGCATTAGCGCTGTTTTTTTACTCAGAAAAGCCAAGGGCTCAAACTATGTCGGGAAGCGAGATTTTAGAGAACAAGCCATCGGCAAAGATGCCAAAAGCATCCGCAAATTCTGTGTTAAGTAAACCAGAGATTATTATCGTTCCAAAAATTGAAAATTTAGATAATGAGTTAGCATTACCGTCGATTCAACAGCCCGAAAATAAGCAAATTAGCGAATACTCCGGCGGCGAACAAGATACCTTGGTTACAGTTAATGTCTCTTCAGAGGTCTGGACACCAATCGAGATTGTCGAAAATGCTCAGGCTGATAGTTATTTTGTACAATTTAATCTTTTTAAGGAAAAGTTAACGGCTCAAACATATCGCGCACAAAATGAAGGGCTGGAAGATTCGATGTTAATGCCTTTGCAGACTTCTGAAGGCGCAATATACGCCATTATTTCGGGACCGTTTCTATCCAAAGAAAACGCGACTGCATTTGTGTCAAATCCAGGTATGCCAAAAGATTATTGGATAAGGCCGGCCAAAACGTTGCAGTCAGTGATCAAATAACATGTAAGCTTGGAGCCGATCCTCTGTCTAGTCTAAAGTTGTAGTCCAGACTGTCGATACAAAAGGTATGAATAAATCGGTTATATACCCTAAAATCTAATGATAGCTTGAGTGCTAAACATGGCAACAAAAGATAAGAAAAAAACTGAAGAGAAAGAAAAGAAGCCAATCGCGGGTAAAGAAAGTGAGGTTCTAGCTTCTATGCAAAGCACGGATTCTTCAGAGGTCGACGGGCAAAGAATAGCCACATTATCAGATGTCGATGTGCAAAGATTCACTGATTTGTCAGATACTGTTTCAAAAGCGAATCAGTTTTCGAACCGACTGGTGATGATTTCTTCGGGTATTTTGACCCTTCTTTTACTCGTGGTAAGCGTTTTTACCTTTTTACTGTCCAGCCGCATTGGGCTACTGGATGATAGTACCCGTTTGGCGCTGGCACGCGTTGAAGAAATTGGTGTGACTATAGAGACATTAGCCACTACGCAGAATGATTTCGGTTTAAAGCAAATAGAATTAAGTGTTGCGCTTGAAAAAGCAGGTATCAGTGTATCTGAGATACAAAATACCATGCCAGCTGTCGCAACGAAGAGCATGAAGGTTGAGACAGACAAACTAATTCTTGAGGTGGCCGATTTGAAACAAGCGGTTAGCGAGCAGGGAGATGGGATCCTTAACATATCTGTGGACGTAAGCACTTTAACCCAGCAAATTATGACAGTTGAATCACAGCTGCTAGCTAATCTTTCAGCGCTTAATGCTGACGTGTCCACATTGGTAACACTGGAAAAAGCGAAGTATTTAAGTGTACTGGAGCGCCAGGCAGCGTTACAAGAAAAGCAAACAGGTCCAATGGCAGTAAAGGTACCTAGAGACCCAAACCTGATTTTTTACTCCATCCAGTCTTCTCAAGAGTAGCGCCACATAAACAGTCTAAAATATCCCGTAATGGTTTTAATTAAGTGGGATTAAGGTGGGCTCTTAGTTTTTTAATCGTTGATGTCAATAGCTGACTGACGCGCGATTCACTTACCTCTAGCACGGCACCAATTTCTCTTAGATTCATTTCTTCCACATAGTACAGAGTGACGATTACCTTCTCTCGTTCCGGAAGTGAATCAATTGATGCAGCAAGAGATTGCATGACCTGTTTGTTAGACACATCCGCCTCCGGCTCATTGATTTCGCTAGAGGGTAAATCTACAGTATCCGGGAGTTGTGATTCTAGAGATACAGTTTGAAAACGATGGGCATGTGTTCTTTCTTTATGGAAGCTTTCTAAGTCTTTGCCCATAAAATTTGCCAACTCAGATTGAGATGGTTCTCTGCCCAGCTCGGTTGACAGTTCACTACTGGCTTGATTATGGTCTCGAATATTAACCATTGCAGATCTAGGTAGATATGAAAGCTTCCTGACTTCATCAATTATTGCGCCGCGAATACGAGTTCTTGCGAAGGCTTCAAAATCAACGCCTCGCTTCTTATCAAAAGATTTTGATGCTTCAATAAGACCAATCGTTCCCACTTGGATCAGCTCATTTAATTCCATGTAAGCAGGCAGGCGACTTTTTAGATGAATTGCGACACGCTTTACCAAGCCAATGTGCTCCATGAGCTCACTGCTCGGCATGCTTGCTTCTCGCACCTCGTCATATATGCTTAAGTCAGGCATCTAGATACCTCAATCCACAGCTGCTTGGGAGTCGGCCATGCGCTCAACAAAAAATTGGAGACCTCCAGTGATTGAATTATTTTCTGGTAACGCTTCGACAGCATCAGCCATGGATGAAAAATCCCGCGCTGCAGCGCTTGCGGGAGAAAACGATAGAATAGGTTGGGACGACCTGATTGCACGCAATAACATTTCATCCTCTGTAATCGAGTAGAGATAGCCCACTTCACTACCTAAAAAACTTTTGATTACGGAGTTAATTCTTTTATATAAATTTTGTCCTTCGCGCTGGGAGGGAACGCTGTTGGGCAGCACATAAATGTTATCTAATTCATAGTTTTGAATCATTACTTTTATTGTTGCATATGCATCTGCGATAGAGGATGGTTCATTTTTCAGGACAATAAACCGGTGCTGACAAGCACTTAAGAAAGTCATGACAGAGTCAGATAATCCAGCAGCCATATCAACAATAAAATAATCAAGACCATCTTCTAATTCGGAAAATGAGTGGATGATGCCAGCAGCCTCGGTCGAATTGAGTGCGGCAAGATGCTGAATGCCACTAGAGCCTGGAACAAGCTTGACCCCCTTAGGGCCTTCAACAATAATTTCTTTAAGGGTTTTTTCACCGGTAATGACATGACTAAAATTGAAGGGTGCTTTGCATCCTAATGCAAGTTGGGCATTAGCTAGGCCAAGATCCGCGTCAAATAGCATTACACTCTTCCCGCGCGCAGCAAGAGCGACGGCAAGGTTAGCCGAAATGGTAGTTTTCCCGACACCGCCTTTACCGCTGGCTATTCCAATGATTTGCATGGGAGCTTTATCCATTTTTCTATACCCTTTGACGGGCGGAATCATTATTCAAATACTTAGATTTCATGCATAACCTATTCATTCTCGTTCATCCCTTTATTGTAGTCAAACAAAACTCAATGGCAGTTCACAAAGACTAGTTCGGAGTAAAGAAGCACCATCTATAGGAACAGCTTGATCTGTTATCGAGGGGGACCCTGCGGCAACAGAAATAGCCACCTTTTCTTTCAATAGAACATTTATGAGTGGCCATGGATATATGTCAGGTACTAGCCGAGAGAGCATGACTGATGACCAGGCAACATTATTCATTTTTATATACTTGTTGGTTCCGCCTTCTGATGCGTCTGCGGCGACAACCAGATGATATTTTGCTTCCGGTAAAAGGGCCATTAGTGTTTTTATTGTTGATCCGACATCGACCCCAGGAGTATCTATAAGAACCAGCTTCCGTGATGAAAGCTCTTTTAGTAGTTGTTCAAGAGCACCATCAGAATTCGCTCGAAAAGTATCTACGCCAGCCTGGGCCCCTAGAAGTTGCATCTGACTCCAGGCACCGAAGCGGGTGTCTTTGAAGCTTATCAGAGCAACATCATGTTCGCCGTACTCCAGTGCTTTTTGATTAGCAAGCCTCGCAGACATCAGAGTTTTGCCGGATCCAAAGCTGCCACTAATGACATGGATCCCTTGCATTTGGTCCAGAGTATCGACGTTAGCGATATTCTGCCCAAGGGTCATAGAAATAGCATCTAGGGCCTCATCATACGTCTCACTGTGGTTAACAATGTCAGAAACCATAGCCTGCAAAGATAAGGGCATACCTGAATCATCAAGCGCTTTCATCAGCGGTTTCATTGGCTCAGAAAAAAATTGATTGCCACGCCAGGCATCCATCTGCCCAGACAGCTTTAATTCTCGACGCATAATAGCCAACTCTTCCTTCACCAAGTCAACAATTTCACGAGCATGTAATTGCTCGCGCTGTTCGCTATCAGGGCCATAAAACCGTTTTTCGGAGACGTTATCGTCAGACATAAATGATCTTGAGCGGTCTACGCCGGGAGGTACCTCAGCAATAGTTTTAAATATTTTTGACTCCATGACCTGATCAAAATCAGGGTATTGTTCAGTCTCAGCGTCTCTTGAGGGCTCTCCTTGTACCTGTAATTCATCAAGTATGGATTCGGAGCTATAGTCTAAGTCAACAGCAACAATGAGTTCGGTCTTATTTTTGGCGCGCTTATTAGACACAATTAAAGCGTCTTTCCCATACTTATGATGCACTTGTTCCATCGCACTGCGAGAGTCTTTAGCGAGTATTCTTTGTAGTTCCATGTTTGCTTTCCTTAAGATTCAGCAGTGGTATCAACGTCAATAGTCGCTACGACGTTGACAGATTGGTCATCTGGAATCTCGCTGTAAGAGAGTACAGTGAGATCACTCAGTCGATGCCTGATTAGCTTCGCTAGCCAGGACCGAATTGCAGGGGAGACAACAAGAACAGCAGCAAGCCCCTGATTTTCAATTTCTTCAGCATTTTTAGCCAATGCGTTGAAGAGGCCTTCTGCAAGTTTTGGCTCAATGATGACTCCTTGGCTTGAACCATTTTGCTGGAGGATATTGTGTAGTATTTGTTCCAGCGATGGATTCAATGTCATCACAGGGAGACTATCATTAACGTCAATGAGGTTTTGTACAATCATTCTACCCAGGCGAGGCCTAACAGCCGCGGTGAGTTCATCAACTACCTGTGTTCGACTACTTTCCGTTGATAGAACCTCAATAATAGTTCGCATGTCTCTTACCGAGATAGAATCATCAAGAATATTTTGCAGCACCTTGGTTATGGTAGCTAAGGGCAGTTTCCCTGGTACTAAGTCTTCTACGAGCTTGGGAGACCGTTCGGCAACCTTATCTAATAATTGCTGTGTTTCATCATGACTGAGCAATTCAGAGGAGTTGTTTCGTAACAACGTATTTAGGTGAGTTGCTATTGCTGTGGCAGGGTCTACGACCGTATAACCAAGCGTACGGGCATAATCACGTTGTGCTGGATCAATCCAAATGGCGTCTAATCCAAACGCTGGCTCTTTAGTCGGAGTCCCCTCAATTGATCCATGAACTTGACCAGGATTAATAGCCATTTCCCGGCCTACTTGTATTTCACCTTTGCCTCTAACCACGCCATTGATGACAATATTGTAAACATCAGGGTCTAAATCTAAGTTATCTCGTATTCGGATAGGCTGAATAAGAAAACCGAGCTCGGCAGAGAGCTTTTTGCGTACGCCTTTTACCCTGGGAAGCAGCTGTCCACCGGTTTCGGGATTCACTAACGGTATAAGGCCGTAACCAATATCTAGACCCACTAGATCAACTTGGCTTATGTCATCCCAGTTTAGTTCTTCTTTGAGGGGGTCACGAGTAGCTTCGACTTCGGCCAGATCTGATGCATCAATGGCGCTTTGCCGGTCAATAGTTTTAGTGAGCTTGTAACCAATGCCCCCCGCGCTAAGGCCGAGAGCCAAAAATATGATGGTTGGCATGCCAGGAACAAGGCCAAGTAAAATCAAAATACTCCCTGCAACCATTAAAGCCAGAGGATTACTTAATTGGGTTTTAGCCTGAACTGTCATTGACTCTGAGGTTGTAACGCGGGTGACGATAATTGCAGTTGCCAAAGATAATAGCAGCGATGGAATTTGAGCAACTAAGCCGTCTCCAATCGTTAGCAGTACATAAATCCTTCCTGCTTCAGTAAAGCTCAAATCATGTTGAGATATACCAATAATTAAACCGCCAACAATGTTGATTAATAAAATTAACATACCCGCGATGGCATCGCCTCGAACAAATTTCGATGCACCATCCATCGAACCAAAAAAGTCTGACTCTTGAGAAATCTCTGCTCTTCGGAGTTTGGCGGACTCCTGATCGATCACTCCGGCGTTTAAGTCCGCATCAATGGCCATTTGCTTACCAGGCATAGCATCAAGGGTAAATCGCGCGATCACTTCAGACACTCGCCCCGCACCTTTGGTCACAACCATAAAATTAATAATCATCAAAATGGCAAAAATGATGAAACCCACTAGATAGTTTCCGTCTATAACAAACTCGCCGAATGCCTCAATCACTTTGCCGGCAGCGTCAGGCCCTTCGTGACCTTTTACCAGTACTAAACGCGTGGAGGCTACATTCAGGCCAAGCCTCAACATTGTGGCGAGTAGTAAAATAGCGGGGAAAGAAGAAAAATCTAATGGCTTAGAGCTGTTGATAGCGATCAAGATAATCATCACGCCAAGCAAAATGTTAAAGGTGAACAAAAAGTCTAATAAAAATGGAGGTAGTGGGAGGATCAACATCGAAATGATGAGCAACACTATCGCTGGAATACCAAGCCCTGAAAGCTCAATCTTCGACACGTCCTGACGTAGACTCGACAGTATCGTATTTTCCATTTTTGGTATTCCTTGCAAAATCAGTTGGTTATAAAAAATCGTATCTAAGAAACTATCCGTGGTTTTCTCATATAAAGGGTATAAGCAATATGTGTGCCAGATGTTCTGAAACAGATTGGAGGGCTTTATAGTATTTATTCAAGCCAACGGAATTAATGCCGATAATAACTATACGAATCTTGTTCAAAGACACCTAACCTTTGCTCGAGGCAACTATAGTCTGATACAGGAAAGGCAATGAATAATCACGGATTAAAGGCATCAAAGAAAAGGCTACAAAACTGTAAACTCGCGGCGTTAACACGAGCGGGAATGATACTGGGCCTTGGATTTTTGTTGGGTGGTTGCGTCACCAATATGGAAGCCTATAACACCGCGGTTGTTAAATCAGTAATTGATCGGAATCAAAATATCTTGGCTACTGGTTATGCTGTCATTAGTGTTCAAAAAGGAGACACGCCAGCCCAGCAACGGATTTTATCGATTCGCGCTTCCAAACTCGATGCGTACCGCTCGTTGATGGAGCAGGTCTATGGTCAATATCTAGATGCGAATACCACCGTTGCTCAAATGGTTGTTCAAAATGACACTTTCAAGGCTAGGGTGCAGGGTGTTATTTATGGCGCGAAACTGGTCAGCATTACTCCTGTAGGAGACGACACCTACGAAACATCATTATCGCTAAGCAATGATGTTGTTGGTGACCTTCGTAAGCTTTATTTGGCCGTAATGTCTGGACCAAACGCGTCACTAATGGGTGGTTAATAAAATAGATTTTGTGATGAAGCGCAGCACTTGGGTGTATGAGCTTGTCAAAAGGGAGAGTAACCCATGGTTTCATTAGTTACCCCAGAAAGGAAAGCTGAGAAAGTGGTTAGTATATTAAAAGCATCGCTACTTATCGGCTTTTTATGGGGATCCTGTGTGGCCGCTGCCAGCACGGTAAGTTCTGAGGCCGAAGCCAGCCTCGAGGCCATTAAGCAGTCATTGGTCGAGCTCGCCATGAAATCTAATGTGCAATTAGGAAGCTCTGCCTATCTCGACAACAAAGGGGTTCTCCATGAATCCTCGATACTTTCAAGTGATGCGGATATTCGCGGCATACGCATCCTTTCTTATGTTGAAGAGGCGGGTATCAAGGCAGCAGACGTTTCAGCCGATATTTTTTCCCTTCCACGGTGTCCCGGGACTCGACCCAACATGAAACGCCAGGCTCTTATCCGGGTGACTGAATCAAAACCTCAAGGTCAAAGTAGCACGCGGATTGGCGACCACGATATTGCCGAGCTTCTCCAAGTCGCAGAGTCGATGATGCTCGCTGAATTAACGGGCTCAAAAGACTGGCTGGTGGTTTCAGAAGTCTCATATCCCACAGTTTATGATCAATATGTTTCCGGTCGTGCACAAGATAAAGCGGCTTACAGGTTTGATATTATCATTAGCGAAAAAACTATGTCTGATAATCTATCAGAGAGAGTTCTTTCTAGAGGCAGGAACGCTACCTACGAAATGGCTGCTTGGATAGCAGGTAAGGTTCCAGACGTTAACTACACCAAGCCATGGCCAAAACAACAACTTGTTTATGAACTGGTACTGGTTGATCATCAGTCCAATATGCCGCTATGGCGGGGGGATATGCCACTGTTATATCCGCGTGTGGACCGGGGTTACCACAAAAATTCAATACCTCCTTCAGTGAAGGACCAGATCTCAAAAACTAACGGACGGTTTATCGAGCAAGTGACTCAAGCCATCGACTGTCATACAGATTACTTTCGCTTAGCAGTGATTCCTGGAACCTTTGAGAAATTTAAAATCGCCTCGGGCTCCTCTGCCGGCGTTGGTGTTGGCGATCAATTTCTTATCAGCACAAACGGTAATATTTTATCGCAATCACTCAGCATGGCGGGTCTTGCCGAGCTTGGGTTAGCGGAGGTAGAATCAGTAACGAAAAGAACAGCAACGCTACGATATATTGCAGGGCCTAAACCACAGGGCATTGGTGGCATCAGCAATAGCATAGCCTTACATTTTTGATGTCAGCATTTGAATAGCCAACAAGGCCATTACAGGAATTTATAGGAAGCAGGTAGGATGACAAATTTAAATAGAGTAGCGATGAGCTTACTAATTCTATTAGGCATGCCTATTGGGCTGCTGCAGGCTAATACTTTAGATGCAGAGAGAGCTTTAAAACATTTACTAGCAGATGTAGACAAGATGGAGGCTGATTTTTCTATTTCGGCAAAAAGTTCCCCGGCCACGCATTACACAACGCAGTATGGCGATACTTTGGATGAGATTTTGATAAAACATGTCGGTAAAATGCCAATCAGGAAAGACATTCTCAAGCGCGTTGTTGTGCACGCTAACCCCAATGCTTTTAAGCGCAGTAATCCTAATTGGATGTTCTCTGGGCGCAAACTTAAACTTCCAGATGCTGATGATATCCGTAATTTGATTTTTACAGACGAAGCTAAAAAGAAAATGTTACAAGGTAGAAACCGTGACGATTGGATTCGATACCCTTAGAGTTTTTCACGATTTGCTAAGCGTCGGTTGGAAAGGAACGTGCTATGTTGGGTCCTGAGCAAATCAATTTCGCGCCTAGGCCGACGCCCGCCTTTCTGGAGGGCTTAGCGGCAGTTAGGGTTACCGAACAGGTAGCCAAAGGCATGGGGCTTAGAGATAACCAGATTGTCAGGGGTATCATTGAAGACCGCGGCGGTCTGCTCAAGCTCGTGTTAAAAAATCGAGAGTTTGATTGGCAGGGAAGTAAAAAGTTCAAGCCAGGTGATACCATGGAGTTTAGAGTTGATCGCTCAGGGACCGGAAAAATACTCAGCCCCTTGGCCTCCAACACACCGGCTCTGATTTCAACAAACCCCCTTTTAACGTCATCAACGTCCTTAACGTCACCACGAATAATGAGCTTATTATATCGTCCGGAGCAGCCGTCTTCTCTAGTACACCTATTGTCACCGAGCAACTCAGATGGATTGTTAACTAAGACATTGAGTGGCGTTTCAGGGCTGCGGCCGGAGCAGCTATTCTATACTCTGGCTAGAATTTCCCCTCAGATGGTGCGTAATGCACTAGGCAATTCCGGCTTGTTCGGTGAATACTTATTGAGCCATCAGCTTCCATTGCGATTGGATACAAAACAATTGCTGAGAAATTTATTGCGCGGTGATTTATTGCATAAGACAGAAGGTATGTCACTTGATAGTGCTATCGATGAAATTGAGAGTCGGCAACTTGAGGGGTTATATGCTCAGCAAAACCGAGAAGTCTCTTATCATTTTGTGATGCCTTTTCTGGATGCTGATCCCGTTGAAGTTCATTTTGAGCGTGGGGCAGGTAGCTTTTCCAAAGGAGAGGTCGATTGGGTGATAAACTTGCACACAAACTCGGCACATCTCGGTGAGGTGTGGGCAAAAACGACCCTCAAGGGCTCTGGTGAAATTGAGATGATTTTTTGGGCTATTAATGAGCGCGCTTCTGAGATAGCGCGACAGGGAAGATCTCAACTGGTAGAAACACTCAAAGATTTTGGTCTTAAACTAACAAAATTCTCAGTTCTCAACGCTCCTAGACCTTTAATAGATCCAGCTTTAACAGGTCCAGGGCAAGTAGTGGATGTGAGCACATGAAATATAAAACCAGAAAAGCTGTAGCTCTCGAATATGGCAAAAATACTGCGCCACGTCTAACAGCAAAAGGCGATGATGCCATGGCCCAGGCTATTATTGATGAAGCAATGCGTTTAGGCATACATGTTGCTGAAGATTCGCAACTAGTGGCTTTACTTGGCGAGTTAGAATTGGATCAAGAAATTCCGGAACATCTGTATGAAGCTGTGGCAGTTATCTTATCATGGGTATATTGGCTAAATGGAATGGCACCTGATACCTATAATGAGTCATAGCTAAACTTGACCCATATTCCCTCTGCTTCGATTAGGGCGGACCTTGCCCAAGCGATCATACACATCAACACTGTTTAGTGGATCAGGTGATTGGATCGTCCTCAAGGCGCCTTGAACGGCCTCTAGTTTTCGTAACATGAAGATTTCATTTCTTCTGTGTAAATCCCTACAGTCTGAAACGATCTTGATAACATCATCCCAGATAGCCAGATGGACGGTGCTCTCGACGGAATCGGCATTGTAGGCTTTAACCCGTGCCGCAAGCTCATCACTATTCAGCAGAGTCAGAATATCAATTTTGCTGGATTGCAGTGCCTCAAAAGCGGCGAGATCTTGAATTTTCAGAGCAGAGAATTCGTCCTCAAGCAGATCTCTCAGACGGTTCGCTTGATCTAACGCCATCGAAAAATATTCTAGTTCTTTTGTTGTCATAAACAAGGGCCGATGTTGTTGTCAAAAAGCGGTAAGTTCACTGATAACGTATGATCCCTAGAGCACACGAGTCAAGAGTAGCCTAATTACCGCTTATCATGCGCTCAAGTGAAGCAAAACTTTCAGCGACCTTTACTGCGTCGATAGGGTAGTTGCCTTCTTTAATCGCTTCCTTTATTCGAGCCACTTTCTCAGTATCAAATTCAGCATTAGCCAACGAGCTTTCAGCCGCTTCACTCAGAATAAGTTCGTCATTATTTTGGCTGCTATTCACTTTATCCAAGCTAGCAGCGGAATCGTCAGGCTTTTGGCTTTTGATTTTCTCACTATTTGTAGACAACTGCGTTGCAGTTCTCCCAAGATTGGAAATTGGATCTGTCATAATCATCACCTCTGGGGGCATTTTAGCCCAAATAAACCTTCGTCTTCCACTAAATCGGCACTAATCTAATTTTCTTAAGCCTTTGAGCAAAAAAAGTTTTACTCGCTCAAAGGCTGCTAGCTCTCCCTAGCCCTGTTACAAGCGCCGGCACTTCTTCATTGGATTCTGGATTCAATAGTCTGACCTGCTGATCTAGCTTGCCATTTTCGAGCGCGATCATAGTGGAGTTAATGGTTAACATACCACTCTGTACAGTAAGGATAACCGAGTCTCCTTTTTTTATCATTAGTGAGGGTCTTAGGTCAGACGCTCGCAAAGGTTGACCTGACCGTATGGTACGAATTGCCTCCATTGGCTGTTTATCGTCCAGCGAAAACAGAACATCTGTCGGCGCATTCCCATAAAAAGCGATTATCTTTGCGTTGCGAGCATTAAGCCGCTGACCGCGCGAAATTGTTTGGGTGCTGGTCAAAATAAAATGCCGCACATTTAAATCACTTCTCGATAAAACTGAACCGGCCGCTAAATTCCTTGCGGCAGTAGCATTTTCTAGCAGAGTTTTAGGAAACACTGTTCTAGCGCCTCTAGTTTTAGCGATTCTCGCCTCATAGATCACATCTTCCAGTGTTATAGCTTCGCCTTTGAGTACATCTTGTTTTAACGTAGCCACCATTACACTATCGCTAAAGTGCGATTTTTTCGCAATTTCTCCTTTTTTCACATCCTTGGTTAAGAGCATGCCAAAAATAGCATTAGCGGACGTCACCACGTTTTTATCAGTACTGGAAATGGCAACAGCTTTAAACGCTTGGTCTGTTAGCGGTTGTCCGGCGCTGTGCGAGTCGCGGTAGCTTAGGCCCTTAATATTATTCTTAAGACGAATGCCGATGTAGGCGAACCATGAAGAATCAGGACATTTTACATAGACCGTTTTTTGACTCTTGCTATAGGGGAAGCTGACGTCAAAGGGGGACAAGCAGGCAGGCACCTTAAGCCGACGATCAAGTGCCAGCACCTCAACATTAGAAGATTCTAATCCAAGTTCATTTTCTACCCAGGCATGTATATCTTCGATCAGTGCCTCTTTAGATTTTGACACGACATGCGTCACTTCGGCGCCTAACGTCGATGCGAGCAAAATAAGAGACAACATTATAAATTTATGCATAGAACCAAAGTATGCGCCACAACAGAGGGTGACGCAATACTGACAAAATTGGCAGATTTACTGACAGACCGGCAAGCCATAGCGGCAGAATTATGCCGAATATTGAGTAAATCGGGTTAGCCCTAAAGTGGATTAGCGCTTGTAAACCACTGAATAAAATAGCAAAAATTTAAAAAAATGATCTCATCAATAAATTGGCACTCCTTTTGCATATTTCTATTTGCAGAAAGATTTCCTCCCAAAGATCATATCGGCAGGATATCTAAAAACTTTAATAGGTAGCTTATGAAATTGTTAGATTCAGCATTTGCTTTCAGTGAAACCGCACTGGCTCTGAGGGGCCAGCGAATGGAGGTGTTGTCGCGCAATATTGCTAACTCTGACACGCCGAATTTTAAAGCACAGGATGTCGATTTTAAAAGCGTCCTTAATGATGCTCAGGGTGTGACCTCGATGAGAGCCACTCAAGGCGGCCACATTAACAGGTCGCAGACGGCCTCAGATGCCAATTTAGTGTACACGATTCCCTTTAACTCCTCGGTTGATGGCAACACTGTGGAGCTGAGTGTAGAGCAAGCTAAATATGGCCGAGCAGCTGCCCAGTATCAAGCAACACTGCGATTTATAGAAGGTGACATTAGTGGGATTCGAAAAGCCCTAAGAGGAGATTAACAAACATGTCTATGAGTAATATTTTTGGCATTGCTGGTTCAGCGATGAATGCACAATTAACTCGCATGAATGCTAGTGCGTCAAATATGGCAAATTCAAGCACCGTGGCGGGCAGCGAAGCCGAGGCCTATAAGGCCAAGCGTCCGGTATTTGAGGCATTGCTCTCGGAGTATCAAACTAATTCTAAATTCCCTGCTGTGGGCGGAGTCAAGATTGCTGAAATGGCGCAGGATGATTCGCCGAACAACAGCTTGTATGACCCAGGTCATCCCAATGCGGATGAAAATGGCATGGTATTTATGTCTAACGTCAACGAGGTTGTTGAAATGGTAGACATGCTAGCGGCAGCTAGAAGCTACCAAAACAATGTTGAAGTGGTCAATACGGCCAAACAGCTGATGATGAAGACTCTCGAGATAACCAAGGCTTAAAGGTATAGATGATGATTGATACATTGACAACAGCGTCTTTTTTGACAACGGAGCAATACTCGAATCAGCAAAATGCGAGTGCGGCATCAGATGACCCATTAGGGCGGGATGCTTTTCTAACGCTATTAACGACGCAGTTAACAAACCAAAGTCCATTAGACCCTATGGATAACGAGGCCTTTGTTGCTCAATTAGCTCAGTTCTCTCAAGTTGAGGGTATCAAGGGAATGCAGACTTCTCTAGAGGATATGGTCTCTGGTATGAGACAAGACCAGATGATGTCTGGCGCCAACTTAGTTGGAAAGAAAGTTGCTATTGAAGGGGGTACCTTTTTTGGTGGTAATGGGCAGACGTCCCAAGGTTCGATCAATTTACTAGAGAACGCTGACTCGGTTGTAGTCAGTGTTTACGACTCTCAGACGGGCGATCTTATCTTCCGCGAAGATCAGGGAGGCAAGCCCTCTGGCGCGACCGCACTGCACTGGGATGGACGGAACATGGAAGGAGAGATAGCACCTTCGGGTAGCTATGTTATGACCGCAAGCGTGACTAAGGATGGCCAGGCTCAAACGGCAGTAGTCTCGACTCTTGCTGAGGTTAAGAGCGTTAAATGGGATCCTCAAACTCAACAACTGTCATTGGAAATTGGTAATGGCATTTATGTTCCTCTGTCCGCAGTAGCTCGGATTAGCGGTTAAACTTTTTTTAAATAAGGGAGACAACTATGTCTTTTTATACGTCACTAACAGGACTTAACGCGGCAGCAGCAGAGCTGGCTGTAGTGTCTAATAACATCGCCAACTCAACTACAACGAGCTTTAAAAGGTCTGAGGCGACATTCGGCGATATTTTTGCCTTATCAACCTCATCAAATCCGTCAACCGCAATGGGTAGCGGAGTACGGATAATTGGTATTGATCAGCAATTTTCTCAGGGATCATTTGAACTCACTGAGAACTCATTAGACATTGCTATCTCAGGTGACGGATTTTTTCCAATGGCCGGTGCTGATGGGCGTCCGGTGTACACAAGAAATGGTTCCTTTATGCTCAATGATAATAACCAGATTGTTAATAGTGCGGGGTTTGTTGTTCAGGTACATCCTTTGCTTGAAAATGGTCAGAGTGATTTTAATCAAAATCTGCAGAATTTAACCATTGATAGAACCATCGCCGCTAAGGCAACGACCAATATTGCCTTAGATATAAAACTTCCGGAAGCCGCAGCAGTGATCGGCGTGGATGGCGGAACAGCGATTGATCCCACAGACAATACAACCTATAACCAGTCGCAGGTGATTAACCTGTATGACGATGCCGGCGAGTCTTACACGGCGACCGTTTATTACCAAAAGATCGCGGACAATGTGGCAAATGGAGCCGCAACGGAGGATCAGTGGAGAGCATCAATTTATGTTGGCGACCCCGCAGTACTCAGTAATGAAATAGCTTTTAGCTTTGATGAAAATGGCGCGCTGACAGCAGATATTGCAGACCAAACCATTGCTGCATCTGTTGTTGATGGACGTGCACAGGCTATTACTTTGGGGCTAAATGCGATTACCCATACCAAGACATTTGAGGTTGTTGACCAGACCGTTGATGGGACGCCTACAGGTGAGTTAACTAACATTAATGTGGAAGAGGGGGGTGCGGTCTTCGCCACCTACTCTAATGGGGTCCAGGTAGCTTCAGGCCGAATTAATCTTGCTAAGTTCTCATCGCCCTCGGGATTAAGTCAGGAGGGGAATACTGTTTACAGTGCTACCAGTGCATCCGGCGTTGTGGCATTTGGCGAGCCAGGATCAGCAGGCGTGGGAAAATTAGCCAGCGGTGCCAAAGAGCGCTCTAACGTCGATGTAACGGCCGAGCTGGTCGACTTAATAGCAGCACAACGAAACTTTCAATCGAACGCCAAAGCACTGGAGACATCAGGTGCCTTAGCGTCAACCCTGATCAATATGCGCGGTTAAACCGGCACAGAATAATTAGGATTTAGCAATGGACAGATTAGTTTTTACATCTTTGGGGTCTATTACCAACCAAACCCATGTGCGAGCGCAGATTACAAATAATCTGGCGAATGTATCAACAGTAGGGTTTAAGCAAAGTTTTGCTGTGGCCTCTCAATCAGTAGATGTCCAGGGAGAAGGCTTCGCAACTCGAACGTCTTTAGAAACTGTTGGGCAAGATGTTATAAATTTGCAGCCTGGTGTTACCAACAGAACTGGCCGCGCAATGGATATTGCGCTGCAAGATTCAACGGTTCTTGGTGTTCAAGGCAATGATGGTGATATCGCCTTTACGCGACGTGGCGATCTACGCGTTTCACCTCTGGGACTTATAGAAAACTCAGCAGGACATCTTATTCTTGGTGAAAATGGACCCATTAATGTTCCTCCAGGGCAGCTGCTCACTATTAGCCCCGACGGTAGCGTGTTTGGAGCCCTTCCGGGTGATCCAGCGATACCGCCTGTCTTACTAGGCACTCTCGTGCTGCGTGATGCTAGTGAGATGCCTTTAACTCGGCGGGCCGATGGCTTATTTGAGCCCATTGATGAACAATTTAGAGGCGCTGATTTCCCAACAGGTCCTATGCCTGCATCACTTGTGAGCGGCTCACTTGAGGGTAGCAACGTTAATCCAATTGAAGCAATGGTTCAGTTGATGGACTTTAGTCGATCCTACGAATCACAGATAAAAATGATCAAAGAAATTAAAGGAATTGACGAGAACGGCGCATCAATGATGCGTGTTCCAGCATAGCTATTAACGACCTAATTTAAATAGAGGATAAGAGGTATGGACGCATCACTTTGGATTGCTAAGACGGGTTTAACTGCACAGCAAACACGCATGCAGGTAATTTCTAACAATCTAGCCAACGTCAATACAACGGGATTTAAAAAAGACAGAGCTGTCTTTGAGGACCTGTTGTATCAAAACATTGTAACTGCCGGTGGTCAAACAGATGCAGAATCACAAACGCCAACGGGTCTAATGCTTGGAACGGGAACGCGGGTAGTGGCGACTGAAAAGCTCCACGGGCAGGGCAATATTATCAATACCGAAAACGCATTGGATGTTGCAGTGACTGGCGATGGGTTTCTCGCTGTACAGCAGGCAGACGGCACTATTGCTTACACCCGTGATGGGTCGATGAAGATGGATGCTCAAGGACAGTTAGTGACTGCAGGCGGTCAAGCTCTCGTTCCTGCGATCCAGATTCCAGAAAATGCAACTAGCGTGACTATTGGGCGAGACGGGACGGTTACAGCAGAGCTTGCTAATGGCGGTGGCGCAGCGCAGATAGGTCAAATTCAGCTATCTATTTTTGTGAATAATTCAGGCCTTCAACCGGTTGGACGAAACTTGCTCAAGCCTACGGAGGCGAGCGGTGCGGCGATAGTGAGTATCCCTGGTGAAGGCGGCTCGGGCATGTTAATGCAGGGCTCGTTAGAGGCCTCAAATGTGAACGTCGTTGAAGAGATGGTCAACATGATTGAAACCCAGCGCGCTTATGAAATTAACTCAAAAGCAATCTCAGCAGCCGATGGGATGTTGAGATTCTTAAATAACAATCTATAAGGCATTACCATGACTGTTTACCGAGCCATATCCATATTGTTGGTCGCATTTTTTCTCAGCTCATGCGCGGCACAACCGCGCATGGAGCCCACTACTGAATTTTCACCAGTTCACCCTATACCGGAACAAAAGCCGCGTCAGGTGACAGGTGCGATCTTTTCAAATGGAAGGGACTTGTTTGGTGATCTCCGTAGCTACCAGGCTGCGGAAGTTCAGGTAGGTGATCTGGTCACGGTATTACTCAATGAGACCACTCAGGCCTCACGAACATCAGGGTTGTCTACAAATCGGACTACGACCAATGATGCTATCGGGCTCAATCAAAAGAATTCGATCCTTAATAAAATTGGTTTTGGTGAAGGATTTTTTGCCGAAGCTAAGACTGATGGCGCGACTATTAGCAGCGATGGTAACGGTACTGCCGGCCAAGCAGCCAGTTTAACAGGCTCTATTTCAGCCATGGTGGTGGACGTCTTAGCCAACGGTAATCTCGTGATTGTGGGAGAAAAGCAATTAGCTTTAACCGAGGGAAACGAATTTATTCGGGTTAAAGGAATCATTCGACCCGCGGATATACAGCCAGACAATACTGTTCTGTCCCAACGTATTGCCAATGCCCAGATTTCCTATCGTGGTACCGGAGAGCTCGCTTCAGCCTCCAGAGCCTCCTGGGGTACTGGTCTTCTATACAAATTTTGGCCTTTTTAAGCGGTCCTGAGAGAGTATTATGTTAAATATAAAATCTGTTTTATTTTTAATCCTAACTTTGGTCATCACCCCGGTGCATGGCGATCGAATTAAGGACCTCACTGATGTGGCTGGGGTTCGATCGAACCAACTTTTAGGCTTTGGTATTGTTTCTGGATTGAGCGGAACCGGTGATGGCAAGGACTTACCGATTACCGCGCAGGCCCTAAAAACCTTACTTTCAGGCATGGGCGTCAGTGTTGATGGCCCAGTGACTGACTTTGATCTTGGTGATCAAATGGCTACTTTAGCAGCACAGAACGCAAAAAAAGAGGTCAAGGTAGAAAACTTGGCATCAGTAATGGTCACTGCAGAAATACCACCCTTTGCGAAGCCAGGACAGCGTATAGATGTCAGCGTGTCTGCCATTGGTGTGGCGGAGTCCTTGCGCGGTGGCACCTTAATTATGACGCAATTGCGAGGCATTGATGGTCAGACCTATGCTGTTGCCCAAGGGGCATTAACGGTAAGCGGTGTTTCTGCCGATGCTGCGGGGAGCAGTATACAGATAGGCGTTCCCACATCCGGGCGTATCCCAAACGGAGCCACTGTAGAGCGTATGGTTGAGTCTCCATTTGATAGCGCAGAGCATATCGTGCTCAACATCCGAGAATCAGATTTTTCAACTGCTAATGCGATTACTGAAGCGATCAATGTAGCCTTTGGAGATGGCACAGCAAAGGCGCTTGATGGCGTTTCTGTGGCCATTACCGCGCCTGCCGATTCATCACAGAGAGTGTCTTTTTTAAGCATGATTGAAAACCTTGACGTTTCACCGGGTGAGGCGGCTGCACGGGTAGTGATTAATTCCCGTACCGGCACGGTGGTTATCAATCGCAATGTAAGGGTGACAGCAGCTGCGGTTACTCATGGAACGATTTCAGTCAGCATTTCGGCGACCAACGAAGTGAGTCAGCCTGGGCCCTTGTCAGAGGGTGAGACGGTCGGTGTTCAAAACGCGGATATCGAAATAACAGAGGGCACCAATCCCATGTTCTTGTTTCAGCCTGGGGTTGATTTAAGAGAAATTGTAGACGCGGTTAATCAGGTGGGTGCATCACCCTCATCATTGATTGCCATTTTAGAAGTATTAAAAACATCAGGCAGCCTACGTGCTGAGCTAGTGGTGATTTAAATGCAAGATATTACCTTAACGGCTAAAAGCCATCTCGACTTTTCAGGACTTGGTGACTTGAAAGCGAAGGCCAAACAGGATCAACAAGGTGCCGCCCAAGAAGTTGGCCGCCAGTTTGAGGCCATGTTTGTGCAAATGATTTTCAAGTCGGTACGAGATGCCAACGACACCATGAAAAGTGATCTCATGAGCTCCTCAAGCGTCGATACATTTGAACAAATGTACCATGACGAGCTATCACAAGTGATGGCGCAAAAAGGTGTTTTTGGTCTTGGTGACTGGCTGGTTGAGCAGGTGGCAGGTAAACCTAATGCCGCCAAAGTCATCAAAGCCTATGAGGAGAATCCGCTTCCGGCTATGCCGATTATTAGAGCGGACAATGCAGAATCGATACCCCTCTCAGCACAAGAGTCTAGCACTGTAAGGAGAGATAATAATGTTTGATCTTCTATCTGTAGGAGCTGGAGCAACCCAGCTGTACCGTTCGGCACTGACTACCGTGAGTAACAATATTGCTAACATGAATACTGACGGATATACCCGTCAGGTGAGCAGTAGCGAACAAAATACACCAATACTGCAAGCTGGTGGCTATATTGGCAGTGGTGCGTATCTTGGGAACATTACTCGTGCCTTTAGCGAATTCAATGAAAGTAACTTGCGTAACAGCAGCAGCGAGCTGGCCACTCAAGATCCTATGATCAAGTATGCTGACCGAATCGTCGACGTTATGGGTTCAGATACCTCTAGCCTCAGCGGCGCCTTTGATCAGTTCTTTTCCTCTGCTAGCAATTTGAGCTCTGATCCAGCTTCGGGGGCGTTACGGAATTTGTTTTTACGTGATGCCGATGGCCTAGCGATTCGATTTCGCGAGTTAGATGGCCAGTTAAACAACATTGAAGATGAAACACAGTCAGAGATAAATTTAAAACTGACGACGCTTAATGAGCTAGGCAAGCAACTCTATGCGGTCAACCAACAGCTGTCGAAGAAAACCACACTGGATACTCAGCCGGCTAATCTACTCGATGAGCGTGACAGTATCCTAAGGGATATGGCGAACATTGCGAAGATCCATGTTAAGCAAAGTACCTCTGGAACTGTTGAGATCAGGTTAGACAATGAAAACGGGACCAGTGTTGTGGATCCTTTGCGAGCGACAGTTTTCAGCGCTAACTTCAATGCCGCGCAGCCTGGAGCTGTGGAAATTTTAGCCAATGTATATGGTGCTGCTGGACCAACAAATTCAGTTACAGGTGGCTCTCTTGGCGGCTTGCTTAACTTTCGAAGCCAGGTATTAGCGCCTACTATGACTGAGCTAGATGCTCTGGCAGTTATGGCCACGACGCAAATCAATGCTATTCAAACCACGGGTGTGGATGCAAACGGTGAGCGAGGAACTGCGCTCTTTGATGCTGAGGTTGCAACGACAGGTGCCGCCGGGTTCTCACTATTGCAATCTGATCCCTCAAAAGTTGCCGCGGCTGGACTACTGCAGGTATCTGCTAATTTTGCAAATACAGGGGGCGCGAGTTTAGATTACGGTCAAATTGCCGAGGGGACAGCAACACCTAATTTTACACTGAATTACACTACAGCAGGCGGCTATGCAGTTGATGGCGCGGCCGTTGCTGTCAATGCTAATGGCATGTTCATTTACCAAGATATTAGTTATACCGTCACAGGTACCCCTGCAGATGGCGACAGTTTTATCGTTGGATTAAATACTGCAGGTATGGGTGACAACCGCAATATGCTGTTGATGGGGCGCCTACAAGACAAAGAAACCTATGCTGATGGCAGGTCAATGGGTGAGGGCTACCTGGATTTAGTAAGAACGGTAGGCAATACATCAGCACTGGCAAAAATTTCACAGGATGCGTTGCAGGCTGTTAAGGACCAGGCGGTCGTTGAAAAAGACAAACTGTCTGGCGTTAGTCTTGACCAAGAAGCTGCGGATCTCATTCGCTTTCAGCAGGCCTTTCAGGCCTCAGCACAAATTATTCAAACGGCTACCAAGATGTTTGACTCGATCCTAGGGATTCGATAGAGGACTATTAAATGAAAATATCTAATTCTCAACTTTTTGACACATCTATCGGGCAAATGACCCAGAAGCAATCAGAAATTTCTCAGATGCAAGCCAAGCTAGCATCAGGAAAGCAGCTGGTTAAGCCTAGCGATGATGCGCACAAAGCGGCCCTTATACAGAGACTTAATTCTGCCATGCAACGCCAAGATGTCTTTGAATCGAGTTTGAATCGGGCAGACAGCCGTTTAGCAACTGAGCAAACTGCCGTTATGGGTGCTGAAAATATACTGCAACGGATTAGAGAGTTAGCGATTCAGGGAACTAATGGCGGACTCAATGACTCAGACCGAGAGACTATTGCTAAAGAAGTAAATAGCCTTCGTGATTCACTATTTAGCTTATCCAATACTCAGGACACCAGTGGTAACTATATATTTTCAGGCACTGCCGTTAAAAGTCCTGCCTATGTGATTGGGGAAGATGGTGCTATCACGTATCAGGGTAATCAAAATCAGACTTCTGTCGATATTTCTGAGACTAGAAGAGTCGCTATTAACCGACCAGGGGAGCAGGTTTTTTCCTCGGTGGGTCGCACAATAGCTGGCGCAGAATCTGAGGTTGTTGGTTTTTTCCAAGTACTCAGTGATTTTTCTACTGCGTTGACTGCTGGTAATGGCGAAGGGCTGTCGCAAGGTTTGACGGAAATTTCCGCCCTAACTGATGGCATGGCAATGTCTCTTGCCGATTTAGGTGGCCGCATGAATACCGTGGATAGCCAGCGCGATATTTTGGCAGATACTAAGTTGCGGTATCAGGAGCTTCTATCAAATGCTGAGGACTTAGATTACGCCACTGCGGTGACAAAGCTGTCGGCTCAAATATTGTCTCTTGAGGCGGCTCAGGCAAGTTTTGCAAAAATATCCCAATTGAATTTATTCGATTATCTACGGTAGAGCAGATCAATGACTGAAGTTTCTAGTGTTACAAATACGGTATTAACGACCCTAGATATTGGTTCGGGAATTGATTCGGCTAAACTGGCTCGGGATTTGACAGATGCCGTTCAAATACCGCAAACACAAATAGCACAGGGAAAAATTGATACCTCCGAGGCGTCTATTTCTGCGTATGCATTAGTAAAGTTTCAAGTTGATAAACTGAAAGCATCCTTTGAGAAACTCAATGATGCAAATGAGCTTGCTACTAGTTCAGGAGTTTCCTCTGATGTTACTAAAATGACCCTCTCGTCAGTAGCAGGAAGCGCGGTGGCTGGATCTTATGACTTCACTATTAGTCAGCTCGCACAGAATCAAAGGGTCGTTTCAGACCAATATACTGCAACGACACAATCTTTGAACGGTGGAACAGCTTTTGGTATTTCAATAGCTGTGGGGACAACCCAATCGGCAGTTGCAGGGGTTTATAATGCAACGGCTACTGCATCAGAGACGACTTCACTAGTAGTTGGTGATGGCACTAATACCGTTAGTGTTGCTAGTGCCACCTATGGGAGTATTGACGCTCAAGTTAGCGCGATCCAAGGAGCTTCCGGTTATGGCAATTTGTTATTCACCGTAGGTGTCAATTCCGATGGCGATGGTATTGCTTTTACGTATAAAAGTTCTGGATCGGTTGCATCAACACCTACTTTTACCGGGACAGGTAGTACTCATACCATTACAAATCCAATCGTAGGTGTCAGTGTTTCAACACCTGTTTCAGGAGTAGCTGCACAGTATGATGTTACTGGTACTGTATCTGAAACGACCACTTTAAAAGTTTCTGATGGGACCACCACTGTCTCAATTGATAGTGCAAGCTATACAAGTATTGCCCAGCAGATAACGGCCATTCAAGCAGGATCGGGATACTCAAACTTACAGTTCACCGTAGCGGAAAATGATACAAATAGTGGTTTTGTATTTACATACAAGACTACAGGCGCGGTTACTGCCGCACCAACTTTAACTGGGACTGGCAGCAGTCACAGTGTTAGTGTTGATATAACAGGCGAAACCGCAATTAATGCACCAACAACAACAACAATTAATGTGTCATCCGACACCCCATCTGGAGTTGTGAGCGCTATTAACGCAGCAAATACAGGCGTAACCGCAACACTTGTTGACACTGGTACTGGTGCTAATAACTTTAGAATTATGCTGACGGGTGAAACAGGAAGTAATGGGGTGTTTACTCTAAATTCTTCCCCAGACCTCGGATTTCACGATACTGCAAATACATTGCAAGTTGCCCAAAACGCTGTTGTTAATTATGAGGGCCTTACTATAACTCGAAGTAGTAACGCTTTAACGGACGTTATAGACGGAATAACGATTAATTTAATGGCCACTTCATCCTCAGATGTCAGACTTATCATTAATAATGATAGATCTACACTCAAAAATAATATTCAGGATATGGTAACGACCTACAATGACTTATTAACGCTATTCGATAACCTTGAGGACACAGAAGCCAGCTTAGAATTATCAGGAGCTTTGTCCGAAGATGGCACCTTCGTAAGATTTCTTGGAGACAAAATTCGCTCCACGGTATTTGCGGATTCTTCAACCACATCAGGAAGTATTAACGCAATGAGAGATTTGGGCGTAAATATCGACCGGTATGGCAAAATCACTTTTACTATTGCTACGTACGATGCAGCTGTGGTGTCAAACTATGACAATATTGTGACCATGCTCACTGCGGATACTAGTAATGAGAATCTGTATTCCTCTGGTAGCAAAGGCCTAGCGCAAGATATTATAACAGTACTAAAAGGTCTTACAGATGCAACAGGTATTGTGACAGCCCGCGAGGTAACCGCTAAAACTGATAAAGTTGACTATGAGCAGGAGCTGGTTAAATTAGAGAAGCGAATGGACGTCATTTATAACCGTTATCTTACTCAATTTGGTGCTATGGAGGGATTGATGGCAACGATTGACTCTACTAAAAACTATTTGACTGCGCAGTTTGAGACGCTCTCTAAGGCGTATGACAATAAATAACGGCTCTTAAGCACTAATGTTAGGTCAATAGAAAATCCAGACCGAATGGTCTGGATTTTCTAGATAACAATATTAAGCCCAGCAATATGTATTACTTATTTGAGAAGAGCTAACACTGACTGAGCTTGCTGATTAGCTTGAGATAACATTGCCGTTGATGCCTGGGCTATGATTTGCGTGCGAGCTAATTCCGTTGTTTCGGCAGCGTAGTCCGCGTCTACAATCTGGCTTCTAGCAGCCTGAGTATTCAAAATCGATGCGTTGAGGGTATCTACCGCATACTCGAGACGGTTAATGGTTGCACCATAAGATGCACGCTCTGCAGCGATGCCCTTGATGGCATCATCCAGATGCCCAATTACCCCTGCTGTTTCCGCATCATCACCCGTACTCGCAGTCATCATATCATCGAGGTCAATCGTGTACACAGCGGTGGTGTTCAGTTCGAGGCTCTTAGTTGTAAACGTTATAACGTCAGTCTCATCAGCACCGACACTAATTTTAATAGCCCCTGCAGCTCCTCCAATTATCGCTTTATTGTTGAATGTTGTATCAGTAGCGACTCTGTCAATCTCATTTGCCAGTGCTGCAAACTCTTGATTGAGGTTCGTTAAATCATCAGCAGCCAGCGTACCTGATTGTGCTTGTACTGCAAGTTCACGCATACGTTGGAGCATATTGTTTACTTCCGATGCCGCGCCATCTGCCGTTTGTAGTAGAGCGATCCCATCGTTAGCACCGCGTGCGGCCTGTTGTAATCCACGGATCTGTGAGGTCATACGAGTGTCTATGCCAAGACCGGCTGCGTCATCACTGGCAGAGTTAATTCTCTTGCCTGTTGACAAACGCTCCATACTTGTTTCCATTGCTCGTGCGTTGGTTTTCATTGAGTTAGCGGTAATTGATGCCGCTATGTTTGTATTGATTACGGTCATTTTTTTATCCTTTTTTGATAGTCGTATACCAGAGATGGAGCATTACTTAAGAAGCGCTAACACTGACTGAGCTTGTTGGTTCGCCTGAGATAACATTGCCGTTGATGCCTGGGCTATGATTTGCGTGCGGGCTAATTCCGTTGTTTCGGCAGCGTAGTCCGCGTCTACAATCTGGCTTCTAGCAGCCTGAGTATTCAAGATCGTAGCATTGAGGGTATCTACCGCATACTCGAGACGGTTAATGGTTGCACCATAGGATGCACGCTCTGCAGCGATGCCCTTGATGGCAACATCAAGTTTAGCAATAACGCCAGTATCCTCTACATCGTCAGTGTTACCAGAGGTAAACGTGCCATCCAGACTAGCGCCATAAACCGTAGCATTGCTTAGTTCCATAACCTTCGTGGTAAAAGTTACAACATCGGTCTCATCAGCACCGACATTAATTTTGATAGCTCCGGCAGTGCCGGTTGCCAAAATCGCTTTGTTATTGAAGGTTGTGTCAGTCGCGATTCTGTCAATTTCTGTAGCTAATGCTATAAATTCTGCATTTAGGTTTGTGACATCGTCAGCATGCAATGTACCTGATTGCGCTTGCACTGAAAGTTCACGCATACGTTGAAACATGTTACCCATTTCCGCTACAGCGCCATCTGCCGTTTGTAGTAGAGCGATCCCATCGTTAGCACCGCGTGCGGCCTGTTGCAACCCACGGATCTGTGAAGTCATACGAGTTTCGATGGCAAGACCAGCTGCGTCATCGCTAGCAGAGTTGATTCTCTTGCCTGTTGACAAACGCTCCATGCTTGTTTCCATTGCTCGTGCGTTGGTTTTCATTGAGTTAGCGGTGATTGATGCCGCTATGTTTGTGTTGATAACTGCCATATCTTTCTCCTTATCACGGTTTACAAATTTAAAAAATAGTGTTCGAGCTGGGTAACTCAAGGTATAGATCGACAGGTTGCGTTATTACTTTAGGGGAAGTGGCAAAAAAGCGGCAAAAAAATACCGCCTTATGATTTTGATGGCAAGATATAGCCGCTAAAATTGCATGAGACATAAAAAAACCTCCGACATCGAAGATGCCGGAGGTTCCTAATAAGTAAAGCTGCTAGTGGATAACGAGGGATTGTTATTTAAGCAGGCCTAATACTGATTGAGCCGCTTGGTTCGCCTGAGATAGCATTGCCGTTGATGCCTGAGATATGATCTGCGTACGAGCTAACTCAGTTGTTTCGGCGGCGTAGTCAGCGTCTACAATTTGGCTTCTAGCAGCCTGAGTATTCAAGATCGTAGCATTGAGGGTATCTACCGCATACTCGAGACGGTTAATGGTTGCACCATAGGATGCACGCTCTGCAGCGATGCCCTTGATGGCAGCATCAAGTTTAGCAATAACGCCAGTATCCTCTACATCGTCAGTGTTACCAGAGGTAAACGTGCCATCCAGACTAGCGCCATAAACCGTAGCATTGCTTAGTTCCATAACCTTCGTGGTAAAAGTTACAACATCGGTCTCATCAGCACCGACATTAATTTTGATAGCTCCGGCAGTGCCGGTTGCCAAAATCGCTTTGTTATTGAAGGTTGTGTCAGTCGCGATTCTGTCAATTTCTGTAGCTAATGCTATAAATTCTGCATTTAGGTTTGTGACATCGTCAGCATGCAATGTACCTGATTGCGCTTGCACTGAAAGTTCACGCATACGTTGAAACATGTTACCCATTTCCGCTACAGCGCCATCTGCCGTTTGTAGTAGAGCGATCCCATCGTTAGCACCGCGTGCGGCCTGTTGCAACCCACGGATCTGTGAAGTCATACGAGTTTCGATGGCAAGTCCGGCTGCGTCATCGCTAGCAGAGTTGATTCTCTTGCCTGTTGACAAACGCTCCATGCTTGTTTCCATTGCTCGTGCGTTGGTTTTCATTGAGTTAGCGGTAACTGTTGCCGCTATGTTTGTGTTTATAACTGCCATATTTCATTCCTCATTGGGATATTAAATTCTCTATGTATTATTACTTAAGCAGGGCTAATACTGATTGAGCTGCTTGGTTCGCCTGAGATAGCATTGCCGTTGATGCCTGGGATATGATCTGCGT
>Ga0209830_10000150_pt1 | contig 79815 bp, 67 predicted proteins | sample ArcticOcean_MG_C_12_FD_187439 | JGI IMG/M metagenome (GOLD analysis project Ga0209830, IMG submission 187439) | Marine microbial communities from western Arctic Ocean - ArcticOcean_MG_CB8_130 (SPAdes) (version 2) | ecosystem: Environmental > Aquatic > Marine > Oceanic | place: Arctic Ocean...
ACTTATTAAAAAAAAAAAAAAAAAAAAAAAAATGTTTAGATTTGTGACGCTAACGTTTGTGGGTGCGGCAGGGTTCAAACGGAAGCTCGAAGATGAGATGTACTTACAAACTTAAACCAGAAATCTTCACCTATGAATGCAACTTCATCAAAGAACGCTGCAGACGGCGCATCGCCTCGACACGAATCGACGTTCTTGTAAACAAAAGTGAAATAAAAAAAAATACACACATGCAAACGTGCATATCAATAAAATGTGTATGTTGAAACTAACAAACAAACGGCATCGCACTGCGACGAACGACTAACCTTTGGACGCGCTCCAATTTCGTTTTCTGCAAAGCCATTGGACAAAACGAACGTTCTTTCACAATCGCGAACAAACTTGATTTTTCCGCCACTGAACCCCTGGTACCAGTACAGATACTTTTTTGCGGCCTTGACCAGCTCTACTGCACGGTCGAGCGATGTGCTGTATATTGCTGCTAACAAACCTCCCACCCGCGATGTGATTGACAGCAGTGCAATAAACTTTCCAACGGTGGTTGTCTTGCCCTGCTGGCGGTTTGTGATCCAGACCAAATTGGAGCACCCGTCCAAGCGCGTGTACGCCGACAACAACTTGAGTAGCTGCGCCCTTTCTTCGGTCGCACTTTGTTTCCCCACGATCAAGTGCAGGTGGCTGGCCGTCAAACGAACAAAGATGTCGTGGTTGACGTTAAACCATTTGTTTGCCCACGGGGCGCTGTCGAACAACCGCGCAAGCCGCAGAAATTCTACCAACCGTTGCACCCCGTCGGTGAACCGTTGGACCCGCACACGTTTTCGGCCGAGGTACGCGCCCGTAGGCATTAACACCCGCGGGGTTGTAATGTTTGACAGCATGACAAGCGAAAGCGTAACCGAAATGGACGATCCCGGCAACGCGCAGGTGACGTCGCCGGCGATGGTTTTGACCCAGTTGTGATACCTACAGCCGACAAAACATTTGCCGTCTTCGGTTAAGGCACACCGAAACGAGCGGGCTAGCGACATGTGATTAGCATTCGGGACCTTCTTCATATAAAGCCGTTACTGTCTGCAGCACAATAAAACACCATGGCTACACGCTTGCCGCCGCAACATGTAGCATACATGCAAGTAATTGCACACAGCAAGCTGCTTACTGGCGATGTGGTCTTCGGGGGGGGCGAAGCCCGCGAAGGCGTGGCGGTTGTCAGCGCCTTGCACACAGAAATGCACTCAACTGTGCTCGGGGTGGCCGATCAGGATCTCGAGCCAGGCAAGCGAGGGACAATCGTGGTTGCTGGCGTTGTAGTTGTGAATAAGCACAACCAGGCGCCGGTACAGTTTGGCTGCATCGTTACAACGGCGGCAGCAGTCAAGGATATGAGCCTGCAGCTGCCTATTGGCACGTTGATCGAGGACAGCGTTGAAGGCATCCTGCGGGACGGCGCGTACACGTCTGGCATGCGTATATTTCTTTGCCCGTGGATGTGCGCGCTCACCATTCCGGTTGTTTACGAGACAACTGACGAACGTGCTACCAAGAAAGTACGCACCGACGACGCCACAATTGAGCACACGGTTACGCGGCACGTCAGAACAAAGGTAGAACCCGGGCGTGCAGACCTTGCGCGAATGTTTGGCAGCAAGGGGTACAGCGCCTTTTTGGGCGCACTTGGATTGACGGAAGATTCGGACGATTCCGACACAATCGAACAGCTGCAAAAGGCGGTGTACAAAGCACGGACGACAAACGAGACTCCGCAGTGGTGCGGTGTTCAATAGGGCTATATTTTACACTCCGGTCGACGAACGTAAAAAAAGCAATGTCGGGTCCGGTTTGTGCAAAATGGCTACTTGAGCACTTGTTGGGGGGGGTTATTGGCGTTGTTGGCGAAACGTCGGTGAAGTGCACATTTCAGATATCAACAACACAGACGTTGGCGGCGACGGTATCCACCAGAAATCAATGCGTTGTGCAAACGATCGACGTCAAAAACCAAACGGTGGTGGAGGAAACGTTGCCAAGCCACAGCTCTTTGCCCGAAGTCCTCGGGGGAGTTGGCGTCTTGGTCGCTACCGCGCGTGGGATATTGTTTGCAATGCCGGCACGCTTCCGAGGTTCGTACACCATGTGTTCGGACGGCATCTCCACCAAAGCTGCCATGGCACATGCGGTTAATTTTGTCCGCAAGGCAACGAACTGCCGAATTACGCTCACAATGCAGACGATGACGACTAACGTGCTTTCGGTAGGCTCTCGCGGCGAGCTCGGGGTGGTGATTTTCGATAGCACTACGTGCACGACAACGTGCGTATCAGCGCGCGAGCCAACGCGGCATGCACTGCCCATAGAGTTGAATATGCCAACGTATATGTGGACTTCGCGCGACAGTGGGGAAGCAGTAGTTGAAACATGCCGAGTGGTCCTAGCACTGGTCGATCAAATTTTGACAGCGCGAATTACACCGGCACGTGGGTTGTAGCCCTTAAGCATGAAGGGGAGGACACGGCGGTTAGCGTGCACGTTCTCTTTGCCTCCGGGTCAGCACAAACAGCTCATTTAAATACTCTTGCTACTGCCTCATCAGCACAAGCAACAGCATCAAACCAAACAGCACAGACATCTCATTTAAATACTCTTGCTACTGCATCATCAGTACAAGCAACCTCAACTTTACAAAACGAACTTACAGGGTCAGGGCTCGACTTGAGCGTAATCCATAACACGGTAACACGCGTGTACGACGGCCACAACGTGACACGCTACCCGCAGTACCTCGCGATAACAAAGGAGGTGTTCAACCACAATCACGACCGTCTTGAAGTTGTAGGCACGGCGCAAGTAAAAGTAACGCGCAAAAATGTCGATGGCTGCGTTAATATTGAATTGTTTGACGGCGACAACGGCACGGATGTCGGCTCGTCCTTTAATTTGATCGGCGCAGCGGTGGACGACACCTTTTACACGGCCGTCAAAAACTACGCCTGCACGTTCGCCGCTGCCGCCACGTCCAAGACGTTTGCGCACCGGCTTTCGTTGTGGGAGTACGCGCACATTAAAATGATAACAGACCTTGCCCATTGGTTCCAAACAGACTCTACCGGCGTCATTCGATCGACGGTGCACGGCATCGAAGACATTGACACCTTTGCACTGTCGGTGAGCTTGATCGACGACTGGTGGAGCACTTCGGTTAAAATAGTGCAAACGTGGCACCCTGACGTTAACGTGAGTAACCGTGGCCTGTACCTTGACGCAATTGGGATGGCGGCACTGTGCATAGCCACCGGGCCGTACACAACCGTGGAGGACCGCCGCGATACTCGAAACGACCAGTTTGACAGCTTCTTCGACCGAGGGGACTGCGACAAGAACGCAATCTCTGGGGCTGCGCTGTTTACGCTAATGATGAAGATGACGGCGTCCGATATTACACACATCAACAGCGCGCTCGCGCACGACATTATAGTGCACTGGCAGCAGACTCGCGGGGAAGCGATCATCCTGCACCTTAAAACGGACACGAAGACCGCGCTAGGGGAATCCGGTGGTGCCGTCGACCCGTCGAGCTGGTACGGACATTGCACCCTGATGATCACCGAAAAAGACTGGGCCCCGAACAAACCGTTGACTCAGTCACTCTTTGGCGAGATGACGCGGGCCACAGCGCCGCACATCCCGCGTTCCTTTCGCAAGCAGTGCACGTTTGAACAGATCTACTACAAAAATTACAACAAATTAAACACGGGGACTGCGCAGCAAATTGCTGGGCAAGGCGAGATCAAGGTGCTTGACCCTAACATTTACCCGATGGTTGCTCAATTTTTAACGAGCACGGCGTGCTACATCTTCAAAGCACAGGGAAAAGACAAAGTGTTCCCCAGTTTGAAGGACATTATGACCAAAGACTGGCCCTACGTTCAGCTGACTCAAGTACCAAAATCTAAAACCATGCCTCCCAACATGGTTTGTAAAAGTATTAAAGATCTGGCTCAGATCATGAAACCTCGCCGCAATTCGAGCGAATACATCGAGGGGTTTCGCTTGATTAATCCCAAATCTGAAGGGTATGTGTCTCAAGTCGAGTGCAGGTACGGGCCTATAGCGTACGGGCTAGTCCAGCGGGATACGGCGGGCAATTGGCACGCTCCGCCGGAACACCTAACAAAACAGCCGACGGCTATTGGCTGCGACCACTGCCAACTGTCAACGCGCGTGGTAGGGTATGACAATTAATCATTAAAACTGTATATTGTAATTGCATACAGTTATATTTTAGTGCAAATGGACACGAGTAACGACGCTACCTATTAGACACGAACGGTCGATTGATTCCGCACAACGCTTTGTGCACGGTGCATACGTGCGGGAGTAAAATAAACGGGCAGCGTTCTAACGCCTCTGCGACTACTTCCGGCATTCTATTGCCATTTTCCCCCCAGCGCAACGGCTCGCGGAACAGTGCCATCAGAAACAAAAGCACTGCATCTCGACGGTGCACGTCCACGCTCAGGCTGCCGCCTAAACGGAATGCAAACGTTTCCGGGGTAGACTCCTCGTAATGATCGATATCGAGCTCTGCGATCCACCTTGTTATGACGGACGGCCAGCTGACACCCGCGACGTATTCCCATGGCCGGCACAGCGCGTGAGCCACAAACATTTCAATCTTAGCAGACGACCCTCGGTGTTGCAGCCGGTACCACGCCGCCATTACAAACTCGCGTTGCCAAGGATTGCCGACAAGAGCGGCGTCGGCCACGCACGGCGGCGGCGTTGCCAACAGCATTGTATCGAGTGTGGCCCAAAACAGTCCTCTGCACGCGTCCTGCTCTCGCCTAACGTATGCAACGATTGACATTAACGGCATGCATTCCCACATACAGCAAAGTGCAAGTGTCACAAGGCGCTCCGGGACAAGCAGTACATCCCCCGGGGTGTCCAAAGCGGTACAGGTCAGGGCCGTTGGTTTGCCGTCGACGTGCATGACCGTGAATCCCTTGTCGGTAACCGGGAGTATCCCCTGGCTGCACCACTTTGCGATGTCTGCGCCGGCCACAGTTGTTGTCCACGCTTTGCACAGCGCAGCCAACCGGCTGTGGTCTGGCCACTCCATTGCAATTATGATGTAATATCCACATCGGATACGCCCAATATGGTTGCGAGATTCACCGGCACATCTCTTCCTTCGCTAGTGACCGAAGCCAACCACATGGACGTTACGAGGTCAAACTCTTCAAATACCGGCACTGCGTTGGCGGTTTTTCGGCCGTGTGCAAGCAAGTTTGTAACTGCAAAGTTTACGCTTGTTTGGTCGACCGGTTTAGTCGCGGGGGCTGGCCCTGATGATATCAACGTTCTCCGATTAAGCTGCGTTACGTGTTCGTCAACCCATTTCTTTTGCTCTCTGCTGTAAAAGTACGACTTGGATTTTTTAATATTATTTCCCGTTCGTTCTCCTCCCACGCACACGATTTCAGTGTCGTATACTTTCATAGCATGCTTCGCCATAATTTTGGGCGTCGGCGGCAGGTCTTCCCATTCACCCACAAGTGACACTTCATGCGTTCCGGTAGGAGTTCTGAAGCTTATTTTGCACCGCATAAAGGCCGTAGACGGCACAAACGTCAGATCAGTGCACCCCCCCGAAACCACGAGGTAATGCGTACCATCATTGTCTTGTGTAATAACGGTGGCGTGACACGCGCGCGGTTGGTTTAGAGTTTTCGACACGTACGTCCACCCGGTTTCTGTAGTAAATGCCATGATGGTATCGCTCAACTTTCCGTCTGGACCTACGCCGCCTGTGCAGAGCAGAACGTTGCCCTCGATACTCAGTGCGTGACAGCAACGCGCCTCCAGGAGTGGCTGCAAGTTTTCGACATGCAATGACGACATTATTCCTTCCAAATCAATCGCACCGTATGTAAATTTCTGCACGTCTTTGACAATGGCATTGGTGTTATCGCAACCGCCGGTCACGTAAAACGCCGCTTCTGTGCTGCTAACCGCGTGGTCATACTTAGGGATAAACCGGATATCCGATATGCTCCTAACAATGTTTGAAACGACAAGAGATATGTTGCACAACTCGTTGGTTTTGGGATTAAAGCCGCCAACCTGAAATACAAGTGGATCATCGCGAAGTGTCGTCCACAATTGGCCATCCACGCACATCTGATTCTGAAACGCGACGTACCGCGGTTGCACGGATTCGGTATAAACCAAGCGTTTTTTGATCTCGGGAGAACTCAGAACATCGCACCACACCATGATGTCCTCATAAAAAACACGAACGTTTTCAAAAAAATCGTCAACGATTCTTTCAAACCCTTCCTTATTCGAATTGAGTGTTTTCCACATTAAATAAAGAACGTTAAACATCGCAAGCAACATTGTACAATCCGGGAGGGTCGGGAATTCGTCTTTGGTTATTGTTAATGTGGCAAGATCATCGTCAAGGCGGTCGTAGGAAAGCAAGAGGGCAAGAAACGTTTCGTTTGATTTGTCGGCTGCATACATATTTTGTAATGTTTTTCCCAGTGTGCGAAGGTCCTTCTTGTAGACTATTACACGTGATAAGCTCTTATGAATCGCTTTAAACCATATTCCGCTGCCGTACCAATCGTTTGGGTCGGCTGCTTCTTCTTTGACGGTTACTTCTTTTTTAAGGTCTACGTCGTAATACGATTCTTCGAACCTCTCGTTTGCAAGAGGCGACCAACTGGTTGGAACCCACAATCCAGCATCATCTAGAGACGACAGCATTGTGCATCGCATCTTTTTGCAGCTTGCCTTTGTTTTGCAAAATTTGCAATCGTCCCACGTGTTGGCAACTGTGTTGCAATAGGTGCAACTTGAGATAAGTGACAACGTTCGGTACATCCCGCACGTGTAGCAGACCATGCGTGTTTCCCAGCCTGGTGTAGTTGTATCGTAACAACGCAGAATTGTTGTAAAGGTGGGATCGAGTCTCGGCGTTAAATTTGATTCCCATTGCAACAAAATGGTTTCGCTTGCAAATTGTTGGAACTTTCCGATTGCCTTGCTTGCCCACGCAGACGCTCGTTTGCCGCTCTGCGTGCCCTGGTCGGCGCAAGCGCACGCCAGCGCTACCATCGTCGCACTCAGCTTTGCACCGCCGCGCACAAACAGCGGGTCGCGCACGCCTGAATCGTTTACAGCAAACGGAAAAAGGGGTTCCACGCCAAGGCTAGCGCCCAAAACCGACCGCACCTTAGGAACCTTTAAATTTTTATTGAGGTGGTCGGCTTGAAATGCAATCAATCCCTCAAAAAAAGATTGCAGGGATTCCAGGTCGGTGCGTGCTTTCTCGGTTACTATCAAGTTCGACGCACACAATAGAGGGTGCCACGGGTCCGAGAACGCCCAATCAAGCGTTAAAGCTTCTGTGCCTATTCGTTCGCCGTCTGGGGCATCGACCGGTGTATAAAGGAAGGGAGCGAACAAAGCTGAAATCGGCAGCGATTTCAAAATTAACTTGGCATTTTCAACTGCGGCATTACGTTTTTTTAAAAAATCATCTATTTCGAATAAAACGTAATAATAATCCATTTTTTTTGGTATTACACAAATTATACGTAATCGTACACAGACATATATATATATATATGGAAGTGCAACAATTTCCACAACTACTTATGAAGCGATTGACGATAGACCAAATCATCCCCGGGACTGTAAAACGCTCCAGAAATGGAGCGGGTGCCCCATTACCTACTGACATAGCCAGGATGGTGGAAGAGGGTGCGGTCCACTTTCCGGTTAATTCTTCGGTTCCTGCCGCCGTGAGCGAGCCGATGCTTCGTCACCTGGTGCACGCGCACGTGGGCGCGCCGTCGACGTCGCTTGACCAGAAGTGGGATTCGTTGCCGTCTGCCCTGTCCGGACTCTTGGTTCCTGGCGTCGACACGCCGGTTGATTCCATGCACTCGGTACGCGGGCTTCCCTTCAAGGTGGACCACCACACGCCAAAGGCGTTGCGAGACATTTTAATAGCGCCCACAACTAAAAACCCTAGCAACTTTGGGCAGAAGATAAAGGCGCTTGCGCACCGGAGGATGCACACGTGCCAAGGAAAGTTCCACACCGACGAGAGGAAGCCGAGCATGTGCCGGGACTTGCCACGTCCTCTGTGCGTCAACTGCGCGACCCTTTACGCGTACGGCGTGCCTGGGCCCGGAAAACGGCTGATAGGGTTTGCAGTCCTGGACCGCGAGCTGGCTAATTCGGGCGAGGACAAGCTCGCCTCCAAGCTGAAGTGGATCAAGCGTGGCACCCGGGAGGTGTTGGTTGGCTACATAACCGCTACCGGGGCAGAGTCGTCGACGTTCCGTGTTGAACCGTCGATGCCGGTGGACGACCTTGAGCTTATTGGCAAGCATGTGCTTGAGCAGCCGTACGCTTTCGGAGGCTTTCCGATGGGCTACTCGACGCGGCGGCTTCTCGATCCGTGCAACCCTTCGGCCGCCTACAAAGAGCGGTACGTGCCGCCTCGGATGAACCCGGAGCGGATGGCTGAATGGCGGGCGGCGGATGAGCGAGGCATCATCCAGAAAAAGACTGGCGTGTACAAGGTATCGCGGTGGGTACAACCGACCGACGGCTTTGACGCGCGGGGCGCGTCCTTCGTTTTCACCGCGTCGTACGTCTACAGCACTGCGCTGCTTGAGCTTAAAGCCGCGCTCGACGGTACTCATCCAACCATAAGCCTGGCGCTCAAGGTCGAGCTGACTGCTTCTGGCGGCGCCGAATCGCCTACGATCGCACCAGTGGCGAAAGGGGTGGTGACTGTGCTGGGAGCCCAGTTCGAAAGTTTCCGCAGCGTGTGGTATGCAATCAGGCGAGCACGGCAAGGCCGGCTTGCACGAAAAAAAGAAGTGGGCAGCAAAAGCGCCGTAACGTTGCACGTTAAAGGCAACCCCCTGTCGTCGACGGCGGTTGCGCGCGACACCCCTGCGTGGACGGCAGTGTTGGCGGCGTCGCCGGCGAACGGCAATTTGGTTCGTCGACCCAGCCTGTGCTTTTTTGAGTGGGCGCTACAATCTGCTGCTGAAGTCATCGTGAACGATGACTTCACGGCGGCTGAACTTTACCCCGTCGCAGCGCCCGACGTTGCGGCCTTTCTCGAGCGTGTTCGCACGAAAACTTTCCCGGAACTGCCCTTTTACTCGGCGGCAGACGTTCCGACAATTGCTGCGAAATTCTGCGCCCTACCCGCGGGACGGGAAGGCGGCGCTTCTCTTCCCTGTGTCGATGGAAACGTACTATAAGGCACGCGTGCATAGTGTAGCAGTAAAGATAAACAATGCTGTCGGACGAAGCGCCGGAAATTCCTTGTCTCACGGGCGTGCCCAAGGTGATTGAGCATGGTCTCGACTCTGTGCACTTTCACGTATCGTTAGACCCTTCTAAACAAAAAAGTATAACAATAAATCCTAGTCAAATTATGATGAGTGCAGGCGTTCAGGACATTGATCATGTGTGTCCAACGGCAATTCAAGTTGACGAAGCTCGTCTCGAGGGTGCTCCCCCCGGGACGAAGGCCGGCGTTGTTTTTGATTACGGTCCGGGCAACCAAACGCCGACTGCCCACCGGGTGACGCACCTGAACCACGATGGCACGGCAGACTGCGTGCACGCGGTTGCCACTTCCGCTGGACTGAACCACCCAATTACGTTCGCAGTCGGGCCGACGGAGGCCGAACGCGGCCAGCAATACTCTGCGCGAACGCGTGTTGGTCTTGCCAGGACTGCACGGTGGCAAGGAGTCGACACCACCAACGTTGGCCATGACGTGCAAGAGTTTACTCGCGCCGGCGAAACGCGAATGCTGGTGCCGCACGCCATCACTGAGACATCGAGTGCGGTAGCAAGGCTCTTTGACTACAACAAGAATAACCGGCAGTTCCTTAACGGTAAATACCACGAGTCAACCCGAAATACTGTGGGCGACGGGTTTGTTGTCTCGTCTGCGGACATTTCTGCGGCAAAGGAAACGCTCGCTACTCACCTGAAGCCGGTGTCGGCGATGGCTGAGCACGGCCTCCGAGTGCGCTACGTTGATCTGGGCTCGAGACCTGGACGGACAGCTGCGCCAATGACCGTTCGCTTCCAGCTGAAACGATCTCCCTTGACGGAAGAAATGTTGACGAAAGAAGACGCAACGCACGCGCACGCTGGCATGTTGACCCTTGGCGATGCACAGACTATTCTCGGCGAAGAGACTCTCGAGCGTAGTGCAACTTCAGTCGGCGCAGGAGGCAGCGCAGAATTGGACGATGTCTTCGCCTTACCACTGTGATTTGCCTGACATAATCACGCGGTTGTTTGGGGAGATTCACGGGATGATTGCATTAATGTTGTCGTGCCAAAACAAAATTATGTCAACGCCTGCTCAAATTTCGTACGCTACAAACATTTCTACGATAGATTTGCACCATGCAATAGCCTCGTTACAGCGCGCAAATTTGTGCCGTTACGACAAAGGGGTTGTTGTTTTGTTGCCTCTTCCAGACACGCTCGGTTGTTTTTTAAACGAATATTATGAATAATCAATTTCGACAGTTTTTTTTTTAATTTAATAAACAAAGCGCAAAAATAAAATTTACCGGTTTAGTACACGTGACGGGTCAGCGACACCCGAGTCCATTCCGCGGGCTCTCCCGAATTCAGCTTTTCATCTACAGTTTCTCTGCCAATGCAAAACCCTACTCCTTTAAGTGTTAATGATTTTCCTATGCAATTTGTTTTATAAGTGGAGATGTCTTCGCAGACTGAAACAGTGCCCGTGACTTGGATGGACGTTGCCGTAAACTTGTTGGAGATCCCATCAACCGCGACGCCGACGAAATTAAACTTAGTGCCTTCTCTATTGTAAATCATCGAACCGGCTGGGTACAACACGGCTGGAGCCGAGCTGTCCAGCTTTGTGTATAATGGTGTACTAGCATCTGTCAAAACATAATAATCACGCGTGGGCGCTTGTCGGGTTTGGGGCTGCAGCGCCCCTCTATTGTAAATGGCCGCATAGCATGCATTTTGAGAGGCCGTTGCACTCATGGTGTGGCGTGTTTACCGTTGTGTCCGCATCTCAGACATATAGACTAAACGCCGGCTGGCACGTACGCGGCCGAAACCGATTTCAGAATGGCGGGAAAGGTATCGACGTACGTTGTTTGTATTCGTTCGTCTACCGCGTACCGGGACGCTTTCAGCTCTGCTGTAACCATAGACTTGTTTATGTGCGAGTACGCGACCGTCGCTGTCGCAATGTTGGTTTGGTATGAGGCAGCAGCGCCGTGAGGATCTGTGTCGACGAGTTCAAGCGCCGCCGCTGCAGCGTCGAGCGCGTTCTCGCAGGTAACAATAGCGTGCCTCGACACGATTCGGCCGTGATCAATGATGTGGAACGGCTTTGAGATGGACGATGCCGTTGCCATTGCCTTTAACGTGTCTGCACTGTTGTGTGATTTTGGGTCGTGGTACATCGTTGCTACTGAGCACGCGGCTGCCAGCTTGACGGCGTTGTCGGCAATTGCCGGGAGGTTTAGCGCCCCTCGCACGACAAACGAGTCGGCATCGTGCGAAGGAACCGCCTCTTCGAACGGGGTGAGGTCTGCGACGACGTCGGTCGCGGCATCCCACCGTTCCGGGATTTCCAGCGCCTCTTGCGCTTTTTTCACGGCGTCTTCCGCCTTAAACGCCTTCCGTACCAGCTCAACATTGTTGGACGCGTACCCGTGCGCCCCAATAATGATATAGGGGTCGGCCGGGCACCCATTGGTTTCCGTTATTTCGTTGTATTGTTTGAGGGTCATTGTTGACGTGGGCTTGGTGGTAAGCCAGCGCTTTTGTGTTTTCAGCATGGTTGCAGGCGTTAACTTGCTCTGCAATGGATCGCACTTATATATACCCATAAGGCAGTGTAAGCATGCAATAGCCATGGCATGCATTTTGGCAGCTACTGTGGCAGCATTGGTTCAGGGTGGGTGCACAGCCAACCGAGTTTGCAATGTTTGCGAAGAGTGGGAAAATATAACGATACAATCAAACACGCTGGTGCGGATGGCGTGCGGAGCGTCGCCGGGGCCGGCAAAGGCGGTGTTCTTTTTTGAAAAGGGTGCCCGCGACGTCACCATTGTGGGGCCCGGCGAAGCAAAGGCGTCGGCGTGGCCCTTGCGTCCCGGCCCTAATTTTAACATTGTCAATATGCTCCTCACCACGGACAACGCTGCTGCAGCGGTGGACATCACGTATGCTGGCGATGTAAAGATAGAAGCTGTTACGACCGACGCTACCACGCTTGCACGCGTGTACGCTGACCCCGCAATGCTGCGCAAGCTAGACTTCAAGGAGCACAAGGTGTCCATATCTGGTATGGCTGCGAAAGTGGTGGCCGGCTTTGGCCACGTGGCGTCGAACACAAACAACAACCTGGCCGTAACGTGCTCAGACAAGACCACCAAGAAACAATGGGTTGTTAAGCAAGAGCTGCATTCAGACGGCGGACATTTTCTAGTATCGACGTCTTGCACGATGGTGGACCTTCAGGCGTTGATGAACATGTACGGCGACGAATACGAGACCCGGTTATTCCCACCCCCGCCAACAAAGCGCCACGTGTCGTGGAGAATGGCAAGGATTGCCACTGCTTGCGCTGTGGTGTCGTTTGTTGTTCTTGTTCTCGGGTATCAGCCGGATATTGTACGGTTTTGGCACTCCGTCCGGAAGTCACACACGGATTAAGAGGAAATGGGTGGTCCAGCCTATTTTACGCAATGCCATGCGGCTGGCGGTGGAAATGCCATACAGAATATCCAGACACTCACTGCAGAAATACAATGTGCGTTTATTTGTTTCGATACTGTAGTATGAAATTAAAATAACGTGCGTACCGCCGGCGGGATTTATGATTTTGTTGCAGTGAAGACAAATCATGCGTAAAACATTTGTAGGTATTGTTTGCCTTTAATTTGTAGAGAGTGGCCTTTGGGATATAAGTTCACTGCAATAAATCTAAAGCGTACATGTCGCGTTCAGGTCCTGTCGACCACGCTGGCCCGGCCGGGGGTGCAGCTGCTGGCGCGGCCGGGGGTGCAATTCGTCCTGGGTTGCATGTTGTAAAGTCAAGGAAGTCTATGGCGTTTCATTTTCGCGGGGGGATGAGCGCTCTGAACCAGGCCCTTGACAACGCTGGGGAGACGGCAGTTGCAATTCTTTCGGACGGCATGGACGGCATGACTCAATTGACAGTGCAGTCACGGTTGGGAGCAGTATTTTTGTGGTCTCGATACAACAAGGGTGATATTGCAATCATGTATCCGGATGGCCATTACGAGAGTCTTTTGATTACGTACGACAAACGTGTGGAGTCGGGCTATGACTATTTAACCGTCCTAGAATTGTTGGCGATTGCATCTGGAGCACAACTGGACATTGCGTGGGTGTCGGCGTTGATGCCGTTCTGGACTGGCAGGAGGACTGTTGTCCACCGGCAATCAGTTGCAGAGTCTGATTTGTGTTTGCGTATGGACAGCATGGACATGCGTATGGACAGCATGGACATAAGCAAGGAGGGGGGAGGAAAAAAATAATCGCGTCTCAACAGGCATCTTTTTTTTTAAGAATGGGAGTACATGATGGGGCGGGCGGGCACACAAATGGTGCTTCTATTGATTGGTTTTTATTTAGACACTCACTGCAGAAATACAATGTGCGTTTATTTGTTTCGATACTGTAGTATGAAATTAAAATAACGTGCGTACCGCCGGCGGGATTTATGATTTTGTTGCAGTGAAGACAAATCATGCGTAAAACATTTGTACTAGGATCGCCGTTAATTTGTAGAGGGTGGAACTTTGGGATATAAGAGAAAGGAGATATGTAAACAAATACATACACTCTATGCAACGTCTTGGTCTTGGTGCTCTTGATAACGACGACGTCGACGACGTCGACGACGTCGACGACGTCGACGACGACGACGACGTCGACGACGACAAATTCATTACAATTGAGAGCGACTTGTACACGCGTTGGATCTGGAAGACCTCTTCGTCCAGAAGTGTGATTATAAACGGAAGGCAGTTAGAACACAAAAAAAAAAAATGTTATCATTGCAAGAAACATATCGACGACGCCATTTTCTGCACCGTACAACAAAAACTTTTTTTGCACGTTCTGTGTTATACACAATATTGTGAGCAAAAACAAGCTCAAGTGTCTTTCGTTTTCAGTATTAATAACGAGCACAAGATTGTTAATACTTTGGTGGAAATATGGTCAATACGTACAGATGTCGGATCGCTGTTGAGGTTGTTAGGTTGCACATTTAGTGAGCGGCCCGAAGAAATAACGCAACGAAGTGTCACAAAATGGGGGATGATCCCTGGCTCGACGCATTGGAGAATTAAAAAACAAATAAATTGTTGTGAGGTCACTGCGGAGATGGCGAAGATAAGAAAACCTGGATACATTTTTAAGAATACAAGCAAGGTTTCTTACCTTGACAACGACGCAAGCGAATCAGATGATACAGATGACGACCTAGAGCAGTTGAATGCTGCCCTCCCTAACCCAACGGTAGAGACATTTGAGCTCCACCGATCCAAGGGCGAGGTCAACGATTCCCTCCCAGCTGGATGGACGATTCGCATTGCTCCTAACAGCGGCCGGCGGTACTACGCTGACAAAAACACGATGTTAACTAGCTGGGCGCACCCGATCTCCAAAGTGAGCACACCGACGCTGCCAATAATTAAAATCACAAAACAAAACGTTTTTGGATTGTTCGAAGAGAATTGTTGGCTCGGCCGGGCGCGGTCATTGTATTCGTACACTGGTGCTCGTGCTGGAGCTGGTGCTGGTGCTGGTGCTGGTGCTGGTGCTGGTGCTGGTGCTGGTGCTGGTGCTGGTGCTGGTGCTGGTGCTGGTGCTGGTGCTGGCGATGAAAGCGACGAAAGCGACACGCCGGCTGAAGACAGTATGGAAAGTATTCTTGTATGCCTTTCAAGGTTTGCTTTATTTCTGGGAACGAATAATACAGAGGAACTTATTGCCATAATAGACAATTTCCGACAAAAACAGGAAGGAACCCCTACTACGTTGTTGAGTGCAGCCGCCAAAATAAATGAAGAAGCCGACAAAATAAAGACAAAAGCCGAGAAGCAGCCACAGTCGCAACGACAATATTCAATGTTGGACGACGACACTAGACGAGACTACGCCATCCTGAAATTAACGTCCATTCGAGAGAAGATACTCGTACACCTTGACGCTGATACAACCGATAACCGGCCGGGACAGACGTGGCAGCCTGGCACTGGCACTAACAGTGGCAAGCTTATTGTCGACTTCCCAACCGTTAACATGCAGATTTCTAAAGATGCGAAATTTTACTATATTATGGATGGAAAGACAACCGTCCTTATGCCGATTGAATCCACGTATAACACTAGAGCAGAATTCTTAACAGCCGAATTTAATATACCATTGACACGCACCCCCAACGGTGTTAGGACCCTAACCCCCGGCATCAGAGCAATATACGCAACCTCAAATCTGTTTATGATCGACCCTAGGGACATCGGGCTCATACGTGTCGGCGATGACCTTACGCTTGAAGTACGAGGGAGTCCTACGGTTTTGCAACAAGTTACGGTCGAAACTGTGGGTCGTATTTACATGTATAGTGAGTTTATTGAAACTGAAATTGACTGGCAAACACCACCGCGACTTGACGACTTTCAAAATTATAGGTGCAAGACTACGAAAAACCCGTACAAGTTCAATCTAAGGCACCATTTTTGGCCGCATTCCGAACTTCCAGAAAAGAGATTACTTAGTGAGCGTATTCTTGCCATGGGAAAATTTCGGACCGTTTACAACGTGGATAGGAACCTTCCAATGACCATATGCATCGACAGTGAATTCAATATGTTGATACAAGCGTTGTTACAACGCAACGTCTTATCGAAACGTCACTTAAACATTATTGTCGCCGTGCGAAATTCTATCCATTTACTGCACGAAGCTGCGATGTTGTCCACGCGCGATAACAACGCCATGGGAAGCACCAAATTCGAAGGATTTTCAGAGAACCATGTAAAAGAAGCTTTTTTAAAAACAATGATTGTGCTAAGCAGCGACACCTTCGTGGACGACAATTATAAGGACCCAATACCTTCAAAGTCTAAATACGTTTTGGCCACATGGCAAACGATGGTCGCTTTAGGGTGGGCAGCAGAAGGCGCTAAAGGTGTTTTTGACCAATTTGCGGACGCGGTGCACCACGTCGAACTTGTCCGTAAAGAAGACGCTGGATTGGCTGTTGATAGAACGTTTGTACACCTTACGTCGGACCCGTTTTTGCTTCTGATTCTGGATTATGCTCTGTTTACGGTGTACTTTTGGACATATAAGATCGAGAATGCTGATATATGGTTAAGTCGTTTGCCAATAGCCCGTCATAGGATTAACCGTACGTTTGAAAAACAATCAGAACGCCTGTACGACGCACTTTGCCTATTGAAGCAACTTGAAGCAGAGTTGGTTCTCCCTGGTGCAGCGAACCGGCATTATGTCAAAGTTCTGCTAAAACGTATCGAAACGTTTCACGTGCCGCAATTACGGATTTCACCGAAAGATAAGGAAGAGGTTGATTGGACACAAAACGTAATGTTGTTGTCTCTTCAATATTTTCGATTGCTTGTCAAAGCACGCGCACACTTGCGCCCATTATTCACTAATATTCCTTACTGGAATAATAGGGTTTGGGTTACGATGAAGACGTCTAAAGTAGAGCTTCAGAAATACCGTACGGATATACAAACGTATCTCGAAAAGGCGATACAAGCGTATCTCTTCAAGGTCATCGATCTTTTTGGACGCCTTTACAAGGAAGGCAAAACACAATGGGGCAAACAAAAAATTGAGATAGATGAGGTTTTAAGCAGAGAACAAAAGAAATCTATAGATCCGTTGCTCGATAGGGTCAAATCAACGCTGAACGACTTGTTGTCAACGTACGGGGCACGTGAGTCAGAGGACGACGAGGACGACGACGAGGAGGAGGAGGAGGAGGACGAGGACGAGGAGGAGGACGAGGACGACGACGAGGATGAGGGGGGGGAGGAGGATGCAGCTGCAGCACCATCGCCAGAGTGGCCGGCCAAATCAGCAGCATCGCCAGTGTGGTCGGACGACGAGGACGAGGAGGAGGGTTGGGAATATTCGCATATTTATTTAACCCCAGAGCAGAATCGCAAAATTGAAACCGCTTGCAAAGAGAGAATTGCTAAAATTCAAAAAGAGAGAGAGAGATTGGCTGGTATTCCTTACTGGCATGCGCAAGGGTACAAGCCGCCTAAAGTAGAGCTTCAAAAATACTTTGCCTTCTTGTCTGAAGAATTACGACGACGACGAGACCCCCTCGCTGGCCTTGCTGGTGCTGGTGCTGGAGCTGGTGCTGGAGCTGGTGCTGGTGCTGGTGCTGGTGCTGGTGGTGCTCGTGCTGGAGCTGGTGCTGGTGCTGGTGGTGCTCGTGCTGGAGCTGGTGCTGGTGCTGGTGCTGGTGCTCGTGCTGGAGCTGGTGCTGGTGCTGTCCTTGGTAGAGACTACCCTAAGATGTCAGATTAATTCCGACTATTACATCGCCTGTGGCCGCACCCCGGTATCACAAAAGCCTTATATATATAATGCAGTTAAGTAGAATCACAATAAGCAATGCCGACGAAACTTGCTGCAGATTGCGCCATGCCAAACCCAAAGCCCGGCAAGGTACAGAGGGCACGCATAACAGTTCACTACACAATTAACGAAAGCCCGGATTTCTTCGAAATAAACAATGTAGCGATTGAAGTTGCGGGCGACGAAACCATTCTCAGCCTTAAACGACGGCTTTACGCGGCGCAGCCGGACCTCCGCGCGCCAAAGGACCAACGAATGTACCGAAACGTAACAAAACCCGAACTGGGAGACAAAAGCACAATGGATGAGTGTGAAATACGGGACGGAACCACAATATTTTTGGAAGTGGGGCGTGATTTGTTGAAAGGTGTCTACGACCACGCTCGCCCTGTATCAAAAGTTGTGGCCGCGACGGAAGCCGCCAGAGGCACCAACGTGCAACTGCCGGACGTAAACTCGGACGGCGTTTATCAAGTCAAAACGTTTAGCGATGTGATAGCGCTGTTCGCCGCCGGCATCGTGTCAAGGAACGCGCTGATGGACATACACGAGTACATGTTTAAAGTGTACGATTCTGAATTACGATCGATAGGGCGATGTCTGGTCAACCATAATTTAGACGTTCCATTGTACCACGTAAAAAATATGGAGCGGCCGGTTACGGATCCCAACAAACCAAATATCGTGAAGGCGTACACGTTTGAGCATGCAGGGGGAAACCCGGCGGTTAACCTCAACAATTTCGCAGACAGCGTTGCCGATCTTATTTTAACCACGCACGTGCTGCGCAGCCGTGCGATTGTCAACTGGACGCTCACGCCGCACGACTCTAATGATGTCCTTACATTTTACACAGTTCCGAACTTTTCCGAATTCAGTTGTAAAGAAAAAAACATATGCGCTGCGTTTGATGATTTAAATTGCACCACAGACTTGCAACCCTACACGGACAGCATGATTAAAGTCGAGAAGAAGACGGAGTGCACGTCGCGGAAGAGTCATGGAAACAAAAAAATATTTATCCAAATCTCGCAAGTATAGTACATGTAGTCATCGAGATCTAAAATAGTCCAGATGGACTTGAAGGTGTATGGAATAATATACGTATAATAATAATATATATATGTACGTATAACTATTTTTTTAATCGCTTTGCACCCATAAATAATTGTTTGGTGCTCATTCCTTCTCTGTAATTCACAAATTCCAGCTGGACTTTTTTTTTCAAAACAAAAACAAACACATTATCTATTTACATTAGGAAGCGCATTACACTTTTGTAAAAGCGCCGTACGTGTCGCTATCTGATTTGATTGAAACAGACGTAACCGCGCCATTGTAACCGTAGGAACCCTTGTGTATTTTTTTTTAATTGTATTCGACCAATCTTTAGCACGCCTGTTCATTTTAGTTAAATTAATCAAAATTGGTGCAGTTAATCGTGGCGAACATTCAGGTGCGCTATACCTATTGGCGACCTGTACATACGAACAATGTTTGTGAGTTCCAACTGCGCTGACACCTTTTTGCCGGTTCTAAAGTCGTAGAACAGCCTGCCGTTGGCGAACGGCGTATTTTGCTGCAGCGACGCGGAGCACCGGAGGTTTCGTTTGGAGTGTTTGCGTGGACACTTGTCGCAACTCGACGATATCATGTAATGCGTCGGGAAAAATAGAATCACTGGGGCCGGCAGCGTTTTTGGCAGTGTATTATCCATGGCAATGCGCACAAGCGATTCTCCTTGCACCCATCGTATCTGCGGGATGAACTTCCTGGCATAAACGCTCAACGGCATCGTTCTGAGTTTTGTTGCTCTGCGCGACACTTTTCCGCGCCGTACCCGCATTGTTGCAATGTCTTCTGCCGAGTCGGCCATGTTGGTGGGTTCGCCTTTGAGTCCGGTTGACGCTGACTCGTTGGCTAGCACCATAGCAGCAAACTTGGCGATTTCGTTCGACATCTTAACGACGGCAGCCGGCAAAACCAAGCGAAAGCGAGCGCCCTTTGACAACGAGACGACGGCGGTTGCATATAGCGAACTTTTCCGCTCCGTGATGGGCCAGCCCACCGACTGCATCGGACGTCCAATCACGCTGTGCCGGCAGGAGGTGCGATCCTTCGAAGAGACGAATAAAATAGTGGAGGCGGTCGCGATTCCGACCGTTACAACAACGGGTCCGGTCGCGGTGGCTGTCGCCACAGTGGAAGATGACAACCGGGAGCTTGTGTTCGGGCGGGAGGAGGTACCGCTTTGTTCCTCCGGGCAGGATTGCATTGCCTTCATGGTTGAGGGTCCGCCAAACGAACGGCTGAACGCGTACCGCGGCCCTGGGCACGATCCCGAGTGCGATGAATGTTTGCTGTGCATTCGGCATGAGATTGGGATGCTGGTGCAGATGTACCGGGTGAACGGCTCGAAGCCGCCGTTTGGGGTCCTTCCGGTATTTTCGAACCCTGTGGACATCCCCGGCGGGTACCGGAGTTCGTTCTGCGCGGTAACGCCCGACGACATTGCCGTGGTGTCTGGCGGGGTGTTCATCATGGGCAGCCCGATCGGGTTCCGGAAGGCGTACAACCCGTACACCAAGAAGTGGTACATCGACCAAGGTGCCGCGGTGTACTGCAACAACAATTTTTTTTTTTGACCAAATCTACCGCGGTTAGCAAGGCGGACATCGAGTCGAACCGCGGGTACCAGCTATTTCGCGCAGTTTCCAACGAGCACGGGCACATCTTCTCGCCGGTGTTTTCACAGTACGCGGAGCGGTATCCAACAACAAAAACGAACGTCCTTGCGATGGAACGGATGGAAAAAATGCACGCTGCCCTGCAGGAGTACAAGTCTCCGCCGGTTGGCCTGGCGAACCTCGTTGGGACGTTGATTGACCGGCACATTGCGCTGGCGACGTCTGATTGCGAAAGCGTGTTCATGGCGTACCGCCGAGGGTTGGCGCCCGAGATGCGGACAACCGACCCGGTGTCGCTGAGCGGGACCGAGAAGACGGTGACCAGCCTGTGGAACAAAAAGGACGACCACGGAGCATTGCACCGGCTGATGCAGAAAGGCGGACCGTTTCCGACGTCGGTCCGGTACGTCGGGGCGCAGCTGGAGCGGAGCTTGCTGAACCCGCTGACGTGCTCCGTCGTCAGCAATATGATTCGGCTGTCGATGCTTGGCGCGTACAGCCACTCAACGTACATCGCGGTTCCGAGCCTTCGCTGCAAGATCTACGGTGCGGAGAAAAAGGGGCTTCTCGAATTGTACTCGTCGTTGTCGTCGAGGACAAGCCACGACTACTTCTTCCTGGTGGCAGAGTTTGTGGTGGCCGCCACTCGGAACGCGCCAATGCTGTGGAGCTGGGTGTCTACGCACGAAAGGTACGCCGAGTACGAACAGCTGGTCTGCACGGCTTCCAACGACATCCGGAAAGGGAAGCGGGCACCACGGATTGTGAACGCGGCGTCGCCGCGTTCGTGGGATCCGCAGGCGACAGCGCTGAGCCTCGTTCGTGCGACCGGCAACCGCAAGAAGCTGTCGCGGGAGGTGCAGCAGGTCCTGACATGCCAGGAAATCGCAACTATCTACAAGGGCGTCATCGTCGGGCAGCACTGGGGGTACTCGACCGCGCTTATTGACTTTGTGGGCGAGGCGGCACGCGCTCTGGCCACGTCGCGGACTGAGCTCGTGCAACGTCGAGAGTTCTTGGCGTTGTGCAAGAAGAACCAAGCGAAGACACAGGTGGTGGCGCATGCGTTGACCGCCCGGATGTCTGTCGACACTGCCCCGCTGACGCAAGCCATTGCGACACAGCAAGCGGCCGCCGTGCTCCGGCGTACCGGTCGACGCACGCACTGCGTCCTTGTTTGCCTCTCCTGCGCAACCTGGCGGTCGAAGGCCAACGTGCTGGGCATCAGCAAAGGGTCCGTTGGGGTGACCGTGGCGTTCCCGCTGGGTTCCGGGATCCGCTGCAACGGCTGCCGGCAGCAGTGGGGCGTGGTGTCGGTTGATTTGGTGGGCAGCGCACTAAAAATCAAGCCACGGGCGGAGGGCGTGCCATGTTGGGTGACGTTGTGTACCAACTGCGGTGCGCCTTCGTCTTGCATGAAACACATAGGCATTGCGCCGGTCTGCAAGCCGTGCTACGCCGCCTTGTCTAAACCAGCGGGTACATGCTACGCGTGCCTGTCGAAGGTGCAGCTGGTTCGGTTCACGGCGAAGGACGCTGGGCGATCGATTGTGCTCAGTTCGTGCAACACGCACTTGCCACGGGTGCGCGGGCTTGAAGGTGTAGATGTCTCCGTGTTGTTAGACTTGGTGCCAAAACGGTCGAGGATGTATATTCGTTGACGGTTGCACGGCAACTCAAAGCAGCATGGTTAACACTGCTGTTGACGCGGTGTGCGAGAGCATTCGTGAGCAGTTTTCTGAAAGTGGCGCCAGCGTGGTTAGCACCGGGATTGGTACCGTTCTGGTGGAATTGCCCGCGGATTGCCCTGACATAACGCAGCTGGTTTCGTACCTGTGGAACGAGTACGACGCAACGTGCGACCTGAGCACGGTGAACCGGACCCCCACTCTGACTGTTTGGATTCCCAGGAGGATCAGCACGCCGGCCGAAGTGAAGCCGCGCGTTTTTAATGTCTGTATCTTGTCGGCTTTTGGCATCCTATTTTTCCTCGGAGGGTTCCTTTTATTTTCTGGGTTTAGTGTTTAGGTGTAATTTGTGCACTAATAAATATATGCCTTTTTGTGAAGTATCTAAGTAATAGAACATCGGAGCATGTCCGAACACTCAATTGTATATAATGCGTGGCAGTCCCCTTCTCTTGCAGAGGACATCGTCGGACGTCAATCCACCGTGAATCCAATGGGCAGCGTGCCGTCGTTCAGAGGTGCTGCGCCAGTAAACGAACTGGGCGTACACGGCGTGCTTGACACGCCCGAGCACACTGCGCAGACGGCGCCAAGCGTTGTGTCGTTTGCCCACAGCATGCTTTGGGACACCAATTTGCCATCCATCGACAAAGATGCGTTGCACGCTTCCCTCGGGCAGTTTGTTTTTTTTCAAATGTCTTCAACCGACTGCGTGAAGTGGGCGGAAGACTCGGCCTTTACAGTGAAAAGGGCGTTCGCAACCGGGGGGGTTAATCCTCCTATTAACCGCGCGGTTGGCGCAGGCATTCTTCTGACAGACATTGACACAGACGACCGCGCACTTGTTTCCCTGTTGCCCACTGATTCGCAGTACAAATCTCCTACTAACATCTATTACACTGCAGCCGGCGACTGCTCGCAAATGGCCGGCGTTGTGATGGACCATACACATATTGGATCGGAACGTCAATGCCGCACTACCCTTGCCATTGAACACGCGGTGGAAATTCAATTTTACTACAAGACCGAGGCAGCGCGTCGCACCCACCTTAAGTACTGGAGTAACGCCGGCGACCGTGTATGGTTTACGGTTTAATTATAATTATTGTAAAGTTTATTTAGTTGCATGCTATATTAAAATTTGATTTTATCTTTTTTCTTTTTTTTTATTTATTCAGTCTCTTTCTTCTCTTCTGGCTTTTTTTTTGGCGACTTCACGGCAAGCGAAACGTGGCATGGGATTAACGAGTTAGACAGACATTCCAACCCCAATTGAGTACGAGCGATGCGCATGTGCTTCTCCTGGATAGCCTTTGACTTTCCTACAATCACCCGAATGTTCTCCGTTTGGAGCATCAGGTCCACCAACGTGCTCGAAGCGAGCTCGTGCAAGCTCTTGAAAGCTTTTTTTGTTATCCGAAACTTTGTGCCCGGCGGGGAATGCTTAATGATGAGGGCTTTGACAATTTTAATCATCGGTTCCTTGGCCAGCAAGTTCTTTGTGTTGCGCTGCGCCTTTTTTATCTCGCGCGATGCAATTGTGTTCCACGAGAACTTCGGCGCCTTTCGTTTCGTCTTTGTTGCCGACAGTTGTGCGGTTCCACGCCGGATGATTTCAGTTTGTTTGGTTCGAGGCATTGCGGATGTGATGTGGTACGAACGTGCCGAGAATGCGTTATAGTTGATAGTGATTTATGACTACGATCTTTGGGCGCTGATCAAATCGCTTTGTACGGCGCGACTGTTTACAATTTTGGTCGTGTTACCGGAGGCCTCTAAGCATGCGGGTTACATCTCCGTCAACGCCGTTGACGCTCTCTCTGCGTGCAACAACCGCGTCGTAAATGTCGTCGTACTTCCATTTGATGCCTGCGCGGCGGGAGCCCGACTTGTGCACCGTGAAGACATTGTTATCAAGACTGCAGTCGACCTCCTTAAGTTGCAGCGCGCTAGGGACAGGCGGCGCGATGTCTTTTTCAATTCCGATGGCTACCTTAACGTTTCTGGTTTTGTCAAACGCCATTGAAATAATAAGGATTGTTATAGCCGAGGCCGTGATCGTCATTACAACAAAGATGGTGTACGCAACCACTGAGTACGAATGCACCGGTAGTTGCATCATGCGTTCGAACCCAGCTCCGAAAATGCCGATGTACGCGCTTATGTCCACGAAAGTGCACAGCGCCGCCGCGGGAGCGTTCGCGTAGGTGATGTTTGCGCATGTCACCGCGGTGAACTTTTCCACCAGTGTTGCCGCCGTTTCTTTGCCGGGCTGCGTGAGTATCGCGCACGGTGCTGTTCCGCAGTTGACCTTAATGCGCGTGCTGTTCACTCGTGCCAAGGCGATGTGAAACGCATCGTCGCCCACAACGTGTATCGTGTTGCCAAGTGTAACGGTTAGGTCCATATTGTCCGCAACAAGCGTGGTTGGGATGCCCAGGTTGTCCATGTCATCGCCCAGGAGCGTGATTGGCAGGGGCGTGCCAGCAGTTGTTATATTGACACAGCTGTTCGACACATTTTTGCCGTAGTACTTGATTGCAGTGAGGTAGTGCGGGTCTATTGGCTGCCTGCAGCCAGTTTGATCTATATTTACCCCGTCGGCGAGCACAAAACCAGGGGCGGACACGATGAATCGGTTGCAGGTCACTGCTTCATCCATTTGACCTCCGAACTTCAGTTCCCGTGTTGTGGTTGCGGGTCGTATTGTTATGTCGGGCTGCGTCACCTCAATGTTGGTTTCGGTATTTGCCGGAAAGACGTATTCTGAGGACGCGCACGTTTTTGTCTTTTCGTCTTCAATGTTTACGCGCGACGTTATTGTAATACCGTCTTTATTGGCCTTGGTCGTGCATGATTTGTACACATCCTTTGTGAATTTTGTTAGCTGGATTACAATCGCGTCAATTGCGGCTTTTGGTGTGGTGATTTTAGATTTTGAGCTGACCCACGCTTTTAGATCCGACAGCAGAATAAATGATTCGGTGTCTTCTGTGAACCCAATCTCTGCATCCGTTTTGTCTAACGGTTCCATGTCATCGATGTCGTACGTGTCTGGGTCTTTCAGGAGGTAGGGATTATCCTTCTCTTCGGTGGCCACCCTCGCAATATTCCGGTTCGCGTAAACGTACTCTAGCGTTAGCTGTTCAAACGGCGTCACCAAAAACGTGTACCCGGCGTAATCAGGTTTGTTTGTGAAAGCATTGATAGTGTTGTACCCCGGGACCAAAACGCAGACCTTGTACTGCGCCACGCAACTCGACGTGGCTGGTCGGCGGGCGATGGACAACCCCAACAAAAAGTGTTTGGCGAGCAGTTGCGTGCAGAAGTCAGTCCTCTCTTGCGCTGACATTACATCGTTAGGACAAAACCTGTACGGACCCGTTGATGTATCCCGAATGGGTACATTTGGTGCTGCGGTTGGCGAAGGTGGCTGCGTTTCTTCCTCTTCGGCTTCATCTTCATCCGAGGTGAACGAGGCTGACGGCATTTGCGCTTTTTCGTGAATAATGCTTTCACAATACCCCTGCAGTGTTTGCGTAAACTTGTTCTCAGTGGACGTAAACTCTTTGTGGACTTTCAAAGTTGTAGCGTTGGGTGTCCCGTCTTTAAGACGGGAGTCCGGATAAACAATATCAATCAATGCGTCGCTCATCTGGTGACGGTGAAGCTGTCCGTACGGGAACCGTGCGCACGATTGGGCCAGGGTGGTGACCCATTCGTATGCGTACGTTTCGTGCCTGATGTTTTTGCATGGGGTGTTCCGAATGTGCGGCGATATGTCTGAACATATTTCGACGTTCCCAGGGTCTCGTGTGTAGACCAAAGCCTTTCCCATTGTTTTGTTTGGCGCGTACGGACTAAGGAATGCCGCGTACGTTGTCTTGGGCGACATAATGTTGTACCTGCTGAACACGTCGCGTTCTACAATCTCGAGGTGTCTGCTTGTTGAAGTTAGATACAGCCCTACCGTGGGGCCTATCAGCCCCGCTGAGTTCCCCCACGCGTAGCTGAACCGAATTACGGCGTGAACTTTTGGGTTGTAGTATGTGGCTTTAATCATGTGCTTTCCGAACGGCGTGGTTGTGTCTACCGTCTCCATACGCAACTCGACGCCTTGGTTCCTTGGACCGCAGTCGCAGGGGTATGCATTTTCGTCATGGTACCGCTGAGAGAAGCCGGCGTCCTTTGGCACATTTACGAACCCGGCGCTTGCGGGATTGGCGTGCGTTTCGTGCGGCACAAGGTTTGAATAGTCGGGCTTGATCGATTTCCACGTTTGCGATCCAGACGGCACCCCGATGCGTACGCTGGACTTCCACTTGGTGGTCCTGGTCGCGCATTTAGACGATTGACTGATTTTAAGATCAAACACGCAGTTTTGTACCAAACCGTTTTTTGGCCACGAGTACCACGTCGGCAGCTTTTCGTCATTAGGCAGACAACTGCCGTCTAACTCCCCACGGATGCAGAATTCATCCGGTCCATCTGACGTAAATCTCATATCGTATCCCGTATTTGACATATACGGAATCGCTGTAGCTACCGATTTGGGTAAGCAACGGAACGGCTCGGCGTCTCTTTTGTTTGTTTTCTTGTGCGGTGCGTGGTCAATTGCAATGTCGCACACCGTTAGGTCGCACACGTCTTCGGCCACGGATGTTTCTTCGTAGTCGTGGCTGTCGAACGCGGCCGTGTTGTCGATAAAGCCCATACCTGCCATCACCGGGGCCCCCATGCCTCCCGTCGAAGCAGTGATAGTCCCCATTAACGCCTTCAACGCTTTTTTGGATATTTTCGCGTGTTGTCGCCGGATGTGGCTCAGCATTTTTCCTTGAAGCGTTATAATAGTGTCGGAGGAGTCGACGTACGTCTTCGCCGTCGTCCACAGGTTGAAATTGTTATATTCATCGCGTGCCTTTGCTCCATGCAGTTTGCCAAGCCCTGAACGATCGTCTTCTCGCCATTTTGATGAGTAAGACACAATAACATCCAACGGTGTTATTAAATATTGCGACCAACCATCTTTACCGGTAGCGCACTGATCGAAGCACGCTTTTCTGCTTGATTTGCACAGCACCGCGCAGTTGTTTTTGAAAAAATGGATTTGAACTGCAGATATAATGTCTAGTGTAGGGGTAGGCAGATCATTGATGGCACTTGGACACGGATTGTTCCCTCTGTGGTTTTTTACATGGGTTGGAACGACGCGGTTGGTTTCAAAAAAATGTATCAGCGCTGTTTTGTTGTTTGCATGACTTGCATTGCCCTTCCGTTTCTTTTCTATTTCATCGATAATGGTTTTTGCAGTACAGGCAATAAAATTGAATGGACATTTGCAACATATTTGTAAACCCCTGTTTTTGCGTGCAACGTTGAAACCTTGTGTATAACATGGGATGTTAATGGATTGGGAGTGACTCGCTGTAGCCGCAACCTGCTGCATAGCCTGTTCTATATTGATGAAAGATGCGGCAAAGTCGGCCTCGGCTACCTGGTCGGCTACGGCTTTTGACCATGGGGTATCCAAAGTTGAAAATGTATACGAATCAGGAAACAACCCGAAGTCATGAGTCCGGTATGCCCAGCAAGCTTTACTTGTATTTGTACTGACGTTGTTTGTGTTAGGATTCCACCACGATGAAATACACGGGAAGTATGTGGTATCTGCTGAAGTTATGTCGGTGCTTTTCAGGTGCTCGAACAACGGATGAAAGAATTCGCGGTTGCCTCCGTTCGTAATAAACGCCGACTTGGAATACATTCCCTCCGGTGTGTATTTTGCAAGCAGTTTGGTTTCGTAGTTAGCTCCGGGGGCCTGCCCGGAATTAACGGGCGATTGCGCTGTGTGCGATGTTTGCATGGGCGAGTATATGCCTACTACAACGCCTGTCTCGGCTGTAAACGGGGGAGTGAGCGACCGCACGACGGGTGGTTCCAGCGGGTCTTTGCTGTTGATGATGGGAATTTGCAGTTCAATTTCATTTCCTACCATCCAATCTTCTGTGAACGGAGAGTGTGCACTAAGGCCTGTTGCCGGGATGGTGTAATACGGATCGTTCCAGTATTGGTTGGCGATCATGTCTGCTGTGCAATCGGTATTATTGATGCAACTTTGTAAGAAGGTTTTCCTTTGCTTGTCTCTTTTTACTAGCGTAACGTACCGATCGGCATCGATATTATAACCGTTGTCGACGTAACCCGTGTTGTTTATAAATCTTCCGTTTAAGCCGCCACTTGCTGCGTCGACCAGCGTGTGTGTATACTGTTTTTTTTCGCCGTGCGTTGCGTAGTTTGAGTATCCGTTGACGCACCCCGAAGAACTAAACCTGCAAGTGTTCGGCAGCATCCATCTGGGAATGTTCCGTCCGTAGCAAGGCAGGCCAGCCGGCTTCATTGGCCCTGCCTGACGCCATCCTACGTATCCGTGAACGTAGTACCAATTTGGAAACGGTGATTCGTCTGCCAGCGGAAGGATAACCCCCGCCAGCGTGGACGGATCGTACTGCACTGACACCGTCCTGGCTTGCGGGAACACAGATGCCGGCTTCGTTTCAAGTGAAGTTACTGGCTGGTTATCATCTTTTGACACAACCCCAAACATTGGTCCACAATACGTTCGGCCCCGTATTGTTTTAACAGCGTCGTCGTCGTCTGCAGCGTGCTTCATTGCGACAACCGAGCCAAAATAATTCATCTCCAAAAGCACGCACATTGGAGGGCAGTGTTGGTCCCCGGAGATGCATTTTGGATCGTCGCTGGTAGGCATCCGGAAGAGGCTGTATTCCTCCCGTAGGTCGGGATACCGCGTGGCTCTGTTTGCAATAACGTCATGTGTAAACACCAGTTGTTTTGGTTGGGTGCTTCGCAGGAAATTTTCTAGCATTGTCTCGTCGACAGCTTCGCACGAAGTTGTATCGTTTTCTGTTTCTGTGCACTTGTATCCCTTGTAGAAGAGTGTGTCTTTAGAAATGTTAGCGTGACTAGGCCCCTTTGCTACGGTTATCGACGTTAAATCGTCGTTTGTTCCAGCAATGACTGTAAAGATTGGTAAAAACCACATCTGTATTTTTGGTTTGTACACTTTTATTACGGCGATGTCGCTACTGATTTATACACCATTTCTACTCGAATGGTCCAATCGCAAATAGCCTCGTGCGGAGTTTTGGCCGGCGTGCCGTCCTTGCTGCCGATTAAGTATCGCTCGAATCGCTCCGGCAGCGTTCTTGTTAAGTTTGCCGCGGCCGGGGGCGATGCACCTGCAATTGATTCCCTGACTGCTTCGTCGATTGCAATCAGCGTAAGCAGTGCCCACTGTATTTCATGCCTTCCGGGCGACTCCATGCAGCAGACATCTGCGAACACCGTGGAGGGCGTATGCGGTGTGAGCGGGACCGCGCCGACCGATGACGCGTGGCGTGCTCGCAGTGCCCCGGGTTGAGGGGGGACTGATACACCTATCAGCGCTTTGTTTTTTGGGACAGCGTCGACCGTGTAGATGGCGTTGGCCTTTGAGATCACTGCTAACGCGTAGTTTACATCTGAGAACGCTTCCCACAAGCCCGTATTTACCAAGCTTGCGTTCATTCTATATGCAACCGGGATCGGCCACTGGCAGCAAGGAACGAACTTTGAGATGATTGCGTCTGCCGCCGTCAAAATTCTGGACTGCCTCCGTTCGTCGACCAGGCACCGTTCGATTAACCTGCAAGCGTGCGAGTACGGGGGATCGGGCGCGGTTCGGGTGACAGGGTTTTTGCAGTTGTCTGCCACTGGTTTGATCGAATTGTCAAACAAAACCAAAAAAATGGTCTGCGTGAAATCGCTCTTAGGCAAAACACCAACGTTGTGCGTGGAGGTATACGACCCAATTGTGGAGGGTGTTTTGGTCGGCGCGGACGACGTTAAGAATGGTGCCCCTATTATCAAAATTAGCGGGCCGAGCACGACCACCCATGTTTACCCAATGCCTAAGACGATAACATCGAATCAGCTGCAGCGCTTAAAGCAAACAACCAACGCTGTGGACATCACTATCCGACCGACGACCGTTTCGATTGTTTCCCTTGTTGAGAACAACATCAAAGGATCTCTGTGGGAATGTATTCAGAACCAGCGTCGTCGTCGGAGTGCACTTGGATCCAAACATTCGTCGCGATCACAACCTCTGAAGAAAACGAAGAGGCTGGTGACTTCAAGCACTACAAAGGTTTGATTGTTTCGCTGCCCCTCTTGCGGCCGTTTTCTGACGCCTTTGTGATGCAGGCCGCATTATTGAGTCCAGCAGTGGACGTGGTGTGTGCAAGCTTTGCGACCACCTCGGCCTGCAAGTTCCTCTGGGCTACGCCAACGCTGGCCGCCACCGAAATCAAGCTGGCGAGGTCGAGGTCGCAGCTGACTGCTGACGCCGTGTGGTCGCAATTGAATGGGTTAAAATAAACATACGTTTTTTCTTTTTATCTGTAAACGGTTTACTTTTACTGAGACTCATCTATTTCCTGACTTATCGTTTTGACCGCTTGTGGGCATGCTCAAGCTTGATCGCCGGCGGTCCGGAGGGCGCCCGTTCGATGACGCCTTCCCCAACAATCGCGTACCAATCGGCGTCGCACAACATCCACTTGTTGTTGTAGATCGTACTGGAGGTACACACGTGCTGCAAGACCGGCGTGTAAGGTTGCGCACCCGTCGACGTGTAGATCCCCATAGTTGTACACACCACGTTGCGGCCTGCTGACAGCAACGTGTTCCCGGCACTCGTTTCGAAAAGAACGGTTTTTGTGCCGGTTGCGTCGACGCTGTCTTCGAGGGGGCCCATCCCCAAAAAAGGTACGTGCATTTGGGAGATTACACCGTCCTCTTGAAGCACTAGCGTGTCTGGGTCGCCTGACGTGATCGTTGCCGGGATTGCCGTTGTGACGATTGGGTTGCCCCACGGCAAACCTTCTTCCATTGACACAGGTTTCGCAAAGGAGTGTTTTTTTCCGTACTTTTTTGATAGGTCTATCGGCGTTTTCCGTCCATTGTCTGCAAGGATCACGCGCCTGTATTCCGAAAATCTGCACAGCACCCACAGAACCACACCCATGTTGCACACGTAAACGAGCGTGTTGCTGTCGTGGGTCAGTAGCATGGTTCCCGACCCCGAGCGCATCGGCATGCTCGTGGTGTCTCGTCCGCGTTCTCCCTGGCAATACGACAGAACGTGGCTACATTCGATGCCTTTCTCTACTGACAGATAGTACGCGTACCCCCCGCCTACAACGACGTCAACGAAGTGTGCTCGTCTGTTTGTAAACAGCTCTGTACCAGGCGTTCCTCGTATTCCAGTCGAAAACACCATTGTGTTTGCTGCCTCCTCGTCGTCCATATCCTTCACCTCGTTGTCTGTGACTATGATGTGATCGTCAAACCCTCGCACTGCGTACCCTTTTGGTATTAACGTTGAGGTTACAACCCCATCAATGTCCAGCTTTGTTATGACGGTGCCCCTTTTCGCTTCCGTTGCATACACAATTGGCGTTGGCACTTCGTACTGTATTCCAAATTTTGCCCGCGTGTCGTACCGGTACTTCGCCAATGCTGCATTGTTCCACTCAACGGTGCTTGTCGCCAGTCTGCTTAATTCGTTCGTTACGTTCTCAGACTTCTGTACCTTCTCGGCTGTCGCCTGTTTTTCTCCTTGCTTTTGCCTTGCTGATGTGGTGTACGATCGATTTTTTAGTTTTTTAAGAATGCATTTGTCGTTGGCCTTCCCCCCCCACAGCCACTTGCATCGGGCTAACGTGTCGGGGTTGCTGTCGTAATAGCCACGGTCTGAGTTTTGCTCCTTCACGCAGCCGGCACGGTGCTTGTCAGCAAATTTTGGGTTTGCATCTAGGATCGCTCTAATTGCATCCCGGCTTACGTTGTGCAATATCTGTTTAATCTCGTCACGGACCTTGAACGCGTGCACACTGGTATCAATCGTGGTACACACAATTTCGACGGCGTGTTTTTGTTCCTTTGTGAAATCCTCATCGCTGTTCATCATTGCGATCACTTTGAAAGTGAACGATTTTTAAACAATTTAGTACTGTGCACACGAATTACAATTTTCTAGATGCATTACACTTAAATTAAAAAAGTGGCAGAAGTTTAATCTTTTGGTATTTTTATTTAGTGACCACAAACAATGCAGGCCGGAATTGATTACGCGCTCTATGTACCTGTTGGGGTTTTCGTTCAGTGCATGTATCGTCCGTTTCAAGTGCACGAGACAGAATTGCGGCCAATTGATGACGATCCTTATACGATTATGCTGCGGTATTTACACGTATTAAGCCAAACGATCCCATGCGCGCGTTCTGCGTACGCTCTCTGCCAACGCCTGCGAGCGGTGCACCAGCTATCCGAAGAGCAACCAACCGACGACAATCGTTTACGCAGGCTCGCGATTTCCAATAGCGTTAAAACAGCCATGGAGCTGACGGAACTTGTGCTCTGGCCTGTGGACGACATAGGCCCGCCCATGCTTTCTCTTAGCATGCTAAGCTGAAAGCTATATGGCGTACGCAAAACTGAACCGTAATCATGCTAAAGAGATTTTTAGCCGGACTCGTGTTCGCGACTGTTCTGATATTACCGGTTGGCCGCATAAATCATAAAGGTTTGCATTGGTTTGCGCCGATTGATGCGATTGTTTCCGACCGCGTTGAGACCGGGTGGGCAATATCTTCGATTTTTTTGTATTTGTCGGCCTTGCTCGCTCTGCGCGCCGACGAACTCGTGAGGTTGTTTCGCGTGCTGGAACGCCGTGTCGACGAAGAACCAAAGCACGTAAGAAGGTGTATAACAGCATCCATCATGATTAACGCCGTTATCCTAGCGGTTATTCCGACAATTGTGCACGCAGCCAGAGTGGTGTCCTTAAGTGCAGACACACAACATGAAGTGAAGACGACAACGTCGGCCTCTTTTTATGCACTGGCCGTTGGCAATGTTTGCATCGCAGTTTACAATGCTCGTGAACGGTTGGGGTTGTTTTTGGATCCTTCGTACCGCCGCCGACGGCTGCAGTGGCAGCACAAACATATCTGAGTTGGACGGAGGATATATTTTTATGAGCATCGTCTTTTTATTCGTTCTAATTAAAATAGGTTACTGGTATGTACGGCTTATCGTGTTCTTTCAACGTCGTCGGTCCAGGATGGGGTTTACTGTCGCTTTCCGTTGCCTTTATTAACCTGTTATAGATATTACGATCCAGTGGTGGTTTTGCCAAGTCGGCCGCAAGGACGTTTGCCTTTTGTAGCCCTTTTTTTTCCTCGGCGGCGGGTTTTGTTTGATCTTTTGCGACTTGTTTTTGTGAAAAAAACGTTGTATAAAACCAGGACTCGGTGTTGGGTGTGTCGTTTTTTCCAACAAAGTCTGGCTCTAATATTTTGTTGTAAATATAAAGGAAGGAGTGGCATTCTGAAATAAAAGTAGGACTTTGTAAAGCTACTGCAGCTGTGTCTAAAGCCAACTTTACGCTACTCGATTCGTAAAGATCCCAAAGTCTTCCAATAGCCGACAAGGCGAAGGCGGAAGGACGTACAAGGTCAGCGGACAGAGAGAAAAACACATCCACGGGAATGTTATCGCGCGATGCGTCCCACGTGCTTCGCAATGGGATTCGTGAATATACGTCAAATTTTGAAAAGTAGTGTCGATAAACGATGCCCCTATCGGTTGGCTTAAACGCGAGGTTATCGCTTGCGTACTCAGCACATGTAACAAGCCTGGATGGCTTGTACTTGAGTGCTGCCCAGCGGGCAAACGTGCCGCCCAGACTGTGGCCAGTATAAATAACATTTGAATTGTTATTCGATAATTCTTCCAAAATTGCATCCATCTTTGTTATAAACTCTTTGTAGCGAGTCCAAACTGACGGGTTTACAGGTCCAATATCTTCATCTCCTTTACTAGATGGTAGTGATATTCCTTCCTTGTATATGGTTCCCTCGTTGTCTGGACTTATAAAGCTTACAACAACACATCCCTTGATAGTTTTATCGATTTTCAATGTACCGAATGGCAATTTGTATCCTTTGTGCGCTTTTTGTGTAAGGTTTAGGCATTTCAAGACAGCAATGTCTATTTGCAGGTCACTCCCGGGTGCAGCGTGGACATCGAAATGCCCGGTACTGATGATGTCACGAACGTCTTTTCGTTTCTCAGAGTCTGGAAGCCTGTTTTCTATGGCGTCGTTGACCTCGTTGGGTATGTAATTAATTGCAAGGTGACTCTCTGGCCAGGGTACTAATTGCTTGGTATCGCTGTAAACGTGTCGTTTCTTTTCGAGAACACCGGGAGGAAACTCTCCTGCGCAGAGAATTGCTATTGGATCATTGTTAACAATGTATGCATGAACTTTCTTGTACATTTCACTTTTACCGGGGCTTGTGTTATAGCCTTCATTAACATGTCCAAATGAGGTTGCCGGGGCGTACAAGTACACTTCGTCTATTGCTCCAGGATATGTTTTGTACATTTCAAATACAAGTCGGGCCCCCAGGGAATGGCCGCATGCTATTACTGTTTTGTCTTTGAACCGGTCCTTTATTTTGTTGAGAACCGTCTCGGTCTCTGCGTATCGTTCTGTGCTTTCTAGATCGTTGATTGCTAACTCGTAGGTGGTCTGAATGCCTTCAAGTATGCCGTAGAGCGTTGATATGTTTGTCCCTCTAGACGCCCAGTAAACAATGCTTTTAGACTCGTCGACGTAGCAACAGTCGTACTCCGTGTTTATAGATTCATAAAGTTTTATTTTTGACGTGCCTATGAGTCTGAATAAATTCTTTCTGACCGACGGAGCAAAGTAGACGATGTTGGCCAGTACGGCTGGTATGTTCACGTCGTCCAGCGTGTCCACCGCATCTGGTTCAACCCGGATGTGTTTTGCGCGATGCTCGGGTTGTAAGGCGTGGAAAACTTGTTTGTCGGGCAAGTTTTCCAATTTCCCTATTAATTTGTCAAGCATGTCTTTTTTGAGGATTACGCCTATGAAATCGACATATGCGTCTTGTTTGGGCTTCTTTTTGTTTTTAAATGTTAATAATGTTATGCGAACAGACGCAAGTAAATCGGCGGGTATACGTTTTGAATCCAATAATTCTTCTAGCCGGCGTTCGGCAAAATCAATCAGAACATTTTTGAGTTCAGGCATGGTAGTGTTTTACGGCGTGCGCAGCAAGGCATATACTTGCAGATTAACTTTAAAATCATTCCACGTAGTTGTACGCGCAGTCCTTTGTGTCATCGTACCGTTCAGCATTCTGTGCATTGATCTTGGCACACAGGTTAAGGTCCGTTGTAATGGTCACTACCGGCTCCGTGATCGGAAACAACGGCGACTCCATCGCGCTTTTGACGCTTTTGGACATTCGTGAGGTCCGTTGTGTGTACTTCGGATTGTGGATTGTGACAGGTTCAAGGTCGCCGTCGGCCAACGTCATGAACTCGCAGAGCTTCTTTCCGCCGCCTACACCAGCAAAGATGACTTCGCCCGGCTGTGCGCCGCATGCTCTGAAGAACACGTTCGCAAACTTTTCTTGAGCGGATGCCTTCATGTCTTCGACCTGCACAATGCCGTCGCGCTGCCGTTCGTACCGATGCAACCCATCTGTGTCGATGGCAATGCATTGGCCGAACGGCAATGCGCCAAAGTACACCGGCACGTCTCCAGTTGGGTTGAGCGGCCCACCCGGGAGAGCGACGTGATCTCCTGGCATCTGTCCGGCCTCGTGAACTACGGCGACGTACTTCACAAGGCCGCTTTCGCACTCAAACCCGATGCCCATATTGGTAAGCATGTCTACAGCCGCCATGATGCTCGCCTTGCCGTGTTTCAACGTTGGGCTTGTGCCGTGGGGCGTCAGGAGGAAAGCGCGGTGCGCTTCTTTGAAAACGTACTGCGTTTCATCTATCGATATCATAACGTTCCCCGCCTTGACTTGCTGCGACAGGTACTCCAGGATTGCGCGCTCGGTTTCGGTAAGCACCGTCAGGCTTGCAACCGACGGCGCGAGAACTGCGTAGCGAGGGTTTTTGGATCGGCCACTTGCCCCGTCGACGACTTTAAGGTACGCTTTGCCATTGTGCGGATGTTTTTTCTTCCGGAGCGTGTCTATGGTGTCAGCCATGATGGCAATCCCGAGGCCGCACGCGTTTGCCTTGTCTTCTAATTCTTTGTCCTTCCTGTCTGCAGGAAGCTGTTCAATCGAGGTGAGGTAGTAATCACCGTCCTCAATGGATTCGTAAATCCCCCCCGGCAACTGTACCAAATTTGCTTTAAACACCGCGAGTACCTTTTCTTCTCGGTGCGCATCCTCTCCTGCTGTAATAAGCAAAAATGCCGACCAAATTGCCGTTGGACTTAGCATAGCGTTCGCCCGCATGAATGTGAGAAACTCGTACGTGTTGTTCTCTCTCAGTTCGCATGGATCGCCGCGGCGGTTGTACATGCTGTTAATTTCAAACAACGTCAGACCCCACGACGCGTACCGAACGTCGCTAATCTTTCTGGCATTTTTAGCAACAATGTTGTTTGGAATCATCTCTTTGGCCAAGCCCACGAATAAGTTCAGGCACGTTTCGTCCATGCTGACTTGGCTCCCCATTTCCCACAAGTGTGGCCAGACGCTGCATCCAGTCAGGTAACGAAGGCAGAGCGCGTAATGGTTGCTCGCTTCTGTTTGGTCCGTCCGCGTTTCGCCTTCGTTGTGCGGCAGATCGAGAAAAACCGCCCTGTCTTCCAACGCTTTTGGAAGCTTAACATTAGAGCTTCCAAGTATAACGTGCCGGCACGCTACCGGGTCCATGTTTGTCTTGTTCTCCTTGACGTTTCCTCTTGCTCGCTTGGTTATGCCATTGCTGTCCGCCGTTTGGGCAATCGTAGTGGACCCGTCTTTCTTGTCTTGGTGCGGGTTCTCATCGTGATCCCAAAAACACTGCTCTGGGATACCCTGGAATGACGTCGCGTGCTCGCTCATGGTGTCCATATTGATCCACAAACCAAAGTTGACGCACGGCTGCAGCCGTCGCTTGCCTTCTCCCTTCCCGGAACCGGGTGGGCCTCGTGCCTGGATGCTCCCCGGGCATCCGAAGCGTGCGATCAGCAGCAGAAACGACCAGATGTAAATCAACGTGTCCATGTGGGTCTGCGGACGGTCTAAGCCAAATTCGCACCGCAGAATTTCAACCAGTTGCACAAGGAAGACGGTCGGCCACCTCATCCCTGCGTCGTACGTTGATTTGTCCGGAAACATAAATTCCGTCGCGCACTCTTTTTCAAACTCTTCGCCATTGGTTATTATTTCATTGAGGACGTCGGTGTCGGTGACGTAATATTTGCGGACCCGGTTGTACGCGCTAGGAAACCCCGGGATTTTTTCCGCTGTGAAAGATTCAAGCTGCGACGTAATGTGAAGCGAGTTTCGCCGACGTTCTCCTGGGTCGAGCCCGTCTTCTGTGATGGCCCGTTCGATAACCGCGTTCGTTCGCCGGCTTTTCTTCATCCACATTGCATTGTACGGGTAAGTGTCAGCGTACTGTATTTCTGACCAATCGGAAACGGTCGCTTTGGCCAGCTGCAAACACTTGACCGGACTTACCAAGGCTGGTGTATGCATGAACGCATCAACTTTTTCTTGCAGCTCTTCTTTTGTCATCGACCGTGTTTCGTGCGACGACAGGCCAACAATCATCGACTGCATTTGAAGCCATGTCCGCAATTCGTGCGCCGACGGCTCAAACGACGGATGCTTGAACTTGTACAGATCGTTGCTTGACGCCATCCACTGCAGCCCGCATCCGCTGCGGTAGTCCACAACCCTTACACGTTTTATATCCTCTTCTTCTTCGACCTGCCACACGTAGTTTCCTTCGGCGTTGACCGTAATATAATGTTCTTTGGTGCCGGTATCTCCGTCTACGCGATTTTGTTCTTCTGCCAGCATCATGATAGGGTTGGCAAAGTGGCTGTCAACAGACAGACGTGCCACAAGCGACGATGCCGGGTCTTCGATTGTGTCGGCGTCGTCGGATTCTTCGTCGGCGTCGTCGTCAAAGGCCGTTACAATGTCCTGTTGCATTCCCCCCCGGTCAAACGAAATGTGCAACGTTTCACCCAGCTGCGACATGCGCGCTTGCAGCAAAGCACGGAGAAGTTCAGCCGGGCTAGTCATTTCGGCGTACCCCTTTTTTACCTCTTCCTCCTCCGCCCTGTACCGTTTTTTACCCTTTGTTTTCTCCTCTTGTGGCAATACCAACTCCTGAGCATGTTGGTTGAACGCATCTGTTCGCTCGTCTGTTTCCAGGAAGACCCAAAGACGGACGAAGACCATTCGGCGAATCCCGTGAGGCGTGAGCACAGAGTCGTAAACGGTTTCAAACGCGAGGACGTTTTTGGACCGTATTACTACTTCCACCAAAAAAAAGAGTAACGCATTAGAGCGTTGTGCATCGGGGGTTGGACGAATAGAATCAAAGTCCTCGCCCAGCCAATTTGAAGAAGGCAACGAAAGCAAGAGGATACGCTCAGCCTGGAATGTTATTTTACTGTGCACCGCGGTCGATGGAAAATAGCACTTTGCATCTTTGTCCTCCATCTAGGTTGTGCGGCCACTCGGTTAAGTACGTGGTTGCAAAGTACAAACCAAATATTCGTTATGGATTAATCGGCATTACAGTGGAGCGAAAAAAAAATGCACTACCGTTTTGCATCAATGTATTACATTTTTTTTTGTGTAATTCACTTTACAAATCGCAGCGGGTGGTTTGACACTTCGGTTTCAGAATTGTTTTCATTTTTACACTACGCAATGCCGCCAACTAAGGCTAAGACCGAGGATTCAGATGAAGACAGCGACATCCCTGGTTCCGACTGGGGTAGCAGCGACAACGAAGACAGTTCTGACGACGATTCCGCCAGCGGGGAGGACATTACCGCCGAAGGCGACGAAGGGCAGGTTATTCTTTGCGACGGCAAGCAGGTTCCGGTAGGCAACGTGCACAAAGGGGACGGTTTCTACGCGGTTGCACTGAAAACGGGTTCAGATGTGGTGTGGGCAAAGCCGTCCGATACTGCCTCGGCCGATAACATACAGGTCTTTGAGCCAATGTCGTCGGAAGATTGCCAGAAGGCTGCAAAGGAGGTAAACGCTAAGATGTTTGACGGCGATACCCCTACGGCGGCAGAAAGCGCAAGGTTCAAGGCAGCAACGGGGGCGGCTTACCCGAAGCAGCTGTTGAAGTTGAAGAAGAAGAAGAAGGAAGAAAAGAAGAAGGAAGAAAAGAAGAAGGCGGTGATTATCCGCGTTGGCAAGACGTCGGGGCCCGTTATAGCGCACAACAACTTTCCTGAGGACGTGCACGTCTGGGTGATTTTGAATAATGGTCGACATTATTGGGTTGTGAAGACCGACGAAGGAAAGCACGAGATGATGCCGGTGAAGGACGTCCGGGAAATGTTGAAGACGGCAGGCATGGGTTCGATTACAAAGGAGAACGGCAAGGCGATTGATGAAGCGTGCATCAAACGGTACGGCGTAAAGTGTGCCGCCCAAGTGCACAACGCAATCGACCGGCAAGTGTCGGCCCGCAAGAAGAAGGCGAAGCTTTCAGAAAATGCGCCGAACGGACGCGGAGAAAAAAGAGCCCAAAATGAAGACGAAGACGAGAAGGTCGACGCTGACACTGCCAAGAAGCGGTGCAAAAAGGATGACGTTTGCGAAACAACAAAGGTTGACCCGCCTGCAGTAAACGCGGGAGGGCCTGCCACGTCGCCGGTGGCGACGGTTAAAGGTAGTGTGCAAACTGTCGGGGAAGTGACATTCACATGGCGTGGTTCGATTGAAGCGTTTAAAGCTTCATCGCTGGTTTCGTTGTAGCTGTTGGCGAGCATACATTTATGTTTATTAAGCGGCTTTGTGCGATTGCATCGCCGTTTGTACTGCTCAACGCGAACCAATAAACAGCTTTTCTAACATTTCCATTGGCTATGCATGCGGTTCCCATTTTTCTTTGTGCCTCTGCTAATCCGGCGTTTGCTGCTTTGCTCCACCATTGATGTGCATTTTCCGGCGAGGAACGTTTTTCGATGACGGTCGCAACCGTTGCCATTGCGACCACGCTGCCCTTATCTGCCGCTGCAAGCATGTATTTAAATGCTAATAAGTCGTTTTGGCGGCACCCCCTCCCGGAGTCGTACGCCAGCGCCAACTCGTTTAACTCGTTGGCGGTAGCGAGGCCGTCCCAGGCTCGCCGTTGGAGCTGTTTCCAGAGAACAATTTCACAGCGCATAATGGGAATAAACTTACGTAATTCGGGTGACATATATGGAAGTTGACCTGCAATTTAAATATCAACGCAGCAAGTGCCATGCCGGGGGGGTCGCCAGTTATCGGCAGAAAACGGTCTTTCTCTAACGGTTCCGTCAGTTTACGAGTACAATTCACCGAAGAAGATTTCTGAAGTTACTATGACTGTTTTCTATGGCACGAGCCGAAAAGAATGCTATTTAAAATTTGTTTATACTAACCGCCATCCCAATCATCGCAATTAAGCGCTGCAATCGGCGACTGTCTCGGAGATGCTTATATTTAAAAATAAACACCGCACGTACATTTCCAACGCACTAACGCAGCACTACAGCATGGCGTGCAGCATTTGTCTCGGTGTAACGACCGCCGCGTCTAAGATGTCTGTTGACATGCCCTGCGGGCACCGGCTTCACACACTGTGCTTTTCTGCTCTTTTGGACAACCATTTGACTGAAATCAACTTCGCGAGCAAACCTGTGCAGTGCTGCATGTGCCGTGCAACGGTGCTACCGTCTTGGATCGAGTGCAAGAACGACGCAAGCATCCTGGAAGCGATGGAGCGCGAGGCAAACACGCAATTGACCCCGATGTTTGCAATTAGTGGCCTGTTGTATTACGCCGGTTGTGGACGCAAGACAGCCGCGATTGTTCAACGTGCGGTGCTGATTACCGCCGCGGCTCGACGTTTTGACACCCTTCGTGGTTCTGCTTCAAAAATAACGCTGGTGAAACGCATGAAACGGTTGAAAGAATGCCGAGTGCGCATGGCGTCTAAAAGAGGTCCCAGTATTACGGCTCGAATGAAAGTTGTTTGCTACAATTAACAGAATGAATGTATCTTAATCTACCTTGCTATATACAAAAAGTTTATTTAGAAGAGTTGCACTTGAAACCAGCTGTACCACTTTCCTTCTATTTCGAACGGTTCGTCGATCGGACACAGCGGTTGGCCTCGTTGAAACCCTGTTTTGGTGAACCCTTTCAGTGTCTTAGTTAATTCCACAAGGCAGCTAACTACGCCGCTGGTCGCGACGCTGTAGTGTCGGTCCGCTGGGTTAATACGGCTAACGTGCTTGCTGTAAACGTCGTCCAACACGGGGAACCCTTTTCCGTTAATCGTCTCTTTGCTGTAATGGCCTTGCGGTATGTCTTTCGTTATAATTGTGGTGGGTACAACAACAGACGTAGCGTACTGCGGAGAAAACCCACGGTAATCTGTGTGCGCCATGTTTGTTCATGCTGGCTTTGACGGCCACATATATACTAATCGTTCGTGCACGCACCAATGCTGTCAACATGAACCAAATGGAAGAAAACCTTGTGTCAGAATCAGACTCGTCGACGGACGAAGAACAGCACGGCATCACGCTGCCGCCGACATCCACTCCTCTCGGGGTGAAAGTTTGCGCGGTGCTGTCTATCTTTGTGGTTGGCATCGCGCTTGGCGGGGCGGGGCACACCGTGTATACTACGTACTGGGACAAAATGAAACCGGGCGAAATGAGCGCGGCGGGCGCGTTTGTGTCCCGCATTGATCTCAATGCGTCGATCTGCGAAAGCCCGTGGGATTATGTGTGCAACAACTATGAGAAAAACAACTACTTGACAAACAGTTTCATCTTGGACACCCAGGTGCCGCAGTTTGTTCACGCTCTTGAGATGTTTGAGGACGACGGTGCGGCCGGTGCTGCGAAATTGTTTTACCGCCAATGCAAGCAAAGCGCACCCTTTCAGAACACCAGCGCCTGCGAAACTGCCTACGACTCTGAGACAACGCTGGCAGAACTGTGGAAAGCCGGGGCCTCCCACTCTGGTTTGACGGTGGGACGTACGGCGTCGCCTTACCGACGAGGGTTTCGGTCCCTCGTGATTCTCAGGGACGAAATGGTAAATTTTGTGGAGTACCCCACCGTTGTAACGCTGGAGAACGACGATTGCGATCTTATGCTGCTGGCCAAGGCGTTGGCGTCCACGGACAACGACGAGATTCTTGTATACGGACGGGTGTCCGAAGTTTGCGCACGCTGGCGCGACCTGCAGAACAGCGCCTTTGCCGTGGACGGGGCTCGGATGCACGCCGCAGAGCACTGCGAGGCGTCGGTGCGTCGATTGCAGACCCCCCTGGACTGCTTTCTCGCGGCAGCGAAGTATTGGCCGCAAACCAACCAGCCGTACATGGACGACGTGAACGCTGTGAACGTTATCTCAACGCTGCGCAATTGGTTCCATTTAGTGAAGGCGCACATATTGGAGATGGCAAAACCTCTTGGCAAAAAGGTGGTTGCAAAAATTGACGCGGTTTCAGTTGAAGTAGGGTGGAACAGCCAAAACCTCGGCAGCGGCCCCGGCAGCGCTGTCATTGGGCTGACCACGGCGGACAGCATACTCAACCTCAAAGCCTGGGCGATGCAAAAGGATTTATCTGAGACCGTGCACGTGTTCCCACGGTTTCAAATGTCCGCGTACGCAATCAACGCGTACTACACATCGGCTGAAAACAACGTGTACCTTCCCGCTGGCTTGTTTGCGTTGGTGTCGTCGCTGAAAGGCGAAACCATCGGCCAACTTGCCAGCATCATTGCGCACGAAATATGGCACTCAATTGATCCTGCGTCGATAAAGTACGACGAGCACGGCGCTCCTTCAGACATGATGTCAAACCCAGCCAGAACAAAGTACAACAATCTGGTAGATTGCATCAAAACGTCCGAAGAGACGGTGACGGAAGACTTCGCGGACTACCAGGCTGTCAGCACCATTCAAATCATGGCAGCGGCGGAGCAAAACCATCACGTCATTTCCACAACGGCGGCATCTTACGACACGCAGGATATAGCCTTGCTCAGCTTTGCATCTTTTTGGTGCACCGCGGCGGGGCCCACTGCTGTTAACGTAACGGCCGGTGTGTCGCGCGATCCACACTCATTGCCGCGGTTTAGGGTAGAACATTCGTTGGCGGGAGCCGTGGACGCACAGTTTGGATGCAAGCCGGTTGTACAACGTTGCATTTTAGAATAATTTTACGATTCGTTGAAAATACACGAGAGGACTAGACCTTTATGCCTTATATAGGGTAGGGTACACGCCTGCCGTACACTGCTATGTATTGTCATCAGCTGTGTGCCATTACCGGCAACGTGAAGTCCGTTGTCGGCATTTCTTCTATCCAGTGCCGCATTTCACGATTTTCGGCTGACGAGTGCCCGGTTTGCTTCGCGTCAAGCGCGTCCATACTTTGCTCGCCTTCCGACGTTGTTTGGTGCAAGCGTAAGCGTGTTGCGCACATCATAACGCGTACCCATCCCATTTTGCGCCACGTCAACGGCCGTCGCTGCAGTATGCGGGCCATGGACAGCATGTTGGAAGGTGTTCTTGTTCACGTGTTCACGCTGGTGGCGTTGCCTTGCGGCCACCAGGTTTGCTGCAAGTGTATAGACAACGTTCTTCTTTTTGGAACATGTCCGCTGTGCCGAGAACCCACCGCGCCGTACGCCGTTCCCAAACCGTTTGTGCTTCTGCCTGCTAAACGGGTGGCGCACAACTTTGTCCATAGCGTTATCCTCAACAGCGATACGAATTACGTCAACCCCGACTACACGGCCACAGGTTTGACCCTTTTCCTCCGTGCGCTCGCCGGGTTCTTCACTGACGCTCTTCGTAGTAAAGAACAAGAACAAGCCCGCCAACCAGACATATTGCGGGTATGATCAGCTGCGGGATGGACACGCTGCTCAATTGTCTGTCGAGCATCATTCCTCCTACGAGGTACAGCACAAGAAAGATAGGCGCGTGCAGGGTAACGCTGTTTACCCTGAGACTAGCACTCGTGGTGTAAAAATTAACGGCAGTCAGAAGTGCAACCGCCAAAAACATGATCCACACAGAGCACCGTGTCATTGTCTCCATCAACGAAAGGTTCAGCGTGGCGACGGCGCTGTCTGCGACTATCAGCAAGATCTTCTCCCAGGGACGCATCATTTTAGGGTTGTGGCATCGGAGTGCTTTTGCCGCCACGTGCAACGATGAGATTGGCACGGCAGCCAGTGCAAGGTAGACCCAAACCGGAAGATCGGTGGCAGCAGCGTTGGCATCATTCCGGCTTACGTACGCTACGGAAATTGTGCCCACTATCATGAGAGTTAGCGCGCAACCGTACTCAAAGCCGCGGCGAACATCGCGGGAGCATACGACCGCTACTACCGCAGACACGCTTGCCAGAGATGCGTAGACCTTAGCAGCCACGCAGGGTACCGACAACAATTCGAGAACGAAGCCGCAGCCTATCTGCACAACGGCGTTCACGTACTTGCGTCGGCGCAAATACACAACGCCGACGCCGTCGAGGGTTGCAGCGGCCAAGCCGAGGAACATATACAACGCGACGGTCATAACAGCTTTGCTTTATGGTTTCGACTTCGAACATGTAAATAGGCACATCATAAATCTTACACCTCTTGGGGTTGGTCAATTTAAATGGAATAATAAAGTCCAACTGGACTTTTACAGTGTGTAAAACAATGCAGGTATAAAAATATATATATATTAGTGTATATATTTTAAGCGAATCGCTATGGTCACCTAAATAATTTACAGTCCCCTGCGTCACTTAAAAAAATTCAAAAGTCCAACTTGGAATGTCGCAGCAAATCGCAGGTAAACAGTTTATTCTATTTATTTTTGAAGAAAGTATGCTGAGGATACAATGACTGCGACCGAGGGCAAAACTATAGCGGCTATGCGGTTGTTGGTGACTGTAATTATATATCCAACGCCTAAAACCAATGCTGGCCACGCCGGGTGAGACTGCTTGCAAAAAAGAATGGTTTGCAATAAAATGAATGCGAGTATACAGAGGATCTCCCAGTTGTCGATTGCGGCCGCCGCTGTTACCACAAAGATGGTTATAATCCAACAGGGTATTAGGTCCGTGTAATCAATGCGTACGCCAGCGACATTGCTACCAGTATCACCTTTAAGAGGAGTATGCCATGCTGCGGATGCTGGTAATAACTCTCCGGACATGTCTCCTGCATTTTATTTGTTAACGTCTTAGTAGCAGTGCAAATACAGACTTCAGGGCTATGCATGTTTTTTGGTTATCACTTGCTCAATCATCCACAGCAAGCTCAGCGACACCAACGCTCCGGTTAGGCCCCACGCCACGTCTTTCGCCGAAGAAAATACCGAGATGGCCAGTGTTGCCGACAACGAACTTGTGAGCTGCACAACGATGTCGCTCATTTTTTCAATCAGAAACACGAGGAGGTCCGACACGTTTCGGAAAAGGGGACTCTGGAAGTAGCGGAGCCGCGTCCGCTTGAAGTGCTGCTCCAACAAAACAACCATCACGGATGCAATGGCGCTCGCCAGAATCATAATTAATATGCTATCGTTTTTGTTCTGCACGAGGTTGTCGATGTTTCGCAGAACGGTCGTGTAAACCAAAGCGTTTTCAAACGACTTCACCAACCCCCGCACTCGCTCGTCCGCGTCGGATGTCGCCATGGCTTTTGCCCGGTGTTGCTAGGGTTGAACAAATATGTCTTTCAGCGATACCAGTACGTACAACAACATGGTCACGCCAACGGCAAGGAGGAGGAGAATATCTGCGATTTCTGGCGACCATATCTCTGCGAACGGGAACGAGCTTGGGCGGCATATTAACAACGGAAAGGTTGCGGCCATTATGTCCACGGCGTCATTATCGCTGGCGCACGTGCTGTCGCTCAGGGTTTCGGCTACATCGCATGGCGAGGCGTCTGCAGGGAGGCGACAGGCCGCTCCGTCCGCGATGGTGGTGTAGTCGTGCACCGCTGGGTACTTCAACCACGTGTCAAGGTATGCCACGCCACGTGGCACAACGGGGAGACTGCACATGAAAACACGGCCGGACGTAGCACCGCATCCACACAAAAGTAAAAGGGAACAATATACTATCATTTCCTATGCATCTTTGTTTGTTTTGATTTACGACACGCATATATGTGTTTCGCAGTTCCTTTGTTCATACCCGTCTTGAAAAATGGCGGGGAGAGACTTAACCGTTTGCCGCCAATTGTCCAATAGAAAATACGAATTCATGACCTGTATAAAAGTCGACGTTTACAAGAATCCTACGCAGGTAGAACTTTGGGTTCGATGTAAAGGAACTAAAGACGCTCCGATCGCTAAAGACGCTCCGATCGAAAAGGGGGTGTACGTGAACTGCCATAAATTTAAACCTGGTTTACAAAATCCCCATAGAGCTACCGATCTTGAGTACTACACATTTGTTGCGCTCTGTGTCGCTCGGCCCCATGAATGGCAACCTGAAAGCAACGGTTTCACTGAAGAAATACTGCAAGGGTTTTTTATTTTGATTGAAGTAGCACACCCCGGTGCTACCGAGTTAGCAGCGTTAAAAGATACTCAAGATTTAGCTTGGAAAAAGCACGGCGTAAATCCGTTTGATTTACGCGGAATGTCGAATGCGGCCTCTTCCTACTCCGGTTCTTCTGCAAAACAAATTCCAAAATATAAAGGCTTCATAGGCCGCCAAATTAAGAAGTAAGGGCACTTAATTCGTTCGCTTTTCGCCCTTTCTTGCCTTGGAACCTTTGGCCAACATGATTAATTTTTTCGTGGTGGCGGATAGCAGGAAATTATATCTAGCGATAAGAGAACACCTACTATCATAAGCATGCAGCCAACGAACACTACAACGATTGAAGCATTGTCGAGTTCTGAATCGTGCGAGGTATTATAATACGAACAAACTCTCATTTCTACTTTGGTTGCATAAGATGACTTTCAAGGTTTATAAGTGATACAAGGAAGGAAGTTTTGTTCCTAGTAATACAATCTATTTTGAGGATGATTCAGCATAAAAATAGTGATTTTTAGCGTGCACTGCGACCCTTGATGACGTCACTTAGAGTTAATTCAGACTATTACATCGCACGTGGACGCACCCCGGCACCCCCTGGTTCGTACCACAATGGCGCGGTTCCCCTGCACAGCGGACACTCTTTGGTCACAGCGTCCTCCGTATCTTCCAACCCATAGAGCTTCCGGCTGCATTTGATGCAAAAGGAATGGTCGCACCCACCAAAGATCCACTTGACGTGTCCCTGGTTTTCATCCAAACACACCGCACATGCATCAACCACGGTGGTGATCTGCACGTTGGCGGGCACCCCAATCACGTCGCAGTGAACGCACGTGACCCCCCAACACCCAATAAACTCCGGGGGGAACCGGACGTGGCCGCACAGTTCAGCGTTTGGGCACAGGACGCAAAAGCACAACGAGCCATCGTATGCAGCAGGGTCGTCGACGCCATAATCCGGGTCGGAGTATCGGCAATTGCCTTGGCACGCGGTTGCAGCAGACATGATTTGAGCCATCTGGTGATTGTGGCTTTTACGGCTTTTCAATGTGAATAAATAAACTTAATTAAATACTATTTTTATTTCAGGCTTCAGCAGTCTGTATAAGATGAAGATTATTTGCGGAACATCGCATTCTTGAGATTATTAAACGTTTATGCAAAGGTTAGGTTGGGATTTTGTAATGCATATTTCGAATTTAATAAACCATTGCAGACAAGGTGCGTTTATTAAACTCTGTGCGTTTCCTGGGCCGTTTATTTAGATTGGAATGCGGCGCACGGTTGTCGCGGGTTGTTGTGTAGTAGCATTGTATAAGGCTTTGGCCGCAATGACGTCCAACGACGAAATGGACCGCGTGCTGCTGTTCTCTCTTATTTACGCGATTCGCAGCGTTTCCGTCTCTTCCCTTTTTCCGTGGGTTCCTTTTTTGGCCTTAAACAACGTTAAAGTTTTTAGAGTTCTCCTTGCGTTGTCGGTGTGTGCGAACTGCGCTGTTGCTGTCGTTGATTCCACTGTTGTTGATTTTACACTCGAGGGGACGCTGGCCTTGGCCGTTTTAGCTCCATTTTGCCACAAACATGGCGACGACGACAATTCCGTGGTCGAAAAACCCTAACAGCGCAGAGAGCCAGCTAGCAGCGTCGCAAGCATTGTTGTTCAAGTACAGCATGCAGCTTGACGTCTGCCCGATGATGCAGCTTGCTATGGAGGCGCTCGTGTCGGAGCTGCTCTTTTCGCGGCTGCACTGGGCTACAAAAACGGGCGATATCATCGATGACCGGGATGTAGCAATAGGATGGGAAACAGTTGTTGCGGATTGCGTTCGCGCCATTTTGGTCAGCGGGGTGTTCTTTTGGCGCAAGGAGGGAAACATACCCACCGTGGCGCATCCGTCAGAGGTGTGGCTCAACGCAAAGGGGTGGAAGTTAGCTCTGATGTACCCGCCGTTCCCGTTGTCGTACCGGACAACCCGGATTAACAGCCCGGTTGCCACGGCGTTCAACCAATCGGTTAAATTGCAGGAGATGCAGGCGTTGATGCTCAACCGAGATCGCATGAACAGCAAGCCCGGTGTTTTCGTCAACGTTGATGCCAAACTCCAAAATGCCACCGGACGTTCCAAGCCGTGGTTTCGCACGATTGGCCATCAATTTGTCGATACGATCGGAGAGCAGCTTGAGTTTACAAACCAGCCGTATGATTATTTAGTTCAAGACCGTGCGCAAATCATAGAGGGCCTCGGCGATGCAACCATGGCGCAGCGTGAAAAAAAGCGGGGGAGAACGATGCCGGTCGACAAGGCGGTTGTCGATGGCGAGGGGAAGCAGCATCGCGAGCACCTCCTCACTGACGGGTACGAAGGCCGACCGGCCGCTCCGCTGCAGAGTCTGGCGGACGGATTGCAGCACATAACGGCAACGGAAAACAAAATTTTGTACGCCATGCAGGTGCCCCCGACGTCGGTAGGTCGCAACATCAACACCGAACGCCTCGCCTCCGCCAATCAGCTCGTTATGTACAGCCTTCGGGCGTTCAAGGCAACAACGAGTCGGTTGAAACGGTTGATCGGGAAAATGCTGAAGGACGCGTCGGAGGAAAAGAACGGGGACTACATTACGTTTTCTATCGTTCTGAGCCAGCACGACCTCGACCACATCGAACCGCTGCTCACCCCAACGGCAATAAGACGGACGTACTCCCAACTCTACGACGTCCCAGAGGATTGGATAGATCTGGACGCCATCAAGGAACGGCGCGACATGCAGAACGCGGCGGGTATTAACGGCGGCGGTGTAGCGTCTGAGGAAACCAAGGTGGACCGACAGGTAAAACGAGCTAAGAAGGCGCCGCCAAAATCTGATAGCGGGCCCAACTGACGTTGTATCAATTTTTTTAAAAATATAACCCATTTCTTGTCAAAATAAATCAGTAGCATGTGTTAAAGATTCACACAACAATAAGCAATGGAGGAAGGGTTACGCATGCAGCAAAACTCTCCGTCGGCGCACTTTTATTTTAAATATAATGATCAATAACAGGCTTCAGTTTCGTAATTTGTTGAGGGTTGGTCCAGGAATTGTCTCCCGCTACAGGGTTTATTTCCAGCGATTTATCTATTTTCAGCGATTTATCGTAGACGGGCGGGAGGTTAGAAGTTTTGTGACGGGTTGCAAATAATGCAGCGACAACAGCAATAATAGAAGTTATAACTGCAATTAAAACGGTGCGCTTCTTGGCGGTTGTTGTCGGCAGCGGTTGGTCTTCTGACAGTGTAACAATTGCAGTGTCGGCGGGGTGAGTCACTCGTCTTCGCCGACTTCCACTGGTTTCGCCGCACGTGCAGTCACACTGTCCTCGACTGTTGCCGCAATTTTCAAATCCTACGTCTGTGTTCCATATTTTGCATGTCTTGTGCGTATGTTCCGCGCTTAGATCGATAAAGACGTGTGACTTGGTACAAGGCACGGCGTGCACTTGGACGGGTGCACCAGCGCCAGTGGGAACGAGGATAGGTATAGGTCCTTTCACAAGACATTCAACGGCATGGTGCAACGTAATTCTTCCAATTCTTAACGCGTGTGTACCTCTAACGACATTGGTTGATACTCTTAGCTGGGTATTTTTATGATGATGGTCGCTCAAGTCAGTTCCGTCTGTACAGTGTTCAGATGCAATGGTTTCAAACATTGTTTTGATGCAGTGTATTTCAGCTTGACCCAACGGTGCATTTGCTGTTGCGCTTGTGGTTGGGTTCGTTGTGCAGGTGGAGAGTGGCACGGTTATGGTTGGAGATGTGGTGGTTGATGTTAGTGTCGCCGTGGTTGAGCTGACAGTGGCTGTCGTGCTCGAGACAGTGGTTGTGCTTGCTGTGGTGGTGGTGGTGATCGTCGTGCTGGACACAGTGGCCGTGGTGCTCGAAAGTGTGGTGCTGGAGACCGAGGAGGTGGTGCTCGACACGGTTGTTGATGTTAGTGTCACCGTGGTTGAGCTGACAGTGGCTGTCGTGCTCGAGACAGTGGTTGTGCTTGCTGTGGTGGTGGTGGTGATCGTCGTGCTGGACACAGTGGCCGTGGTGCTCGAAAGTGTGGTGCTGGAGACCGAGGAGGTGGTGCTCGACACGGTTGTTGATGTTAGTGTCGCCGTGATTGAGCTGACAGTGGCTGTCGTGCTCGAGACAGTGGTTGTGCTTGCTGTGGTGGTGGTGGTGATCGTCGTGCTGGACACGGTGGCCGTGGTGCTCGAAAGTGTTGTGCTGGAGACCGAGGAGGTGGTGCTCGACACGGTTGTTGATGTTATTGTCGCCGTGGTTGAGCTGACAGTGGCTGTCGTGCTCGAGACAGTGGTTGTGCTTGCTGTGGTGGAGGTGGTGATCGTCGTGCCGGACACGGTGGTCGTGGTGCTCGAAAGTGTTGTGCTGGAGACCGAGGTGGTGGTGCTTGAGACGGTTGTTGATGTTATTGTCACCGTGGTTGAGCTGACAGTGGATGTCGTGCTCGAGACAGTGGTTGTGCTTGCTGTGGTGGTGGTGGTGATCGTCGTGCCGGACACAGTGGTCGTGGTGCTCGAAAGTGTTGTGCTGGAGACCGAGGTGGTGGTGCTTGAGACGGTTGTTGATGTTATTGTCACCGTGGTTGAGCTGACAGTGGATGTGGTTGTTGTAGATGTTGTAAGTGTAGTAACAGAGGTTGTAGTTACAGTGGATGTTGTAGATGTTGTAAGTGTAGTAACAGAGGTTGTAGTTACAGTGGATGTTGTTTTGGTTGTTGTAGTTGTTGTTTTGCTGGTTGTGGTTTTGGTAGTGGTTGTGGTTGTTGTAGTTGTTGTTTTGGTGGTTGTGGTTGTGGTTGTTGTAGATGTTATAAGTGTAGTAACAGAGGTTGTAGTTACGGTGGATGTTGTTTTGGTTGTCGTCAATGTCGTGACAGTAGTAGACGTAACAGTAGTGGTCGTCAATGTCGTGAGAGTAGTAGACGTAACAGTAGTAGTCGTCAATGTCGTGACAGTAGTAGACGTAACAGTAGTGGTCGTCAATGTCGTGAGAGTAGTAGACGTAACAGTAGTAGTCGTCAATGTCGTGACAGTAGTAGACGTAACAGTAGTAGTCGTCAATGCCGTGACAGTAGTAGACGTAACAGTAGTGGTCGTCAATGTCGTGAGAGTAGTAGACGTAACAGTAGTAGTCGTCAATGTCGTGACAGTAGTAGACGTAACAGTAGTAGTCGTCAATGCCGTGACAGTAGTAGACGTAACAGTAGTGGTCGTCAATGTCGTGACAGTAATCGACGTGACAGTGGTAGTCGTTGTTACAGTCGTCGTTGTGTCCTCGTGCAAAAAGGTATATCCCTGAATGCATGTGCCGGAGCGCACAAAGGTGTAGGTGACCCCGGTGCACGTCCGCTTCGCTTCTGACGTTGCCAGGTTCGACGCAACGTGCACTTTGATATCCGACGTCGGTGACACCGAAGCATCGTAGTATGCCACGACCGTGTGACCAAGGTTACCAAATTCGACCAACGATTGTTCAGGGGATACATTATCCACCGTAATGACACCGCCAATGCCTCCCTCCGGCGGATCTTGATGAACGCTGCCTGAGCAAGAGTTTTGGATATGAATCATAAACGCAACAGTGCTGGATATGCCGCTTTTAAAATTGGTTGTTCCGACGGCTGTGACTGCGGCGTCGTACGTATCTCCATCGGTCAGTCCGGCCGGCACGTACGTAGGGGTGAAACCCGTGTACGAGTTTAAGGTCATGAAACTCTGCATGCCGTTGACCCCGTTGGGAACTGGCAGTGTACCTGCAGCATTCGACCACTGTACTTGCGTGCCCATGTTGAACTTCGTAACCGAATCGTGGTACATAGCGTCCGCCCATCCATACGCCGGATTAAACGACGGCCCAAACCCGATGGGTTCTACAGTCTGCGTAGACCAAAACGTTTCGTAGTCAATGTCAACCCCCACCCCAAACCTGTCGTTGTCTGCATAATATCCGAGCAGCGATGCTGCTGCTGATGGATAACAATAGGCAGTTAATGCCGTCGGCGGGCTCCCAAAGTTGCTAAAATAACTGTTCTCCGCTATCGGTTGCAACCAGTACACTCTTTTTCCTACACACGTCTGTGGTGTACTTGTTGTCACCGTAGTGCTGGTAATAGTTGTCACCGTAGTGAGGGTAGTAGTTGTCATTGTAGTAATCGTGCTTGACGTGCATGCACTTGGCGGCCCGTTGTCAGGACAGTTGTGGTTGGCCTGCATAGCAACGGCCTCGAAAAACATGTTGACACGGTTTGCCGCGAGAACGTTGTCCGTGTTCCAATGCGTTATGTAGTGGTTGAAAATCGTGGCACCGCTAAACATTGAAGTCATGCTTGTAACCGCCGCGGTGTTCCAATTGCCTACATCGCCGTTGAATTTAACTGCGTCCTTAAACATGTACTCCATTTCTGTTACGCTTGCTGTGTTCCAATCATCAATGTTCTGGTTGAAAACATCAGCGCTGTGAAACATGTTGTCCATTTTCGTTACGCTTGACGTATCCCAGTCAAGATCCATGTTAAAGGCTTTGCTGAGCTCAAACATGCCTCTCATGGAAGTAACCGCTGCCGTATCCCAATTCGTAATATCGCCGTTGAAATCTGACGCCTGCGAAAACATGTATGCCATGTCAATCACTTTTCCAGTATCCCATGCAAGATCTTGACTAAACTGTTCAGCTTTAAAAAACATATGTTTCATGTTGACCACGTTCGACACGTCCCAGCTGCCAATGTCTTGGTTGAACACCGTGGCTTTGTAAAACATTTGCGCCATTATGGTGCTGGCTGACGTATCCCAGGTACTAATGTCAACGTTGAACGCCGTAGCACCATAAAACACTGCTTCAAAAGTATTCACAGACGATACTACCCACGAGCCTATATTTCGGTTAAAACTCGTACAGTTTTCAAACATTTTGGCGAAGGAAGTGGCCCCAGACGTATTCCACGCTGAAATGTCTCCGTTAAAGGTTGTATGATCAGCGAAAGCGTCCGCGAAATTTGTAACACTGCCAACATCCCATCCCGAAATTGCACCTTCAGAGCCAGCGCAATTGCCATCAACCGGGTGGGTTGCCAGACATGCGTTGATTGTCGACAGTAAATGAAGTCGGTCGGTAATTGCAGCGCCCGCCTGCGTCGCGACCCCCGCAAGGATCAGCGCCGCGAACATCCACCGTATCATTGTGCCTGTGATCTGTTCGGCATCACCGCTATATATATATATCTCACACGTGAACTGTTACCCCAAAAAATGTCGATGCTTTTATCTGTCTTCACTCTACTCTAACACCACCGTGAAACAAGATGGCACAATTGTCATCGATTTTAGCCAGCTCGGAACGCCAGACGGCATCGTAGGTGCCTGCGGCTCCATTTCGTATGAAACGCTGATGCACTTCGTTGTGCAACACTGTCTATATATGCCGACCAACGTCCCGCGGAGTAACTGCACGCCATGCCGAGAAACACTCTAAACCCTGATAATCTTGCCGATGACCACTGCCGTGTACACCAATCTGGCACTGCGGGGTGGGGTGATTGGTTGTTCGGTTGGCAAAAGGTTGAGCCGGCCGCGGCCCCCCTAACCCCAACCCCAACCCTGTCAGACGACGATGTGTCCCCGGAGCCACTTGAGGTGGAGGTAGAGGCAGATTTAGACGCGCGAATCGACGTTTGTACAAGAACAGCAGCGAGAGTTCTCTTTGCCCTACACACAACCGATGTAGAGAGAGTGGCCGTGAAAAATAGGCACTTGCCTGAACCCTGGGGTCAGACGTGCGTTGCCAAGATGCTATCAAATTTTACACAAATCCAGAATGTATATGGGCAAAAAATGGTATTTGAACTGACAAACCCTAAAGACCGTGGCAAAATGGGCGGGCGCCACGCCACCTATCAAAGCTGGGTCGATGCAATCGACCTGCATCGCATAATGGACCCAGAACTCCGGCCACGCAATCTCTTGAATTTGCCCGCGGACTAATAATCGACTATCGGTGATGGACGTGACGCAGATAAAAGAGAAAAACCGAGGCCCTCTGCACGTAATGGTCGCGGTGAAGATCACCGTCATGTGCGGCACCTACCTGCGGACTTACCTCTTTTTGTGCGGATGAAACAATAACTGCAATACCAACTATAACTACTACAACAACGGTAATAATAACCGTTCCGCCGCTAACAACAACAACAACAAAAACTACAACCGTTCCACCACCAACAACAAGAACTACAACATCTACACTACATTTTGTACAACATATTTAAGAGCGAACTATACCAGCAAACCAGATATACGAAACCGCGATTCACGTTTGGATAACGGGACGGTTGCAGAGATGGACACCATCGGAGGGATGCTTGTGGTATTGGTATTTTTATTAGTGGTTTTTATGTTTATAAATGTCTACAATCCATGGGCAAAGGAGGTGTTCACGCACAACAACCCATGGGACATGGATGCAAACAGGGTTGCTGTAAACTAGGTGGCGCGCACGATGCTAACAGCAGTCGAAACATCTTGGCCTGTATCTTTTTTTGTTACTGGGTGGGATATACATATATATAAGACAAAATACACTCGTTGTAAAGAACAATGTCTCTTTTACTGCGTGCCACATTAGGTTCCGATGTAGCTGATGATAGCAGCAATTGTGTTTTAGTTGATTTTAGCCAACTAGGGACGCCCGACGGAATCTCAGGCGGCGCTACCTCGGTTGCTCACGAGACGCTGATGCATTTTGCGGTGAACGCAAGCCATAATGGATCCCTTGAAGTTGAGACCAACGACGGACGGCTCATAACGTTGGCGTTGTCAGAAACCGGCATTTCTAACGTGCAGGCGGTGACGCTTGACAACTACGTGATCATGTCGGTAGCACCGGAACTTGATGGCACCTTTTCCGCAGACGTCGAGTCTAAGATTGTTGCCGATGTGTGTCGACTGTGCATAATCGTAGGACAACAAGTGCAGGAAAACAGCGTTATACTGTTGGTTTTGTCGACGCAGAAGCTAGTGGCCGTTGAGGTTGAAGATTTGCAAGCGTCGTGCAGAGCGTCTGGCCTTCAGGTGTACGCCAGAGGCGAACCCTGCGATGCCGTTGTCGATGAGTCAGACAGATTGTTCTTTGTGCACAATGCTTCCGAGTCTGCTTCGACCACATTTTCTGCAGACGAATGGGACTCCGCCGGCGTCCAACTGACGTGCACAACCACAAAAGATACGGTTCTCGATGTAGCCGATGCCAAACCCGTTCCGCCATTGGCAAACATCGTTGTAACCTCGGCACTGTTCGCGCTTGGGGTTGTGGTAGCCATTATTGTTTACGTCACCCTTGACATGTAAATAAAGTGTAATACATTTATAGTGTAATACAACTTGCTGGAATAAATATCTGATTCGCATCTCTTTTTAGAAGTGTTTCAATTTAAATTTGCATTAATTATCGGTGACGTACAATGTCTTCCACGCCTCTTTCAACCGCATCCATTCGATCGCTTAATGCCAAAATACGGTCAAGCCCGCTTGGCAACGTCGACTTCTGCCCGCTGCAAGCATCCGTCACCGGGTCTTCCCTCACGATCGACAAGAAAACCCTCAAGAGTGGCAGCGAAGAGCTCGTGGTTGGGGTTCTAGACGGTAAGGGCGAGATGGTATACGACTTTGCTCGAAACAAGACCGCCCCGCTGATCAAGTTCCGGACTCCTATCTCGCACATCACCGGGGCGTACAGCTTTCCGCCCAAGCTTCTTGCCAAGTGGTTTGACCCTACTGCGGCCCACGACATCACCGCGTGCCTTCAACTATCCCCTGCTGGAGATCCGGCGGAGTGGCACGAGATTATGGACGAGATTGGACCCAAGCTGGCGCGGAAGTTCGCAAACGCCGTCCGCGAGCACGGAACGTGCATCCCAGGGGACGAAAAGACGAACAAACGACTCCAAAAGAAGAAAGAGTCGTTAAAGACCGAAGAGAAGTTCAGCCAGTGGTTCGAGACGGACATGTTGGGCGGGGACGGCACTCCGCACATGAGCCATTACAAAGGACGAATCTTGGATCCTGAGAATGCGGGGTTCACGTTTCGGTCAAACCTGTTCAAAGGGGCCGAAAAGATGACGAGCTCGGTGTACGATGATCTGCTCGACGGAAAGTTGGAGGAGATGCGCGAAAAGGTGGGAAAGCCGTGTCGGTTTGCGCCCGTACCGATTTACTGGCACAACAAGATGGTGGGTCCGGATGAATACGACGAAGTTGCTCGTCGCTTGAAGGGATCGTTGGCGTACGCGGTTATTTGGATAAAGCTGTTCGCAAATGCCAAGAACCGGGTGCTGAGCTTGAAGTGCGGCATCGATAAAGTGGTGATCGCACAACTCGGCGACGCGTCCGGCGGCGGCAGTGATGCCGTGGTGAATGTCGCGATGGACGCAGAAGTAGAAGAAGAAGAAGGGTCAAAGGACGTTCTTAATATTTTTGCTGACGTGTCGCAGGACGACGACGGGGCACCAAGTGCAAAGCGAGTAAAAACGTCGGAGTAAACATCCGCGCAATGATCCGCGCCGCCATCATTACGAAGTGCACGTCCGAACGATTAACCGTTTACGACATTGCCTGGCTTTCGGAATGGGCTCCAACATTATTTTTTGGAAAGAGGAATTTCCGGTTGTTTATGGGAACTCGTATGCCTCGGGAGAAGTATTTCAAGGAGTTCGCCGCCGCAGTGTGGATGGTGCACGTTATGCTGCTTGAAACCTTCGTTATCACCCCCGACGAGAGCTGCATCCTGCTTGCACGCTTACGTAATTACATTTAAAAAAGTAAATAAACTGTTTACACATCGTGAGCAAAAGTGATAGAGTCGTGGAACCACACGTCATCGTCGGGGTATGCAATCGTTGGTTGCCGTTTGGTGCGTTCGTACTCGGCAAAATACGCCAGCGTCCACAGGATGCTGCCCACCAGCTTCGCGACTGCTGCGTTCGGCCTTTTCAGAATTCCGCGTAACTGTTGCGGCTTAAAAACAAGGCAGTGCGTCCCTGCGACGTCTACCACTTCGCTGACAATGTTCCCCTTGCATGCCTGCATCTCGGTTATGAATTCTTTCACCTTCATCTTTGCTGGTCTGCACAGCGACTTTGAATAATCGCTCTTGAACGCCGCAAGAAGGTGGAACGCGGCAGTGAGGAGGCGGCCCCTGGTTGTCCCGTACTTCTCGCGCAGGATGTGCACGTCGATCAGTTCCTTGGGGTACCGCACATACCGTGCTCCTGTTCTCCGTTCCAACAGCGACTGCAACAATTGGTCGTAGTCCACCGTGACGATTTCAACCGTTTGCCCCGCGTCTGCTAGCTCCGTGCTTCGCTCCCGCACCATCAGGTCGGCCTCTCCGTGTGCCGACTGCGTCGTCGGAGGCAAAACATCGTCGTACTGCCGCACGTACCTCTTTTTTTCGGTGACTACCTCGACAGAGCAGCCCTCCTCCTCGCAGAAGACGGCAAACAGAGCTTGCCCGAGAAGTTCCCATACAATAGCCTTTGTGTCTTTGTCCCGAAGAAGCAAATCCCAAGGCATCACCATTGTAAGGTGTCCCGGGCCCAGGGCATCCAGCTTAAGCTCTGACACCGCCTCTTTCTCTTCAGCCGTGATTGGGTTGTGCGCGCGTGCACGGGATGCCGCGACGAGTGCTCTTTGCGCTGGCAATTTGTGCAGGTTGTCAAAATATACAGACACTACCTTTCCCGCGAGCGTGCCGTCTGCTGTGTGCCTTCGCACCTGCTTGGCAAGGCATTTCGCAATGCCGCGGGCCGACCGGGCGCCGCCGTTGTTCCCGGGAAACGTCGCAGTAAGACGGCGGCACGCCGCCGGACCGTCAAAAACAAATGCCGTAGCATCGGATTTGGTGGTGCCGTCGCCGACGAAGGCGTCCCCGACAATGTCGGCGCGGTAGGCGGGTGTCCAACCAATACCCATGTTGGTATGTGTGGTTGGCGCCGTTTACTCCTTCTTTTCTACCGAGGGTGTCGAATCGCGCGCCGCCTTAAACATAATGGTGGGCGCGGGCCCGTCGCTGGGGACCACCGCGTACCGTGCAGTCCTGCCGCGTTCCGCTGCTGCGTGCGCCGTGAAAAGCGTGGACCAAAAATCTAGGGGGGGTATGTCCGCCATGACGTGGTCACGTTGTGGGGGTGGAAATATATGTGGTTTGATTTTATGAGAGGGCAAACCGCGTTCGTTCACAGTTATGTTCAACAGCGGCAATCAAACGATACAAGTTCTAGCCGCGTGTCTGACATTGTTAACAGGTATTTTCTATTCTATTGCGTTGTACCGAAATGATGCAATTGTGCAGGAAGAGACGCTGTCGCAATATGACGAGTATGGCGCTACATGCGGTATTAATGCAACGTTCAGGCAGCTGAAAAAGACAGACGGCACGCACGCTAACTACGTCGAGCTCACCAACGCCGTCGGCGGCGGAATGGTGAGAGGAAAGATACAACCGCCGTGCAAGTACGAGGACATCCAGACCAACATCTTGACGGCGGAGACGGAATTTGAAGCCGGCGCTGCCGGCGTTCTTGCACCTATTTTTTACACCAAGGCCGCTATGGAGGCTGTTGACGGGGCTGACTGGACAGCAGCCGATGTCGAAAGTTGGCAAAATGCCTGCGTCGACGGGTGGAACTACGAAGGCCCCACCGGCGTTGATGCATGGTCGGATAGCAAGGCGAAAAAGAGTTCGCAATACTTGGGCGTGGTAGGCATCAGCGACCTTAATTGCAGAGCAAGGCCTTCACCTACTCTAGGTTTAGATAGGGTTCAGATTGTTCTTGATATTGACAATTTACAACAATTTAATGTCATGAACGATGAGTTTGCCCGTCAGGTTGCCGCCGGATATAAGACCGGTCTTACATTGGAAATGTGCGCGTACGCGATTCGGGCGCTTCACAATGCCAACAATGATCCCGATACTGATGATGCTGGTAACCCCGGTGACCCCCAAGATCACTTTCCGGGTACGTTTAATGTTGATGGGTTTGAACCAATGTTTGTGTACGCAGAGGTGCCAGTCCGGTCGTTCGACCTAGGTGGTCTCGGCACTTTGTTTGTTAATGATGGGCAAACCAACAAGGTACACAATTGCATTGGCGTTCACTCTCATTCAGATCTTGCCGCGGCGGACCGGATTTTTGGTAGTTCCGTACACAGCTGTGCAGCAATCTTGCAAAACGTAGACGCCACTGCTATGAACACGATGCGTAATACGCTGGCGGATACCAACAACCTGTGTTACGGCTTTGATCATAATCGGGGACAAGCGGACGAATGCGATGACAACGAGCATGTGCAGTGTAATGCCGGTGTTTGTGTATGTGAAGCTTGCGCAGGGTTAGGTGCCAACATCGGCAACGCCAAAGGCGACCGTATTTCCGGAGCTGTCACGACCACATGCAACGACTGTGATCTAGGTTTTTATCCTAACGCTGCAGCAGGCTGTACAGCATGCCCTGCTGCTGCTGCTGCTGTTGCTGCTGGTTTTAATGAACGGCTTGCTGCAACAACGCCTTACCGGGGTCAACTTGGCGCCGCTATTGGCGCTGCACTTTGCGAGTGTCCGGTAAATACATGTGCAGCCCAAGGCTTTTGTGAGAGTTGCGCCGCCGCAGGAAGGGTTAATTGTCTAGGTGCTGTTACTAATCCTCTAGGGGCTAGACCATTCGAAGTAGATGCTGCCGCATCTACTGACCAAACAACGTGCGTTGCTGCCAGACGTCGTCGTGATGTTGGCGCTGTTGATTTCATCGCTGATGCCGCGCTCGTGGAAGAGGACGAAGCACCTGCGCGTCGTCGTCGTTCAAATGCTGGATTTACGAACAAGCTTCTTTATAACGATCAGGGTACCGGAATGATGCTTAATTCCATTACCGACATGTGCCAGGCAGCGATTTTGGCTCCGCTTTCAATGCGAGAAGTTATTGATCACCATGATTCGCTCATTCCGGATCGAGATGCTCGTCCTGACCCTGAAGCTGCGATTGGACTCAAAAAGGTGCGTTCGTTGGCCCCGATGGCCGTGTTGGCTATGTGGGATAAAGGCGACAAGCTTCTCGAGGCTGCATGGGATACTGTTTTGGAGACGTACCAAACTGTTTTGAACCACGGGAATACGTACAGCTCTGGAGACTGCGAAGTTATGCCTACTGGCGATATTTTCACTCAGGCCCAACGCATGAACGAGTTTTTCGATACTGCAAATACTTACACCGGTCTTTTGTGCATGCAAGGTGTTAGAAACGATGTACCAGCCGGCGTTGACACTGGTAATAGAGCAGCGAGTTGCCGAACCGCATCGGGGGGAATTTCTACCGGTGGAATGACTCAATTTGGAGTTTCGCTCAACGACTTGCTCGGCGAAGGCGACCACCTCTTTGTGATGATGGGGTCGTCGTACATCCTGCCGACTACATCGCTGCACTCCGTCGGAAACGCCCGCAAAAACGCTGCGAGTTGCACCAACAAGTGCAAAACGATCAAGACGCTTGGGGGTGTGACCGTAATCACCGGCGGCGTTGTCTTTGTGTTTTTATTGCTGATTTTCATGCCTGCGTGCTCTTCACTCACTTTTGGCTCGGACAAAAAACCAATAATGCCTATTAATTCGTACAGTGGTGGCCCCATCATTATGCTTTCACTTGCTGGCCTCAGTCTATTCGTCGTGCTGATTGGTATTACGTCGATTATGCAAACGGAGACAAAGACAATGGAAGAGTGCGGCTTTACGTCGCTTGCTGGCGCACTTGGAAACGTGCCAATGACACCGAACTTGACGCCGGATGATCCTGCGGATTTGAACCTCAATGCTTTTATGTACAGCCAACCTAAAATGGGTCGTGCTGGCAAATTGCGGTGGAGTGCGTTCGCCACTTCTCTTGGTGTTTTGGCGTGTTTTATTGCCATTCTAACCATGTCGTGCTCCGAGCCCAAAGATTACTACTTCTTCCCAACGAAAGGAGGAATGGGCGGATTTTAGTTTTTTTTCGCGTTTTTAAATACCATTTTCGGTTCGTTCGAAGTGTAATTCAAAATTAAAGGTGAATTATACGTTTGTATTTTGTTTGCGTTTACATTGTTACAACTAAAATGGAGCCGCTGGCTGTTTACTTCGTGTCGGGTACGATGCCTGATGTTTATACGCACGCGGGAGCATACTTTGAGGCTGAACTGAGCATCCCCTACGTGTACGCAACAGACCCTGTATGGTATGGATGCGGTCCTAATAATGCTGAGTTCACCCTTATTTATAACATTTTTCCCGAAAATAAAAGCTGATTTCATTTTGTTTCTTGCTATATGCTGCCCACTTGCTGGTGTTTGCAGTAACTTAGACATGGCCGTTATTAAGTCGTTTGTGCGTGTGGCCGAGGGTGCTTTCGGCATGCTGCGTGCCCTTTTTGCCTCCGTATTCCCCACCCTCATCGAAAACGCAACCTTAATTGGGATTCTGCTGGGTTCCGGCATCGCCCTTGTTGAATTGCGCCTTATTCTCCTTACGCTGGCGCCCGAATTTGCAGCGCACGCCAAGGCATGGGCGGTTTGGTTCACGATTTTCATGCCGAACGTCGACCTTGTCCTCGATACGATCAAAGCTGCAATTTATACCGTCCGATTGACCATTGATTTATTTATTGGCCGCCCAGCGCCGCACTACCCAAAACTCCTGTGGCCAACGCACGCGATTACCGCCGACGCCGTCAGCGAGTTTGCGTGGAACCTCAAACAATGCCACGGATTTACGCCGCGGGATTCGATTCGGTACATGACAAAGCTTTCGGCGTCCCCCGCCGTGTGCCCTGTGCGCCGGTTTGCCTATCCTATACGCATCCTCAACACGTCTCTTGTCCCCGCGTTGCAGTTTCTGTCGTTCGATGCCGATCCCAACGGCGGCTCCCTCTGCGTTGAAGACAGCTCCCACGTAACTGACCCCCTGTTGTGCTCAATCATTCAAGTTGGCGGCGTCTTTCTCGAGTACGCCCTCCCCGCGATGGTTGTGGTGCTTATTGTGGTGTCATCGTTGCCTGCTACGGTGAAGCTGCTTCGCGGCGTTGGCGGCCTCGTGGTGGACATCCCCCTAGATGTTATTCGAACCTTAGAAAAATATATCTAATAAAGCTTAATCGACGCAAACCGTTACACCCCACGTGTTTCGCATCACAAATTGCACCCTGATGTTAGCGTGCGCGACGAGGTAAGTCACGGTTGGAAACAACCGTGCTGGGCACGTGAACGTGTAAATGTACTTTGTGGGTTTAATTTCGTCGGAAACGTCAACGTGAAAAAAAAGAAGGTACCCCTCCTGAACGACCGTTACAACGTAGTAACTCGTAAGGGATTGGTCGCAACACTCGGCGCTCTTAACGCCCCATTGCAGGCAATGGTTGGTGCCCGATACAATGTAGGTTCGGCGGTGCTCGCCGTCGTTTAAATCGTCGTGCAGCGCAGCGGCTGAACGCATGGAGCGTAACGCGATGCACGCACTTTCAAGGCATTCTGCGATTTGCATTGTCGTGTCTTTACGGCACGTCATTTTCAGTTTAACAATGGGTGGGACAAACTGCATATATGATGCCGCGGGTCTCTGCTGGTAACCTGCACCTCGTTATGTCTAGAGTCGACGACGTGTATGACCTGCTGGTTACAAATACTGTCGTTTTTTTAGACAAGGTCAAACATGTAGCTTTTGTACTTGTGGATATTATAACGGTCGTTGTTGCCTTTGTTTTCTGGAGCTTTATGCATAAAATGACCACAGATACGGTTACGGTGACCGTCGCGGCTGCGCCTGCTGTCACGGAAGTTAACTTGTGGGACGACAGCCAAACTTACTTTGAAGAAGCTAAAACTGCAAAGAATTTAACGCTTGCCGCTGCTTGTTTTCTGGCGGCATCGGTTATTGTGAAGGGTGTTAACCTTTCCGGAGCTATTGCAAACGACGACAAAAAGGTTTCTAGCATCGTTCGAAGCACATTTGTTGCTTTCCTTTTCACGATCTTGAACATCACTGGGTCGTGGTTGTTTGTTTTTGGAGTTACCAAATGGATTCACTTCCTTGCCATTAACACGCCAACAGTGATTGCAAACGCCGGATTTGCGGTGGTTGAACCGACTACTGGCCAGCTGTCAACGTCGGTGGCCGGCCCAGTTGTCATGGTGCTTCACGTCGGCTTCAAAATCCTCGAGTACGCCCAAATTATGTTTGACGGCGAAAAGTATTGGAACAGGGCAACACGGTTGTTCTCCGTGCTTGTTGTTGGCGTTGTGTACTCTTGGCTGACGATTAAATTCAGGCCGAACGATGGAAACGTGCAGAATTCTAACACTTTGCGGTACGCAAATTGTCCCGAAACCTTCGATTCTTCGATGGAAAGTGAAATTGAATCGATACGAAAAACAGCGTTCTATACGTTTGCTATTGGTGCTGCGCTTGTTTTCGTTGTTTTCTTTGTGGATATTGTTCTTGCAATGAAAAGCAATGTTAAAAAGAGCTACCCAAAGATTGAGTGGGCGGTACGTTTTGTGTTGTACACGACTTCCTTCCTGGTGCCGTTGATTGTGTGGGCGATATTCTACGGACGCGTCGGCAAATCATACTTTCAGGGTATTTGCTTTCACACCACTGGCGACACCAGCGAATACGCTCACTATTTTGCCCCTGCTTTTATTCTTGGCTGGGTATACGCCACGAGCGTTGTTTCAAGATTGAGTAACCACATCTACAATCAATATAAATAAAATGGATCGTCTTCTTTTCCAACTCGCAGCCGCTAAAAAACCAACGTTCGTTTTGCACGGGCACGTGTGGGTGAATAACAGCAGCGTTAATATCAAAAACAACTATTGTTTCAAGCGGTCTTCTGATCTGTGCCCGCTGGGCACCGTTCTCCTTACAGACACCGAAATGAAACGGTCTTTAATTTATGTGCACCCAGGATCGCACATACTTTTAAAATAAAATCTTCTTTCTCGTTCTTTTCTTTTAAGCGTTAGCGAAGTTGTTTAGCGGTCATTGATACGTCGGGAATCAAAAAATATGCCAGTGGTATGCACAACAACGGCAAAACAACATTTCCCGCCACAATCATGGCGGCAAAGTTGTCGTACGTGCACACGTCGTCGTTAAACTCTACTCCAGCTGCTTCGGCGGCCGCCGAACCTAGAAGCACGCTCAGCGCCGACCCAAAGTTCTGGTACCCCGCGAGTATGGCGTAAAAGACGGCTTCGTGCTGCCTGGGGCACAGCTTGGACGTTAACACGACCGCGGGCATGGCGTCCATCGTTTGTGCAAGCGGGATGGCCATGCCGCTCCCCAGCATCATAAAGACTTTGTCGGGTATGTGCGGGAGGTTGAGCCGCTTAACAATTACAACGTCGAAAATGCTGGCGATACACTTGAAGCCGGTAGTGCACCAAAACAGCCGGCGGAAGGACGCTGAGCCAAAGAAGCGTTGGACTATTATTATGCCAAAAACCCCTACCACCGAAGCGCTCAGGCCAAGCACCGTGATGTAGTACGACAGCGGAAATGCCGGCCCGTTCGGCACGCATTTGCTGGACGCCGTGAAAAAGTAGTCCATACTGCCTGGGTACGATAAGTACAGTGCAGAGGACATGAACATGTACTGGTTGGCCCGTGCAATGTCAGGCGGCAGGTACCGCCACGCCACCGCAGAGATGACCACCGCCGACAGGACGGCGTACACGATGTGGACCATCCAACTGCCAACCAGCGTGACCACAGTCAAACCGGCGGCGGCTGCGGTTATAGTGCCGGCCGTTATCACAAGGCCTCGGTCAAACTCGGGCGCCGTGCACGGATCCTCCGCTAACCATCCTGCCAGCGTTGGGCCGATAACCTGCCCGCACAGGACTGTACAAATCCAGAGGATTATGTCGGTTCGTCCGGCGTCTGCCAGCAAGCCTCCAATGATGACGGCCACAGTCTGAGCACAAAACATGGATCCCCAGATGAGGGAAACAAGCAACCCCCCCGTCTCCGGAAGCCCTCTCATGTACTCGGCGTACTTAGCTTCGGTGCAGATGTCTACCCACGCAATTTGCACGTTCACCACAAAGAGGAGGAACGCGACGGTGGTGGCGGAGGCCGACGTCGCGGCCGTTGCAGCTACAGCCGCCATCGCGACGGTGCCGACAATGGAGGCCATCAGAATGTAATACCGTTTCCGGAACGAAAAAATCGGAAAAAAATCAGAAAGGAGCCCAAAAATTCCTTTCAGCGACCAAGGGAGAAGCACGATTAAGGTCAGCTTCTGATACTGCGTGCTGCTGCTTACGTTGACGAGCGTCTTGAACAGCGGGAGCATGGCCAGCCGAAGAAGGCTTCCGGCCCCACCCTTGAGCCCCATGTAGACGGACCCGGCAAACGCCAGAAACCGAGGATCAAACTTGGAAAGTCCTTCCATCATTTGTGTGTATGTAATGCATCGCAGAGAAGCATCGGTTATATGCACGAGGATCTTTTTTGTACAATCATAATTTCGTTTGCTATGGCTTCCACTCAAGTGATGACGGTGGCCCTTGTTAATGCCGGGCTGGTTAAGGTCGACTCTGACTCTAGCGGGAATGCGTGGGCATCTGTTGCATGGCAGTGCGGCGACACTCCGGCAAACAAGGCCCTCAACGCCTTTGACTTTAACACGTTTGGAAGGGTGGGAGTTCTAGTTCTTATGGAGATTTGTGACATCACGATGGGCACCGCTGCTGGTCTGTACGCTAACGGCATCTTGCCCGACACCCCAGAAATAACTGGCGGCGGCTGTAACTTTGGCTTTTCCATTGGGCATCCAGACACTGACCGGATAGTCGGCAAAGTCAGCGCAGCCCTTGCAGAAATTAAAAACGCAAGAGAAAATGAAACGTTTACCCTGACCCCGGAAGGTTTTCAACGACTGTATGCAAACGCGGCAGACCTCCTGGTATCCGTCATGGCGGGCGCGTACTCGGACGACGCGCACGCGCACCAGCATGCACTGTTTGACATCACCTCTAACATTGCGTTGTGTTCGTGCTACGTTGACCAAGACTTGGCGTACACAGCGTTGAGGCGGGTGGGCGCCAAAGGCGGGTATGCTACGCCCTCTTTTGTTGCAAAGGCCGTGCAAATGGCCGACGTGTGCGCTGTAATCAAGGCGGGTGAAATGACAAAAAGCAAGTACCCAAACATGAGGATGCTCATGGAGCCTGACCAGTTCGAGCATGATAACCCGATTGGATTTTTGGTTGCTGACGATGCAGTGGATGCTATGTTCTTGAAACGGTCTGATGTGGCGAAAGGCGTCAAGGGAGTTTCAAGCGAGTGTAAATACGGTCGGTGCTCGGCTCTTTTTTTCCAGCGGAAAATAGTTGTCGTGGTTTGGCACGCAGAGGCTACAAATTTTAATTATCCTTCCGTTTTCAGCAATGCTGCCGAGCAGCTTATTGCATCTGCACGAAAGGTAGCTAAAGAACAATTCAAAATTGTGAAAGGCCAGTACATCCCGTGCGTTTTGATGACAGACCCTAACCTGCAAACGTCTGACGACGCAGTGACCGCGGCGTGTATGATGGAGGGGAGCGGCACCTACCTGTTCAACGATATGTGCAGCAAGATCAACGTTAGACTCCCGTCGACTTCGTTCGAAACGTTCCAGAAAAAGCGAAACATGACTGGATTGATGGTGGCGGCAAATGCTGAAGACGCGCCGGTGGCGTGCAACTCGCTTTCGATCTCGAATGTTCGACCGGTGAGCACACCTTCGTTCGTTACTGGGTCGGTGTACCCGTTCGAGTGTATGCCGATAGATGCTTCGTTCTCGACAACGGAGTTGGCGTTTGAACCGACGGATGCTACAATCTTGACCACACCCTTTTTGGTTTTTCTTTTCTTCTTTGCTTTTTTTTCTGGTATAGTTCCTTCCTTGAGCGAATCGTTTGCAGTATGGCTTGCGTGAACGGAGACATGGCTCCCACAGTTTTTTTTAACTCTGATGGTATGGAGGACTTCGTTTTCAACAATATTATAAATATAGGCATTTCTGCCGGAAAGTTTCCATGCATAGAACTAGAGGATACGTGGATACAGATGTTAATCGGGGAAAGGAAGGCACACGGCAAACAAATCAACGCTGCACGCGTAACCAGGCTGTCGCTGTGCGCAACGTATAGCGAGCTGCTTCCGTTGTTTAAAACGAAAGGAGGAAGCACGATAAAGTTTGTCCGAAAGTGCCAGTGGGCTGCACGAATCCGCGTAGACGCAAATTGCACGAACGCAGCAAGAAGTACACGCAAGATGGTACAGTGGGGCGGCGCGTCTGCTAAAGTTATAGACCGCGCTAACAGAGGGAGAATATCCCGTTCGTGGCGGTAAATGTAATGCATTTTACAATTTGCTGAAATATTATAACGAAAAAAACAAATAAAATGAAATGAGCATGCTTCGGTTTGTTTTTAGTAAGCACAAGTACAACGCGTACGTTTACAAAGCCCGCGTCACCACTGCATGGGTGCGAACGTCTACACGAAATGGTTATTTCCGTCATATTTTTGTTTTCTTGAACTCGTACATAATTGAAAAGTCCAGCTGGACTTGTGTCGAGCTCGTTGCACTGTGTACGCAATTGCATAATATAGGGCTGTACAGCGAGTCGCTGTAAATATATACACTAATATATATATTTATTTTTAACAGGTTTAGTTTTACACTGTACCAAAGTCCAACTGGATATTCTTGTACTATACAATATAAATTGACTGCGATTTTTGGATTCCAAAAAATAAAAATTTGCACAACAGGCACCGCAATGGACCTTGGTTACGTGCTCGAGGTGCTGCAGTGCATTCAGCTCGAAGAGGCCCAAGAGACTAACGGCGAAAGGCAAGCGGGCCTGCACCATGTGGGCTACATGGACGCACACTTCAGGACGGCGGCCGACGCAGCGTCGTACTACAACCGGCACAACAAACACATGCGGCCCTTGCGTGCCCACGGCACCAACGCCAGCGACTGGGACCCAAAAACGCAACTAACATACATCATCCGCAAAACCTACCCAATGCTAACAGCACGCCACCCGCCGTTTGATCCAAACGATGCATCGGTTAAAACGCTAGACGAGTATAACTGCGTTGTCGCGGTTGATGCCGCGTGGAAGAAGTAGACGCGCTTCTTTAAGAAGAGAGAGCTACGAAAGATGGAGAAAAACGGTCGTGGGGTCAAAGTCACATGGTCTTTGGATGCCGGACGAACTGTGGTTTAACCCTTTAACGTAAAATATTGTACTATATGGTTCACCCGAATGGTCTCGGTAAATTTAAAAAAAGCGTGCAACAATTGAGCGTCGTTCAACCGACGTTTGCTACCCATCACACGAGTGACACCGCCGACAGCATTGATCTCATTAGGATTATTCGCCTCAAACAAACCGAGTGTTGGTACATACGAGAAATGCCGCACAAGATTGGAGTGTTTGCAAACCCCTGGTCGGATCAAGCGTTTCAAATTCAAACCGGGGAATGGTTGACGTATTCCAATTTAAAAGATTTTGTAATTTCGTACGGCAATAAGCCAACGAAAAACATTTTTATCGACGAAGCGTTGTTTGAAAACATGTACGATGGGTACGGGTTGCTCGATCCGGAAGGCCCAAACGTGCATTTGGTTTCCCGCAAAGATAGCAAGGCATGCTTCGACGTTTACGACAATTGTCCGTATTGTTTTTGCCATGAGGAAACCGGTAATTTTGCCAAAATGCATCTTCTTTACGAAGACGAAGAAGAGTCTTTGGGGTTCTCTGCTGTCGAAGTCGAGATGTATTGCGACACTTTGGCGGTAGGTGCGTTAAGCGCAAAGAGGGGCGAGCACATGTTCCGCGTCATGTACGACCGGCAATACATTAAAGTGCATTCGGGTGCATTAAAACAGTTTCAACAGGCCAACGACGGATTTATATACGACAAATCCACTTGCACGTTCACGGTAAAGGACGAAGCGTTTAAAATTAGGGCAGGTGCCTCAAGTGGCGGCGGCGGCCTTGCGGACGATTCGGCAATTCAGCCAGCCCCGTGGGAACAGTTGCAATCCGCACTGATAGAGTTGGTTGTAAAAAACGTAACGTACTACGACCTTAAGGCGACACCATTAGCGCGCTTTTCGACGCAGTATTTCGCGTGGCAAACATATGAGTTTGGAGAGTCTAGCCCGAAGGCCAAAAGATCAAGAAGTTTAAACGTGTTCGAATTGGAGATTTGCCCGCTTGCTACAGGTGTCCCTGGAAACTTTAAGCGTATCAGTTTTGGTACGTGAAATTGGACAACGTGGGGGGTGCGCGAAATGCAAACGAACCACCCGAGTCATCGTTTGGCAGGGGTGTGTGCCCAATCTTTGTTTATTATTTTATGTACGAGATGAGGCGTTCGATGTCTCCCGGACGAGCGCCCATTGTAAGCAGGTGCTGTTTAAGGTAGTACAGCTTGTAATTGCACACGCGCATGGCGTGGAGCATCGTGAACTTGACGGTTTCGGCGAAAACGCCCGACAAGTCTGGAAGGGCGTAGGGTATGTTGGCGTCGTTGTCTTCTTCGGACTCCTTGGCGCAGTTCGCGCACACCTTCGCGTGCGTGCACTGGCAATCTCCCGTTTCCCACTCAGTTAATCGCAGCACGGCCGGGATGTGCGCCTGTTGCAGGTGGAATATAGCCCACAGCGGGTTCTTCACTGGTTGCGAGAGGTCGTTCAAGTATTGCGTGTAATCGATGACGGTGCCGCTCTTGTCGCACCCCTTTACGGCAGACGGCGTGTGCCCGCGCACTTCTTTTAGCACGTTGATTGTCTTCAAAGTGGCCTCGGTTGGCACAACTGCTCTGATAAAGTCGTCGCAGAAAGCGTGCACATCAATTTTATATGTCACGTCTCGTTGTACTTCATACTCTTCGTACTGCATGATGCCAAAGTCTTTAAGGCTATCGGCGATGCGAACGAAGCTGTTGACGATGTCTTCGGTTAGATCGTCGTGCTGCGGCGGAACGTACAGCGTTTCCCAGTCCACAAACGCAACAAAGTAATTGGTGTCGGCGAAGCGGAAGTTGGAGCCGTCTTCTTGCCAGCCACGGAATATCACAAAATTGCACGGCCGTGCATCACCGTGGACAAACCCGTACGAGTGCAAATTGTCCAGGCAGTGCAACGCTGCTTGCACCACGGTGCATATCCCAATGTCGTTCGTCGGCGACGTTGTTGCAATGTAATCAAGCAACGGTACACCTCTTTGGGAGTGTATCTGATGGTCAACAACTTGCATGTTCGGCGCGCTAAACGGGTAAGGCGCGATCAGCTTTGCCATTGTGAGTTCGTAGAGGGTGCATCCACGCTTAATGTAGCGGAGCTCCCTGCCTGCTGCGCCGTTGCTAGTTGCTGCCGGGTTTGACATATTGCGATTGTGTGTTACTTTTTTTTTTAAAAAAAATGGTAGGACGTAATACATATATTCTGACACTTGTTTTTTGTTTTACATTACATTCATACTAATTACAAATTTGTGTTACAACTTATTATTTTTACCATGTCCTTTCCGCCGGCTTTGTTTAAGGCCTACGGGCATATGACGCCCGCTGAGCAAGCGTGGACGTACGCCTCCGTCAGCGAGCGCGACGCTTTGATCATTAAGTGCATTCGGAACAACACAATTACGCCGGCCGACCTTGTCTTGTGCATGACCACCAACCAGATTATTCCTCGCATTAGCTTCGCCGACACCGCGGTTGTGTTTTCCCGGGAAGTTCATTTTGATGAACTGCTCAAACGGCTCAAGCACGGATGGAAGCTGGTGAAAAGCATTTTGGACCGGTGCATTATAATCGACCAACGAACGCACGTCTCCAACCGTATGGTTCACGAAACCGCGTACCGATGCCACAAATACAGAATTGCAGTTTCTGCGATTCCGATTCAGGACAGCGAAATACTTAAATGTGCATGCGGTGATTTGTCGAAGAATTGGTTAACCATCTTTCGGATGCACCGGAAAGGAATGCGTCCGTGGTCGTGGCTGGCGCAGGCAGTTCACGGGGCACCGGAACAGATAAGGGACTTGGCGTACAACGAGGCCGCGCGAATTGTGCCTGAAGATCTATTCGTATCTATGCAACGGTTGCAGTGGATGTTGGATGACGAAGAAACGTTGAACGACGCGGACATATTGAAACGGGTGTGGAACATATCGCATGACAAAGACGGTGTGCCTTTGCACGTGTTTCGTCACCCACTGTACCTGCACACTCATGCCCCGCCACTTGACGACGAAGTGCTAGTAAAGTTGTTGGTGAGCTACGTCAAAGGCGCTATGGTGGAATGGATTGCTGGCAAGTGGAACGTCAGGCATGCCGAAGAAAACAGGGCGAGAGAGAGGATTGAGTCTGTGCGGAGAATGGCGATCATGTTCGTTGACCGTGTTGCGCTTCGGGTTGCAACTCCGGATGTGACGCGATTCTTTCAAGAGGTGTACGGACACGGCGGTCGAGGAGCGGTGTCAGCTGCGATAGGTTGGAGCATGGTCAGGCGGTTCATCTACGGCGCGGGAGACGCGGTAACCATCCCCGCTGTGAAGGAAGGCCAGAACGCGTCGGGCAACAAAGGGTGGCTAGGGTACCGCATCACATCTAGGGTTGGCCGGCTTCTTGCCGTGAACGGAGGTGTGTGGAGCTTGGCGTACGATGCTATTCGGTCGGAAGACATCGATTGGTTTGTCACTTCGTGCACGCTGCTTCCTTCGTACAGCTCTAACAAGACAAACGACGTTTTAAACCGGTACGGAAAGAGGGTGGCGAACGCAGTAATCGCGATGTGCCACGACAGGTGCACGCCGTTTACAAAGCATGCGATGTTTCTCATGGCTGTCGGTGGATACTTGAATTCAGCTCAAATCAATGTAGGGATTGGGTGCAACCATAATCTTAAAAGGAATGCATTGTTCTCGGCGCAGTTCAAGAGCGTTGCTCACGGCATGGCCTTTGTGGCCAACACTTCAAAGGTGCACATGCACGCGTGCTCCGATCTGTTTCACGCTGGGTTTGTGTACAACCCAACCGATAAACTTTTTCCGCAGTTTGACGTAGCGCTGAGCTCAGTGTCGGTCCTGTCTTCGACGGCTCGGCGCCTAGCAGTTCGGTTCAAGAAACCGGTGCTGTCGTACTACGACGCGAAGCGGATCAAAACAGCGTGGCTCTGCATGAAACGGGCAAACATGCAAGAAGACAGCCCAGGCTACAGCCATTTCTTCGAGGCCTTGCCCGCCGAACTCATAGTCTACATCGTATCGCTAAACCCGTACACCCAGTTTTACCCAGAGACAGTTCTTCAGGACTTTGAGCCGAATGTCCGGTTTGGCCACCACGGCAGCAACCTTATATTTTAACAATTTATTTTGGTTTGCTTTAATATTATACTACGAACGTTTATTTATTTTATATTTTTAATTTCTTTAATTTCTTTAGGGGTGATTTGCACCCAGTTGTGCATGTAATAATTTGTGAAAAACGCCATCGCGCCGTCGTTCATCTCTGCAAGGTGCTTGTTCATGCACGGAATGCACTCCACCTTTTTTGTCTGCGTGTTGAACAAGTGTGGCGTTTCTGTTTCTATTTCCGCTGCGCACTTATGACATGATGGCATTGCACGTTTGTAAATTTATGGCCACCACCTCCTTTGAAAGAAATGCATGACAAGCAACCACATCTCCAGCGGTAATTCGAAGCTTGTTTCGCGTGCCCTGTTGGCCACGGCCAAGACCGTTTGCACTGCATCACGTACTCGGGCATGGAACAGCCAGTGTGTCCGCGGTCGCCATCCTGCGCCGATGTCTCTCATGAGGTTGTACGTGGGAAGATCACCCTGTGCGGTTGCACGTGCGGCGGCGTATTGCTTGTACGTTTCCAGGTCGGGATCGACGACGGTGCGATGCTTCAGCACGTAACGGGCGTCGGCGTGCAACCGGAACAATGCCACCAACGACATCCAGCTGTGGCACGCATCAATTTCTGCGACGCTCAAGCCGGTCGAGTCCTGCAACTGTTTGTTGATACCGTAGACCACCAACAGCGAGAGCGTGTACAGCGGGTTCTCCTCGCCACGGCCACGGCTTGCTACGGTCTTGTTCGACGGAAGGAGGAAGAAGGCGCACGCGCCTAGCCCCGCGATTAATATCGACGTGTGCGCCGCTGTCATATTGTACGACGTCTCGCGAGCATTGATATCAACACCTCCATGCTGCAGCAGCAGCCGAACTACATCGTTGCATCCGTTGTGGGCAGCAGTGTGAAGCGCGTTTTCGCCGTCGCAGTTGGGTGGCGTGGCGTTTGGGTCTACGTTGACAGCCAGGAGTTGGTGCACCGCTTTAGCGTTGTTGCACTGCGCGGCACGTCGAAGTAACGTTGCCATATGTAATTGTAACAGTTACAAAAGCTTTTACTTTCGAGTGATAAAATGAACCGTGTAATGCATTCTTTTTTTTTATTATAAAATCAAACAAATAGGAGTAAAAACTACAAGAACTATATGCGGTTTTGCACTTATGCTCCTTACTCGCGTGACATGTCCACAAAAACAATAATTGTGGGAACCTCGTTAACGCGTAATTGTGCGTACCGGGCGCTGCGTCAACATGGTGCCAACGTCATGCAAACGCAGGACCGAGAAGATCAGAGTGCAACTGAAGAGTCGCTGCTGAAATCGTTATGTGACTGGACGGCGCCGGCCTCTGTTGTTGTTGCAACGACGGAGCCTGTACTAGAAGGGAAAAAGAGGGTATACAAATGTGTTTTTCTGTACGGGGTGGTCTTGTCCCAAACATCTGCATAAATGCATTAAACGTCGATAGTTTGAATACGTTTCGTGGCAAAATGTTGGCTGCTTCGTAAATATCGTCGATGCAGACAGCCGGCATATTTGCAGCGGCGCTCGTGTAAGGTACATGCCTTTGGGCGCGCTGGCTCTCTAGTCGGTCGAGGAAATAAAGAGATTCGCGTGGGTCATCATAAATTGTAACTTCGCGATCTGTATTTCTGGTCCTGCATTTTTTAGCCACTAGTGCACTTTGTATTACCGTCGTGCATATTTGAGCGGCTGCATGAAGTAACAGTTGCGTTAAACAGTTCTTTTGGCCGGTTGGTGCCGGTACTGTGTACGGTTTGTTGCACCTGCTTCGCAGTGAATCTTTGCACGATTTGGTGTCCAGGTGCTTTGATGTCAGTGTTTTTTGCGGAACTACGACGATAGTTGTTGCATCTGACATGGGCTTGCCCGATATTTGACGGTGTTTAACGCACGATATTTTTCTGCCTGGATATTTTGTTGACTTCTTGCAGAGCGCGCAATGTCCCTTAGCCCGGCGCTTGAAAGTGAATCTGTCACTGCGGACGCCGTTGTTACGGCGTCTCGGTTTTGCATCGGGGGACAATGGTTTTCCTACAACCGTCGCATCCGGTTTGCTACAACCGCTCCTCATCCGGGTGGCAAACGAGGAGATTGGATTTCGGTAGAGAGGGGGCGAACCTTTTCCACCTCTTCTGTCATTGTTGTTGCCAAGGATGACAGCAGATACATTGTTGCTCCGATCCCGGGGTGCATTGCTCTGATCGAGATCTGCTCGTCGCTCGGACTGTCGTTCTACGTCAACAAGAGCACGGATGTCTCTTTCCCCCCGAACACATCCCTCCTTGTTCGAGAGGTCAGGGCGACCTGCGTTGGACATGCGGTTGTGAAAGGGCCTATTGACACAGGAACCGTTGTGGCACCGTACGGAAACAAGCAGATTAAACTCGGCAAGATCGGAGTGCTGGTGTGCGAAGTGTGCAAGATTGGATTCGATACAATTGAAGAATGTCTTTTGCACTTTGAGCTCCCAACGGTTGAGGTAAACTACTTTATTTTTTATATATTTTTTTTAGAAAATGTATATGATGATTCATCATATTCTCACAAGTGTAATGTAATGCATTTTGCAACTCAATTTTTATTCAGGTGATAATTCAAAAACAAAATGGCATGGCTAGGTACGTGCATCGAATCCACACTAGCAAGTTCAAGTCGTACTTAAACGCATGCGTTGAAAATCCAACCGATCTGAAAGGCAACTTCAATTTACTACCGCAATTGTCTGCTCCTCAATTGGTTAGCAAATTAGATAGCTTGTGATAGGGTAGCGTACAATACATTCAGTCTGGTTATTACCGGATTGGCCGGGGCGCCGCGGGACCCTCTAGTCTTTCGCGGTGTTTCAGGTACATTGCTTCGTAAGAGAATGTTGATGCAATTCTTAAAGAGGTCTCTCTCCTGTGAAAAACAGCAAGACGTAACAGTTTTTATATTAAACACTTAAAATATACCAAAACGTAACGTACATAATATAGATATATATATGTGAAAAAATACCGTTGGCAGTAGGTGGTCGCCTGTTGCAAGCCTCTGCTCCATGTATGCTATGATGCTTAAACATGAATGCGGGTTGTAGGTGTTCAACGCAGGCATTGTGGTAGTGGCACGGTAGTATAGTTGTGTGGTTAACTGAACAGTTATAATCGTTACGATATATAAAAGGCGGGAAAATCTCTATATTTTTTTGTGACTCATTTTTTTGTCAGCTTTTTTTTTTTATGTGTGAATACATTTTATTTTTTTCCTCACTTTTTTTTTACCGTTATAATACTGTATTACTTGCTGCTGAGGACTAAAGTAAGAAGTTGTTGCATGGAGGAGAGTGTGGGTAAATACACGCACGCGCGTTTGTTGGCGTGTTTGTACGTTTCCTTACACTGCTTCTCTCTCCTTCTCCCCTAATTTTTTTTTGCAGAAAATATGAAAGAAAAAAAGGAAAATACAGAGGAGAAAAAGAGACGAGACGTGTGTTTGCGGGCGTTGAAAGTAGATGCGAAAGGAAGCACCGCGAAAGGAAGCGCTGTGCGGTGGAGGACTGCGATTATAGGAATACCCGTGAATGTCGCAAAAGTCATTAACTCCGCCATACTAGATTCAGGGCAGGGGGTGAAAATGAAAAAAGTTTACCCCCGTGAGTCCATCGATGGGTTGACCATTTCGGATACAGCTGCTGCAGATGGGGATCGTACAGTTTACACACTGGCTAAAGTGGCGCGGTTTGTTAAATACGTGACAGAAACGGCAGAACGTGCTCCTGTGATCGACGAAGCGGACCAAATGTGCGCCGCGCTTCCTACCATGCACCCTGAGGGGATTGCACGCGCGTACGCAGAGGCTATCATGATCAAGGATCCCAGCATCAAGCAAGTTTTTACTCACGTGTTGCCGCACCCGTCGTTTGCTCGAAGCGGCTTCATCCCGTTTAATTGCGGCGACATCTACAACATGCGCTGGAGAGGAGAGGGCGTGCTTACCGCACCGCAGGGCAAGGCTTCACCCGAAGAGAGGGACAAAGGGTTGGTCTTCAACGGCGACATCTGTGCGCCTGCCGACTTCCACAAATGCATGGTTGTCCACACGCTGTGCGCGGTCAAGGAAGGTGCGGCGGCTTACTTAATCCTCCACAAAGACAAAGTCGAGGAAGGCAAGGATTTGCAACTTGATGCAGACATGAAGTTGAAGAAGTTGACCATTTCTATCCGAGGCGAAAACAACCGACGTCCGGAGGGCACAGTAAAGTTGGAACCAATCTCCGGATTTGGGTTTGAAGTGGGCTTTCGAAAGGACCGGGCCACTTCAATTCCGAAGGCGAGTGTGTCCAAGACTGGAAACAGTATTGCGTTTCTGATCCAGGAGGGAAAGAACGTGGTAGGGCACGAGGTGCCGTTCCCGTTGCTTGCGGGGGCCGGGTGCGTTTCAGAGTCCGTGCTGGCGGTTGAAGCGTTGTTTGATTTCCTCTGGCTGTTGGCGGACAGGGTAAAGGCGCAGCGGTACCCGAAGCGCGCGCGCTCCGTCGGTGGGACCAGCATGACGGAGTTGAACGCGTCCTGGTCCACCTTCTGCGATGCTCTGCTTTTCCCGGTGGACAGCGAAGTGGTTAAGCACGGCGTCCTGCTCTTCGTGGACGCTGTGTTCGGGGGGATGATACCCGCATCTTTCGGGGTAGATGGCGAAGACGTAGCCGCGATGCTCACGGAAACCAGCGTGCTGCCGGACGACATGCACTTTGCGCCGAATTATTTCGAAGCTGTCGACAGTGAGGAGCACCGAGATCACGTTAAAGCATGCCTCTCGGTTGCGAGCAACGTCCGAGGCGGATGTCTGGATGGTCTGTCGATGCTTTATTGCACCTTGTTCAGGGTGGTGAACAGTCAGGAACCTGCCATGCTCGCCGCCGGGAAGACCGTGTTCATGCAAACGTTGAAAGGGGGCACCACGTACGACGACGACGGCCGGGTCTACTTGGGCGACGAGGAAATCATGCAAGTGCAGTTTGCGGACAAGGACAGCGACGTCGGCTCCATCATGCTGTACCACGCGGCAAGGGGCAAAATCCCAAGCGACAGCAAGACGGAGAAGGACGCCGGCGTTGCAAGCCTGACCGTGCACCGTACGTTCGAAGATTTCGAAACATTCATCGTGACGTGGTACACCAACCTTATTCCTTGTATCTGGAACGTCATGCTCCCGTGCCACAAGGCCGTGCCTCCCGCGAAGGGGTGTCTCGCCGGATACGGCCTCGCTGTCCTCGCGACCGTCATTGCATTTGCATGCCAGTCTGAGGCGACGGTTCCATCATTTGGGATCACCAAAGATGTTCTGCGCTGCAAAGGAAAGCTCAACGAAATTATGCTGAGCTCGGGTTTTGGGGCCAGTCTACAAGGGAGGCGGGTCTTTCTTCGGCAGGTTGCTGCTTACCTGACGCAGATGGACATGGTGCATCCGGAAACCGGCCTTTCGTTGGACAACACGGTTGGCGACACTTCGTCCGTACGGCTTGTGCAATACGTCGTTACAGTGCTGCAAGCCATGAATGCATGCCACCCTTTCCTTACTGCTGAGGCCGTGCGCGTTATTATGATGAAGCGACAAGACATGATTGTTAGCCCAACACACGGGTGGTCTAATCCTAATGACCCTTTTCTGTCGTACGTGGTCGAAGGCGGCGCGAAGTTGTTTGAAGTGAGCATTGCGTTGCCAAAGAACAAGGACGAGCGTCCGGCGGCAAAGATGGTGTTTTTGAGAACGCATCACTGTGACTCTACTTTCACGTGCGCCGAGTTCTGCTACACGCTTTGCAAGTTTTACGACATGTGCGGCAAATTTCTCCGGCAGTGGAAAAGCATAACCATCGCACAGCTGAAAAAACTGAAGTCGGGAAAAGGGTATGGCAACATCCCCGGCTTCGATCAAACACTGCTATGGTTCCGGCGCGATACCAACAACCTCCCTGTGTTCAACTACGTCGCTGCTGGCTTTGTGCCAGTCGTTTATATGCTTGAATTGGCGTTGATCAGCGCGAAGATGAACTTTAAAGGAGCGGGCATGTCAACCATCCGGATTACCGCAGACTTGCACGCAGAACAAGAAACGCCTCCCCCGGTTGAGACAGCAGACGAAGAGTACAACTTGGACTTGTCTGTGCCAGGGTCACAATTGTTGCCTTCGCTGACGTTGGATGACTTTGATCCTGTGGGCACCGATGACTTTATACCACTGCTGCATTTCACTGACGAAGACGCGGCGTTGGCTGAGGCGCTGTTGTCGTTGGATCCCCCTACTAATGGTAATGAGACGTTTGAACCATTGCCAAATTTAGATGAATTTTTTTGAAACGTGGTTTATTTTTTTTCTTCGTTTATCGTTTTAGATTGAAGGTACCAGTGCAGATGCGTCTGCAGTTTGTTGCTTCACATTACCAAATGTTTATAAAAGTAATAAGCTGGTAGAGCTACTCTCCCTCTCCCTCCCCCCCTCCCCCCC